>Ga0207702_10002564_pt1 | contig 17093 bp, 12 predicted proteins | sample KBSCornC62_FD_184302 | JGI IMG/M metagenome (GOLD analysis project Ga0207702, IMG submission 184302) | Corn rhizosphere microbial communities from Kellogg Biological Station, Michigan, USA - KBS Corn C6-2 (SPAdes) (version 2) | ecosystem: Host-associated > Plants > Roots > Rhizosphere > Soil ...
AACGACGATGTCGAGACGGTGCGGCGCCTGTCGCAGGCGTTTTCCGATGCGTCCGCGGCGGGCGACGCGAAGGCGCTCGCGCGCCTGCTCGACGAGCGCGTGCTGTTCATGAACGAAGGCGGCGACTTGCCGACGAAAAAGGACATCGTCGACAGCGCGCAGCCGCCGGCGCCGGGCACGTCGAGCGTGCTGCAGCAGAAGGACTTGAAAGTGGAAATGCACGGCAACGTGGCGGTGACGTCGTTCACCGACGTGGCGACGTTCCGCTTCAACGGCCAGGTGCATGGGGCGGAATTCCTGTCGACCGAGGTCTGGCTGAAGGAGGGCGGCGCCTGGAAGATGATTTCGAGCCAGACCATGGCGGCGCAACACGACCCGCCCGCGGTCGCGCTGCCCGCCGCCACACTGGACGAGTACGTCGGCACGTACCGCGCCGGCGATTTCACCTACCGCATCGAGCGCGACGGCGACGGGCTGCGCGGGCTGCCGAGCGGTGCGCCGCCAGTCGCGTTGAAAGCGGAGCTGCGCGACGTGTTTTTCACGCCGGGGCAGCCGCGCACGCGGCGGATCTTCCAGCGTGACGCGCAGGGCAGGGTGACGGGATTCGTCAGCCGCCGGGAAGGGCTGGATTGGGTGTTGACGCGGGTGGAGTGAGGGAGCTGGTCGGTGTCGCGGGTGTGGTTGGGCGTCGCCCCCTCACCCCGGCCCTCTCCCCCAACGATGAAGCTGTTGGAGGAGAGGGAGTTCGGCGGCTGCCCAAGGCGGCGCGGAGGCCTGACGCCAGACACCAGCCGCGAGCTTTCACGTGGCGCGACCCGTACAACCGCACGGTGTGCCGCCGAGCAGGAAATGCCCCGGTGATCGCTGCCAAGCGGCAGAAGCAGCCAGCATCAGAGCGCCCCGCGCACCGGAGTACAATACCGGTCTCGCTTTCTGCCACACGGACCGCGCATGAGCACCTCCGCCAATCAACTTTCCCGCAGCAGCGCCCGCGATCTTTCGGCCGAGGCCGCGCCGCTGCGTTTCGTCACTGCCGCCAGCTTGTTCGACGGGCACGATGCCGCGATCAACATCATGCGCCGACTGATCCAGGCGCAGGGCGCGGAGGTCGTGCATCTCGGCCACAACCGCAGCGTCGAGGACGTGGTGCGCGCTGCGCTGCAGGAAGACGCCGACGGCATCGCGCTGAGCTCGTACCAAGGCGGCCACGTCGAGTATTTCAAATACATGGTCGACATGCTGAAACAGCGTGGCGCGCCGCACATCCGCGTGTTCGGCGGGGGCGGCGGCACGATCACGCCGGAAGAGATCGCCGAGCTGCAGGCCTATGGCGTCGAGCGCATCTACCACCCGAACGACGGCATGCACATGGGCCTGACGGCCATGATCGAGGATGTCGTGCGCCGTGCCGAATTGCACCGCCAGCCGCCGCAGCGGCCGGGCACGATTTCGCCCGAGGACGAAACCTCGGTCGGCAAGATGCTGACCGCGATCGAACGCGGCGCGCTCGAGGACGGCGAACTGGCGCACCTGCGCAAGGAATGGCATCTCGCCGGCGGCATGACGCCCGTGGTCGGCATCACCGGCACCGGCGGCGCGGGCAAGTCCAGCGTGGTCGACGAACTGCTGCTGCGTTTCCTGCAGGCGTTTCCGCAGATGCGCGTCGCGGTGCTCGCGGTCGACCCCACGCGGCGCCGCTCAGGCGGCGCGCTGCTCGGCGACCGCATCCGCATGAACGCGCTGCGCTCGAACCGGGTCTACATGCGCTCGATGGCGACGCGCCGCCAGCACGTCGCGACCAACGTCGTGCTCAAGGACTGCATCGCGTTCCTGCGCGGGCAGGGCTACGACCTCGTGATCGTCGAGACCGCCGGCATCGGCCAGTCGGATTCGGAGATCGTCGACCTGGTCGATTTCCCGATGTACGTGATGACCAGCGATTACGGCGCCGCGAGCCAGCTCGAAAAAATCGACATGCTCGATTTTGCGGAGCTGGTCGTGCTGAACAAATACGACAAGCGCGGCGCCGAAGACGCGCTGCGCGACGTGCGCAAGCAGTGGCGCCGCAACCGCGTCGCGTTCAAGCTGCCGGACGAACAGGTGCCGGTGTTTCCGACCATCGCGAGCCAGTTCAACGATCCGGGCGTGACCTGGATGTTCGCCAACCTCTGCCGCCTGCTGCGCGAAAAGCTGCATCTGCCGGCGGAAAAGTGGACGCCCAACGTCGACACCGCGCAGAAGGAACCGCGCGCCACTGTGCTGATCCCCGGCGCCCGCGTGCGTTACCTCGCGGAAATCGCCGAACAGGGCCGCGGCATCAACGGCAGCATCGCCAAGCAGGCCGACGCCGCGAACCGCGCGCAGAGCCTGTTCGAGGCGCTGCGCGAGTTGAACGATCCGAAATTGCCGCGGGAAATGGATTTGTACGATCCGGCGGATTTGCAAAGTGCGAGCGCCGACAATTCATCCACCTCTCCCGCTGGCGGGAGAGGTCGCGCCGCAGGCGCGGGTGAGGGTGGCGCTTCCACGGAGCCGACCACCGACCGTTCCCTGCTGGCCCTGCGCCAAAAATACAACGACGCCGTCAAATCCCTCTCCAGCGACGCCATCCACCTGCTGCGCGAATGGCCTGCGCGCCTGAAATCCATCACCGAGCCGCATTATCTGTACGAAGTGCGCGGCAAGCCTGTGGAAGGCAACAATTACGTCGAATCGCTCTCGCACCAGCAGGTGCCGAAGATCGCCGCGCCGACGATGAAAAGCTGGGGCGAGCTGCTCGTGTTCCTGATGAAGGAAAACCTGCCCGGCGCCTACCCGTACACCGGCGGCATCTACCCGTACCGCCGCACCGGCGAAGACCCGCTGCGCATGTTCGCCGGCGAAGGCACGCCGGAGCGCACCAACCGCCGATTCCATTACCTGTCGCACGGCCAGAAAGCCACGCGGCTGTCGACCGCATTCGACTCCGTCACGCTGTACGGCGAAGACCCGCACCCGCGCCCCGACATCTACGGCAAGATCGGCAATTCCGGCGTGAACATCCCGACGCTGGACGACATGAAGAAGCTCTATTCCGGCTTCGATCTGTCGTCGCCGACCACATCCGTGTCGATGACGATCAACGGCCCCGCGCCGATCATCCTCGCGATGTTCATGAACACCGCCATCGACCAGGCCGTGGAGAAATACCTGCGCGAAGACGGCGCACGCTGGAACGCGGCGCACGAGACGATCGAAAAGTTATACGCCGGCAAGCACCGCCCGACGTACGCCGGCATGCTGCCTGAGGGCAACGATGGCTTGGGCCTGGGCCTGCTCGGCGTCACCGGCGACCAGCTCGTCGACGCGGAAACCTACGCCAAGATCAAAGCCGCCACGCTTGCCGCCGTTCGCGGCACGGTGCAGGCGGATATCCTGAAGGAAGACCAGGCGCAAAACACCTGCATCTTCTCGACCGAATTCGCGCTGCGCATGATGGGCGACATCCAGCAGTATTTCGTCGATCACAAGGTCAGGAATTTCTATTCGGTTTCGATATCGGGTTATCACATCGCCGAAGCCGGCGCCAATCCGATTTCGCAGCTCGCGTTCACGCTGTCGAACGGGTTCACGATCGTCGAGTACTACCTCGCGCGCGGCATGAACATCGACGATTTCGCGCCGAACCTGAGCTTCTTCTTCTCCAACGGCATGGACCCGGAATACTCCGTGATCGGCCGCGTCGCCCGCCGCATCTGGGCCCGCGCCATGCGCGAACGCTACGGCGCCAGCCCGCGCAGCCAGATGATGAAGTACCACATCCAGACCAGCGGTCGCTCGCTGCACGCGCAGGAAATCCAGTTCAACGACATCCGTACCACGCTGCAGGCGCTGTACGCGCTGTTCGACAACTGCAACAGCCTGCACACGAACGCCTACGACGAAGCGATCACCACCCCGACCGAGGAATCCGTGCGCCGCGCCGTCGCGATCCAGCTGATCATCAACCGCGAGCTGGGCCTGAATTTCTGCGAAAACCCCTGGCAGGGCAGTTTCATCATCGACAAGCTGACCGACATCGTCGAAGAAGCCGTGTACAAGGAATTCGAAGCCATCAGCGAACGCGGCGGCGTGCTCGGCGCCATGGACACCATGTACCAGCGTGGCAAGATCCAGGAAGAAAGCCTCTACTACGAGCACAAGAAGCACGACGGCTCGCTGCCGCTGATCGGCGTGAACACGTTCCTACCCAAGGAACACGCCGGCGAAGTCGCCACCACGATCGAGCTGATCCGCTCGACCGAGGAGGAGAAGCAGCAGCAGATCGCGAACGTCGAGGCGTATCGCGCGAATCGGAATGGGTTGGCGCCGGAGAGTCTGAAGAAGTTGCAGCAGGCCGCGCGGGACCGGCAGAACGTATTCGCTCAACTGATGGAAGCTGTCAAATTTAACAGTGAGGGGCAGATATCCCACGCGTTGTATGATGTGGGTGGGGAGTATCGGCGGAATATGTAGAGACGTGCGAGACGTTTTCGATTCAACGTACTAGCCACGAGAGCGCTTTTCATGCGGCTATCACCATCAGATCCAGATATTGCAACTCTGTTTCGCAGAATTGAGAACGACGAGATCGATCTTCAGCCCGACTTTCAACGCGGGGAAGTCTGGTCAGACTTCAAGCGAAAGCGCTTGATCGACAGTATTCTGAGGAACTGGCATATCCCTCCGATTCATTTGATTTTGGACGATTCTTCAGAAAAGCAATCTGTGCTGGATGGTCAGCAGAGACTAGCTGCGATTCGGGATTTCATTAAAGGCGAGCTAAAGATTGATGGCCATCTAGAGCCATTGGACTCCCATATTCAATCTCTAGACGGCCGAACCTATCTTGAATTGCCCGATGAAATGAGACGGCGGATCGATCGTTTTACGATCCGCGTGTTTCTGATTAGTGATTATAGTGTGTCGGAACCGAGCGAGTTATTTTATCGGCTTAATCAACCGGCATCGCTAACCCCCGCGGAACAGAGAAACGCTTTTTTTGGGCAAACTCGGGTGCAGGTTAAGAAGTTGGTTGATTTGGTAAGAGACTCCAATGTTTCTACCAAGCTATGGAGTTTTTCCAACGCACGAATGGCCCATGACGACGTCTTGGCCAGATGTTTATACTTATTGGAGAGGGGAACGTTACGCGAGAGGGTGTCGGCAGCAAGGCTTGCAGATCGGTATCGCAGTGGCGAGCCGTTCTCGGATGAAGTCTTCGAGCGACTCAGGGACGGTGTTGAAACTTTATCCAGAGCGGCCGATCATCTGACGGTCCCGTTCAGGCAGAATAAGGCTGCTGCCCAAAGCTGGCTTCTTTTTGCTTGTGAACTTAGACAAGTGCTCGGCATTGGAGATGACAACCTGATTGGTGACTTCCTCCCTTACTTCGAAATAAGAAGGCAGGAATACCAACGTCGCAGGCGGAGCGCTGATTTGCCTTCGAATGAATTGGATCAGAGTTCAGACGCGTTTCACCTCTCGACGGTAGGGGTCTTCGAGGATCGATCGACGTCTCGCGTTGCGGACGTAACATCAGTTGTAATGCGCGATATGGTCTTGTGGATTAATTATTGCGTATTCCATTTAAATCAAAGGAGATTCTTGGCGTTCAGTTCCGGGGCTCCATATTTACACGAATTAACGGCTGAAATCGTGCGTTCGAAGTCGCTTGGCGAGTCTGAACTCGAAGAGCTTAGCGCACGTTTGAACTGGGGCAGCTCGCTTTGAAGGCTGCGTCGATCCAAGATATCTGGAGAAAACTCCGGAAGAGCAAAAACCGCCGTTTGTCCGGCCTTGTGTTCGGATGGCGAGGTGTTCGACGCCTTTCGGACGGTGTCTTAGTAGTCGCTCGGCCCCTTACCGTTATCTGTGGCGAGAACGGGGTCGGAAAGACCACTATCCTCCACTCATTGTTTCAGGCGTTGACGAAACCAGAACGCAGACTAGAGGCAACACCTTCTCTCCGCGCGGAGTCCGGGGAGATCGCCGAGTTGACTTTAAATCTGGTGGATTCCCAAGGGGCGCGATCTGATTTGGCTGGGTTTGAGGCCGTTCGCGGTTACACATGCCCAGAGGAGACGACTCGGATAGCTCTTGTTGATCCGGCAATGCAAATTCCGACGATCTTGTCTTTGATCAAACGAGACGCGAATTTCTCAGAGATTTTGGAGCCGCTCTCCCCGAAAGAGTTTGATCCTGATGACGTGTCTGGTGCGTCTTTCGTCATTGGCAGGGATTATCAGCGAATCGAAGCATTTGAGATCGACGGAATCGGCGATTTCGGTGTTTTCCCATACTTCAGAGTACAGGTGGGAGGCAGCGTTTATGGGTCTGAAGACATGGGGCAAGGCGAGCATTCAGTCTTGCTGATCATGTGGATGCTGGCGCGACTCCCTGCTGATGCAATTGGACTTTTGGAGGAACCCGAGACATATATCGCCCCGCGCTCGCAACGTGCGCTGATTGATGTTGTTGCGAGGTACGCGGAACGTAAGCGTCTATTGGTTGTAGCGACTAGTCATTCAGCTAAGGTGATTGAGAGACTGGAAAGGGATGAAATTGTCCTGGTATCTCGAGCACAAGGGCAAGTAACAATACACGTGCCTCCGCCAATCGAAACATTAAAACACCGACTCGAGATTTTCGATCGCACTCAAGCAATATTCTTGGTTGAAGACGAGATTGCTTCACTATTCGCTGCTGCACTGGTTCAATATTCTACGCGACTTTGTACATGTTCGCATTTCGGTATTGCAGGCGATGCTGGAAGGGTCCGGAAAGCTCTCAATGTAATCCCCGATATACGTAAGGGGCGTATTCGGGTCATTGGCTTGCTCGATGGAGACCAGCACTCTGATGATGATGACGGCAACCAGAAGATAAAGTTTCTACCGGGAGACGAGGGTCCTGAGGCGCTACTCCGTACGTACGCCTTGGGCGGTAGTTTTGGTGATTTCGCCAATGCAATGGGTGTGGACGAGGCAAATCTGCGCCTCGCGCTTGCGGGTTGCGAGGGCATGGATGCTCACGATTGGATTCATGAATTGGCTCGTGGACTGGCCTATTCGTTACAGGATGTCGTCTCTCGGCTAACTCGTATGTGGGCTTCGGGAAATGCCGACGCCTTCGAAGCAAAGTTGACAGACTTGGAGCAGGCAATTCAATTCTAATTCTTTAGATTGGAATGGGCCGCGCATTTTCAGAGATTGAGAATTCCAACTATCATTCGGTAGATCATGGATACGTACCCCGTGTGGGGAAACTACCTTTTCCATTACACAAGCGCGTCTGCGCTGATCGGGATGTTCAGTCGACGAAAGATTTGGGCGACGGACTTCCAATACCTCAACGATGCACTTGAGGGGAAGCTTCTGACGAAGCGGTTGCTTGAAATGAGTGAGGCGCCGCATATTCATTTCTCCGGATTGCAGTTCCCAAAGAAGCACCTCGACGCGCTACGTATGCACGTTGGCCGTGGAAAGATCTTTTACGTAGCCTCTTTTTCAAAGCGTCCTGACATGTTGACGCAATTTCGGATGTATTGCCCTCCCGCAGGTGGGTTTGTCATCGGGTTTCCGAGGGAGTATTTAGAAAGAGTTGGGGTTTTGGTTGACGTTGAGTATGACCGATCTCATGACGCATGGTGTTCTGATTTCTTTTGTCGGTTTATGGTGGCGGCTAGAGCTGAAGATCGGGGGGAGCTAAGTTCAGAGCAACTTGAATATGCAATTGCGTGTGCGACTTCCTTGTCAGACGAGCGATCTAACGCGGGGATCAAGCGAAAATCAGACGAATTCGCGAGCGAGGAAGAAGTAAGGCTTGTGTATACGGGCTCAATTGCGAACAACGTTAGGGCCTCACGACAAGGAAATCTGTTGGTTCCTTATGTGGAACTCGATCTGCCGAATGAGGCGATTCAGGTTCAAATTGGATCTGGGCCAGGACGGCACAGAGATCTGGCGCATCAGAGCATTGTAAATCTAACGATAGTGGCCCGAGAGTCGGGCACACTCTGGCAAGTAGGGCAGCTCGGAAACGGAGAATTTTCGTTTCGCGAAATCTAATTCAGTTCCCTAGGACGCCATACGCCTTGCTCCTACGTGTGATTTTCATCGGGAATATCGTCTAGGAAATGTGGTCAGACTGCACTTCTTTGGATGCGAGAAGGTCTAGAGTTTCCTTCGCAAGAACACTTGCGCACGAAATTACGCACCAATACGCCATTCCAGACAGGGATCAAGTCAAAGCGTCAGCAGTCAACGCGATCAACGCGTGAAAGGCCGACGGCGGCGCACAATGTGCTCCCGACCACAGCGGCAAGAACTCGGTTGATCCCCAAGCATTTTTGATGAAAAATAGAAGTAGATTTCTCCTGGTGACCGCTGGCGGACTGACAGCGCTAGCGGTTGCCATAGGGTGGTTCTTGGCTCACCGTCCGCTACCGAGCGGCGGTCAACCTGTTGCACCAGTGGAAGCCTCCCCGCATCAAGACGTGTCGCACCCGCGACCCGAAGCGGCTCAGGCCAGCCCTGTTGTCAAAAGCACCACCGAAGCCCCAGCGGTACAGAAGACAATCGGCGGCCACCAGCAATCCGACCTGCTCGCCGATTTCCGGCACACGCAGGAATGCATATCGGCCTATCGGCAGGCGCTCACCTTGCGCAATCAGCAGGACGTCTGCAAGGAAGCCGATGCGGCGCAAAATCCGATGTGCGCGAGCGCGTCGCTTTCCGCCATCGACGCGCGCTTGGCGGAGCAATTTCGTGCCGCGGCAACGTGCGGCGAGGATATCTCCGCGCTGGAGGTGGCGTACTACCGGAAGACGGTGGATCTGGCCGCGCGCGGCGATCCGGATGCGCAGCTTTGTTTCGTTCAATCGAAGTTTCAGATCGGGCGTCCTTGGTCGGGCGATGAAATTTCGTTCTACAAAGCGAATGCGCCGATGTATCTGCAGAACGGACTGGAACACGGCGATTGGCGCGCGGTAGTGCTCTTGGCGACGCCGCAACGGGTGCTCTCGCATTCCAGAAGCCTGATGGGTTTCATCGTCCCGCACTCGCAGCTCGAGCAGTTCAAGCTCAATCGTCTGCTCCGGCTTGGCGCCACCGACGGGTACGCCGAACAGCTCGATGCGGTGGCGTTCGATCCGGAATTGCCGCTCAGCGCGGAGGACCAGAAGTCCGCCGAGGATTGGGCGCGCAAGGAATACGACAAGTATTTCCGGAACTCACCGACGCTGCGCGGGGCGCCGCAGGCTTGTCTTGCCACGGGTTGAGTAGAGGCGCCCTCGTTCCGAAGTAGGAGCTTGCAGAGAAGGAAGCCGGATTCATTTTCGGACCCTTGCAATCCGATAAAATGAAGCGGATTCCATCTAAGGAGCGCTCAATGCGCCCGTTGCTGCTCTGCTTCGCCACTCTTGCCTGCTCTAGCACCATCGCCGCACTTCCCGCCGCAACCGAACCCGACGTCGGCCACTCCGCATCCCTTGAAGGCGTGAAGAAGTGGGAAGACCCCACCCCAGCCGATCTCACCGCCGACAGCACCTACGTTCTGCCGGGCTTCTTCAACGCCCACGTCACCCTCGACAACCTGCGCCGCCGTTTCGGCGCGGCCAACGTGAGCGTCGGCAAGGTCGACGGCGCGGAGGGCGAGGAGTTGGACGGCATCGTCTTGTTCGACAGCGATCCGCAACGGCGCGCGGAAATCTTCTACGCCGACGACGCGAAGCGACGCGGCATCGGCATGGTCCGGGTGACGGGCGACAAATCGCGCTGGCACTTCGACGACGGTCTGCGGCTGGGCGTCACGTTGGGCGAACTCGTCGCGAAGAATGGCGCGCCGATCAGCTATACCGGGTTGGATTGGGACTATGGCGGAGCGATCGCCGACTGGCACGGTGGACGGCTGGAACGCCTGTCCCAAGGTTCCGTGCCGAAGGGCATTAGCCTGACGCATGGCGAAGACGCTACGGGGATTCCTATGGGCGATAACACGTTCCGCAGCGACGACAAGAAATACCCGAAAGCCTTGTCCGCGCTGTACGTCGGCATGCTCTCGGTGAGTTTCGAAGATCGCGATTGAGTCCAGAACCCAAGGCCCCGACGTGACCGATTTTTTGCAGGTAGCACCCGAAATCGCCGACGCGCTGGCGGCAGGCAAGCCGGTCGTGGCGCTGGAATCCACCATCTTCACGCACGGCCTGCCGCGCCCTCGGAATCTCCAGGTGGCGCTCGATACCGAACAACTCGTGCGCGACACCGGCGCCATTCCCGCCACCATCGGCGTGCATCGCGGCGTGCCGACGGTCGGCCTGACGCCGGCGCAAATGGGAGAACTGGCGAACGACGACGCGGCGCTGAAGTCGAGCATCCGCGAGTTGGCGATCGGTGCGGTCAACCGCCGCAACGCGGGCACCACGATCGCGGCGACGGCGTTCCTGGCGTGCCGCGCGGGCATCACCGTCTTCGCCACCGGCGGGCTCGGTGGCGTGCATCACGGCGCGGCGGAAAACTTCGACGAATCCGCCGACTTGGTGGCGCTGGCGTGGAACCCGATCGTGCTGGTCAGCTCCGGCGCCAAGGCGGTGCTCGATATCCACGCCACGCTGGAACGGTTCGAGACGCTGTCCGTTCCCATCGTCGGCTACCGCACGAACGCTTATCCCGGCTTCTACGTGGCCGACTCCGGCCACACTGTCGCGCACCGGGTCGAGTCGCCGCAGGACGTCGCGCGCATCTACCGCGCGCAGCGCGCGTTGGGCTTGCGCACGGCGCTGCTGGTCGGCAATCCCGTGCCGCTCGACCAGCAGCTCGATCCGGCGCTGCTCGCCGGCGTGGTGGAGAAAGCGTGGGCGGCGCTCGATGCGCAAGGCATCAGCGGGCAGGGCGTGACGCCGTTTCTGCTCGATTACATTCGGCGCGAGACGGGAGATGCGAGCCTGGATGCCAACGTCGCGCTGTATCGCGGCAATGCGCGGTTGGCGGCGCAGGTGGCGGTGGAGCTGGCGCGAGGGTAAGTGGCGTCGTGTTTGCGGACGTCGGCGAACGAGTGGATGATGCGGCCACGTCTTCTTTCGTCATTCCCGCGAACGCGGGAATCCATTTTCTTTTGCTTTGCGCGAAAGTCAAAATGGATTCCCGCGTTCGCGGGAATGACGGTAAGGTTGGGCGGCCAGGAGGCGGGTTGTTGAACAGGTTCGCTGTTCAAAAGCGCGTCCCGCGTTCGCGGGAATGAAGAGCGGGAGCGATTGATCGCACGAAGGCTGCATTCCGGCGCTTCTGCGTTGGAAAACGCCGCCGCTTCCGCTATCTCTCCATCGCCCCAACCGATGGCCAACCGCTGTGAATATGCGCTCGCTGATCGCCCGATTGTCGCTTTCGCTCTTCGTCTTCGGCGCGGCGAGTGCGCACGCGGATCAACCGCAAGAGGCTCAGGTCCGCGACACCGAAAACCGCTGGTCCGAAGCTTTCATCACCGGCGACACCGCAACGCTGGAATCCTTGCTCGACGCCGACTACGTCTCCACGGGCGCCAACGGCAAGCCGCGCACGAAAGCCGAAATCCTCGCGCTCGCGAGCGCCTACGCGAAGGCGCACCCGGGCCAGCACGGTCAGCCGTTGGCGGCCACGTCAACCATTCGCGTGATCGGTAATGCCGCGGTGGTGCAGCATCACAATCCGACGGATACGTCGGTGGATGTGTTTTATTTCAAGGATGGGCGGTGGGTTGCGTGGTATTCGCAGCACACGAAGATTGCGGAGTAGCGCGGGCGTAGCTGGTGTCGTGGGAATCGCCGCTGCGTCGATGAACGATTACTCCGACTGCTGCTCACAAAATCTCAGGCGACTTGTGGTCGTCATCCCGGCGAACGCCGGGATCCAGTGACTTTTTGGCCGATTCGCACCCTGACGAGAGGCGCTGGATCCCGGCTTGCGCCGGGATGACGAGCTAGGAGGGTTTCGCAAACGTCCCGCTTGCGCTGGAATGACGAGATGGCGGCGATCGGGAGTGGTCGGCGGTAAGGCCATCATGCGCGCGAATTCCACTCACCCTCGATAATCCCCTGCCTGCTTCGCCGGACACCGATCCACGTTCGCCAGATCCTCTTTGTCCGAGTCGAACATCCAGCACTGGTCGAGTACGGAGCAGTAGCAGAACGCGAGCGAGATTCTTTCGCGGGCCTGATCGAGGCGTTTGCGGAACGGTTCGTTCGTGGCTTCGTCGCCGAGTTGCAGGAACGTCTTTGGCTTGTTCGGCGCGAGCACCTGGTCGTGCAGGGTGCTCATGCGCCAGGCGGGATGCTGGCCGGCGGCGATCAGGTCGGCGCAGCAGGCCTTGAACAGCTCATGCGGGTCGCCGATGGGCTTGCCGTCGAAACGCATCGACACGGAATGCACGCGCGCGGGGCCGACCCCGACGTTCTCGACGCTGAACGACAGCGTCGGCTTGCCGTCCGCGGTCGCGTTGCTGGTGTCGTATTGCAGGTAGGGCCACACGCTCGCGGCCAGCTGGCGCTCGATCGTGTGGCTCTGGCGCGAGGCGACGACGAGCGACACGAGCGCGATCACGATCGCGCTGGCGCCGACGATCACGTCCATCCAATGGCGCAACGGTGTGGGGTTTGGAGTAGCGTTCGGCGTTTCGTCGGGTGGGGGCATGGCGACATTCGGCAGTGCGGAAGGTGAATCGTACGATACAGCGCCGCTCCTCACCTCTCCCGCTGGTGGGAGAGGTCGCGCCGCAGGCGCGGGTGAGGGCGGGGTTGCGAGGTTGCTGCAGCGTCTGCGTAGCGAGCTTGCGGACACGCCACCCTCACCCCGACCCTCTCCCGCCAGCGGGAGAGGGGGAATAGCACGCGTAGCGGGAGAGGGAATAGCTCGCGCAGTGGCAGAGGGTAGAGGCTCGCGCCAGCCGGAGAGGGAAGGCTCGCGCCAGTGGAGAGGGGAAAGGCTCGGGCTAGAAGGAGAGGGGAAAGGCTCGCGCCGCGGGAGAGGGGGAAAGGCGCGGGCCAGTGGAGAGAGGTTACATCTCCCCGAAATCGCGGAAGCAGCTCCTCACCTCTCCCGCTGGCGGGAGAGGTCGCGCCGCAGGCGCGGGTGAGGGTGGCGCGCGGGGTCGCGACAGCTTTGCGCCCAGGTAGTGAAGCAATCAAGCAATCGCGCCCCAGACACAGACACACCTGCCGCCATCGTCAGCAGGTACACCATCCTCGCAAGAAATGCCGCGCGAGTCGGTGTCGGCAACAACCGTCGCAACATGCCGAGAACCCGAATGCCAGCGGCAATCATCGCGAACTTCAACTGGCCGCTGCGCGGTGCATCGCATACGATGCGGTGTCGAGCCGGAGATCCGCGTGACCACCACCACTCACTTCCGCGCCTGCCCCCTGTGCGAAGCGATCTGCGGCCTCGAGCTGCGCTACACGGATGGCGCACTGACCGCGATCCGCGGCGACGCGGCGGATCCGTTCTCGCGCGGTCACATCTGCCCGAAAGGCAATGCGATCCTCGATCTCGAATCCGATCCGGATCGGTTGCGCACGCCGATGCGCCGCGTGGGCGACACGTGGACGCCGATCGGTTGGGACGAGGCGTTCGCGCTCGCCGGCGAAAAACTCGCGGCGGTGCAGGCGGTGCATGGTGCCAGCGCGCTCGCGGTCTACCTCGGCAATCCGAACGTGCACCACTTTGGCCACATCGCGTACTTGCCGGCGGTTCTGAAGCTGTTGCGCACGCCGAACGTGTTCAGCGCGTCGTCGGTGGATCAGTGGCCGCATCAGCTGGTCGTGGCGCTGATGTACGGGCACCATTTCCTGCTGCCGATTCCGGATATCGACCGCACGGAGTATTTCCTGATGCTCGGGGCGAATCCGATCGCGTCCAACGGCAGCCTGATGACGGTGCCCGACGTCGCAACGCGACTGAAGGCGCTGACGCGTCGCGGCAAGCTCGTCGTGCTCGATCCGCGGCGCACGGAAACGGCGGCGATCGCGAGCGAGCACCATTTCATCCGTCCGGGCAGCGATGCGCTGTTCCTGATCGCGTTCCTGCAGGCGCTGCCGGCGCCGCGCATCGCGGCGTACGGCGAGAAGCTGCGGGGACTCGACGAGGCGCTCGCGGCCATTCGGGCGTTCGATGTCGGCGACGTCGCGCAGCAGACCGGCGTCGACGCGGCCACGATCCAGCGACTGGCGCAGGAATTCGCAGCCGCGCCGTGCGCCGTCGCCTACGGTCGGGTGGGCTTGAGCACGCAGCGTTGGGGCTCGCTGTGCCAGTGGCTGCTGCAGCTGATCAATCTCGTCAGCGGCAATCTGGATCGCGCCGGCGGTGCGCTGCTGAACGACGCGGCGATTCCGGTGACCGGTGCAGGCCCGGCGCGCGCCGGCACCGAGCGCTACGGCCGCTGGCGCAGCCGCGTGCGGCAGTTGCCGGAATTCGCTGGCGAACTGCCGGTGGCCGCGCTGTCGGAAGAAATCGCGACGCCGGGCGACGGGCAGGTGCGCGCCTTGCTGACGGTGGCGGGCAATCCAGTGTTGTCGACGCCGGACGGACGCGCGCTGGATCGCGCGCTCGACACGCTCGACTTCTACGTTGCCATCGACATCTACCGCAACGAAACCACGCGCCACGCCGACCTGATCCTGCCGCCCGCGTCGCCGCTGACGCAGGATCATTACGATCTCATCTTCAACGCGCTCGCGGTGCGCCGCGTGGCGCGCCTCAACACGCCGGTGAGTCCGCGCGCGGAGAACGAACGGGCGGATTGGGAAATCTTCAACGGCATCGCGCGTGCGTTTGCGCAGGCCGCGGGACGCGAGTGGCGCGACCAGCCGCCGCCGCGCGCAATGATCGCCGCCGGCTTGGTGCGCGGCGGATCGGGCTTGACCCTCGAAGACCTTGAACGGGCGCCGCACGGCATCGATCTCGGGCCGCTCACGCCGTCGCTGCTGCGCCGCCTGCAAACCGAGTCCGGCTGCATCGAATGCGCGCCGCCGCTGCTGCTCGATGAATTGCGGCGTCTGGCTGCCGAACGTGCACCGGCACGCGACGATGCGCTGCTGCTGATCGGCCGGCGCGACATCCGCAGCAACAATTCCTGGATGCACAACGCGCCGCGCCTGATCAAGGGCAAGCCGCGGCACCAGTTGCTGATGCATCCGGCGGATCTCGCCGCCCGCGGCATCGGCGACGGCGGTCGCGTGCGCGTGCGGTCGCGCGTCGGGCAGATCGACACTGAGGTGAAATCCAGCGCCGACGTGATGCCGGGCGTGGTCTGCTTGCCGCACGGGTTCGGTCACGCGCGCGCGGGTACGCAGCTCAGCCGCGCGCACGCGCTCGCGGGCGAGAGCTACAACGACCTGAGCGATGCAACGGCGCTGGACGCGTCGGGCAACGCGGCGCTGAACGGGATTCGGGTGTGGGTGGAAGCGATCGCCTGAAGGCGTCGCAAACGGAGCAGGGCAGTCGCGCGGTGGCGCGGCCGGCTCCGGAACGCGCGGCGGCTGGACGCCGCCGCGCGGGTACCGCAGTGGCTTACGCCGAGGTGACGTTCTCGGCCTGCAGGCCCTTCTGGCCCTGCGTGACGTCGAAGCTCACGCGCTGGCCTTCCTGCAGCGTGCGGAAGCCCGAGCCCGAGATGGCGCGGAAGTGAACGAACACGTCCGGGCCGTTTTCACGGCTGATGAAGCCAAAACCTTTGGCGTCGTTGAACCATTTGACCGTACCGATTTGCCGATCCGACATTTTATAACTCCAGAACAATTTTGAGAGTGGAAGTGACAGTCACATGGACTGCCGTTGTACTGGTTTGCGCGGAAAACGCGAGGAGGTAGACGATGTAGCGGATCGGTTGGATCAGCGCATCGGGCCACGATCTGCTGTGAGCCCGGCAGACACAGTGAACCGAGCATAGCATGGTTTTGGCCGGAAGGGCATATTTTGGAGGTTGCGGCGTTCGGGCTCGTCCGGACCCCGCCCGATCGGCGCCTGGGCCGCTGACGGACACGGCCGTTTTTATCGGAAATTCAGGCCGCTAATGCGACTTTAGACCGAGGACCGAATCGGCTAACCGCCACGGAGGGCGCGATGAAACGATGGCGTGGACCTTTGGCACTGCTGCTCGGCGCGCTGGCTTTTTCGGCACTGGCGCAGCCGGTCGACCCAAATGTCGTACAGACCACGCGTGACAGCAAGGCGCACGCGCAGCCCGACGCCGACGCGAAAACCGTGTTCGACGCCCCGTCCGGCACCGACATGGTCTGGATCGACAAGGCGCAAGAGGGCGACTTCTACCGCGTCATCCGGCGCGACGTGGGCCCGCAGGGCTGGATCCCGAAGGACGACGTCAAACTCACGCACCCCGCCAAGTCGATCGACTATCCGGTGTGCGCGGAATCGCTTGCCGCCTGTCCGATCCACGGCTGCGCGCAGCCCGACAGCGCCGAGGCGCGCGACAATGGCATCAAGCGCGCGCGACCCGGGCCGGGACCGGCACGGCGCCTGAGCTTCGACGACATCATGGCGCTGCAACAGCAGGCCGACCAGCACATCGGCCAAGGTCCGGACGATCTGAGCAAGCCGCAGCGGCAAAAACTCGACGAACTCAAACTCGACGGCAAGCCGATCGCCGAGGGCGACCGCGTGGTCATCGTCGGGTACATCGCCAAAGGCGGCAACGGTTTGCACGTCAACGACGCCGGCGAATCGGTCAACTGCATGCTGAAGAAGCCCGCCGACAACGATTTCCACATTCCGCTGGTCGCGGCCGCGGAGGACGACGAGTTTCGCGCCATCGTGGTCGAGATGATCCCGCAGGACCGCCCGGACAACTGGACGATCGACGATCTGAAAGGCGTGCAGGCAAACGGCAAGCAGGTGCGCGTCGAAGGCGCGCTGTCGTACGACAAGGTGCATTTCGTCAACGACGACCCCGCGCACCCGCTCGCCGAAGAACCCAAGCGCCGCTCGCTGTGGGAGATCCACCCGATCACGGGTTTCCGCGTGTGCGCGAAGGATCGCTGCGATCCCGACAACGCGGACGATTGGAACGAGCTGGGCGCGAAGTAGGAGCCG
>Ga0207702_10002565_pt1 | contig 17092 bp, 10 predicted proteins | sample KBSCornC62_FD_184302 | JGI IMG/M metagenome (GOLD analysis project Ga0207702, IMG submission 184302) | Corn rhizosphere microbial communities from Kellogg Biological Station, Michigan, USA - KBS Corn C6-2 (SPAdes) (version 2) | ecosystem: Host-associated > Plants > Roots > Rhizosphere > Soil ...
CTTCGCGTGCCAGTATCGCCACAATAAAAAGGCTCGGGGCACTTGGTGTGAAAGCAATCGGCGAGACTCTCGCGGGCGGCTGCTGAAAGCTTATGGCAGAGCAGCAGGATTCCGCACCTTCCCATGCTGATCTCGAACAGGGCGGCGCTTTCGCCGTCGACCCAAAAAACCTCACAACCTATGGCCTGGAGCACCCGCCCGCGCGATCCGGCCAACTCAGGGTCGGGAGAAACGTGCAGCACAGTCCTGGTGAGGTCTCGCACCCTATTTGGATGTCATCCGAAAGACTCGCGTTTATTTGGCTTTGCATTTTCGGTTTTTCCGCGGTGGCGGATAGCATCCTTCCCTTCATATTCTGAAACTAAGTGGCACCGGCAAAAATGGTCCGCCGGAGCTTATTAAGGCTTTTGGAGGAGAACTTATGCTGGAAAGGCTGTTATTGCCGGACACACACGCAATCGCCATCCTGGTCAAGGATCACGACCGCGTCAAAGATCTGTTCGCTCGATTCGACAAAGAGGATTCAGGCACCCGCAAAGAGAAGATCATCGGCGAGGTGCTCACCGAGCTTAAGATCCATGCCGCCATTGAGGAGGAAATCTTCTACCCGGCCGTGCGCAAGGAGCTCGGAAAGGACGTAATGAACGAGGCCGACGAGGAGCATCACGTCGCCCGTGTCCTGATTGCCGAGCTGGACCGCGGCGGTCGCGGCGACGACCATCGCCACGCGAAGTTCACGGTGCTGGCCGAGAGCGTGCGGCACCATATCAAGGAAGAAGAAGGCGAGATGCTGCCCAAGGCCAAAGGGCTTCGAATCAACTTCGAAGCCCTGGGCCAGCAGATGCTCGCGCGGAAGAAGGAGCTTCAGCGCGACGGCATTCCCCCCGATGCCGAACACAAGATGGTTGCTGCGGCGAAGGGAAGGGGCGATTCGCCCGCAGCACGGGCGCGCCGGGGCAGTAAAGCCGTCGCTGTGTCCGCAGGGCGGACCCACACGGTTGTCCGAGCGGCTGGACGCCGCTCCGGGGGCGGCACAAAGTCCAAGGGGAGGCGGCGCGCGGCGTAATAATTCGTTGCTGTTGTTTCGATTCACTGAGGTGGTACGCGCAAGGCGCAATGACCGGCACAGTAGATTGAGGAGAACTTTGTTCCGCAGTTTGTGGCCACGCGTATGGCTAACTGTTGCGTATTGGCGCTGTATCCGGAGATGGCGCCAGAACGAACACTTCTTTTTCCAAGTGATCCAACCTCCCCAGCTCCGCCTCCACAGCCGGATGACCTTCCTCCTTTAGCTTGCGCGCAGGGACCAGCGCTTCCTCAGCGATTCTGCTCACCTCGTGGAGCACCTTTCGCACTTCCGTCTCCAGACGTCCCCGACTATCCTGCATCTAATTCGCCCAACTTCTGCGGAATTCTGCAATGACATTATTAATGTGCCAGGAAAAAATAGAGAGATCCCAGGGAAGAGCCAAATTTCCTCCTAGGCAAGGGTGGTCGGCCAAGAACTACAAGACTCTGACTACTATTTCCCTATCCGCCGCGCAGCGTCACCTCGATTAAGGAGCCGTCGTCTCCAGGAAATACGGTCGGGGACTATCTCTGCCACGATCGGAGCGTGTTTGAGGCCGTGACCCGATCCGTCCGATGCAGGTGGGTTAGAGACATAACGTCCCGAGTTGCCTTGCTTCCTAGAACTCGTACCGCAGCGATCCTTGCATGCGGCGCGGGAAGCCCAGCATCTGCGTGTAGTCGCCAAAGTTAGCTGGCTGTTGGATATCGAAGTTCCCGTTGTTGGAGACGTCAAAGCTGGCTTGGTTCAACAGGTTGAGAATGTCCCACCGGAACAACAGCTTATGCTTCTCTGAATAGGGCATCGTGAAGGTCTTGGCGATGCCTAGATCCACCTCGCCATAACCATCGCCGCGGAGAACGTTCCTCTGTCCTCGGCCCCCAGGTTCGGTGAAGCGGAAATGCTGGATCGCCTCATCCGGGTTGGCGAAAAGATTCGGCGTCGCCGGGCCGGAGCTGCCGTGGTGGGCGGAATGCGCGTTCTGTGTGGCAGGACAGGGACCAACGTCCAAACCCAACAGGTTCGAGCCTTTGGGGGCGCAGGTGGCGTTTCCTTGCAGGTTCCAGTTGGTGGGCCAAGTGCGGCCGTTGACGACGTTGGCCGGCACACCGCTGTTAAATCGCAGAATGCTCGAGAGCTGCCAGCCACCAACGATAGCATTGGCAAAACTGTGCATATTAGACCCGAAATGCCGTCCGCGGCCGACTGGTAAGTCCCACGTCATGTAGCCGTTAAATTGATGCCGCATGTCGAAGTCGGAGTATGAGTACTCCAGGTTCGGCTGCCACGCATTAATGGTGAATCCCGTATATCCGCCGGTGAAGAATCCATCGGTCTCCTGGCGTTCAGGAGTGGAGGAGTGGTCCAGCGACTTGGAAAGCGTGTAGTTCAGTGCGTACGAGAACCCATGGCTGACGCGCTTTCTCATCGAGAGTTGAAGCGAGTGGTATTCCGAGCGCCCGATCGTGGTCCAAGTGGGAAGGTTCACGTACTGCGACGGGAAGAACGTGAACGCTCCCAATTTCGAAGCAGCCGGAAATGTAAAAAAGTCAAAGTCCTGCCAGGCGGTAGAAGCCCCGAATCCAGGTGCGCCATCAAGGCCGTGGTAGCCGATAATGTAGTCATAAGCGACTTGCGTCGCCGAATAGCCGCAGCCGCTGCCTAACACTCCCCAGCCCAAACAACCACCGTTCGAACCGCTAGGACCGAAATCGGGGAACATATCCTCCCAGAACGGTATAGTCCCAATGTCTGCCAGGGCAACGCCGTTCGCTGAAGCCCCGACCAACTGCCGAGCCGCATCCAGAGCGCACGTATGGGATTGAGGATCGCAAAGGTCGGCCGGCATGGCATAGTCGCGCAGTATTGGCAGCTTCCGGCCGCGCCTTCCGACGTAGCTCGCTTCAAATGTGATTCCACCGGGCAGCTCGCGCTCGATCGAAAAGTCAATCATATGAGCCTGCGCGTTGCGAATCGTGCTGTCGAGGCTGCTGGTTACAGTGAAACCGTCCGGTGGGGTCGAGGGGAACGATGCTCCCTGCGATGGTGCCAATTGCGGAATCAAGTTGCTGCCTTGCAAAACGAGATTGCTGTCAAACTGAGCCGTATCGAATATGCCGGTATAGCGGAGACACGCTGGCCTGCCACCGGTTGCGCCGATGTTACAGCCTCCGTTTGGACTACTGATGCTACTGGCGAGGCCAAATGCGCCCTCATCGTCAAACGTGTTGACCAGTCCCATTCCCATGCGGTCGTAAACCAGCGAATAGCCCCCGCGAATGACAGTCTTGCCCTCTCCGAAGATATGGCCCAGCGCGCCGTCTTTGAAGCGTGGCGCCCAGGCGGCAGCAATCCGGGGAGACCAGTTGTTGTTGTCGCGGTTGTAGTATGGCCTGCCATGATTCGCTGGTCCCCCCAAAATCGTCTGCAGGTGGCCACACGCGCTACTGGGCAAGCCGGCTTTCATATTCTTTTCGCGACAGTTGAACCATGCGTTCACGTCGTGGAGCGATGGATCCTCAGGAACCGGGATCACTTCATTGCCGTTCGTCTCCCATGGCGGAGTCGCATTCATGTAGCGCAAGCCGAAGGTCAAGGTGAGCGTCGGTGTCGCGCGCCACTGGTCCTGGAAGTACGTTTCGTATTCGTTGGCCGCAAACCTGCGCGCCACATTTGCGCCAATAGGAAGCGTGTCACCTTTGGAATTGAAGTTGTAATTTGCAGTTACCTCCGTTACCGGGCCGAGCAGTAACGTGAACCAGTCTTTGAAGTTGTTGCTATCATTGTTCGCCGGCACGGCACTGCACCCAGGCCGGTTACAGTTTCCTTTGCCGGGTGTGACGCTGTCACCGCCATCCGGCAACCAGGAAGGATTGATCGTGTATTCGGGATAGGAGAGGAGATTGCCTAGCTTCTCGTTACGTACAAACCGTACCTCTCCACCGAAACCAAAAGTGTGTTTCCCATGGGTCCAGGTTACGTCATCCCGGAAATCATGCGTCGGCGTACGCCGGTTGGCGGTGTCACGGGATAGATTGTCAAAACCGTTAAGTTCGTCCACAAAGCGAACATTCACAAACGTTGAATTGCGAATGCCGGCATTGTCGATGCCGATACGCGTCAGGCCATAACGAAAGTTGTTGATCAGGTTGGGAGTCAAAAGGGCTGTGTACCCGAGGGCCATTCCACGGCTGTTGGTCAACGTCTTGCGCACGGGGTCGCCACCAAGGAATTCGGGTGCCGAGACATTGGAGTCGCCCTGAAGGGAACCTCGCCAGAACAATGTGTGCTTGCCCGTTTGATCGACATTAAAATCGGCTCTGGCGATGTACGTCATGAAATGGTTGTTGATGGGTGAAGCGAACCGGTGCCCGGCAAAGTTGACGCCGTCACCGGCGCTAAGATCATTGATGTCGGTGGGATAGTTTGCCCAATAGCTCAGCAGTGCGGGATTGGCGCCGATTCCAAGCGGGTCGATTGCCTTGACTTGGGCGGGACTGAGGCCGTAACTCCCCGCGGGCACGGTGTAGGTCGTTCCGCTTATGCCCTGGACCGAGGTAACGGAGCTCGGACAACCTGCGTTTCCCTCACAGTTATAAAAGAACACACCATCTCGCACATGGAGCGTTGGTATCGTACGCAAAGCTGATTCGACCAGTGACTCCTGCAAACGCTCGAAGGTTCCGAAGAGAAAAAGCCGGTTCTTAATGATCGGCCCACCTGCGGAAGCGCCGTAAATGTGGCGTCGGAACTTCCCTCTCGGCTCCCCGGCCTTGTTGAGAAAGAAATCGTTGGCGTCAAACGCCTCGTTACGATTCGTGTAATAAGCGCTGCCGTGAATTGAGTTCGTTCCCCCGTTGGTAATCAGTTGAACCTGCGCGGCCGAGGAGCGTCCGCCGGAGTCGGCTCCATAGTTGGTCGTCGTCGTGCGAAACTCGGCAAGAGACGATTGCGTGACCCGCACGGCACAAGTGAAGGCGTATCCTTTGATTGGGTCATTGCAATCCACACCGTCAAGGGTAATGTTTGTCTGATCGCTGCGAGCACCATTCACCGCTCCGCTGCGGCCATCAAACTCAGATACTCCACCATATCCCCCAGGCTGATCAGAATGGGTAGGGATAAAAGCGACGCCGCCCTGTAGGCTGAGCAGACCGGCGGGATTGAGATCGAGCGAGGGGAGGCTCCGAAGCTCGACTCCAGTAATAGGAGTCCCCATACTGGCATCAGTCGAATTCACAGTGCTTGCTTCCGCAGCCACCTCCACCGTCTCGGTCGCGCCACCAACCTCGAGTTGTACGTCCAAGGTGGTTGTGACACCGATGGGAAGCTCGACCCTCGATCGCAAAAGGTTCTTAAAGCCACGTGCTTTCACCTCGACGCGGAACGTTCCGGGCGGAAGCTGGTTGATCACGTATTTGCCGGCCGAGTCAGACTTGACCGAACGCTCGACGCCGGTGTCAAGGTTGCGGGCGATTACCTCGGCGCCGTTGACAACCGCGCCTGAGGAATCCGTGACCGCACCCGACATTGCCGCTGTCCCAGCGACTTGTCCCCAACCTAGGGAACCAAATGTGAGGAAAATGCTAACGAAGAACGTAATTACAACTGAGCCAGAACGCATGGAAGCCCCCTTGCCCCTAAAAGCGGCTTATTCCGACTAGGTTTCTGCCCAGGAGTGTAAGACCGCCGAGAGCCTGGGTCGCCCCGATGGGGCGCTATTGTGCTCCTGCGACACACAATTGTGCAAGTCGAATCTGTGATTTGGAATTGTTTTCGACGACTTTTTACATGATGTAGCTTGACTTAGATGAAATCCAGAATTGTGAGTGAGCGTTGGCTTGTGGAGTAAGGTTCACAGTTGGACGAGTGTTTTTGTTTCCCATCCCTCATCGTTTCGTCCGAAAACGTACCTGAACTGCAGGCTTCAATGGTGGCACTCAGTCGCGGATTTTGTCCTTCAATGCCTGCCTTTCGCGGTCCAGCACCATCTGGTCGAATGCGTGAGGCAGAGACTCACAGCGGGTGTAAGGACCGGGTTTATAGGCGCGCGACTGGATTCCGGCCTGCGAAAGCTCCGAGATCGCCCAATCTTCGCGGTTGGTGCTGTCCCAGAACTCAATTGCGTCGTCGGCCTGGAAGTCAGGCTTGCTCATTTCATCGGAGTGGAAATGCCATTCGCAAATTACATCGGTGCGATCGACCGCACGCGGCCATAGAGTGTGCGTCATCACGTAATCCGGATGGAGGCTTAACAGCAAATTAGGAAAAATCGCGTAATAGTACACTTTGCGTCGCTCACTCGCGCTCAGTCCGGGAAGATAGTCGCGACGCAGCTTGCCATCTGTACTCATTGTCTTGGCCCCGCCTTGAAACTCCATGGAGCCGCCGATGTATCCGCGCCGAGGTTGATCGTTCTCGCCCGAAAGGTAATCCGTAATGGCATTGAGTGCCGGATGCAAGATCGGGCAGTGCAGGCACTCGTTGTAGTTGAGCATGATCAGCTTCCAATTGGCCTTCACCACGTATTCAATCTGTCGATACGGTCGCAACTCTGCCATTCGCCAATTCCGGAACTTCTGGGGCAGATCCTCTAATTGAACCGCAAGCGGATCATGATCTCGGCTTAAGTTGATGAAGATGTGCCCGTCCCAGACGTCGACATCAATCGCATTGAGCGGATAATCTTCGCGGCAGAAGCCATCGTGTGCGTGCGGCGCCCCGATCAGGCAGCCATCCAAGGCGTAGGTCCACCCGTGATAGCCGCACTGGATTCGCCCGGGAAAATGGCCCGCGGAGTTAACGCAAATGCGCGTGCCGCGATGTCGGCAGACGTTGAAGAATGCCCGCAATAAGTCATTCCCGTCACGCGTAATGATGATGCTTTCACCCGCGACCTCGCGAAGAAAGTAGTCGCCTGCTGCCGGTACTCGATTTGCACGCCCGGCGCAGATCCAGTCACTGGCAAAGAAGCGTTCTAATTCTTCACGGTAGAAATCGGGATCTGTGTAGTAGCGGGCAGGAAGGGTCGTGGCGGTTGGCATTTTTGAGATCGTCGTCACTTGGCACCCGGCAGCAAAACGATCAATCATCTGTTTGTAGAGCGTTCACTGCCATTCCAGATTAGGCATTTTATAGCAAGCGGCGTTTGACGGCATTCGAGAGGAGACATGGGAACCTGTTGAGTTGGAGCTACACCCGTCCGATTTGTGGTCACAGGATCCAACAGAATCGTACGACTTGCTGCCTCTATTACTCCCTGTTAATCTCACCCACCATGAAGCTCTGGGCTTCGCTCGTGATTTTCACAACTGCCGTTCTCGTATTTGCGCAGGACTCCACGAACGGCGGGACCCATACAGTCCTGGATAAAAACGTCGCCGTACCAATGCGCGATGGTGTGATCCTGCGCGCGGATGTGCTGCGCCCTGCGGGCGCCGGCAAATTCCCCGTGTTGGTGTATCGGACACCTTATGGGAAAGATGCAGCGCAGCGAGAGTACACAACATTCGAGAAGGCCGTGAGCCGGGGCTATGCTGTTGTTGTGCAGGATGTTCGCGGCCGGAATCACTCGGACGGTGATTTTCGTCCGTACGAGAACGAGGGCCGAGACGGCTATGACACCATCGAATGGTCTGCTGCCCAGCCCTGGTCAAACGGCAGAGTGGGAACGTTTGGACTTTCCTATCCTGGCGCGGTTCAATGGCTAGCCGCCGTTCAGAGTCCTCCTCACTTGAAGGCGATGGTTCCCGCCATGACATTCTCCACGCCGCAGAATTTTTTCTACGCGGGTGGAACATGGGACATGTCATGGATTGACTGGATCTGGAACAACATCGCCTGGAATACGCGCGTAAGGAAGAATTTTCCGGGCCCTCGAACCTACAAAGAAGCACGGGTCGCGTGGAAAGAGCAAGGCCAAACGATGGTGAATACTCTGCCTTTGCTTGATTTGAAGCCACTACAGCAGGTTGCGCCATATTACTTCGATTGGTTGCGGCATCCTCCTGAAGATAGTTGGTGGAATTGGAGCGAACTTCGGGACAAGTATTCGCACACCACCGCTGCCGTCCTCAATTTGTCCGCATGGTATGACGACAACTATGGGCCAGAAGGCGCAACGACAAACTACGCCGGTTTGCTACAAGCCCGACGAGATAAAGATACCCAAACTCACCTTCTACTGGGACCGTGGGTTCACGGGGGCACAGCAAGTAACCGATCGGGAGAACGTGACTTCGGTCCGACTGCGGCCATCGACTACGACGAAGTCATTCTGCGCTGGATGGATCACTACGTGAAGGGCGTTGACAAAGGAGTCGATCGAGAGAAGCCTATACGCTATTTCCTGATGGGGCGGAATGAGTGGCGAGAGGCAGATCAGTGGCCACCCGCTGCGAAGACAACGCCAATGTTTCTCGTTCCCGCCGCGAATAGCGCGCGTTTCGGTCTCTTGCAAACGTCGCCATTCGAGAATAAGGACAGCTTCAGCCAGTTTGTGTCCGATCCGGCCAATCCCGTCACGAACCCTTACGATTCCTCGGGCGCCCACGATTATGCAAAGCTTTCAGATCGCGCCGATGTCCTGACTTTCGATTCTGCGATACTGCAGGAAGATACCGAGGTGACAGGACCAATGACAGTCCGCGTTTTCGCTTCTTGTGACTGCCGCGATTTCGATTTATGGGCACGGCTTTTGGATGTTTTGCCCGATGGAACGGCGATGAACCTTATGAGTCCTGGTCTTGACGTCCAACGTGCCAGTTATCGCGATCTGACCCGAGGCCGCCAGTTGTTGTCAGCTGGAGAAGTTTACGAACTGAAGTTGGACAAACTGATCACCAGCAATGTGTTCCTGAAGGGACATCGAATCCGCTTGCAAGTTTCAGCAAGTTTCAGCCCAAATTTTTCCCGCAATCTCCAGAGTGGAAACTCGGAAGCGGACAGCGCGGAAACAAAGAAGGCAGAGATTCGAATTTTTCATGATGCTTCCCATCCATCGCAGGTATTGCTGCCCGTTATGTCGAACACCCGCTAAAATTTCTGCTCGGATGAGCATATACTCCCGCATGACTGAATTGCGGAGGAGCATTGTTCTCATCACGAAGATTCCTTTATTCCATTTGTTCTTTCTTCCTCTTGGGCGCGGGTTGCGTGGCGCAGCGCGAGCCTGTGCTTAAGCAAATTGACCTACCCCATTCTTACTACTACCGTGAGATGTACCTGCCTCAGTTGACGACCGGACCAAGCGCGGTGGCATGGTCTCCGAACTCCCAAACTGTGATTTATTCCATGGCCGGATCACTTTGGCGGCAAAATGTCGTGAGCACAACGACCGAGCAAATAACCGTTGGTCCCGGCTACGACTACCAGCCGGATTGTTCGCCGGATGGGCGTTGGGTGGTTTTTGCGCGCTACTATCAGGATTCGGTGGAGTTATGGTCACTTGATCTGCAGGACGATCACACAAGCCGGCTCACATCCGGGGGAGCAGTGAATGTGGAGCCGCGCTTCTCTCCCGATGGAACCCGGATCGCGTTTGTTTCCACTACCAAGAAGGGCCACTTCCACATTTTTGTCGGACGATTCGCGAAAGGTGAGCTCAAAGATGTACAACAGCTCACTTCAGAAAACGTCAGCGCACTTCCTCGCTACTACTACAGCCAGGTAGACCACGAAATCAGCCCCGTGTGGTCTCAGGACGGGTCGGAGATCTTATTCATTTCAAATCGAGGGCACATCCACGGGACGGGCGGCTTTTGGCGGATGAAGGCACAGCCAGGCGCCGAGCCGCACGAGATCCATTATGAAGAGACGACTTGGAAGGCTCGTCCTGACTTTTCGCCCGATGGGAAACGCATGGTATACGCCTCGTATTTAGGACGATCGTGGCACCAGCTTTGGGTTATGCCCGCGGCAGGTGGTGACGCGTTTCCAATTTCATACGGAGACTACGACAATACCAATCCGCGATGGTCGCCCGACGGTGCAAAGATCGCATTCATTTCGAATCGTAGCGGCAACACATCGTTGTGGATACAGACGATTCCCAGCGGTACCCAGAGCGAAATAGTACCTCGCGAGAGAAAGTATCTGAGGCCGATGGGGAAGGTGTGTTTGCACGTCACAGAAAATGATGGAACGCCCGTAGCCGCGCGAGTTGTTATCGCAGCCCAAGACGGTCGAGCTTACGCTCCCGACGACGCCTGGATGTATGCCGATGATCGTTTCAACCGCGCTGAGCGTCCGTTTGAAGCACATTATTTCGATACCAAAGGAACATCCGAGATTACAGTCCCAGAGGGAACTACGCACGTCGGAGTCATGCGCGGCTTCGAATACGAGTTCGAGGAACGCAATGTGGAGGTTGTCGCGGATAAGAAGTCTGAAGTCACAGTTAAGTTGCGGCCTATCGAGATGCGTCGCTTCGACGCGTCGTGGATCAGTGGAGATGTGCACGTCCACATGAACTACGCAGGCACCTATCGGAATACACCAGCGCATCTGGCTGACCAGGCCGCAGCTGAGAATTTGTCGATCATCGAGAATTTAGTCGTGAATAAAGAGCAGCGTTTCCCTGATATTGCATATTTCTCACCTGAGCTCGATCCGATTTCTAACGAGCACTTCGTTCTGCAGCACGCGCAGGAATTTCACACGAGCTACTGGGGACACCTAGGGGTTTTGAACCTGACTCGAAACTTGATCTTGCCAGGATATGTTGCATATGCGAACACGGCCGCGGCCAGCCCGTTTCCCACGAATGCCCAAGTAGCTGACTTGGCTCATGGACAGACTGCACTCGTCGGCTATGTGCACCCCCTCGAGAGCGTGCCGCACCCGGAGAAGGACCCACTCACCTATGAATTGCCCGCCGATGTAGCACTCGGCAAAGTGGATTACATCGAGGTCGTCGGTTTCGCCGACCACAAATCCACGGCAGAAGTTTGGTACAAGCTTCTGAATTGCGGCTTCCGATTGCCGACCGCAGGCGGAACCGACTTCATGGGAAATTACGCGTCGCTACGCGGACCAGCCGGGCTAAACCGGGTGTATGCCGAAGTCCCTGCAGGGCCTCTGAAGCTTCAATCCTGGCTCAATTCGATCAAGGCTGGGCGAACGTTCGCAACCAATGGACCCTTACTCCGGTTTGAACTCGAACGGCAGCTGCCGGGACGAGAGGTGCATCTCGACAAAAAGCGGGATGTCGCTTTCCGCGCGGCGCTGGCGTCGATCGTTCCACTGGATCATCTGCAGATTGTCTGTAATGGGAAGGTCGCGAAAGAACTTGAACTAGGTGCGGATCACAAACGTGTATACGTCGAGGGAACCTTACCGATCGCGAGTACTAGCTGGTGCATTCTTCGGGCGTTTAGTGACCAGTCGGAGTACCCAATTTTGGATCTTTATCCGTATGCAACGACCAGCCCCATTTATGTGAACGTGGTTGGAGCTCCACTGCGCAGCACACAGGATGCTGCGTATTTCGTCTCTTGGATGGAACGTCTGATCTCTGCGGCAAAGAGCAACGCGGATTGGAACACCGAGACAGAAAAGCAGGATGTCCTGACACTATTCGAAAAAGCGAAAGAGAAATACGAGGATATCGTCATGACACATCAGACCGGAACGTCAGCGGATCCTACGCGGATTTCGCATTCTAGTCCCGGCAAATAATCGCTTTGCTTCCCAGGAAACCAACGTAACGGCAATCCTTGTTGCCTTGGGTCAAAACGAGCAATGAACGCCATCGCCTCAGGTTGAGTCATCTGAAGATTAAGAATGAGATAATTCCTGCGCGTTGAACTTTGAATTGGACCGAAACCACAAATGAGATCACGCCGACTGCTTTCAATGTTTTGTCTGCTGCTTGTCGTTCCGAAATACGTCTATGGTGCCGATACGATTCTCAAGAACGTTGTGGTTTACGATGGCACCGCGAAAAAGCCATTCAAGGCGGACGTGCGTATCAAAGGTGACCGCATTGCGGCCATTGCGAAAACTCTGGTTCCACAACCTGGCGAAACAGTTCGGGACGAACACGGGCTTGCTCTCGCCCCCGGATTCATCGACATGCATAGCCATCATGATCGCGGAATATTCGATGACTTGGACGCGGAGGCCGTCACTCGTCAGTGCATTCCCAGAGTGTTTGAAAAGTATAGTTTCCTAATCAGGTCGTGCGGCATTCTTTAGTTGAGCGTCTGCGCACACCGATCGAGCGCATGCTTCGGGGATGCTCGAACAACTGCTGACAGTTCGCGATGGTTCATGTGAGGGCGCAGTGACGGGTCCGTTCTGCCGCCAGGAGACCAATCCACGCTGAGACTGCGACGACCTAATGTGCTAGATCAACGCGAAAATCGTAGTGCTTTCCGCTTCCTGATCCCGGAAGCGGCGATGAGACAAGAAAAGAGTACACATCGGATTCCATTCCCTGAACTGGTAAGTCGAACACCAACCGACTGTCGCCAGAAGATGAAACGAGTGGTAGCAGCCGGGCTGACCATATCGGGCCATTCCCAGCTTTGGTTTCAAGATGCACATTGAAGGGACCCGGGCTATGGCCTTGTAGAGCAATGTCCACTATGATCCGCCGTGTGGAAGGCTTGATCTCAATGTGAGGAATCTGCGAGTCATCACCACGAGAGCGATCCGCAACCAACGTTAAGGGTATTAACGCTGACGTCAATATCGGGGCTTCTTTTACCAGGCTTGCTGAATGCACTCGCTCTTGCGCGAGTTGGGACTCAAGGCCCGTTGTTTTCTTTTGAAGGGCAGATATGTAAAGCAGACTCCCGATGCCGAGTACAACTGCGGCGAGTTGTCCATAGGTTTTGAAATGGGTCCGCCAGGCAATAGGCGCTCTACATTCAGAGCTCTCCCGCACAACATTCGTGTAAACCGAAGGCCGCGTATCTGATATTGTCCCGATTAACTGATGCGGCTCTTCGAAATGATTTCTTAGCAGCGTAGCGAATCGTAATTTCTCCTTGCGCTCAGGCGGCCGCAGAAAATATGTACTAACAGCATTCTTGTCGGCGGAATCCAGCGTCCCATCCAGAAAATCCTCTATGATCTCTTCTTCGATAGATTCCACCATCTCAGATAATTCATCATTAGAAAAAATATCATGACTCAATCGCTCTTCAGGGTCCTTCTCGTTATCGAGTCTGCCCAGTAAGTACTCCCGAATCAGACTACGATCGGGTAAATTGCTTTTCATGGGGCTACCTCAAAAAATATCAATTTGATAATCGTTTCCTACACTCAACAACACAGACACGGAGTTCCTTTCGAATCCTGCACACTCGGATGCGCAACGCATTCATCCCTCCAGCGCCATCTGCTAGTCCTCGCCTGACGGGATTCTTGTCGCGCCCGCGCTGTCCGTGATAACGGGTTACGACGTCGCGGTCGCCGGGCGATAGTCGAGCCAGGCAATGATCCAGACACTGTAGTTCCAGTTCATACGCTTTTGGGTCCGGATGCTCCGGAGACGCCACATCAACCTCCAAGGGGACAGATTTCCGCTCACGCGTGTCCTCGTGCCACACATTTCTTGCTACTCCATAAGAATAGGCAAGCGGGTTTTGATATTGCTCGCATGATTCAACCTTTGCAACCACAATGTCCACTGTTTTATCGAATAGATAATCGGCATCCGTACAACCTTTATGAATGAAGAACCTGATCAACTTTGTCCTTATCCGCTGGTACTCTCGCACAGCTAACTCGTCGTCTTCAGATAGCCAGCGAAGAAATTTTCCAAATGCTTCCGGCGTGAGCGTCCTTTTCTCTCCCCTTTGCGGTGCCATAGCGACCTACGAAAATGCAGCCTGATGAAGTGGTCGTTCTATCTGTAATCTCCTTGCAACACAAAAGCTGCCCAGTAGTACGGATTCGCCCAGCGTTCGTCCTGCACCATCTCGAGTTGTGCACCGCGCAAGGCTGAACTTGGGCTTTCACCCTTCTTTATTCGTGCATAGAGGCGAGACATCAGTGTTGCGGTCGCATCGTCATTCACCTTCCACAAGCTTGCGATCACACTTTTCGCTCCCGCATACAGGAAGCCACGCGGCAAACCTATGATCCCTTCGGACTCCAGGTCCCTGCCCAACGCCGAGTCACAGGAACTGAGAACCACGAGATCGGCCGAAAGCTTCAACTTGTAAATGTCGCCCAGGCGCAAATAGCCATCTTGCCTTTTGCCCCTCCTATCTACCAATGACAGAATGAGCCCGGACATTTCTGGGTGCCGAGCGTCGACCACCCCGTGTGTCGCGAAGTGTACCAGACGAAAACGTGTGAGCCCATCCGTGAGTACGTTAGCGCGGCTAGCGTCAAAGTCCAGCGCAACATGCACAGCTTGAGGATCTGGCGAACGCAGCACTTTTGCAATTGCCTCAGCCTCGTCACGTGAAGCCGGCAGTCTGGCAATGTACTGAGATCCTCCGACATCGCGGATGGCCCGAGTCAAAGTGGCGGGGCGATCTTGAGAGCTTCTCTTAGCTCCTGCACGACGCGTTGACACTCGCTCATCATCTGGTTCAAAAACCGGATCGGCGAAAATGGCGGCGGCGGCCGTAGGTGGACCTCGCTTGCCAATTGCTTTTCGCAAAATCCCGAGTACGGAAGCGGAAGGCAGTACGTCGATTTCAAAATGTTTGATCAGAAGTTCCTCGCCTGCACCTGAGCCGGGAAACGCAAGGGCAGCAAAAGGGATGTATTGGAGAGATTCATCCGGCACAATGAGGAGGCGTTTTAGCCGCGAAGGAGGGAGTGATTCCAAAAGCAATCGTGATAGTTGCTGCGCATGCCGGCGATACGCCTGGTCTGCCTTGCGTACTCTCGCCTGGTAGTCGACCGCACTTTCTCCATTCCTTAACTGTGCAGGAATTAGCGTCTTTCGAAAAGCATCCACCGATTGCCTGATTTGCGCTGACTTCGGCAGTTCGTGGGACGTGATCTGGTGTGGGCCTACGACCCATACATAACTCTTTTCATCACCGAGCGCGTATTCAAGCAGAGCCGTGTCTTCGTTTCCAATCTCCGCCTGTACCTCCTCTAGCGTGAGAGTCGGCGCCACTGACAGAGCTTCTTGTTTTGCATCGATGGCACGAACCTCGGTGGCGTCAACGGCCTCCAATTGCCTTTGCAGAAGCTCATCGCAGGGGGCATCTTGATCAGATGTGGTCAGCAAATCCAGGAGGGACCGTACCTTGCTTCTCTCAGAAGCCTCAAAGGCCTTCTTCGAGAAGCCGAGTTCTGGGTGGCGTTGATGGAGCAACATCAGTACTTGTACATACAGAGCGTAGTAGCGGTGCACAGAGGCGAAGTACAAAGCGCGTGTGTCAAAACGCGAAATACTGATCCTCTGGTTCTCGACTATGTCAATTGTTTTCTCAATTGCTAACCGGGAGTCCTCCGGCCGGCTTAATCGCCGATAGACCCAGGCCAACTCGTACTGTATCTTGGCCTTCTCTTCAATTTGGCCTGTCTTTCCGTTCAGGGCGTCGGCCCGCTCGAGTGAAGCAATGGCATCTACGTATTTCCTTTGAATTGTCTGTAGGTGACCCATGCGGATCAGAGTGTCGATCTCACCGTAGATATGATCCCCGGCACGGTAGGCTTTGAGCGAACGGTGATAAAAAGTTTCGGCTTGGGCAAACCTGCTTTCTGCTTCGTAAGCACTCGCAATGTGCGCAAACGCTGATGCCACCACCACAGGATCGTTTGCCCTACGTCCGAGGCGCAAGTCTGCTCGATAGAGAGGCAGCAGGCGTTTGTAGTTCTTTGCGACTGCCAAGGCTTCGCCCATCCCGCTAATTGAATCGTGTTCTCCCGGCAAATCCTGGACAGCCGCAAAGACAGCCCTGGCAGCCTGGTAATACTCCACAGATTTCTGCCAATCGCCTGTTGCGCGGTTTACGTATCCCAACCCATTCAGCACGCTCGCTTCGTCATCTCGATCACCTATATCCCGGAACAGCGGTCGGGCTATAGCGTAATTGCAATGAGCGGTTTCAAATTCGCCCCTAAGCACAGCGAAGATTCCCAGGGCAGCACGCACGCGGGCAACTCCATAGCGGTTGTCAGCCAACAACCACAATCGTAAGGCCTCTCCGGCGGCTTGTAGAGCTGGCAGCCTTTCACCGCCCTGAAAAAGCGCGTGTGCCAGCATAAGAAGGGTCTGGGCCTCTCCATTGTCGTCTTTTACTGCGACGAAAAGAGTCTGGGCCCGTCTGAGGAAGTCCGCGCTTGCCGAATAGTCACCGCCAGAAAGGAGAACTTCACCACGCGCTTCGAGGGCCTCGGCTTGTGCTCTTTCACTAAGGTGTTCGCACAGACTGAATGCTTGACGTGAAGACTCGTCGGCAAGAGGGTAGGGCCCGATGGTAGCATACGTTCGAGCGATGCCGCTCAATGCACTGCATCGCAATTCCAAGTCTTGTGCGATTTTGAAAGCTTCGTCAAAAGATTTTCGCGCCTTATCGAACTCGCTGAGGATCAGAGAGATCTCACCGATCTGAAGATGTGAGTCTGCCGCCTTGTCATAGAAGTGGCCGGCAGCAAAGAGGCGCGAACTTTCCCTGAATAGTTTGGTTGCAGCCCACAGGCTTTTGGCGTTTTGTTTTTTGCGAAGGACCGCCGCCTTTTGGCCCAAATCTTCAGCTTTTTCCAATAGAAAATTGCCGGCACCATCCACGTGGGATGTGCCGACGGAGCTTTCCTTGCGTTCCTCTCCCAAAGTTCCGAGACTGCCGATTCGTTCAGCGACGCTGAAATGTCTAGCGCCATTCATCGTGGAAGACAGAAAGAGAACGCACGCAAGCACTGCCGCAATGATGTGCCATTTCATAGTCCCCCGTTTCCGCCCTCAGAAGCAATTGCACACCAGTAGCTGCATCCAGTAGGCAAAGCTCTGGCTAGGGGGTTTAGCTCACCAACCGGATTTCGTCACTGCGCCCGCTGTCGCCCCCGCCCCCTGCCAGCAATGCCGATAAATTCTGAGCGACCTTT
>Ga0207702_10002569_pt1 | contig 17061 bp, 15 predicted proteins | sample KBSCornC62_FD_184302 | JGI IMG/M metagenome (GOLD analysis project Ga0207702, IMG submission 184302) | Corn rhizosphere microbial communities from Kellogg Biological Station, Michigan, USA - KBS Corn C6-2 (SPAdes) (version 2) | ecosystem: Host-associated > Plants > Roots > Rhizosphere > Soil ...
CCGTGCCGGATGAAAGGGTGAAGGTTCCCGCCTTGGCGTTGGCACCCGACTTAATCGCCAACGTTTTTCCAGCGAGGACCGTTGCGATGCTTCCATTAACCTGAAGTGCGTTAACAGTATCATCGGTTGTTGTTCCGATTAGAACGCCTCCTCCACTCTTCATAAGCTTTAAAGCGCCCTTGCCAGAAGTCACATTTGCGATTTCAGCAGCCGAATAAAAGTTTCCTCCTGTTATACTCTCATAGTATATACCGGTAGTATTAGTCACTGAACTAGCACCATATACAAAAAAGCTTAAATTCTTATTGGGTGAAGAACAACTTGTTGAAGCCGGTATTTCTCCCGTAGCCGCTTGGGTCTGGTCGATGGTCATTGGTCCAATAGAAACCAGACCAGGGTTTCCCGCTGAAATAGTCATCGCATCAGTATTTCCAAATCCTCCGGTTCTAAACCTTATTATATCTGTTCCACCGGAAGACACACCCCAGTCAGAATTTACCCATAATTCAGCAGCAGCTGAAACGAGAGCCACCGTGTTACGGCTGGCAACAACTCCATAATTACTGCCGAACATAACAATGCCACCGTGTTTGGTGCTCTGATCGTTGGTTAAATAATATGATACATTTCCGCTCGAATTTGTGTTCTGGAAAGTAGGTCCGATTGCCGAGGCCGAACCAATCAAAGATGGAACAGTGGTAAAACTTGGGACTCCGGAAGCATCAGTGGCTAGCATGGAGCTATTTGCTGATGTTAACCCGGAAACTGCCGTGCCAGTACCTGCATAATAAGCAAGTTGATTTGCGGTTCCACTGTTAACCGTTCCGCTTCCGCCTCCCGACGCATTCCCGAGTGTGCTCACCATCTGCATATTCGTTCCATCGTAAATCAACACGACTGGCTGACCCGCCCGAATGTCATTGTCTGCAAGATCAGTCGTGAGTCCGCCAGCGGCCTTTTTAATCGTCTTCGCACCAAGCCCGTTTATATTGATCGTCGCCGCTCCGGTATTGGCAGTGCCCGCAATAAAGCGGTACTCGGCATTCGTCACATAAGCCGTTATCGCAGGCGAAAGCGTGATGACGTAGCTATCGGTCCCTGCGCTATCAGTTGCGAAGGTGGCTGCTTCGAGTGTGTCTGCTTTAGTCCCTGAACTAAATGCCGTTCCTGTTATCGCTGGGATAGTCAGCACTGCGCTACCGAGCGCGCCCGTGGCCGGCTGTACCGTGACCGTACCGCTCGTCGCGTTCGCGAGAGCCACTCCACCGACTGACGATCCGGCTACACCTAGATTCAAAACGCTCGTGCCATCCGTCGTCACTCCCGTTACCACTTTTGTATCCGCAGTTCCATTGCCCAAAACAACGGCGTTCGAGGCGAGGTTTCCAGTGTGTGTGACAGTGCCCGTTCCACCCGAACCATTAGCCGCTGCGATGACGCGCCCTTGTGCATCCACCGTGGCGTTCATGTTGGTGTATGCTCCTGGGGTGACCGCCGTATTGGCAAGAGCCGGAGCTGCGTCCGACCGCATGAAAGTCGTGGCTGATCCATTGACGGCTGAACCGCTGACGGTGGCAGTCGGATTAGCCCCGACCGGAATTGTGCCGGTAACGCTCGTGTAAAGATTATAAACGCTCCCATCATAGCGCCAGGTCAGCAAAACTTTTCCGCTCGCCGGGAGGGTCTGCGTGGTGGTTATTCCTCCGGGAGAAGAACCAACAAGAAAGCTTGTCGGAATCGTAATCGTTAGATCGCCCGCCGTCGAATTGGTGATCTCCGCGCCGAACCACTGTCCCGCTGTCGGAGTACCACTGAAGGTGAACGTGGGGGCCGTACCGACCGTCTTCGTGTTGAGCCGCTGGGCCACGTCGATCACAAAGGCTGACATCGGGGCCGGAGTAAGGTTGGTTGTTCCGGTCTGCGTTGTGATCCCATTTAGAGTTGCCATATTGATGGTGGGAGCCGTATCCACGACGAACTTGGTCCCCGTGCCCGTCTGTGAAGCAATTGCCGTGGCATTCCCCACCGACGTTATCGGCCCGGTCAAATTCGTGTCGCCGACTCCGCTTGAAGCCTTCCAGAACGTGGATGAACTGGCCGGTGTGTGTCCAGTCCCCGGCGCAATCGCGACATATTGGATCAGCGGCGTTCCATCCGTCACCACGTCGTTCAAATTATATGACGTGACCGAGGAATAAGCGCCGCGAAATGTCAGGTAGGAATTTGGCGGAGTTGGCGCGAGTCCGCTTTGCAGGGTAAAATCATCGGCATAGAATCCAATTGATCCTCCTCCACCCGCCAGCGTGAACCGAAGCTGACGCGCATTCGTCTGGTTGTTTGCTCCGAACAAGCTCGTGGGTATGACGACCTGTTGATAGGCATTCGCCGTCGCCCCCGAGCTGAAACCAAACGTACCGTTTTTGAACGTGACGATTCCTCCGACTGCATTGCCCGAAACATCCAGAAACTGAACCGAGAATTGCTTGGCGTTCGGGAAAGAGACTTTGGGGGCAAAGTAAAATACAAGGCTATTGAAGGAACCGAGTGTGAAATCAGAGGGTGCAGTGAAGGTAAAACTGTTGCCCGCGACTGCCGCGGTGCCTTCAATGTCCACCGATCCACGATATGGGTTATTCGTGCTAGCCAGATTGATCGATGTGCCGGTTTTGCTTGTGGCCCATTCGGTGTTCTCGTGATAAATGTCCGCGATTGCTACCGGTAAAACCGTCGCGGTCGCATCAAGAGTATAAAAGGTCAATTCTAGCTGGGTAGTAGGATCTACCTGAGGCTTAACAGGAGTAGCACCCGGCGTACCGGTAAGAATCGACGCCGTTCCACTTGAATCCACAATCACAACATCGATGCGTGGATTTGTTGGATCGGCAGCAGCCGCTGTAAGATTAGTTAGCGGGGAAGTATATTGCGTTCCCTGAATCTCATAATTCGCCGCACCAACCGTAAGTTGAAGACCAGCCACAAACGCCACGCTTCCACCATCGATGAGTGCGTTTCCGGTCGCCGGGGGAGTAATGCCAATTGCAGTAAGGGTTATAGCCGGAGTAGTAGTGGGTGTAGCAACACTCCCGGTTACAGTGGGTGAAGGCACAATGGAAACACTCGTAACCGAACCAGATCCCGGTTGTCCGGATTGAGCGGTTGCGCCAGCACTGGCTCCCGGTGATCCAACGCCCGGGGCAACTTGGGAAAAAGAAAAAAGCGCGGTCAGCGTGAACAGAACCGCGCCGACAATGGGGTTTTTACGTAAGATCATGTGCTGTATGGGTCATCGGTCATCACATCCAGCGTAGTTGTGGTTCCCGTTGCTAGAATCGCACGGATATTGGGCGTCGTCGTTGTACCCGGTCGGGTGATGATGAGGAACTGACCGGCATTAAGCAGGTAGCCAGTCGTGGCAGTCGGATCGGGCGTGCTCTTTTGCTTGTTGGTCGTCCCGCCGTCAATCCCGAGGCGCACTGCGCCCGTGCCATTGTTCTGTATGACGATAACCTGACACTGGTTACTCGGCGTCAGGATCGTTGAAACCGTAGCACCAACGTTCGTCACTTGCTTCGTTGTCGCATGCGCACAAAGGCATAGGATGACCGAGAGAAAAAACGCTAGGAATGTTTTCATAAAATTAGGGGGGTGTCGGATAAGTTATAATCACGGTGCCATAAGCTCCGTCGCCTTGTTCTGTGCCAACCGGCCAAAAGTTACCAAGCCCGCCACCGCCGCCGCTTCCAGCGTTCTGTCCGGGTGTGGCCGGGGTCGTGGTCGATGAACCATGACCACCAACCGAGGAACCGCCTGCGCCACCCGTCGTCGGACCAGCACCGCCGCCACCCGCCGCGTAAAAGACCGCTGCTCCGGTGATCGAATCGCTTGTCCCGATACCGCCAGCGCCTCCGGTATTACTCGCCGCGTTTACGCCTCCTCCCGACGCGCCGCCACCTCCGCCGCCAGCGCCATTGGCAACGCTATTGGTAAACCCGTTTCCTCCTACATTTCCGGCTGATGCTGCGCCGCCATTTTGCCCGGTTCCCGGACCGGAGAAAAGATAGCCACCACCACCGCCACTCGCGCCCGCTGCTCCGGTGCCGATCGTGTCGCTGATCGCGCCGCCTCCGCCACCGCCAAGCGAAGTCGTAGAGTGGAAGGCTGCGATACCTCCGTTTTCGCCTCGGCTTTCGCCACCAAAGGCTCGTAGAGCTCGCTGCGAGACCGAAACCGCGTAGGTGCCAGCAAGAATCGTGATTCCGGTGAGTTTCTGGAACTGGCCGGCGCCGCCTCCGCCGATTCCGCCACCACCACCGCCGCCGCCAACCACTAAATAGTCCATCACGGTATCGACATACACCGTGAACGTCCCATTGGAGTCGAATCGATGAATAGAGTTTCCGACCGAGGTCGTGTAGATGCCGCCGCTAGCCACGCCGTTGTTTCCAGTCGGAGGAGCCGGATCGGTCAAATCGGTGCGTAGGCCAAAGGTATCGCTGAACCCGGTGGCAACGGCGCTCCACTTGTCGTCCGACCCCATCTGAATCGGAGATAGGACGGCACCGGAGGGCGTTCCCTGGCCGAGTTGGCCAATCGTATTCTGCCCCCAACCCATGAGCTCGCCCGAAACTTTTCTGGCCGTACTGAAGTATTCTCCACACTCGATTGAAGCCCAATCCGTGGCACTTCCAATCTGCGTGAAACTCGTGAGCTGAGTGGTATTGCCCTGTCCAAGCTGACCGACGAAATTCCACCCTGTTGACCAAAGCGTTCCGTCCGTTTTGAGCGCGATTGAAAATTGATCTCCACCGCTTGTCGCCAGCCAATGTGTGTCCGTCCCGATCTTCCCGGGAGAATGCACGCTGCCGCCAGCGGAACCGATACCAAGCTGTCCGCGGCTATTGCTGCCCCACGTCCACAAGGTTCCATCCGTCTTTATCCCTCGAGCACACGCTGCCGCAGAGATGCCGCTATGCTGAACTGAAATCGACGCCCAATCAGTGTCGGTACCCGATTGCGCAAAAGTGTGAATCTCGGTCGTCGTCCCATTGCCCAACTGACCACTGCTGTTGTCACCGCAGCCCCAAAGCGTGCCGTCACTCTTGATCGCCAAGATATTGTCTGTTGCTGTCGCGACCGACTTCCAGTTGGTTCCGCTCCCAACCTTAGTCGGCGAGAGTCGATCTGTCGTGTCGCCCTGGCCGAGTTGACCGCTCCCGTTAAATCCCCATGTCCAAAGGGTGCCATCCGACTTTATCGCTGCCGCCGTCTGTTCGCCGCAGCTGATGTCGCTCCAATTGTTCTCCGTTCCGATTCGCGTCGGGTAAAGTTTGTTCTCCGACGTGGATGGGAAAATCGACTGCGTGCCAAGCCCAAGCTGACCTTCGTAGTTCGCGCCCCAACTCCATAGCGATCCATCCGTCTTGATTCCGAGCGAGAAATTGCCTCCTCCAGCAACCTTCACCCAGTCCAACGCCGAGTAACCGATAATAATCGGGGTATCCTGCTCCTGAGTGTTGCCGACGCCAAGACTACCTTCGTTATTCATCCCCCACGCCCACAAAACGTTCGGAATCTGCGTGAGGCATGGATGGAGCGCCCGCAGAGCGTTGGCCTGAGAAATTGCGCTCGCCAGCGCCTCGGCATCAACGAACTCCTGGCTGATCGTTGAAGTGAACGTTCCAGCCGGCACCGTTACCGTAATCGGATCTCCAGTGGTCCCATCGGGACAAGTGTTCGTGTAAGACTGCTCAGTATTTGAGTAAACCGTGGGCGGCAGGAACGGCTTCAGCGGATCGTTGATATACAGCGGTCCCGGCCCCTGATGGTATTGGCTGCCTGCAAATCCCATGTGGTTAGGTAGCCGGCGAGAGTTAAATCTCGCCGGCTACCGATTAAGTTACCTTCGACGCCCCTGTTAAGCGCCGTCAACCGCGAGCGTGATGCCCGTGAAGCCCAGTTCCGGGAACTCCGGCATCGCCGCCTGCTGAATGTCGATGCGGTAGAACCCGTAATTGCCCTGCTTGTTGTAGCCCATGTCGGGATTGTTGATCCACATGATGTCGCCAACATAGCTGATCGGGTTGTACTGTTGCAGGCTGTAGGCCGTGCTGCCGACAGGACGCGGACGCTTGCTGTAGATCCCGCGCGCCATGACCGAGAACGCCTCGTAAACCGCTAGGCCGCCATTGGCGACTGTGCGGTAGTCCGGGTTGCGCACCGCGCGATTGCCCACGGTCGTCGCCTGATTGATCCAGGGGTAGATGACGGTCGTACCGTCAGCCGCATATCGGATCGCGTTCTGATCCACGTTCGGCAGGAAGCCGCCGTAGGCACTCGTGATACCGCGGGCGAGGAAGTTGCGGCTGTATTCCTTCCCCATGTCGAGGAAGTCAACGGTCGTCCGGTTGAGCGTGTTCGTGAGGAACAGCCGGCGCTTCAGGCCCGGTCCGATGTTCAGTGAGAACACCGGTTCGCCGTCCGAATACGCCACCGCATTCTGTTCGGCGGCGATGACGGTCAGTTGGTCGTAGAGCTGCGCCATCTGCGCCCAGCTCAAAACCTGCGTCGGAAGCGAGACTCCCGTGAAGTCGAAATCGCTGTTCGTGTTGTAATCCAGCAGATCGCCCGCGAGCGTCGAAATCTTCGTGTCGATCAGGCCGATGTTCTGCATGCGGTTCCAGTCCGCCTGCCATTGGACGACGTAATCGGCCAATCCTTTCTCGAACGCCTTCGCCTGTTGCACCGCCTGAAACTTGAATTGCAGATCGGTCAAGCAGAACGGCAGCGTCTCGAACGCCTTAACGTAAAGCTGGAAGTCGCGGTTGGTGTAGCCGCCACCGATATTGGTGACGGTCGGCGAGCAAGCCGCATTACCGGTGCCGTTGGAAAGCGTGAGCGCCGAACCGAGGTCGATCGAGGTCGGTAGTTCGTGCGTCGCCGTCACGACGGTTTGCACCAGCCCCATCTCAGGTTCATACGGCTTGGACTCGACGAGACCCATGTAGGGGTTCTGAGTCCATGTGCGGGAAAGGATAGTTGGGTCGAACTGGTTGCGGACCGTTTCGAAAAATGAGTTGATTGTGCTGAGGTCAGGAGTTGGCATTTTAGGATTGTTATTAATCTTGCCATCGCGAAAAGACGCCTCCATGCATGAGCCTGCAATGGACGACTCAGAATGGATCGAAGATGCCGACCTTCGTAGGGCATGTCCGCTAGGCGGACTCACGGGTTCGCGACTGCCCGACTGCGCGTTTGAGGTTGCCGTCCTCTTCTAGGCTGATCGTTCCAAATCACGAACAACCGTTAGTATCAACACAAAAATAAAATGCCTATACGATACATGACTAGGAAAGACGGATCGAAAGTCCTCCTTTGGGGAGACCTTACCCCGATGGAACTGCGCGCCCATAACTCATGGGTAGCCATGCGCAATCGCTGCGCCAGGAAGGACGAGGAGTTTAACGACAAAAAGTATTACGCCGACAAGGGCGTTACGGTCTGCGACAGATGGCAGAATAGTTTTGAAGCGTTTCTCGATGATATTGGAACGCCACCGAGCGATAAACATTCGCTAGATAGGAAGGCGGGTAGTATCGTCTATAACAAAGAGAACTGTCGATGGGCCACAGATCAGGAACAGGCAATAAATCGAACTAGCACGGTTTTCATAACGATCAACGGACGAACCGAAACGCTCGCTGAGTGGAGTCGAATTTCCGGCATTAGCGCCGGGGGAATAAAAAAGCGTTTTCTGAAAGGAATAACCGGAGAGCAGCTAATCGCACCGTATGAGCTGCCCAGACGTAGTAATAAAATGGTTACGATAAACGGGCGCACACAAACCATTGCGGCATGGGCACGAGAAATCGGAGTGACGGCTCCGTGCTTGGCGTATCGCCTGAAAATCGGAATGACGGGAGTGGCGCTGTTTGAGCGACCGCTTCGATTGAGCGAGCTACGCGCTCAAGGGAAAATATAATTCTTGACTCGTATCTCTCATTGGGCCTAAAACGGCCTAGATGAGAGTCCGCATCGAACGCGAGGTGGCGAAGAAAGTAGCTGCGGCGCGACGCAAGACCAAGCGTAGTGCGGCGGCGGAAGTGTCGATGACGCTGGCGGCCTACTACGAACGCCAAGCGATCAAGGAATTTCTAGCCGGTAAGATCGAAGACCAAATCTCCCGACCTCTTCCGGTGTCGGCCAAAACACTAGGACTACATCCATGACACCATCGAAAGAACAGCTTCAGGAGTTTTTCGATGTGATCTTAAAATCAGAACGAGAAAAATTCTAAATCTGTTGGTCAAGGAGGCGGTGGATGAATTTCGCGTGAAGTTTCGTGCTAAACTTTTGGCTACCGAAATGTATGGGTGCAGAGTGGTAATTAATAAATCAGAACACGCTGAAGTCAGTATCACCATTGTGGAGCCACAATGAAATATTCGATTTCAATCATCACCCATTCCGCTCTCTCGCAGGCCAAACGTTGTATCGACAGCGTACTCTCCAATAGCGACGGCGAGGATTTCGAGTTGATCCTTACGGCGAACGCGAATCCTGCGGCGCTGAAATATTTCTCGCACATCGCGACTTTGTTTCCATCGACGCAGGTCGTGAACAATCCGACGAACATGGGCTTTATCGAGCCGTCGAACAACGCGCTGACGCTGGCGAGTGGGACATACTTCGTGGCTTTGAATGACGATTGCACCGTCCCCGGCCGCTGGCTGGAGCGTTTGGAGAAACCGTTTTTGGATGATCCGAGGTGTGCCATCAGCGGTGCGCGCGGCGGCTGCTGCACACTGGACGATAATTTCATTGGTCACAAAGGCGCGACGGTGGACTTCATCGAGGCGAGCTGCCTGATGATCCGCACCGATCTGGCGCTCAAGTATGGTCTATTCGATGAGGAATTGAAGGTCGGTTACGCTGAGGATGCGGACCTGAGCCTACGGTATCGATCACTCGGATACCACATCGCGCAAGCCGACTTTGTTCTAGAAAACCACGTCGCAGGCACAACCTCCGCCACAGTTCCCGGACTGAACAAGATCATGCAGGCCAATTTCGCTCTGTGCCGAAGGCGGTGGGCGACATATTTGAAGACGAGGAAATTCGCATGAAATACGTGCTCCTTTGGACGCCATCCGTCATGCTTTTGATCGCAGTCGTTTCGATAGCGACAAGAGGCGTCACTCTTTTCAGCATTCAAATGAGCATTTTTTCATTGATGGTCTTTGAGTCGGTCAGGGTTCTTAGGAAAGACTGAATGAACCTGACCCTCATAAGCTGCCTCTGCGACCGCCCCGAAGCATGGGCGCTCGTCGAGTCCTACATCGCCCGTCAGTCTCATCAGCCTTACCAGTGGATCTGTGTTGATGACGACGATCCACCGAGCAAATGCACGATGGGACAGGAATACTACTATCTGCCGCATTTGAAGGGGCGCGGCAGCATGGTTAACAAGATCAAAACCGTCCTTCTGTCGGATCTGGTCAAGGGCGATGCGCTTGTCTTTATAGAAAACGATGACTGGCTGCATCCCAATTGGCTCGCGGAGTGCCATCGCAAGCTCACTTCGCACGACATGGTGGGTGAGGGAATGGCGTTTTACTACAACGTCCGCCGAAGGATGTGGTCGATCCACAACAATCGCCAGCACGCGAGCCTATGTTCAACGGCAGTCACTCGGGCTGTGTTTCCCTATCTGCTTAAACTCTGCGCCAATCCCGATCCGTTCATCGACTCGCGACTTTGGACGACGTGGAATGGCACTCGGCATGTCTTCTATCCGAACAATCGGATGACGGTCGGGATCAAGGCTATGCCAGGATTGGCCGGCGCAGGCAATGGGCATGTGCTGACCGAAAAGGATAATTGGAATCCTGATCCGACGATGGCGAAGCTACGCGATCTGATCGGAGCGGATGCGGATGCCTACGAGAAATTCTACTAGCCGTGAAACCTGAAGGCTTTACCTATATTCCAGGATACGAAGGAACGCACTCCATCGACATTAAAGATCCGGCTGGAAGTAGCGGGTTTCGTGGCGTTAAGTTCAGGCCTACGCTAATCACGAAGCCTTTTAGGGCTAAGATAAATTTCCATTACACTCAGATTGTAAGCGCGTACTTTGAAACCGCTGAGGAAGCCGCATGCGAATACGACCGCATTGCGCTTAAGCTATTTGGTCCGCTTGCCACTACAAACGAATCCATGGGACTTCTATGACTTCAATCGAGGTTCAGGCGATTTCCTACAACGAAGAAGCGATGCTTCCATACTGGATTCGTCATTTCAGTACGTTCGCCTCAAAGCTCGTTCTTCACGATTCCGGCTCGACCGATCGGACTGTTGAGATAGCGAAGGCTGCTGGAGTAGAAATTCGCCCGTGGAGTATGGACAACAAGGTGAACGACCGGCTTATGGCGGAAAAGAAAGCTGAAGGATGGAAAGGTACAACGGCAGATTGGGTGATCGTCGGAGACATCGACGAATTTCTGTACTTCCCGCTCGGAGTAGAAGCCAGCTTTCGCATCTACGATCGAGACCGTCTTCCGTTTGTGCGCGCAGTAGGCTGGGAAATGGTGAGCGATGTTTTCCCAACTACGACCGGACAGATTTACGATGAGGTGAAGTATGGAGCACCAAGCGAACGCTGGTACTCCAAAACTCAGATCTTAAATCCACACCTGATTAAAACTATTTCCTTCGAGATGGGCGCGCATTCCTGCCGCGCGAATCTCAAGAGTGGTCACTTGGTTCACTCGCCTGCGGTTCCGTCTAATCCGCCGGTCTATTTGCTCCACGCGAAACACCTCGGTTCCGTCGAAGAAATCGGCGCGAAGTACGACGCTTATCGAGCGCGGTTTTCTGAACTCAACATCAAGAACAACTGGGGCTGTCACACCGATGGTCGCAAGCACGCGCAGGAAAAACGCAGCCAGATCATGGCGCATTGCCAGAGAGTAATCGTATGATTCCAAAAATTCTACACACCGCACGCTTCGGAAACCAGCCTGTCTCCGAGCTGAACCGGCGTTGTGAAGCTTCTTGGCTACGACTGCTTCCTGACTGGGAGTTTCTGCATTGGGACGAGAAACAAATCCCCGCTCTCAATAACGAGTGGTTTTCCAAGGCGCTTAAGACGCAACCTGCCAATGCGTCGATTTACGCTAGGCTCCACGCTTTGTATTATCACGGCGGAGTGTACGTGGACAACGATGCCGAACTCGTGCGCGTGCCCGACCTTCACTATCCCTGCTTCTTTGGATTCCAGCGTGACGACGTGGACGTGGAGTGCGTGAACGACGGCTTCATGGGTGCGGAGAAAGGCCATCCATTCCTGCTGGAGCGTATGACTGACATCGTGGCCGAAGATCCGGCGACTCCGCCTTCCTCGCTCGGCCCTCGCCTGCTCACGCAGGAGCTACGCAAGCGCGGCCTGAAAGGAACAAACGGCGAGCAGGACATCCAAGACGGAATTCACGTTTACTCGAAAGACGTGCTGTACCCGTTTCGCTGGGACGAGACGCCGACACGCGAGGCGCTGACGGAGCGGACAATTTCGATTCACTGGTTTGAGGGGAGCTGGCTCTCGACAAAATTCCCGCAAGCTGTTGGACATTTCTAAATGAAAACGAAACGGGGACCGGGACGCCCCAAACTCCCGCCATCGGACAGGAAGATCTACATAAACTTCATGGCCCATCCTTCGACTAAACAAAAGCTCGCTTCTCTTGCCCGCAAAGCAAAGTCGTCAAGAGCTAAATTTCTAACGCAACTTATTGATTCCCATCCATACAATTAAAAGAGTTAGAAATTTGTATCGACTGAATCGAGGTGCGTCTCCTCTCTGGCTACCTTTTCTTTTTCACTCTTTTGGTTTTCAGGTCAGGCGCGGAGCGGGACCATACGCTTGCTGTGAGTGAGGCAACGACGAACGAACTATGAAACAAGACTGGTCCAAGCTGGAAATCTACCGCAAGACTGACGGCAATATGGGTTCTGATGAAGGCGACCGATTCGGCGCTTTCTATCTGCAACTCGGCACCGTCCAAATAATCGCCATCGCCTCGTCTGGATCAGACGAAGTGGCATGGGAACACGTCAGCTTGCGCGCCCGAGACTACAAAGGTGAACGCACGCCGACTTGGGCTGAGATGCAGCGCGTCAAGGAACTCTTTTGGGACGATGAGGAATGCGTCGTGCAATATCACCCGCCTCGTTCGGACTACGTGAACAACCATCCCCACGTTCTCCACCTCTGGAAACCCGTCGGCATAGAAATGCCGCGTCCTCCTTCAATCGCAGTCGGAATCAAATGAAACTCCCCCAGCTTCCAACCTACCTCAATCCCACGACCGCCGACTTCCAGCGGTGCGACGCGATCAACGCGCACATCCCTGGCTGGTCCGGTCCGAACCACTACTGCTTCTTTCGGACGATGCTCGAAAAGTTCCCGATTCAGTCGATCCTAATGCTCGGCGTTTATCACGGGCGCGACTTGGCCTACATTGAGGACATTCAAAAACGTCTTTTCCCGACGCGCGGGCTGAAGCTGGTAGGCGTGGACCTATTCGACCCTGGCCCGATGGCGGACTGGCCGGAGAACATGCGCGACCGCACCTGGCAGGAAATGGGGTTCGGTCCTAATCCAAACGAGAAGGCAGCGACGAACAACGCACCCACGGCGGTCATTGTGAAAGGCAACTCGATCGAATATCTGGCACTAGGAGGTGTGACGTTCGACCTGATCTATTTCGACACCTCGCACGATGAGAACACGCTCAAATCGGAGATCGAGGCGTGCAGCAAAAGCGTCCACTCCCAAACACTGCTATCGGGCGACGACTACAACGACAATCCGAACTGGGGCGTGAAGCGCGTCGTGGATCGGTCGTTCAAGGACAAGCGGATTTACCCGCCGATATGGTTGGCGTCGGTGGAACTGTTGAAATAATTTTATGAGAACAGAACCATTCAGAGGAAAGCGGAGTTTCATGGTCGCGCTCATGGCGCTCGTTGCATCTGGCTACGGAAGGGAAACGGATCGCTACAAACAAACTGTCAAATTAGGTTATCGTCACGGTAAGCATAATGGGCAAACCCCAGGAGCTTTCGGAGGTAAGAAGGCCGCTAAGGGCCACAGGACTTTGTACGTGAAACAGGCCAATGCATAAAGTTTTTTTGCCCCACGACCTGAACCTCGGCCAAAACGGTCTCTTCGAGGCAGGCGAGTATCTGATGGAGGACCGCAACGCGGCAGAGGTGATGCTTGGGCATCCTGACGCGGGGATCAGCATGGAGCGGTTTGATGAAAAGGACCACGGCCTTACTCAGATTCGACGTGTGCTTGTTGCGGGCGGTATCGGCATGGGTGACGCGATCATGCTTACCCCTGTTTTGCGTGCGCTCAAAAAGAAGTTTCCTGACGCATCACTTGAGGTCGCCTGCTTCGCCCACTTCCGACAGGCGCTACTCAATCTTCCATACATCGACGGCTTCGCGACGTGGCCGATGAAGGCTGATGCGATCCATGACTATCAGCGCGTCTATTTCATCGAGAACTTCCAATATCACACGCGTGCCAAGACGCTCCACCTAACCGACGTGTTCGCGGAGATATGCGATATTGAACTCGGCGACGACAAGCAGGCCGATTACAAGCCCACGCCTGACGAGGTGAAATGGGCCATCGCCACTTTCCCTCGCGTCACCGGTCGCAAGCGCATCGGGATGCAGGTGCAGGCGTCCGAACGTTGTCGAACCTACCCGGCGAAATTACTGCGCGATCTGATGCGGCTACTTATTCGCGACGGTTGGGAAGTCTATCTGATGGGCGCACCCGGAGAATTCGAGTGCATGGAGCAGGGGTATCTTCACGACCTTTGCAAAGTCGCTCCGACATTCCGAGAATCCGCCACCTTCCTTACGACCTGCGATGCTTTCGTGGGACCGGATAGCGGGTTTATCCATGTGGCCGGCGCGATGGGCATTCCATCGGTCGGCGTTTTCTCGGTGTTTCCTTGGCAACTGCGCACCGCGTACTACCCGAGCGTTAAGGTCATTTCTGGCATTGGCGAATGCTCTCCATGCTTTTACTCTCCAAGCAAACTTCAGCCTCCTCTGCCGGTTAATGGTCCATGCTTTATTACCGGAAAATGCTCGGTCTTAGAATCTATAGAACCCATAAAGATAGCATCTAAAATTAATAAACTGTATAATGAGAACGGTGCAACAAAGGCTAGATGACGGTAGTATTGTTGAGGCGAATACAGGGTGTCGATTATGGATAAAATGCGGAAAATCCACTGGATACGGGTTTATAGTGGTGAATGGTAAAAACAGATACGCTCACCGGGTATCCTATGAATTGGCATTTGGTCCGATCGCAAAGGGATTATTCGTGTGCCATAAATGCGATACCCCTTCATGTATAGAACCAAGTCATTTGTTTATTGGAACGGCAAAAGAAAATTCAGACGACTCGGTTAAGAAGTTTCGTAATCCATTTGGAGAGAAAAACGGAAACTCTCATCTTACCGAGCAGCAGGTCATTTCTATAAGAGCTGATGACAGGCATCCCGCCATACTTTCTAGATCGTATTCTGTTTCAAGAAGAACGATAGAACTTATAAAAAGGGGTAAAAGCTGGGATCATTTGACCACTCCTATATGCCTAAAAATCTGGCCCAGGGGATTGAAAGCACAAAGACTCAAACAGGTGGCGGCTAACGTCGGTTCGGCTTTGGTGGACTCACTTCCTTAACGCCGAGCGCCGCACCGAAAGTCTTCGGGATATTCTTCAATCCCGACTCCACCCTCTTACCCTTGTCCTTGCCTTCCAGAAAGGCGGATACCACTGGATTTAATCCAGACAGAGCGGCCTTAGCGTTTTCCTCATATTGTTTCAGTCCACCACCCTTGATCGCCTTGGCTTCTCGATAACCTGACGGTGTATATCCCGTCACGGCTGTTACTGCCGCCGTCAAAGCAGGTCCAGTCCACGGATGAATGATGGCATTTATCACATCGCGAATCGCTCGACCAGCCGTTTGATTAACGGTCTGGTGCGAACGCATCCCTTCCAAGATCGCTCCGGTTCCAGTGACCCTTAACCCACGGCTAAGACCGGTCCACTGTAGCGGGTCAATAACAATGTGCTTGTGCTGGTCATCGTCCTTTCCGGTGTCGATAGCTCCGATCGGTGTTCCTGGCCTTCCATTGACTCGTCCTACCGAGAGATAATTGAGCGCCGAAGGAATCGCATACAATGTAGCGATGGTTCCAAACGCCTCAACGATTCGCATTTCTATCGCGGCCTTGGCGGACATGGCTTCGACACCGGGAGACTGAAGGATTCGACGAATACCGAGGCGATTAAAGTTTCGTCCAGCCACGACAAACGGAGAGACGCCAAATTCCTTCATCGCCTGCATAAACTTTCCCATGAGTCGCGGATTGTATTGACCAACCTGATTCACAAATTCTCTACGCACAGTCTCGCTGTCTTCAACCAAGTGGCGGCTCACTAGATTGTCAAAAAGATCGTTCAATACGAGACGACCTGCCTTGTCCGCTACAGCCAAAAACTTTGTCCCGAGTCCAGACCAAGTTCTAGGATCAATGGTGATCGGTGACGTTTCATGAGTGCTACGAAGTGCGCCAATCTCTGCTAGGTCCGCCACGTCTTTCAGGACAGCAGGATCATTTTTAATCACCTCATGCGCGCGAATCGCGACCCGAGAGAGCGTGTCAGCCAGATTAACCCCAGGGATTTTTCGTGCCAGATCGACCAAAAAGTTTTTACCTCCCTGAGATCCATTGATCGCCGATAGTATATTTGCCGTATGAAAGATGGCGTCAGTTGGAGCGGCGAGCTGAACGGCATTGAGTGCATGGATCAAACGCACTACGCCTGCGGAATGAATCGGACTATCGGTATTCAACGCTTGGCGAAGTTCCGAGGCAATGTCTGAGCGCACATACAAATCCTGCGTGTAAGTCCGCGCTGCGTTTTCTCCTGTCGGTATTCCGCGCCGTTCGATCTGAACACGAACGACCGGTTTCCCACCAATTTCTTCAGGTGGTGTCTCTCCTTGTTTAACAACCTGTGCCAGACCCTCTTTTTCCAAGGTGGAATAAAGGTCTCGCTTGGCTTTCTCGACAAAGTTTCCCTCCACCATTCGAGGCGCAATATCTTGATAGTCGGTCTCGTAATTTTCTGCTGTCCCCTGCGCGTTCCGAGAAAACTTCGATCCGCGCTTGAGGGGATTTTGTAAATTGCCTCGGCCTTGACGTTGAAAAATATCGGAGGGATCTTCACCAAAGACGGCCTTTAGATTTACGAAAGCTCCGGTGTGAAGTCCGGGTCCAGCGAGTTTTCCTCCCGCCTCGGAGTGTGCTTCCTCGGCGACCTTTTGCACGGTGTTTTTGTGAAGCTCGATCGCCTTCCTTATTTCCGGGTCGGAAAGCGCATCCTGAAAATCCTTTTCTGTCGCGAACTCCGAATCCTTGGCACCGACGAGCGTTTTTACTTGATCGGCTGAATCCTGCAATGCCTGTGCTGCTTCGGGATTCGTTTTACCTTCGCGAGCCGCTTGGTCGAGCAGACCTTGCTTGATTGCCCTTAGTCGGTCCTCTACGAGCACAGATCCGAGACGATTGGAAAATTCCTTATCTCCGAAATGTTCTCCGAGAACATCGGAAGTCAAAGCTCGACCGACGTGAGGAGCGGCTATACTGGATGACGCATAGCGGACTAACGCCTCACCAGAGGGTCTAGAAAGACTCGTCGTAATAGGAGCCGAATGGCCCGCCAGTTTTCGACTGATCTGGTCGATCTTGGACGAATCGCTGAGATTTTTTATCTCGTCGATCGGAGCTTCACCCGAAATCGAGGCTTCGTGTTCGGCTTCAATCGCCATCGTTTTCTGAACGTCTGACGCCATGGTTTCAGCTTCATCATTTACCTTGGCATCCTCGTTTAACTGGGAGACCTCCTCTTGTATTTTGTCCGGCTTCAAATCTTCAGGTGCCTTGAATTCATTGGCGAGGTCA
>Ga0207702_10002570_pt1 | contig 17060 bp, 23 predicted proteins | sample KBSCornC62_FD_184302 | JGI IMG/M metagenome (GOLD analysis project Ga0207702, IMG submission 184302) | Corn rhizosphere microbial communities from Kellogg Biological Station, Michigan, USA - KBS Corn C6-2 (SPAdes) (version 2) | ecosystem: Host-associated > Plants > Roots > Rhizosphere > Soil ...
GACGCCGACCTCGCCGCGCGCCTGGCATCCGTCTCGACCGCCACCCTCAGTTCGCAGCTGCGCAAGCGCGGTCCATGGCCGCGTACGGGGCCGTGCTCGTCCGCGACCTCACCGGACGGCTGACCACCTGGGGATCGCTGCAATCTGCGAGTGATCGCCGTTCACTTCGTCCGTGATGAGCCGTTCCTTCTTCTCGGCCGCGGGCGATTCGACGCCGAGCGCCTCGAGCGCCTCCGCCCAGATCCGCATGGCGATTACGTGCACGCGCTCGACCGTGTCCGGGTGGACCCCGAAATCCATCGTCTGCAGGGAGTCGATCGTCTCTTGGTCGGCGTAGAAGACGTCGATGCCGCTCATTACCGCGTCGAGCGCGACGCGCTTCGTCTTGAGCTTATCCTGAGTCGTCTTCGCGACCACGCCTCGCATGGTCGCGCGAAGGTTCGTGTCAGTGATGAGCGTCGCGGATGCCATGCGGCGCGCGTAGAGCTCGATCGTGTTCGCGTCGTAGCGGCTCCGGTTTGCGTCGCCCCAGATGGGCACGCCTTTCCATTCCTCGAGCGGCATCGTCGTGCGGAACCGGATACCGCCGGCCCCGTTCGGCGCGAACGTCTGATAGCCGGCGGGGGTGTACGTGTCGTCCAGATAGCCTGTAACGGCCGCCTGCGTGATCGTAAAGCGGTCGCAGGAGATCTCCTGCTGTCCGTTGTCGGCGACTCGAGCCACGCTGTCGTAGTAGTTCGTCCGCGCCTGCACGAGCTGCAGTGGCAGCTCCTCCTTTTGCTTGACGAACGTGAACGCGGCGAGTCCCTGCGTCACGAGCAGCCATTCGAGTCGCGCCGGGTCAACCCATGGCCCGAGCCCCAGCCACCTATAGCGAGTGGTCGCGACCGCGAGCAGCTTGGAGAAATAGTGCTGGTAGATCTGATTCGGGTCGCCGGTGAGGAACGGCCCCTGACCGCCGACGCGCAGCGCGGGGGTTTCGCCCTCGTACCGTCCCATGGTGGCCCTGTCTCTCGCCTACGACGAGACGGCCCGGCGCGGGTGAGGTTCGCAGCCGGGCCGTCTCGAGATCATCACGCGGGGACGTACGGCCCGTACGCCTTGACGGTCGAGCCGTCCTCGTGCACATACCCGCTCGAGGCCGTCGACCGGACTCGCAGCGAGGCGCCGTGCGCGACCGCGAGGGGGCTCGCGCCGAGGGTCGTCCAGGTCGTCCCGCCGTCCAGCGAGCCCTCGTAGATCGCGCCGACGCCGGCCGTCCAGGTGAGCGTTCCGCCCGCTCCCGATCCGGGGGCGAACGAGAAGCTCTCGCCGAGGATAAGCAGGCCGGAGCCGTCGTAGTTCGCCGCGACGCCGGTCACGTTGTACGTGTGGCTCACGGTCTTCGTCGGGTCGACGAGCGACGTGAAGACAACGGTCAGCGTGTCGGCCGTCTCGTCGAGTCCGACGACGATCGTGCCATAGAGGCCGGCCTTCGTGTGGCTCGAGGTTCCGCCCGTGACGTCGACGGACCAGCCGCCGGCCGGGAATCCGTTGTCGTCGAGGACGGACGCCGTCGAGCTGTACTCGATGCCGCGGACGACGTCGCCGCCCGTGTCCGGGATCAGCCCGTCCGATCCGTAGATCGAGCCGGTGATGGTGTCGGGCACGACCGCGAGCAGAACGATCGAGGTCCCTTCGCCGACGCCGGCCGTGACGAACGTCTTGAACGGGTTGACCTGCAGGATCGACGCGTGGTGCAGAGCGCGGTTCTCGCTGGACTTGATCGGGAACGGGTCGACACCCCACCCGTAGAAGGTGTCCGTTGCCTCGAGCGAGCCGCGGGCCTGATCGGTCCCCGCGTCGACGATGAAGACCTGCTGATCGACGAGGCCGGCGTTCCGATCGAAGTAGTGATCGGGCAGCTCGATGACCTGCTCTTTCGGCAGGGCGAAGACGAATTCGGGGTTGAAGCTCGTTGCGTAGGCGAGGGTTCCGAGACGCTGCATCGTCGACTGACGGATCGCCATGCGGACCTGATCGGCCGGGACGGTCTGCGTGTTCTTCGCCGGAGCATAGAAGGGAACGAAGTCTGCGAGCGCCTTGACCATCGTCCGAATGACGGCCGCGAACTCGCGTGCGTCGTTCTCGGTCGGGCTGTCGAAGGGGTCCAGCGAGGGGAGCTGCAGGTGGAAGATCCCGGCGCGGGCGGCCATGTCGCCGACCGCGGCCATGAGCGTCTGGAACTCGGCCGCGCGGTCGCGGTTCTGCGCCATGGTGATCTGCGCATTGACGTGCGCGCTGACGCTGTCGGAGTCCGGGCCGGCCTCCTGCAGCAGTCGCGCGATCTCGAGATTGTCGACCGTGATCGGGGTGAACTCGTCGCGATTCTGCCAGAGCGTCGCCTGCCGATAGTCCTCCTTGAATCGGGTCAGGCGCAGCTCGTTCTGCGAGTCGTTCGGGTTGTTCTGGATCGAGCCGGGCACGTCGTGCGCATCGACGAGCAGCGACGTCGCTCCGTACTTCGTCTTCCGGACGGTCAGCTGATCCGTGTACGAGGGCCAGTCGCGGGGCTGCGAGAACGCCTCGCGCCAGGGCAGCCACGCGTTCTCAAAGAACGCGCTGTTCGCGGTCGGGTTGTCGAACAGCGCTGCGCGCTTCTCGGCGTAGTAGGACCGTGCCGCGGGCGACGGCTCCGTGACGAGTCGCCCGGAGATCATCGTCTCGATCAGGGCGACATTGGGGAGTGAGGTCAGCATGGCGGAATCCTATCTGTATCGAGTCGTTTAGCCGCGCAACATTGCGATATCGGCGAGTTGCTTATCGAGGTCGGCGGTCGCGGCGTCGTCGTCGTACTCGTCGGCGTCGTCGTCGGCGTCGTCTTCGTCGTTCTCGTCGAGCGCGTCGATCTCGGCGTCGCCGCCCAGCTCTGCGAGCCGGGTCCGCAGGGCCTCGTTCTCGGTCGCGAGCTTGTTCAGCGAGGCGCGCAGTTCCTCGACGGTCGTCTCGCCGTCAGGCAGGGTTTCCTCGTCTTCGCCGCCGTCGCCCTCGTCGCTCGAGTCGCCGTCGTCCTCGTCGCTCGAGTCGCCGTCGTCGCTCGACTCGTCGCTGCTCGAGTCGCTCTCGCTCGAGCTGTCGCTGCTCGAGTCGCTCTCGCTCGAGCTGTCGTCGTCGCTCTCGCTCGCCTCGTCGAGATCCTCGTCGCCGGCCTCGAGCTGGGCGAGAAGGTCGCGAAGCGCCTTGATAGGGTTCAGAGCCATTTCAGGGCCTCGCTTTTCCGTGCGATTCCCCGCGCATGCGGGGAAGTGAGATCGGGGTAGATGGGGTCGGGCTGCGCGCCGGGGGCGGAATCGTTACCGTCCAAGCGACTCGACGTGTCCAGGGAGCCCGGCTGACTCCGGCGCGCGTCCTCGACGGTATCACCTTCCGCCGGCTTGACCGCGGTCGTCTTCTTCCGGAATGCCATGGCGAGAGAGTAGCAGGCTCGCCCCTCGGGGCGAGCCTGCCGGGTGGGCGTGTTCTCACCGGTCACGTTCGATCCCTCGATTACCGCCGACGATCAGGCTTTGGGCCCCTGGAGATCGCCGGCTGCGCTTAGGGAGAGAGCGCCGCGCCGAACACTTTACCGGCTCGAATGGCCGTACGCGTCTCGCTCGCCGATAATGAAATCCGTCGACTCGAGGATGATCCCGCCGGGTACGCGTTTCGGGATGAGCTTGCCGTGGAACTTCGCGCCTATCTCGAGATCCTCGACGCGGATGCCGCCGAGCAGCTCGCGCGGCAGGCCGGCGACGTGCGCCTCGACCTTCCCGTCGATCCGTTCCGCGTACGCCTTCGCGCGAAGGTATGTCGCCTGATCGAATGTCGACTCGCGTTTCCACGCGCCCAGCCGTGACTCGTGAACCTCGAGCGAGCCGGCGCCAATGCCGAGCTTGTGGACGCTGTCAGTGTCCGCGGCGAGGAAATCGTCGCCGAACGACTGAGCCGCCCGAATCACTCGATCGCGGCCATACGACGTCGTCCACACTCCGACGGCCGTATAGCACGGTTCGTCGTACTGCTGATCGGTCACGGTATAGATCGGGGTCCCGTCCCGCTTGATCCCCGGCAGCCGCGACGCGCGCAGGGGGTTGATCGCGAACCGGCCCCATAGATTGTTGAGCTGATACTTCGCCTGAGTGCGAGCGCCGCCTTTCGCGTTCGCCTTGACCTCCATCCACTTATCTATGTATCGGTTGAACAGCCCCTCTTTGCCGCGGAAGGCGAGCCCGCTCAGCCACTCGTGGATGACGACGTCGTACTGATCATGCAGGAGTGCCCAGTCGATCTCGGTCCCGAACCATTCGACCGCGCGGACCTCGCGCTGATACTCGACCGGGTTGTAGCGCGCGTCGTTCTTGATCTGGATCATGGGGAGCCGGCCCGGTTTCAGCTTCGCGTCGAACATGGCCCCGATGATCCGGTGCGGGTAGCCGTGCAGCTCGAGCTGACCGGGAGCGAGCCACACGGGCAATCCGACGGGGTAGGACGACTGCCGCATGACCGCCGGGTACATGCTGTTCACGTCGTAGACCTCGCCGGGCCCCTCGAGTAGCTGGCCCTGATGCAGCGGGTTAATGTACGTCCAGCCGCCCCTGTAGGCGCGGCGAATGAAATCGTCGAGTTGCCGGTCGAGCAGCGGGAAGACAGTCCGGAATCGCCCCTCCGCCATGGTGCGCCGATACTCGGTCAGCGCGTCGCCACCGATCGTCAGGCCGAGCGCTCCGGCGTCCTGCGCCGCCTGCAGCGCTACGCGGAGGATCGTCACGTCGCCGTCGAGGTATTCCCATTCCGCGGCCGTTGGCACGTAGCCGGCGGGGCGCTCCGCCTCGTAGTCGATCGTGCCTTTCGCGACCGGGGAGTCGAAGATCTCGCCGAGCTTCGCGATCGACGTCGCGGGAAACTTTTTGAGGCTGTCGCGGACCTCGAAGCGTCGCCCGTCTCGCATGTGCACATAGCGCGCATAGTGGGCTCCGGTGTCGGAGATCAGCGCGCCGAAACAGCCGACGGGGACGGATCTCGATCGCCAGTCGCCCGCGAACATGTTGAGCCCGTACGGCTCTCGATCCTGCAAGTACGAGTCGAGGAACGCGACGTCGAATCGCAGGTTGTGGAACCAGTGCACGCCGCCCAGCGACGCCGCCCGTTCGACGAACTCGGCGATCGTCGTCCCGTGGTAGATCCGATCCTCGCCGAGCGGCGCGATCGCCCATGACCATACGCGGACGCGGCCCGTCCGGCTCGCCGCTGTCAGCTCGCCGTCGTCGCCCCTCCGGATCGTGACCGTTCTCGTAGGCTCCCCGAATACGACGACGAGCCTCGAGTCGCCCGGCTTGAGATCCGCATGCAGCGCCGCCTCATCCTCGCTGACCGGCCACGGCTCAGGCGGCCCGTCGAAATCGGTCGTCGTCTCGAAGTCATCCGCAAACCATGGGGGCGCCTTCTCGACCTCCCTAGCCACCGTTGCTCAGCAGAAGCGCCGCCGAGATCAGCAACGCGAGTACCGCTGCTAGGCCCCCTACTTGCGCGAGCCGCGCTGTGATCGCCTGCGCCCTCAGCGTCCGGCCAGCGACGTCCATGGCCTCGAGCGCGATCGAGCACAGCAGCGCCGCCGCTCCCGCGGAGCCGCCCACTACGACGACGCCCCAGAGCGCCGCTATCACGACAGACCCCGCGCACGCCGTGCCTGCGCGACCATTTCCTCGCGCTCGTCGATCACTCGCTGTCGTCGCTGACGTCGCCGATCGAACACGTAACAGACTGCCGTCGCGATTACCAACAGCAGCGAGACGATCTCGAGGCCGGCTAGCGCCGTCGCTGTTCCTTCGCCGAATGCGTGCACCATTTGCTCCCAGATACTCACGGCTTACCCCACCTTTGATATGCGGCCTGCCGGCTCGCTCCCGTCGCTTGCGCGATATGATCCCAGCTCCGCCCGATCGCCCGCTGTCCCTCGACCGCTCGCGCGATCGCCTTTGCCAGAACCGGCTCGAGGCTGATCAGCGCCGCCAGCTCATGCTCGTCAGAATCCGCGACGCGATCCCCGGCGCTCCGGATGAATCGCGCCGCCGCCTTCACGTAGTCCATTGTCTCGACCTCGCGGCGCGGTCGCTTCGCCGGACGATTCGCCAGCGCCGTCTCGAGTTTCTGGATCTTCACGCGCTGTCTTTCGACGATCCGCTCGAGCTGTCTGGCTGTCAAGGCTGCCTTTACAGCAGATTCGCCCTGAGTTTCCGCCGGTCCGCTCGTGTCGTGCGAGGGGGCCAGAGCGTCAGGCTCGCTCACGTTTCACCGCTCCCCATTCCTCCGCCTCGAGCAGCTCGAGGACCTCGATCTCGCTCCGCCAGAGCGTGCGCGTCTCTCCGCAATCCTTCGCCGGGCACTCGAAAATCGCGAACTCGGGAAAGTTCCCGACGCATTGCCACTTGTGCTCGTGCGGCGCCTTATGCTTCGCCGGCCTCGAAGGCATGCCGAGATCCCGCTGGATCGCCGCCTCGCCCCAGAGGCGCAGATGCCGCCCGCTCATGCCTCGCCCCGCCAGCCGGTCGGGTAGGGGCTGTTCACGTCCACGGAGCCCGGCCATATGGAGGCCGGCCACGCCGCCGCGGCCCGTTGCGCGGACTCGTCGATCGCGCGGCCATACTTCCCGTAGCTCGCGTTCAGTCGGAGTTTCAGCCGGGTCGTGTACGACCGGCGGCATTCGGCGCCGCGCCACACTTGGGCGTCGTGCTCCGTTTCGAATGCCTTGATCTCGCCGTCAGGGCTGATCGCCTCCCAGCCGGGTCCCTCGAACTCGTCCCAGTACTTCGCAAGGTCGGCCACGAAGACAACCGACGATTCATTGAGCACGTCGACGAACGCGAGGGTTCCCTGAAACGGCCGCGCATACGTCCAGCCGCGCTCGTACCCGATCATGCGACGCCCTCCGTGTCGAGCACCGCGGCGACCCATGCGTCGAAGCTGATCCGCGCGGGTTTCGACGTGTCACCCTCATAGATAGCGAACGCCAAAGCCTCCGTGATGGTCGATCCGTCGTCTTCTGGCGACCACGCGAACGACCGTTCGTTGTCTAGCGCCTTCGTCATTGCAATCACTCACCTTTTGGCCGGTGTCTCCGGCCCCTGCGTCAACGCTATTCACGCGCCGACTCCCGCGGCATCCCCCGACCGGGGGCCGTCAGATATCGAGTCGGCCGATCGCCTTTGGCCGGTAGAGCCGGTCAGCCTTGACGGAGAGCGTCGCGAGCTTCTCGAGCAGCCGCACGCCTTCCTCCGAGTCCTGCGATTCGGGGCTCGCGAGGATCTTGTCGAACACGGCCGAGTAGTCGCCCTGGCCGCCCTCATACTTGAATAGAATCGCGACCGTCTGATTCGAGGCTCGTGCGATCGTCTCGGAGGCCCGCTGGAATCTCGCGCGCTGATTCTCGTCGAGCGCGGTCAGCAGCCGCTCCGTGTGCTGTCCGTCGTACAACTCGGTCACGAGCTGCGCCTTCCGCGCCTTCCCGATCGTCTGCAGCTTTTGCGCCGCGGCGTGCTCGCGCAGCGCCTCCGCCTGCCGTTGCTTGCCGGCCGCTGACTTCCGTTCCGCGAGAGCCCGGTCAGGCTCCGGCGGGACGTGGATTCTCGCCTTTCGGTTGTTCACGCTGGGCAGAGCGCGGATCGTCTCAGCTCGAGTACGCCGGCCCCGTTCGGCGATCGCCGCCGCTCGAGCGACCGCCCGCTCCGCCTTCGCGACCTCGCGCTCGCGCTGCGTCTGTTTCGACACCCTCGGCGGATGGTAGGCCGGCGCCTGTTTCCGCTGCGCCTCGGCCGGGATTGGCTTGCCCTGGCTGATCGCCTTCTGTCTCGCCCGGTAGCGGCGAGACGCCGCTGCGAGCTGCGCCGCCCGCTCCGGGGTGGCTTTGCGTTCCGCCATTCGCCGCCCCTATCGCGCTAGTGCTTGCCGGGCGAGCATAGCGGCCGGGGTGACGAGGAACATCGAGCCGCGCTTGTAGTGGCGCCGGCTCTCTTTCCGGATGAAATGCTGTCCGTCCGCGAGAGGTACGCCGGGCCGTACGGCCATGTTCTCGAAGGTCACTACGGGAGCGTCAGGCGACGCCAGCGGCCCGACCGTGACGTACATTCGTCGCGAGTCCGCAGCCGTCCACAGCCCGAACGTGCCGCGCAGTGTGACGAGCGTCGCGAACGGCCGCGAGTCGGCCGGCCGCTCGTCGACGACGTAGCCGCCGTCGGGCAGGAAATACTCGCCCTCGGCGTAGTCAGTTGCCGACGTGCCCAGCACCTTTCCATAGACCGTCTCTGTCACTCGTCGGGTGTATCGCTTCGCGTCGACCAGATGCAGAATCACGTCGCCACCGCGGGACTTCTGCCACTCGCGCGACTCGTCGAATCCGTACTCGAGAAACCATGGGTTGTCGAGCGTGTACGGGTTGCCTAGCATCGTGACTTTCGTGATCGCGCGGCCGTTGCGATCGACTCGGCCTCGGTTGACCGTGATCCAGAACTCCTGCATTGCCGCGACCTCGTCGGGCAGGTATCGCACGTTCGTCCCCGGTTTCGCGTAGCACTCGTCGTAGACCATCCGCGTAACGTTCGGAAACTCCGTGCCCTTGTAGTGGTCAGCGAGCGACAGCGGCGCGAACCAGCAGACGGTTCTCTCCTTGCCGCTATCGAGCGTGACGAGGCCCTGATTCCCGTCGACCCTGAACTCGAACCCCGGATACTCGCGCGCGATCGTGTCGAAAAATCTCGTCTTAGCCGGCCCTAGCTCAGTGTCCGACCGGCGAATCCAGAGCGTCTGTTCGCCGCTGTGAATGGCCCTCTTGACCGCGTCGACCTTCGCGCCGTACGTCTTCCCGATCGACCGCGGCCCCGCGACGAATCGCCACAACGCGTTTCGTGAGTTGATCGCCCGATAGTCGTAGTACTCGAACTCGGTCACGGCGCGGTATGCATCCGGAATGGATTGCTACGGGTGAACGGGTGCGACGGATCGCGTTTCTGCGTCTCGATCTCGGCGACCGCCGAGTCGAATCCGGATTCGACTCGGCCGGCCCGGTTCGCGGCCATTGCCTCGATAACCTTCTGCTGCAGGCGGATCTGTTCCACGAGGTACTCAGTCGTCGTACTCACGCTCTCCGTCTTCCTCGTTCGGCCACGACAGCATTCCCTCCGAATGGTCGCCCTCGTGCCCTTCGCTCAGCTCGCACGTGCCGTCGAACTCGTCGCGTTGGGCGCGACACCCGACCGTCAGCTCCCAATCGTCCCACTCGGGGAGCGGGAGCAGCTCGCCGAGCCGCTCGATCGCCCACCATCCGAAGGTGTGACTACCGACCATGACGCGCAGCGCCCGATACCGCACGCCCGTCTTGTGCTCGACGATGTACGTACGTGCGTTGCGCCAACGGAAGTCAGTCGGCGTGATGCTCTGGGGGTCGAGGAACGGCCCTCGAGCGTAGCCGGCCACGCGGGGCGAGTAGTGGCTGGGCAGCCCGGAGGCCGGCGGGGAGCCGGCCTCCGGGGTCTTCGCCTTGTATGTCATGCTCAGAACGGCGTCTCAGCCGGCGGCGCGTCCGCGTCACTGGGGGCCGGTGCGCCGTCGTCGGGCCCGCTGTCGATCTTCGCCGTGCTCTGCGTTCGCGTGACTTGCGCCGTCGCGTATCGCAGCGACGGGCCGATCTCGTCGACCTGCAGCTCGACGACGGTTCGTTTCTCGCCCTCCTTCGTCTCGTAGGACCGCTGCACGAGCCGGCCCTGCGCGACGACTCGAGTCCCCTTGAGCAGCGAGCCGGAGACGTGCTCCGCGAACTCTCGCCAGCACGTCGCCCGGAGGAACAGCGTATCGCCGTCCTTCCAGTCGTTCGCCGCCCGATCGAAGACTCGCGGCGTCGACGCGATCGTGAAGTTCGCGACCGCGAGGCCGCCCTGCGTGTACCGCAGCTCCGGGTCCGCGGTCAGGTTGCCGACGACCGTTACCTGTGTTTCACCCGACATATTTCGTTCTCTTTCCCTAGTGGTGACCATGGAGCCGTGCGGCCCTGGCGCGCTCATAGTGGCACGCGAATACTGAATGCCCGCTGTCAATCGCGAGGGGCGCGTTACAATGCGGCATGGCCAAGATCGACGACGCCCCCGCAGCGGTCACCGGAGCCGGGCAAGACTTCGACTACGAGGCGCCCCCGTCGCTCGCCGACGTCGTCCTCGTGAACGCCCCGCTCGACCCCACTCACGCGAATGCCGGGCCGGATACTGCCGCCTACGACACATTCATTCAAGAAGAGATCGACGCCGGCCGCGCATGGACGACCGCCGAGCATGGTCAGGTCAATCTGCTCGACCCCGAACACGACCTAATCCTGCCGATCGCCTTCGAGGATGCCCTGACCTTCTACAACTACGGCCGCGTGACGATCAACGGCCGCGCGTGGTACGCCTTCTACACCCCTCGCTACCTGAATAAGACCTCGACTCGGTTCGTCGCCGATATCGACGAGTTTCCCTCGTTCACCTGGGAACTCGGCTACTCGCTCGTGAAGCGGAGCCACTACGCCGTAGCCGCGTCGAAGGACGGCGATATCTCCTACTGCCTCGAGCCCGAACCGGTGCCCGCATCCGAACTCGTCGGATACTCCGGCTACACGTTCGACCCCCTCGGAACCGCGGCCGTGCTCGTGATCTCGACCGTCGACCTTCGCGCAAATCCGTTCAAGGCGGTCGACAGCGACGTCGCCGACAACGCGACCGACTTCATTTCGGACGTCTACGCGTCTGGCACGGTCGACGCGCCCCAGCCGGTCGGCGACCCCGAATCGTTCCCCTACGCGTTCGGGAACGCGACCTACGACGACCTGTTCTACTACCCCTACGCCGCCTCCGCCGGCCTCTCGGCCGGGAATCAGATGTACCGCCCGTACGTGACCGGCGCAGCGCCGTCGCTCGTCGACGGCGTCGCCGCGGAAGGCGGCGCGTTCGTCTACTCGTCGATAGCCGCCTACGTGAATCACATGGCCGAGCTTGCACACACCCCCTGGATGGTCGGCGGGATCAGCCGCGCGATCCCGATTCCCGGAGGCTCCGGCGGGTCCCTCGCCGGGACCACGCTCTCACCCTATGACGAGGTCGTGACGCCCAGCGGCGCGCCGACGTATCACAGCACCTATTCGACCGCCGTCGGATATGACACCGTCCTAGCCGCCGATTGGCTCGCCGCCATGCCCGCCGCCTATCACGACTGGACGAAGCTGCGCACGGCGCCCTTCTCGAGTATCGAGATCGGGAACCGGCAGGGGGCGACGCAAGATCTCGAACCCCAGCTCATCCCCGGCCTCGGCGCGCTCGAGCTGCACATCGAAGGCGCGTTCCATCCGAGCGCCGACGTCGCCGCATGGCTGACGAACGCTCGAGGCACGGCCGCGGCGAACGCACCGATCGAGATCCCGCTGGACGTCGACCTACCTCACTTCGAGGTCGGCCGCGACGCCGCCTACGGCCCGCAGGCGGCGAGCACGTCCGCACAGCGGTCACAGTCCATTTTCGACATGCTCATGTCCATGCAGCGCTCGAGCGTCGATAAGACGTTCACGCTCTCCGGGGCCTTCACGGCCACTCAGTACGCGATCGCGGAAGGCGTCTAATGGCCGGCAAGTATCGAGCGCCCGGCGCTCCGTCCCTCGTCAGCCGTGGCACGCCGGAGGGCCTGCACGCTCGAGAGGTTCCCCGGTTCGGCGGGACCCCGCTCACGGTCGGCGGCATCACCCGCGAGGCTATGGGGTCGTCTTCGCTGCTGGGCGCCTCCATCCCGAAGGGTCTGCTCGCCGCCGGCCTCGCCGCGTCGCACGGCGCCGCCGCTAACGATCTCGCGATCAGCCAATCGGACGCGCAGGTCGATATCGGAGTCGTGAGCGCTCAGCTCGAGGCCGTTTCGGTCGCGCGTGCTCTCCGCTCGAGCGCTCGAGACGCGGAGGCCGTGCCCGCGACCTCGTCGCCTCTGTCCGTGCAGTCGCCCCGGCTGCTCGCCCACAGCCGCGGCCCTCGCGTCGTCGTGAAAGGGCTCGTGGCCGGCGAGCTGGCTCGAACGGTCGCCATGTTCGCCCGATACGGATACACGATCGAACGCGCTCTCAAGCCGACCCGGCTCGACCCCATGACGAAGATGTCTTACTGGCAGACCGACGGCTGCACGATCGTAGGCGCCGTACCGCAAGAGAAACGACAGACGATCGCGCAAGCCTTCGACAGCGGCGTGACGATCTGGACGCGGATCGCGGATATCGGAACGGACGTCACCGCCACGAACGCGCCCAGAGCCGGTATCGCCTACTAGCCGGGTACACTCGCGCCCATGACCGCTATTCCCATGCGTCTCGAGGACGCGCTGCGATTCAACGGCTACACGATCGAGCAGACCGACGTCGAGGCGCAGGAAATCACCGTGCCTACCGGCGTGATCTTGGTCCCCGCCATGCGCCTCTCGAGCCTCGTCTGGCAGCGCGACGGCGACCCGGCCGCGAGCGACTCGTTCTACCTCGAGAGCATCCCCGTTTTCGACGACGCCTACCGGCCGGCGCTGCTGTCGCAGATCCTCGACCGGTTCAGTACCCGACGACTCGGATACGACACCCCCGACATGTTCGGCCTTGCCGTGCGCCGCTGGATGAATCTCAATCTCGGCCCGCAGTCCATCCTCACGCGCCGCTATCTGTCGGCGGCCGTTCCCTTCCCGCTAACCACTCAGGACGCCCTGACGCGCGCGCGGAACGCCTCGAGCGACTTCCCGCAGGGGCAGCTCGCCGGGGACGTCGATTACTCGAGCTTCGCGACCGACGTCATTACGGCGTACTCCGGCCGCATGGGGGTTTCCGTCATGGATCTCGTGCAGCAGCAGCGCGACGCGTTCGTGAACGTCGACGCCGAGCTGCTCGACAGCTTCGAGTCCCTGTTCCTCGGAGTCTTCGACCGGGACGAGTACGACCACGACTCGCCGCCGGCCTCTGCCGTCGGATACCTGCCTCGCCGGTAGCATCCGCCCTATGGCCGAATTCTCGTACCCGCCGCTGACGCCTGACCCCGACCCGGCCCCCCTCTCGCCGTCGATCCCGCTCAACCCTCCCATGGTCGGCGAGGCGTCCCCCTTCGTTCACGTCGACGGGCAGAACCGCGACCTGATCCTCGAGAGCATCCGCACCTGGATTCGGACGAATCTACTCGGATGGACGAAGGCATGGCAGGACTACCTCGTCTACTGGCTCGCGCTCGTCGCCGACTGGCTCAACCTGTTCGTTACCGAGGCTGACGCGTACATCACGGAGCACGCGATCGCCGGCTACTCGTTCCGCAGCACCGCGACCCCGATCGCCTCGAGCGGAACGACCGACGTCGTCCTCGTCGTCGACACGGTCGACCGGCCGCTCGCGATCAACGATCTCGTCATGGATCAGTCCGTCGACGGTAACTACGGGATCATTACCGCCCTGATCGACGCGACGCACGCAACAGTGACCTTCGTAGGCTCGCTGCGCGGCCCTGTGGGACCACAGGGCGACCCCGGCCCGCAGGGCGACCCCGGCGTCCCCGGCGTCGTGCAGAGCCTCGTAGCCGGGGCCAATATCTCCATTGACGACACGGACCCGACGGCGCCCGTGATCTCGAGCACCGGCGGGGGCGGCGGGGGAGATCTCACAAAGGCGCTCGTGATCGGGACCTCGATCTCGGCCGGAACCTACACGGGCGGCGTCTCATGGGTTGACTACTTCCCGGCCGCCTACGCCGCCCGCGCCGTCGACGCGCCCGGCCCGATCGTGCTCGACAATCAGTCGCAGTCCGGCTACAACTCGGCGCAGCTCTACCCGATTCTGCTCGCCACGATCGGCGACCAGCCCTACGGGTACGTCTTCATTGAGGTCAATGTCAATGACTACAAGAACAAGACGATCTTCGACGCGCACGGGACCGGGCTGTCCGACGTCGAGCACATCAAGGTACTGACTCAGATGATTACGCTCTGCCGCGACCGCGGCGCCGAGCCGATCCTGATCGGGACCGCCCCATGGGTTCCCGGCGTGTTCGCCGACTTCCACGCGTCGCCGTACCGCCAATCGCAGATGAATTTCGCATGGCAGCGGCTCTCGACCCGCCTCGGAGTGAAGTACGTCGATCTGCTGACGAAGCTCGACGTTCTCGACGACAACCTGATCGAAGGTTTCCACCCGTCGCTACTCGGTCAAGAGCTGTGGGCGGCCGCGATCTCGGCCGCGACCGTCGGGATCGTGTCGACCGACATTTACGACGACTTCACGCGCCCCGACAACGCGGCGCGGATCAATCCGTCGTATTCGGGCACGAGCTGGCAGCCTGACGCGTCGTCGACGTTCGCGATCGCCGGCAACCTGGCGAAGTGTCTCACGGGCGACGGCTCAGTCGTCCGCGGCCGGATCGCCCCTCGAGATCCTGCCCACTTCCCCTCCGACGGCGACCTCGACGACTCGAGCGTTACGTCCGACATGCAGCTATCAGCCGTGATCGTGACGAATAACGGCTCGTACTGCGCCCGGTGGAACGCCGTCGGCGAGTCGAACAACGGCTACATTCTCAACCCCTCCGGCGGCGCCGTGTACTACGACACTGGAGCCGGCCCCGTGTCGATCGGAACGTTCACCCCCTTGTCCGTCGAAGACCAGTTCGTCTGGACGATCGCCGGCTCCACGATCGACCTCGAAGTGAACGGCGTCTCGGTCCTGCACCTCACCGATACACACGTGCCCGCAGGATGGTACGCCGGACTCTATTCCGCGGGGGTTTCCGGCCCCTCGCAGCGCCGATGGGGGCCGCTCGCGGTCACCGCCATAGGGACGATGTAGCCATGTACGTAGACACGAGCACCGCGCACGACCCCGCGAGCGGCCCCGGCATCGTCGAGATCGTCCCCGGCAACGGCGTCACGGTCGACAACTCCGACCCCTCGCGGCCGACCATCTCCGCGGAAGGCGGAGGGGGCGGCGTCCAGACCGTCGAGGCCGGCCCGAATATCGTCATTGACGCCACGGACGCCGCGCATCCGATCGTCTTGTTCGACAGCGCCGCCGACTTCAACGTCGTCGCGCCCTCGAGTTTCAGCGGATTCGTCGGCGACCCCGAAACGTTCTACAGCGGAGTATCCGTCAGCGACGCGCGCGCCCAGATCTTCGCGATCGGGGAAGACGGCGCCGCCTCCGTGACCGTCAACCCCGACCGGATCTCGCTCGCCGGCCCGAAGCTCGTCACGCCCTCCGGCGCCTTCACGGTCGGCGCCGACGATACCGATCTCGTGATCGACGGCTCGAGCTACTATTTCAAGCTCGCCGGAGTCGGCGTGCTCGTGATCAACAGCGGGGGCCTCTCCATCCAGAGCGGCGCCGTATTCAACCCCGGCCACGTGGCAACCGTCTCACTTCCCGACCCGACCGAGCACACGGGCGGCATCCTCTGGGACACAACCGCGCTGAAACTCGCCGTCAGCGACGGTACGAGCTGGCAGCACATCACGGCCGCCTAAGGAGATCCGCCACCATGACAACAGCGCTCGACGTGATCCGTCAGGCCCTCCGGCTGTGGAATGAGAACCACCCCGACGAATCCCTCGACCAGCAATGCCAGCGAATCAGCGGCTACTACTGGCTCTGGGCCTATCAGGGCATTGAAAAAGGCATCATCACCTATCCGAGCGCTCACGCCGCCTATCTGGCCTCCCACATCGAAGGCCGCGACGTGAACACGGCCCCGATCGGTTCCACGATCTACTGGGACGTGCCCCCGGCCCCCAGAAAGCCGCGGCAAGACGACGTCGCGACCGTCGTCAGCTACGACCACGGCCGAGCCGTCGTCGCCCACGCGACCCGCCACGGCGATACTATTCTCGAGTTGGGCAACGGGGTCAAGCTCGCGCATGCCGACAGCTACCCTCACACGGCTTACGGATGGTCGTGGACGAACGGAGCGAACCGCGCGACGACCGGGCTGACTGACTACGCCGCGCCGGCCCCCGCGCCGGCCCCCGCGCCGGCCCCCGCGCCGGCCCCCGCGCCGGCCCCCGCTCCCGCGCCGGCCCCCGCTCCCGCGCCGGCCCCCGCTCCCGCGCCGGCCCCCGCTCCCGCGCCGGCCCCCGCTCCCGCGCCGGCCCCGCGGCCGTCGGCTCCGACGAAGGCCGAGCTCGACGCCGCTGTCGCCGCCCTCAAGGCAGCCGGAGCGGAACTCCCCGCCGCCTTCCCGACGACGGCGCTGTCGGGCCTATTCGCCGGCCACACGACCGCGCGCCGCCGCACGTACTACAGCTTCGCAGCCGCGGCTCTTCTGATCAGCATCGGCCCCGATATCGCCGTCGCCGGGTGGCTGACCGGTCACGACCTCGTCGTGTTCTCCGGCATCGTCACATTCGCGACGGCTGTCCTACTCAAACTCGGCAGCGCGTTCGGTCTCATGGCCGCGAGCAACACGAAGGAGTGACGCGCGTGCTCGACGTCAACTCACCCCTGTTTATCGCCATGGCGACAGTCTTCGCGACAGCCACCCTCGGCCTGTTCGGATGGTCGATGCAGCGGATCATTCGCCGAATCGACGGGATCGCCGCTCAGCTCGACGTGATGGGCAACCGAGTTACCGCGATCGAGACGAAGCAGAATACACAGGTCAAGGTCGCCCGCAAGACAGCCGCGAAGGTCGGCGTCCGGCTCCCGAAAGAACTCACGGATACCGTCGACCCGCATCGAATCGCGGTCAGCCGTTGACCGGCCGGCGCAAGCGATCGACCTTCGCGCGGAGCGGATCTCGAATCCCCTCGAGCGCGTACCCGACGTACGCGCAACCTGGCGACGGCGACACGCCAAGCCGCGGCTTATTCATTGCCGCCATGACCCTAGGCGCCGTTCTGATCGCCCTCGTCACATGGTGCGTCTTGAACCCGATCGGCGCCTACTAAATGCCCTCGAGGCCGGCGCCGCGAATCTCCCGCCCGTCGACGCACAATCGTTACATAAGGCACGCCTCCGCCTCTTGACAACTAGGGGAAACCGC
>Ga0207702_10002572_pt1 | contig 17056 bp, 18 predicted proteins | sample KBSCornC62_FD_184302 | JGI IMG/M metagenome (GOLD analysis project Ga0207702, IMG submission 184302) | Corn rhizosphere microbial communities from Kellogg Biological Station, Michigan, USA - KBS Corn C6-2 (SPAdes) (version 2) | ecosystem: Host-associated > Plants > Roots > Rhizosphere > Soil ...
GCGGAGTCCAGCCAACGACGCCCATGGCAATGACGCCCCCAAAACTGGGGGTCGGGCATGACATGGAAAGCCACCTAGACTGCGTGGTGCGCGCCGATGCGGGCCTGAGCGCCTGTCGGGGAGCGAGGAGTCGGACGTTGTTCGACTTCTGCCGGTGCGTGACACACGGCGGAGCACCGTCCCACCACCTGGGACGTCCGCCGCGCCATAGGAAATCTCAACCCCGAGAGGTAGCACATGAAACCCGTACGCCTGCTTGTTGCCGCGTTCGTCGCGACGCTCGCGTTCGTCGGCCTGGCCGTCGGTTCGGCCTCGGCGACGACCGCCGAGGACTGCCAGGCGCAGCTGGCGGCGCTGCGCGCGGACACGGTCGCCGCGCAGACGTCGTTCACCAACGTGAGCTCTTTCACCGGGGAGGTCGCGAAGCTCGACGACGCCGCCGCGAAGCTCACCGAAGCGAAGAACGCGGACGCCGTCCAGAAGCTGGTCGACTACCAGATCACGCTGAACTCGCTCGCCACCGCGACCAAGGCGAAGGTCGACGGCACCGCCGCGGCGACCCTCACCGCCGAGGCGCAGGGCGTCATCGACTGCATCAACGCGATCGGCACGGACACCACCACAACGGCATAGGCACCACCACAACGGCATAGGCACCACACCGCAGCATCGACCGCGACCCCGCTCGGCTAGCCGCCGCGTGGGGTCGTCGGCTGTCTACCCCGTCACGTTCGGGGCGTCCGGGTGCGCGATGGGCCGCGGCTTGTGGTCGTCGGCTGCCACATCGCCACCCGACCAGGTGCCGCAACATGTTCGAACGCGGGCGACCCGCCCCCGGCACGGGGGGACCAAAGGCGGGTCGCGCCGGCACCGTATACCCGCGTCGGCATGGTGAACCGATGACGCTTGAAGCTGGTGCGGTCCCACTCTCTCCCCGTTGTGAGTGCAGGACCGCGTAGCGATCCTTCCCTGCCTAGCGCCAGCACGCATCACCCACATTGGCACCAGTTAGCACCAGCTTGACTACGCCATTAGGCGCCGGTCACGTGCAGGCCCGGTATCCGGGCCGGGCTAGCCTCTGGGCCCCGGTGCTGGCCCGGGTCAGGGCCGAGGCCGCGCTACGGGAGCACCGGCGCCGGCAGGCGGCCGAGCGGCTGCTTATGGGCGCCGGGTTCGTCGACAGCGGGCTGGCGTTCTGCCGCCCGGACGGCGGCCCGCTGCACCCGGAGCGGTACTCCCGCACCTTCGACCGGGAGTGGAGACGGCCGTGACTAGCCTTTGGGCCTGCACGGATAGCGTGCGGGAGGGGGGACTCGAACCCCCACGCCCGAGGGCACCAGAACCTAAATCTGACGCGGCTGCCTGTTACGCCACTCCCGCCTGCGGCAAGCGTACGGGCTGGTCCATTCGTCGCCGTGCTCGGCGTCGCTGTCCTGGTGCTGTTCGTGCCGGACCTGCGCTGGAAGGCCGAACCCGGAGCGGCGCAGGCGTCCCCGCGGGCGGTCGGCGGGCTGCTGCGGGACCGCCGCGTCGTCGCGCTCGCGGTCGCCGCCGGGCTGCTCGGCCTGGTCACGGTCTCCGACGGGTTCGTCTACCTGAGCCTGCAGCGGAAACTGGCCGCACCGGCCGACGTCTTCCCGCTGTTCCTGCTCGGCAGCTCGGCGGTCTACCTGGTGCTGGCCATCCCGCTCGGCCGGCTGGCCGACCGTATCGGCCGGCGGACGGTGTTCATCGCCGGGCACGTCGGACTGGTCCTGCTCTACCTGCTGCTGCTGTCCGAGTTCGTGCCGGGCTGGCATCGCCGCCAGGATGCTGTTCGCTCGCCGGCCGGCCGCGGCCGGGGCGGTGGTCGGGTGAGCGACGGCGGAACCCCGGTCAAGATCAGCCGCGCTCGGGTGGTGGCATTCGCGGCGATCGCCGTGCTCGTGATTGCCGGCGGCGGCACGTACGTGCTGCGCGCGGCCCGGCAGAGCGACGCCGCGGTGGCCGCGGCGGCCGCCTCCGAGTCGGCCGCGCCCCGGCTGGACGCCGCAGCGGTGCTGAAGCTGCCGCACCTGGTTGTCCGGAATACCGCGCTCGGCCCGTCCAACGGCGAGATCGCGGTGGTCCCGTTGTCCAACCCGGGCGGCCCGCGGGCGATCGTCGACGTCCGGTGCGAGCGGGTCTACTCGGTGGCCCGCGGCGGCTTCTGCCTGACCGCGCACCGCGGCGTGGTCACGACGTACCAGGGCCAGCTGCTGGGGCCGGACCTGCAGCCGGAGCGGAACGTGAAGGTCGTCGGCGGCCCCAGCCGGCCCCGGCTCTCCGCGGACGCCACCCGGGCCGCGAGCACGGTGTTCGTCTCCGGCCACTCCTACAGGACACCGGCTTCTCCACGGTGACCGAGATCGTGGACACCACCAGCGGCAAGGGGTTCGGCAACCTGGAGACGTTCCGGCTCGTCAAGGACGGCCGGACGTACAAGAGCACCGACATCAACTTCTGGGGCGTCACGTTCGCCTCGGACGACATGTTCTACGCCACGCTGGCGACCCGAGGGCAGACGTACCTCGTCCGCGGCAGCGTGGCCGCGCGACAGGCGGCCGTGCTGCGGGAGAACGTCGAGTGCCCGTCGCTGTCCCCGGACGGCACGAAGATCGCGTTCAAGAAGGCCTCCGGCGCCAGCACCGCCCGCAGGTGGCGGTTCACCGTGCTCGACCTGCGTACCGGCGTGGAGACCGCGTTGCCGGAGACGCGCAGCATCGACGACCAGCTGGCCTGGTTGGACGACGACCACGTGATGTACGGGGTGCCCCGCGGGTCCAGCGGCCGGACCGACGTGTGGGGTCAGCCCCCTGGCCGGCGGGACGCCGCGGATGCTCGTGCCGGACGCCGACTCACCGGCCGCCGTCACGCCCTAGTGTCGCGAGTCAACAGCTCGCGCTGGCTGGCCGGCGCACCCCCGCTTCGTGCTGCCGCACCCGAATTGACGACTCACGACGCTAGACGGACAGCTTCTTACGCAGGGCGGCGACGTGGCCGGTGGCCTTGACGTTGTAGAGCGCCTGCTCGATCCGCCCGTCCGCGCCGACCACGAAGGTGGAGCGGATCACGCCGGTCGTCTTCTTGCCGTAGAGCGTCTTCTCGCCGTACGCCCCGTACGCCTCCAGCACCGTGCGGGACGGGTCGGACAGCAGCGGAAACGTCAGCTGCTCGGCATCCCGGAACCTGGCCAGCTTCTCGGGCTTGTCCGGGGAGATGCCGACCACGTCGACTCCGGCGCCGTCGAGCTCGGCCAGGTTGTCCCGGAAGTCGCAGGCCTCCTTGGTGCAGCCCGGCGTCATCGCGGCCGGGTAGAAGTACACGACTACCCGGCGGCCGCGGTAGTCGGCCAGCGAGACCGGCTTGCCGTCGGCGTCAGGCAAGGTGAAGTCGGGGGCCGGCTCGCCGGGGCTCAGTCGCTCGCTCATGCGGGCGAGAGTAGTGCCAGACCCTTGTCAACGTTCCCCCGCTTCCGGCTAAGGTTAGGCTGGCCTAAGTTTCCGGCTCAAGGAGTTCTCGTGCGCAGGTCCCTGTCCCTCGTCGCGCTGGCCGCAGTGCTCGGTCTGCTCGCCGCCTGCTCGTCCGACGACGGCGGCACGGTCCGCTCCGACGGCGGTTCGTCCAGCGGCTCCGACGCGGGCTCCGGGTCCGACGCGGATTCCGGTTCCGGTCTGTCCGGGTCCGATCTCGGCACGGACAGCCCCCATCCCGTCGCCACGAGCAATGATCCAACCGTGATCCGTGCCGCCAACAACTACAAGACCTGGCTGCAGTCCCAGGTCGCGGCGCTGCGCACCGACGCGAAGAAGTTCACCGACGCGGTCAGGGCCGGCAACGTAGCCGAGGCGAAGAAGCAGTACGCGCCCAGCAGGTACCGATGGGAGACGATCGAGCCGATCTCCGTCCTGGTCCCCGGAGTCGACCGCGCGGTCGATTCCCGAGTGGATGATTTCTCCTCCGTGGACGACCCGAAGTGGACAGGGTGGCACAAGCTGGAGTATCTCCTTTGGATAAAGAACACGACGTCCGGCGGCGCGGCGCTGGCGGACAAGCTGGACAAGGACCTGGGGACCCTGCAAACGAAGATGAAATCTCTCGAGATCGCCCCGAAGGCTGTTGCCCGCGGGGCCGGTGAACTGATCGAGGAAGTCTCCGACGGCAAGATCAACGGCGAGGAGGATCGCTACTCGCACACCGACCTCTCCGACTTCGACGCGAACCAGGTCGGTTCCAAGCAGGCCTACAGCTTCCTCGAGCCGATCGTCCGGACCAAGAACAAGGCTCTGGCGACCGCGATCGACCAGGGCTTCGCCGCTGTCGAGGGGTCGCTCGAGCCGTACGAGGTCACCGAGGGCGTCTTCAAGCCGTTCACAAGCCTCACGCCGGCGGACAAGGCGACGATGCAGAGCCAGCTGGCCGTCCTGTCCGAGAACCTCGCCAAGGTCCCCGCGGTCATCGGAGTGTCGTGAGCGGTGAGTGTGGATGAGTGACGACGGCACCGGGACCCCGCTGTCCCGGCGGGCGTTCCTGGGAACGGCGGCGCTCGGGACGGTGGTCGTCGGCGGGGCGGCCGCCGGCGGGATCAGGCTCGCCTCGGCCGGGCGTGGCGACGGCGAGAGCGTCGAGAGCCCGGAGCCGGTCGCGCCGCGCGGGTTCCGCGGGCTGCACCAGATCGGGGTCCTCGAGCGCCCCCGGCCGCACGGCCTGATCGTCGCGTTCGACTCCGTCGCCGCCGACCGGCCAGCGCTGCAGAACACGTTCCGCGCGCTGTCGGAGGAGCTCGACTCCCTGCTGTCCGGGCGGGTGCCGCCGGAGACCCCCTCGGCGCTTCCGCCGCCGGACAGCGGCGTGCTGGAGGAGGTCACCGAGCCGGGCCTGATGGCCACGGTCTCGGTCGGCGCCTCGCTGTTCGACGACCGGTACGGGCTGGCCGACCGCAAGCCGCGGGAACTGACCACCATGCCGTTCCTGGCCAACGACCGGCTCGACCCGGCGCGCTCGCACGGGGACGTGTTGCTCGCCCTGCAGGGCAAGGAGCCGGACGTCTGCGTGCACGCGCTGCGCCGGGTAATTCGCCGGACCCAGTCCGGGCTGGTGGTCAAGTGGATGCAGGACACGTTCACCCGGCCCGACGCGGTCCCGAAGGTGGGGCAGACCCAGAGCCGCAACCTGCTCGGTTTCAAGGACGGCACCGCGAACCCGGACGCCGGCGACGAGGCCCTGATGAACACACTGGTCTGGACGTCGACCGGGGACGCCGCGCCGACGGCGGCGGCCCACGAGCCCGACTGGGCCGTGGGCGGGACATACCAGGTGGTCCGGATCATCCGGATGCTGGTCGAGCGCTGGGACCGGGCCTCGCTGGACGAGCAGGAGGAGATCTTCGGCCGGCACAAGGTGTCCGGCGCCCCGCTGTCCGGCAGGCGCGAGACCGACATCCCGGACTACGCCAAAGACCCAGAAGGCAAGGTCATCCCGCTGACCTCGCACATCCGGCTGGCCAACCCGCGCGACGAGCGGACCGTCGACAAGGTGCTGGTCCGGAGGGGGATGAGCTACACCCGCGGGGTCGACTCGGCCGGCCGGCTGGACCAGGGACTGGCGTTCGTCAGCTACCAGCGCCGGCTCTCGCACTTCCTGGAGGCCCAGGAGCGGCTCAAGGGCGAGCCGCTGGAGGAGTACCTCCGGCCGGAGGGCGGCGGGTTCTTCTTCGTGCTGCCCGGCGTGGTGGAGGTCGACGACTGGTTGGGGCGCTCGCTGCTCAAGGCGTGATGATCGCCGATGCCCTAAAGTGCTGCGGGTGACGCGTCCCCGGGACCCCGACCAGATCCAGCGGGAGATCGAGGCCACCCGCACGCAGCTGGCCGGCACGCTCGACGAGCTGGCCGAGCGCGTGAGCCCGAAGCGGCTCGCCGCGCAGGCGCGGGAGCGCGCGGTCGAGTTCTTCCGCACCCCGGCCGGGATGGCGGTGCTGGGCGGCGTGACGTTGCTGGTCGCGCTCCGCGTCGCCCGCCGGGCCCGCAACCGCAACCGCTGAGCCGCCGGCCGGACCGGGCCCGCGTCGGCGTCAGGCCGGGTCGGACAGCACCGCCGACGGGTCGGTGTTGCCACCGCAGACCACCGCGGCGACCCGCTCGCCCGGCTCCGGCAGGTAGGCGCCGGTGACGAGGGCGGCCAGCGCCGCCGCCCCGCCGTACTCGGCCAGCACCCGCAGCTCCGACCACAGCCGGCCGCGGGCCCGGGCGATCGCCTCGTCCGGCACCAGCACCGAGCTCATCCCGGTCGCCTGGGCGATCTCCCAGCACACCGAGCCGATCCGGCTCGCGCCGAGCGAGTCGGCCGCGATGCCGCCGACGTCGACGTCCACCGGGGCTCCGGCCGTCAGCGCCGCGTGCAGGGTGGGGCAGCGCTCCGGCTCGACCGCGATCACCCGCGCCCGGTCGGCCAGCGCGGCCGCGATCCCGGCGATCAGGCCGCCGCCGCCGGTCGCGACGAGCACCGTGTCCACCGGACCGACCTGCTCGACCAGCTCGAGTGCGAGCGTGCCGTTGCCGGCGCACACCTCGGGCTGGTCGTACGCGTGCACGAGCGCCAGGCCGGCCCGGGTCGCGTAGCCCTCGGCGACCGCGAACGCCTCCGCGTACACCGAGCCCTCCTGCACCACCGCGGCCCCCAGCGCCCGCAGCCGGGCCACCTTGACCGGCGGTGCCGTCACCGGGACCACGATGTGGGCGGTCAGGCCGAGCTCCCGGGCCGCGTACGCGACGGCGAGGCCGGCGTTGCCGCCGGAGGCCGCGACCACCCGGCTGCCGGCCGGCAGGTCGGCGGTGAGCAGCCGGTTGAGCATTCCCCGGGCCTTGAACGAGCCGGTGTGCTGCAGCAGCTCCAGCTTGAGCGCGACCGGGGTGCCGAACGCGCGGGAGTCCAGTACGACCGACGGGGTACGCCGGATCCGGCGGCCGAGCCGGTCGGCGGCAGCCTCCACGTCCTCCCGCCCCAGCACCGGACCGGCGGGCGCCAGGTTGCCCGGGACGGTCACCGCTCGGCGCCTCGGCCCGGCTCCCGGTAGGCGCTGAGGTCACGGGTCGGCCCGGACGTGGTCGGCTCGTCCTCGGGCGCCGGCGCCTGACCCGGCCAGTACGGCTCGGCCCCCTCCCGGAACGAGGCCGCCGGCGTGAACCCGCCGGTCGGGTACGGGTCCGTGCTCGGCCGGGCGAAGCTGCCCGTCCCGTACGGGTCCCAGAGCTGGGTCTCCGGCCCGGAGTCGTCCTCGACCCCGTCCACCGGCGGCGGCTCGACCGTCCCGGCCGCCTCGACCACCCGCCCGACCAGCAGGCCGAGCACGATCGCGCCGCCGAGCAGTGCCGGCCGGGTCCACGGCTCCGCGCCGATCAGCCGCAGCCAGAGCGCGGCCAGCTGCAGGAAGCCGGCGGCGAGCGCGGTCCCGAACACCCCGCCGCGCCGCCCGTACGCGCTCGTGCCGCCGAGGAAGGCGGCCGCGGCGGCCACGCCGAGCAGCGTGAACCCGTCGTCCGGGGCGGCGGTCCCGACCCGCATCGCGAGGATGAGCCCCGCCCCGGCGGCCAGCACCATCGATCCGATCAGCGCGGCCGTGGCGGTCAGCCCGGCGCGGCTGCCCCGGGCGGTCGCGGGGTCGGCCGACGGGCGGTATTGCCCCAGGGTCAGCCGGGCCCGCGGCAGCAGCCCGAGAACGCCGCCCAGGACGGACAGCGCGGCCGCTCCGGCGGCCAGCGGCCAGGCCCAGTCGCGCAGGTTCGGCACGCCGTCGAGCGTCAACGTACGGCCGGCGGACAGCGACTGCGCGGCCGCCCACACTCCGAGCGCCGCGCCGAGGCCGACCGCCCACGCCGGCAGCCGGAAGCCGACCGCGACGAAGGCCATCACCAGCCCGAGCGCGACCGCGCCACCGAGCGTGATCAGCGCGGCGATCCGCAGCTGGTAGCCGTGCTCGGCCTGAAGCCACGCGGTGAGCACGCCGGCGACGACGGCGACCGCGCCGACCGCGAGGTTGGGGACCGCCGCCCGCAGGCTCAGCGCGAACGCGCTGCCCAGCAAGATGCCGGCCGCGACCAGGATCAGCAGGTCGTCCAGGCCGGAGCCGGTCAGCGCCCTCGCGTCCTCGTGTCGCACGGCGAAGACCGCGGCGACCACGCCGGCGGCGAGCACGATCTCCCACACCACGTGCGGCCACAGCCGGTCCCGCGCAACGGCTCTGCGATGTGCGGCGGCCTCCATGCCGTCGGGCTCCATGGCCGATCACCGTACCGCTAAGTGGTCCTGGAGTTCGGCCAGCATCTCGCGGGTCACCAGACCGCGCAGTGTGATGTGCCGATCGGGTGCGGTCGTCGTCCGGCGCAGCGCGATCCGGGCGTCGCGCTCGGCCGAGAACGGCTTGCCCCAGCGGCCGACCGCGGCCAGCACCAGCCGTTCCGGGGTCACCCCGAGCCGGCGGGCCGCGTTCCGTTCGGCCTCGCCGATCGCGGCCAGCGCCCGGCCGACCTCGAGCCGTCCGCGCACACCGAGCCGGGCGGCGGCGGCGACGAGCGCGTCCGAGGTCGGCACCGGCGGCGTCGGCCGGGCGGCCGGCACGTCCAGCGCCTCCGCGGGCAGCGCCCGCAGCTCCTCGCCACCGTCGGTGAGCAGCGCGCGGACCGCGGCCCCCGGCAGCCGGGCGCCGGCCGCCAGCTCGACCTGGCCCGGATCGGGTCCGACCAGCTCGGCCACGCTGACCCGGTACGCCGCGCAGGCCAGCAGCAGCTCCTCCACCGGGAGCGGGCGCACCCCGGCCTCGACCTGGGTCAGCGTCCCGACCCGCCAGGCGACCAGCCCGTACGAGCGGAGCAGCTCCGCGGCCTGCTCGCCGGACAGGCCGCGCTCGGCCCGCACCCTGGCCATGCCCTCGGCCAGCACTGCCCGCAGCGATTTCGCCCGCTTCACCGGCCACCTCCGTGCGTACCCGTTCCCGGGGTGCGGCCCCACGCCGCCCGACCCGCGGCGCCGACCGCCGCACGGTAGACCGATCCGGTACCGGCCCGGTTGCGGGCCAGCGCGGCTCGGGCCGCGTTCGACCCGCAGGCGCCGTGCACGCCGCCGCCCGGGTGCGCCGACGCCGAGGCCAGGTAGAGCCGGTCGATCGGCGTGTCGGCCCGGCCGAGCCCTGGGGTCGGCCGGAACACCAGCTGCTGGGACAGCGTGGACGTGCCGCCGCCGATCGCGCCGTCGTCGAGGTTGGCGTTCTCCGCCTGCAGCCCGGCCGGCGAGCTCACCGCCCGCCCGATGATTTGGCTGCCGAAACCCGGCGCATGCCGCTCGATCGTCGCCTGCATCCGGTCGGCGACCGCCGCCGCGGCGGCCCGGTTCAGCCCGCGCGGCACGTGGGTGTAGGCCCAGAGCGTCTCGGTGCCGGCCGGCGAGCGGGACGGGTCGGCCGTGGTCATCTGCCCGGCCAGGACGAACGGCTGCTCCGGTATCCGCTGACCGGCCAGCTCGAGCCCGAACCGGCCGAACCCGTCCAGGTCGAGGTCGAGGTGCACGGTGCCGGCCCGCCCGACGGCCTCGTCCTTCCACGGCACCGGCGCGGACAGCGCCCAGTCGACCTTCACGGTCGCGTTGTCCCACTGGAAGGCGCCCAGGTCCGTGCCGACCCGGGCGGGCAGGTGCTCGAGCCCGACCAGGTCGCGGTAGAGCGCCGGCGCGGACACGTCGGCCAGCACGGCCCGGGCCGCCCGGTGCACCTCGCCGTCCGCGGTGCGGACACCGACCGCGGCGCCGTCGCGGACCTCGACCGCGGTCACCCGGGCGCCGCAGTGAAGCTCGCCGCCGCGCTCCTCCAGCCGCCGCACCAGCGCGTCCGTGATCGACTGGGCGCCGCCGTCGGCCACCGGGAACCCGACGTCCTGGCCCAGCATCGACAGCAGCCAACCGAAGACCGCGCCGCCGGCGGTGTCCAGCGTGAGGTCGCTGTGCATGGCGTTGCCGGCGACCAGCAGCCGGGCGCCGTCACCGCGGAACCGCTCCTGCCCGTACCGCCGGGTGGACTGGAGGCCGAAGCGGGCGAACCGCAGCAGCTCGGCCGGGCCCAGCCGGCGGGCTAGCGCCGCGCCCGCGCGAACCGGCGGGAACGGAGCGAGCAGCGAGGCGAGCAGGGCGTCCCTGACCCGGCTCCACCCGGCGAACTCGGCCAGCCAGCGCTCGCCGTCGCCGGCCGCGTACCCGTCCACCGACGCCGCGGTCTCGTCCGGGTCGCGGGCCAGCGTGACGGTCCGACCGTCGGGCAGCACGTGCACCAGCGGGACGTGGTCGTGCCGCCAGCGCAGCCCGTACCGGTCGAGGCCGAGGGCGGCGATGACCGGCGACGCGGCGGTCAGCGGATAGAAGGCGCTGCACAGCTCGCTGCGGAAGCCGGGCGCGGCCAGCTCGGCGGTCCTGGTCGCGCCGCCGGGGGTGGCGTTGGCCTCCAGGACGAGCACCGACCAGCCGGCGTCGGCGAGCAGGTTCGCGGCGACGAGGCCGTTGTGCCCGGCCCCCACCACGACACCGTCCCAGCCCATTCCCGCATGCTCCTCCGCCGCCGTCGCGCGCCGGTACCGGGGTACCCGGCTGGCGCGGACGACGCACGCGCCGGCGGCCCGTACCTCATCCGCGCGCCTGCTCGTCGCCGTCGTCTTCGTCGCTCTCCTCGCGGAGCGTGCCGACGTCGACGTGCTTGCCCAGTTCCTCCACCGTGCGGAAGTCGCCGACGAAGACGCCGTGCCGCTTGAGCCGCAGCACCCGGCGGGTGTAGCCGAGCTTGTCGGTGTACGTGACGTGCTCCACGGTCACGCCCTCCGGCCCCACGAGCCTCACGGTCCCCAGTGTCACCCGACGGGATGAATCGAGCAGGGCGATCTGTACGGAGCGCGGCGGCCACTCGACCTCGGCCGCTGCGACCGAGCCGACCCGGGTGAGAACGCGCTCGGTGAGCTCCGGACGGCAGGGCGCGATCAGCGACAGCGCGGCGACCGCCTGCCCGCGGGAGGTGACGCCGCGCGCGACCGCGCTGGCCAGCGTCCCGGCGCGGGTGTGCAACCGCACCTCGAGGGTGCGGTCGGCGGACAGCGGCCGGCTCGGCATCGCGGGGCAGTCTATCGAACACATGTTCGCTGTACGCTGCCTGCCGTGTTCCGGCGTCCCGAACTGCTCGTGGCCGCGTCCGTCCCGGTCCTGCTCGTGGCGGGCGTGCTGTCCTGGCATCGGGACGTCGTGTGCACGCAGTCCGGTTGCGGCACCGTGACCGCGTCCGCCTGGACCGGGTCGGCGGTGTGGGCGGTGGTGCTGGTCGTCGCGCTGGCGGTGGCCGGCGTCTGGCTGCTGCCGCTGCCGACCCGCGACGGGGTGCCGCTCGGGGTCGCCGCGCTGACCGGGCTGGCCGGCGCCGTCTGCGCCGGGATCGTCGTGGCCAGCCTCGACGCGCTGGTGTTCAACCACGCCGGCTTCTTCGGCTTCGACCTGCCGGTGACCGAGACGTTCCCGGTGCTGGCCGTGCATCCCGGGCCGGGACTGCTGCTCGGCCTGGTCGGGCTGCTCCTGCAGGCGGCCGGCGGCTGGACCTCGGTCCGCCGGCGCACCGCCCCGTCCTCCCGGCCCCACCGCCGCCCGACCCCGCGGACGCACCCGCCGACCGGCGTCCCCGACCCGGCCCGCCACTGGTCGACCGGCACCATCCCTGCGGCGCGGTCGCACGTCGTCGCCGGGACGGCCGGCCAGCCATGGGCGAACGGAACCGCGGCCGGCCAGCCGGCGGATCTCGGCGCTTCGCCTGCGCTACCGGGGGAGGCGTCGGGACGGGCGGAGGCCGTGGCGTTCCGGCAGGGCGCGCCGCGGCGGCACCGCCGGCGGCCCTGAGGCGTGACCGAAGGAACATCACAGACTTATATAAGTTGCTGATATAGTTTGGCGTGTGATCACCGAGACCCAGCCCGGCTTGGACGAGCTCGCCGGTTGCCTGGAGCGGCTGGTCGGCTGGCTGCGGCGCAGCACCTCGATCCCCGGCTACAGCGTGACCAGCCGGCTGACGCTCAGCCGCCTGTACGCCGACGGCCCGGCCCGCATCTCCGACCTGGCCCGGCTCGAGGGCGTCACCCAGCCGGCGATGACCGGCCTGGTCAACCGGCTGGAGGCGGACGGCCTGGTGGCCCGCTCCGCCGACCCGACCGACGCACGGGCCGCGCTGGTCACGCTCACCGGCGCCGGCCGCGCGTTCGTCGAGGCCCGCCGGGCCGAGCGGGTCCTTGTCCTCTCGGGCCGGGTCGAGCGGCTGCCGGAGGCCGACCGCCGCGCGATTCTCGACGCCCTGCCCGCCCTCGACCGGCTCTCGAACCTGCCCGACCCGGCCTGACGCCCGGTCCCGTCCTTTCGCGTACGACCTGGAGAACCCGACACGATGTCCGCACACCCCACCTCGATCAGCCCGTTCCGCCAGCCCCGTGCGGTCTACGCCGTCGCCTTCGCCTGTGTGGTGTCCTTCATGGGCATCGGCCTGGTCGACCCGATCCTGCCGGCGCTGGCCGAGCAGCTGCACGCGTCCCGCGCCCAGGTCTCGCTGCTGTTCACCAGCTACCTGGTGGTGACCGCGGTGGCGATGCTGGTGACCGGCTGGGTGTCCAGCCGGATCGGGGCCAAGCGCACGCTGATCGTCGGGCTGGCGCTGATCGTCGCGTTCTCGCTGGCCGCGGCCAGCTCGGACACGATCGGCCAGATCGTGGGTTTCCGGGCCGGCTGGGGGCTCGGCAACGCGCTGTTCATCGCCACTTCGCTGGCGGTCATCGTGGCCTCCTCCAGCGGCGGGTTCGCCGGCGCCATCGTGCTCTACGAGACCGCGCTCGGCGTCGGCATCGCCGCCGGCCCGCTCGTCGGCGGCCTGCTCGGAAGCATCTCCTGGCGTGGTCCGTTCTACGGCGTCGCGGTCCTGATGGCGATCGCGCTGACCGGGACGCTGGTACTGCTGCCGGCGACCCCGCGGCCGACGCACCGCTCGTCGATCGCGGCCCCGATCCTCGCGCTCAAGCACCGCTCGCTGGCGACGATGGGCCTGACCGGGCTGTTCTACAACTGGGGCTTCTTCACCCTGCTGGCGTACTCGCCGTTCCTCATGCACCTGGACGCGATCCAGCTCGGGCTGGTGTTCTGCGCCTGGGGCATGATGGTCGCGGTCTTCTCCGTGTTCGCCGCCCCGCGGCTGCAGGCCCGCTTCGGCACCGCCCGCACCCTGTACGTGAACTTCGTGCTGCTGGCCCTCGACCTGGCCGTGATCGCCGCGTTCACCACCGACCGGACCGTCGTCATCGTCGCGGTGATCGTCGCCGGCATGTTCCTAGGCATCAACAACACGCTGGTCACCCAGGCGGTGATGATGGTCTCGCCGGTGGAGCGGCCGGTGGCCTCGGCGACGTACGGGTTCGTGCGGTTCATCGGCGGCGGCATAGCGCCGTACGCGGCCGGCAAGCTGGCCGAGCGGTTCACCGACTCGGTGCCGTTCTGGGTCGGCGCGGCGGCGATGCTGATCGCGCTGGCGATCTTCACCACCGGCCGCCGCATGATCGATGCCGCGGACGCCCGGATTGCCACGGAGGCGGCGGACTCCGGGCAGGGTGCCGAGCTTCGCGAGCTCGAGGGCGCCGAGGGGCTCGAGTCGTTCGGCGGCGGCGAGACCGTCGAGGAGAGCTGGGAGCCGGCCCGCTCCTGATGGCAGGTCCCGTTTGGTCAACGGCCGGCGGCTCCCCAGGGAAGCGGGAGCCGCCGGCCGTTTCATGCGGGCGGCACCGTGGGGGACGGCCGCGGCCGCTGCACCGCGGCCGCCCCCGGCTCAGCGGACCAGCCGGAGCGGCCGGTGCTCCTCGGACTCCGCCGGCTGCGGGATGGTCACCCGTACCGGCGCCGGGACCGGCTGGTTGAGCAGCGTGCGGCAGGCGACCGTGAAGGCGCGCGGCGCGTTGACCGCGACCACCCCGACCAGCCGGCCGTCCTCGACGTAGTCGGCGACCACGCCGGCCCGGGCGGTGTCCCGGCGCCGCGGCCGCAGCTCGGTGACGTGCACGTCGGCCTGGTCGGACAGCCGGCCGCAGACCTCGATGCGCAGCCCGTTCTGCTCCGACCAGAACCGCGGCAGCAGGCTCACCGGTGGTGCGTAGTCGCTGGCGAGCAGCGTCCGGGCCGCGGCCCGTCCCTGCTCCACCGCCATGATCCACTGGCCGACCCGGTGGGGCGCGGCGGTGCCGTGCCGCGGGTCCGGCCAGCGGGCCAGCGACCCGGCCGCGACGACCCCGTCCAGCCCGACCACCCGCAGCGACTCGTCGCACAGCACGCCGTCGGAGAGGTCGGCCGGGGTGCTCGCCAGCCAGTCGACGTCGGGCCGCTCGCCCGCGGTCACCACGACCAGGTCGGCCGACACGGTCTCGCCGGAGTCCAGCAGCAGCCGCCAGCAGGTACGCCGGGGCTCGGCGTAGGCAACCTTCCGGCCGAGGCGGAGATCGAGCCCGGAGGACAGGTGGGCGGCGGTGACCAGGGCGCCGATCGGCTCGCCGAGCGAGCGCGGCATGAGGAAGCGCTGGGAGTTCACCAGCACGGCCGAGCGGGCCATCGCGGTCACCGCGCACGCGACCTCGCAGCCGGTGAGCCCGCCGCCGACCACCGCGACCGAGGCGGCGCCGGCCAGCGCTGACCGCAGCGCGCGGGCGTCGGCCAGGTCGTGCAGCAGGTGCAGGCCCGGACCGGTCGGCCAGTCGGCCGGCAGGGTCGCCCGCGTCCCACTGGCGACGACCAGCCCGTCGTACGCGACGGTCTCGCCGGTATCGAGCAGCAGCCGCCGCCCGTACGGGTCGGTGTCGACGACCCGGATGCCGGTCCGCCAGGTCACGCTCGGGTGGCCGCGCAGGTCGAGGGTGGTGTCCTTCGGGCGCTGCTGCCCGGTGAGCAGGCCCTTGGAGCACGCGGTCCGGTCGTACGGGCCGACCGGCTCGGCGCCGATCGCGACCAGCTCGCCGGCGAAGCCGAGCCGGCGCAGCTCACCGGCCGCGCTCCAGCCGGCCGCGCCGGTGCCGACGACGACGATCCGGTCGCGGGGTCCGAACGCGGCGCCGCCGACGGAGCGGAGCATCCTCACGACCGGCCTCCCGCGATGCCGCGAAGTCGGGGCAGGTGGTGCCGCCCGGTGTCCTGCAGTTGGTCGGGCGCCGGCAGTGGCGCGTCCGGCACCGGGTCGCCCGCCTGGCGGCCGCCCGACCGGAACCCTGGCCGCGAGGCGCCGGCCGGCGGGCCGGTCACCGGACGCAGCGCCGGTTGCGGACCGGTGTGCCCGTTCGCCGGCCCGGCACCGACCGGCGGCAGCGGTCCGGAGTGCGGCGCCGCGGCCGGCCACGACCCGCTGTGCCCGTTGACCGGCGGTCCTGCCGGCCGGGCGTGCCCGTTCGCCCCGACCGGCCGCAACCCCGGCTGCGGCCCGGTGTGCCGGCTCACCGCCGTCGGCTGCGGGCCGGTGTGCGGGTCGGCGACGGCGGCCATCCGCGCCGGTGTGCCGGCGTGCGGGTCGGCGATCGTCGGCTGCGGGCCGGTGTGCGGGTCGGCGGCGGCGGCCATCCGCGCGAGTGTGCCGGCGTGCGGGTCGGCGATCGTCGGCTGCGGGCCGGTGTGCGGGCCGGCGGCGGCCGCCATCCGCGCCAGCGTGCCGGCGTGCGGGTCGGCCGCTCTCGGCTGCGAGCCGGTGTGCGGCGTCAACGTGGTCGCGAGCGGCGACACCGTCGAGGTGTCCGCGGCCGGCTGCGAGACCACGACCGTGGCCGGAAGCCGCCCGAGCTTGATCGCCCGCGCCGGGCAGACGACCGCCGCCCGCATCGCCGGCTCGGCCTGGTCGCTGCCGACCACCGACCGGTACGCCAGTCGCTGGTCGCTGCGCAGCGTGAAGATCCCGGGCGCCTCCTGCTCGCAGAAGCCGAACGACCCGCACTTGCCCGGATCGACGGAGACCGTGACCTCCTCGGCCCGGTGCCGCGGCGACAGCCGGTCCAGCACCGCGCGCGGCATCCGGGCCACCGGCGCCACGGTCAAGATGCCGCCGACCATGACCACCGCCCAGGATCCGGCGATCGCGGCCCGCAGCGGCGCCCGATACGCCTCCGTGCCGGAGATGAGCAGGTGCGCCGCCACCATCGTGAAGGACAGGTAGCCGAGCGAGTGCAGCGCCCGCCAGCGCGCATAGCCGAGCTTGCGCTGGACGAGCACCGACAGCGCGGTGGCGATCATCAGCTCCAGCGCGAGCACGCCGAGCCCGATGCCGACCGGGTCGGCGCGATCGCCGAACGGCACGACGACGTCGATCGCCCGGACCTTCCCGTACGGAGCGGCCGCCTGGACCAGCCCGTGCACGACGCCGAGCGTGAGCCCGAGCAGGATCACGTGCATGTGGATGCCGTGCACCGTCTGGTGCCGCAGCCGCGACGTGGCCCAGCCGCTGCGGAGCACGGAGCCCCAGAGCACGCCGGCCCACAGCGCGGCATACGAGATGAAACCGATCGTGGCGGCCACGAGGTGCACGCTGTCCTGTGCTGTCCGCAGCATGGAAGCGGGAATCTCCTCACCGGGTGCAAGCTGAATTAACGCTGATTTCGGGAATTGTTCCGGCGTTACGGCGTACCACCGCGGGCGCCCGCGGTGGTACACCGCCTGTGCCGCGACGCACCGCGACACAAGTTCAGCGGGCTAGAAGCGCACCCCCCGGTTGATCATGGCGGCCACCAAGCTCATCAGCCGGGCCGGCATGACGTTGTCGAAGTCGTCGTGGTCGGTCGAGGCCTTGCGCAGCTGCTCCGGGAAGGAGTCCACCGCGTACGAGTCGCCCGCCGGCACCCGGTAGCTCAGCGTGATCCGCAGCTGCGGGATGGCCTTGAAGCCCGCCGGGCAGGCACCGGTGGTGGCGTCGGCGAAGGCGACGTGCGTGCGGTGGTTCGTGCTGTCGAGGTCGACGCCGTTACAGCAGCCGGCG
>Ga0207702_10002574_pt1 | contig 17055 bp, 12 predicted proteins | sample KBSCornC62_FD_184302 | JGI IMG/M metagenome (GOLD analysis project Ga0207702, IMG submission 184302) | Corn rhizosphere microbial communities from Kellogg Biological Station, Michigan, USA - KBS Corn C6-2 (SPAdes) (version 2) | ecosystem: Host-associated > Plants > Roots > Rhizosphere > Soil ...
ATGAAGTGTCGCCACCGAAGTCGCTTCGAAACTGCCCAGCCCCAGCGGGATCGGCCCGAGCGTCGCCACCACCGACGCCATGATGAGCGCGATGAAGGCGGTACCGAACGCGGCCTGCTCACCAAGGCTGTGCAAACAGGCGAAGAGGGTCCCGGCATCGGCCAGGAAGATAATCGCATTGCAGGCGGCAACGATGGCCGTGAGTTGCCTGTCCCATAAGAGGGTTGATGGCGCCTGCGCCACCGTCTCCAGCAGCCTGCGCACAAAGTCGATATGTTCAATTCGGTCCGGCAAGGGCCTGCTCCCGCGGCTCCGCAGCCAGAGGGCAAGAGTGGGGATAGCGAAGGCCACCAGCAGGAAGGTTGTGACCACTCCCGCCATCAGCGGCGTAGCGCGATCATGCAGCCAAAGCAGGATCAGGGTGACGAGGGCGAAACAGGCATAGGCTGCGTAAAAGCCGATCATCGACAGCAGCAGGGCGGCCACTGCCGTCCCCTTGGGCACGCCCAGCCCGCGCAGCTGATCCACCAGCAGGATATTGCCGCCCATGCCCGCACTTGGCAAAACCTGATCGGCAAACAGCTTGGTCAAGGCGATCCGCACCAGCGGCCGCATCGGCTGCGGCGTTCCGGCGCGGCGCAGCACCGCCGACCACCCGCTTGCCACGCTGAAATAGGTGGTTAGCTGAAGCAGGACGGCGAGCCCGATCCAACCCGGCTCCGCCTGGCGGAGCAGCGCCGCGAACCGCTCGACATCCCCCCAATGGGCGACTGCGGCAATCAGCCCGGCTGCGATCAGGATCGCCAGAAGCCAGCTTCGCCATCTCGCTGATGCCATATCAGCCTCCACCCTTGGTTTTCGCCCGTCGTGCTGAAAGCTTAGGATCACGGCATGGGGAGCGAACTTGGGACAATTACGTAGCTTAACGGATTCACCATCCGATCCTGATCATTCATTCCCTGCCATCCTCAACCCGTCTGGAGCCGCGATGGATTTCAGCATCTCCTTGCCGTTCCGGCACGAGCCCCTCACAGCGGCGAACAATCAGGCAATCCAGCTGTCTAACGAATATTGGCGCCTGCCGGTCGGCCAGACGCTCACTGCCCTCGACACGAACGCAGAAGGTTTATCCTCCGCCGAGGCCGCCCACAGGCTCGAAGCGGTCGGTCCCAACGTCCTCTTTCAAAAGGCCCGCCGCCGCCTCATGGCCGATCTGGCGCGCAGGCTTGGCAATCCGCTCGTCCTGATGCTGCTTGCCGCTGCGGCGGTAGCGGGCGTGACCGGCGACATGGTAAGCTTCCTGCTGATCGTCGCCATGGTCCTGCTCTCCACCATACTCGACACAGTGCAGGAACGCCGTGCGGAAGCGACGGCAGCGGCGCTGCGCGAGGCGATCGCTCTCACCGCTCGCGTACTCCGCGATGGAGCAATCGCCACGCTCCCGGTGCAAGATGTGGTGCCTGGCGACGTAGTGATGCTCGCAGCCGGAGACCTCGTGCCCGCCGATGGGTTGGTACTCTCCGCCAACGCCGCGCAGGTCAACCAGGCCGCCCTCACCGGCGAGCCCTTCCCCGTCGAAAAATCGTCAGTCATCAACCCCAGTGCCGCCCTGGCGGAGGCACCAAACCTCCTGTTGCATGGCAGTTCGATGATCGGCGGCAGCGCGACCATGCTCGTCGTGCAGACGGGCGACCGCACGCATTTCGGCGGCATCGCGCGGTCGCTGGGCGATGAACAGCCGCCTACCGCTTTCGAACGCGGGATTCACCGGCTCGGCATGCTAATCGTGCGGATAACGATCCTCCTCGTCCTCTTCGTGATCCTCGCGCATCTCGCACTCGGGCGGCCGCCGGTCGAATCCTTCCTTTTCGCCATGGCTCTTGCGGTCGGCCTGACTCCCGAACTACTGCCGATGATCATGACCATCGGCCTGGCGCGCGGGGCGCAGCGCATGGCGGCGGCAAAGGTGGTGGTGAAGCGGCTTTCGGCGATCCACGATCTTGGCGAGATGGACATATTGTGCACCGACAAGACCGGCACCCTCACCGAAGCGCGCATCATGATGACCGGCCATCCGGGGATCGATGGCACGGACAGCGAGCACGTTTTTGAACTCGCCGCCGTCAACGCCCGCTTCGAAAGCGGCCTGCGCAGTCCGCTGGACAATGCCCTGCTCGCACATACCGGCCATCATCCGCTGACTGGCTGGCAAAAGCTGGACGAACGGCCCTTCGATTTCGAAAGACGGCGCGTATCGGTGTTGGCTGAGCGGGAAGGAGACAGGATCGAGATCGTCAAAGGGGCACCAGAAACGATCCTGGACCTGTGCGATCAGGCGCAACTGCCAGACGGAACGATCATGCCGCTCGATGCTCCGCTCAAGGCAAGTCTCATCAAGCTGCACGATGACAATGCCGCGCAAGGATTACGCCTGCTGGGCATAGCCTGGAAAGCAGCACCTGGCCGTGACCGCATCGAGACAGACGATGACGAACATCTGATCTTCGCTGGCTTCTGCCTCTTCCTCGATCCGCCCAAAGCCTCGTCCGCCGCCGCCATCGCGCGGTTGGAGACAGCAGGCGTCAGGACCAAGGTCATTTCCGGCGACTCCGCCGCTGCTGTGCGGCATCTGATGATCGCACTGGGAAAACCGGATGCGAAACTCCTGACCGGACAGGAAATCGGAGCCCTCGATGATGAGGCTCTAGCCGTCCGCGCGGCCGAAACCAGCCTCTTCGCCCGCGTCACCCCCGATCAAAAGCTGCGAATCGTCCGCGCGCTTCAGGCGCGCGGCCATATCGTCGGGTTCTTGGGCGACGGCATCAACGACGCGCCAGCCATCAGGGCGGCCGATGTCGGCCTGTCGGTCGATGGCGCGACCGATGTCGCGCGCGAAGCGGCGGACATGATCCTGCTCGCGCCAGATCTTGCCGTGCTGGTCGATGGCGTGGCGGAGGGACGCCGCACCTATGCCAATATCCTCAAATATATCCGTATGGGGACCAGCTCGAACTTCGGCAACATGTTGACGATGGCGCTGGCGTCACTGTTCCTGCCCTTCCTGCCGCTGACGCCGGTCCAGATCCTGCTCAACAACATGCTCTATGATTTGTCGCAGACAGGCATACCGTTTGACCGGGCAGAAAGCGGCGATCTTGCCGCGCCGCGTGGGTGGGACATGCGGGGCCTCGTTCGCTTCACCCTCGTCATGGGGCCGCTGTCGTCCCTGTTCGACATCGCGACCTTTGCAGCACTCATTGCCCTTTTCCATGTCGATGTGCCCATATTCCGTACGGTCTGGTTCGTCGAATCCATGGCGACGCAGATATTGGTTGTCTTCATCATCCGCACATCCGCGCCCTTGTGGCGGCAGCGGCCTCATCGGCTGCTGGTGACAAGCGCCGGGCTGTGCCTCGTCACGGCCTTCGCCCTGCCTTTCCTCCCGTTCGCGCCGACATTGGGCTTCTCCGCGCCTCCGCCGGGCATCCTTATGGTGACGGCAGCACTGGTCGCCGTCTACCTCCTCTGCGCCGAAGCGCTCAAGCGGGTGGCGATGCGATAGGGTCTCTGCGGCGAATCAGGGCGTGATCGTGTATTATGCCACCAGAGCCGCCCCAGATGCAGGTCAGCCTTCACGCCATGCACGGCGATGTTCGCGATGACCCCACCGGGAACGACCAAGTCTTCAAAAGGTCGCAGGCACCCCGACAGCCTCGATGGCCACGTCCACGCCACTGCCATCGGTCAGCGCGTCTTCCGACCGGCTGTCGATCGTGCGGGTAGCGCCGAACCGCTCAGCGACCGCCAGCCGGTTGGCGTCGATGTCGATCATAATGATCTGGCTGGGCGAATAGAATTGCGCCGTCAGGGATGCTTCTGCCCCGGCCCGTCATAGATCAACGCTTTCATGGCAGCTCCCTGAAGGATTATCACCGGGATGATCGCGCTGCCTTCCACGGTGTCCTATTCGTAGATTCACGAACATCATCACGCTGCCGCCAACGCTAGGCTTGCTGTCTCACATCTTGAGGAGGACGATCATGAACTTGAAAATGGCCTTGGAACCGGGGACGCCCATATCGGGACAGCAGCTATGGCGCACCTTCGTCGGCATCGGCGCCGCGCTCGCGCTGCTCGGCATCCTTGCGAGCGTCAACCTGCTCCTCACGACTATTCTTGCGACCTATATCGTTGGCGCCGCCATGTTCGCGGGAGGGGTATTCCAACTGTTCCACACCTTCAGCGTGCGGCGCTTCTCATCGGGCGTCCTGTGGGGCCTCGCAGCGTTGCTCTACCTCTTCACGGCCAGCATCATGATCGTCGATCCCCTGCTTGGCGCGACCGTCCTTACGGTCTTCATCGGCATCACTCTGGCGGCATCAGGCATCGCCCGCCTTGTCCTTGCTTTCCGGCACCGCGAAGGCAGGGCGTGGATGATCCTGTCCGGTGTCATCAGCATCGTGGCCGCCGTGCTGGTGGCGGTTTCGTGGCCGTGGAGCAGCCTGTGGCTGCTGGGCATGGTGCTCGCCATAGACCTCATATCTCAAGGCGTGATGCTTATGCTGTTCGGTTTTTCCCTGCGTTCGGCGGACAACGTGCAATGAAGCAGATGGTGGCGATGCAGATCCCCGCGCCGGGCGCTGCCCTCAGGCGGATCGAACTCCCCATCCCCGATCCCGGACCCGGCGAACTGCTGATCGAAATCGCTGCCTGTGGTGTCTGCCGGACCGATCTGCATGTCCTCGACGGCGAAATCTCCGCCCACTATCCCATCATACCAGGCCATGAGATTGTCGGCCGCGTCGCGGCACGGGGAACCGACGTTGAGGGCTTCGCCATAGGCCAGCGCGTGGGCGTCCCCTGGCTCGGGCACACATGCGACATCTGCTCCTATTGCCGGGCAGGGCGAGAAAATCTCTGCGACGCTCCGCTCTTCACTGGAGCCACCCGCGACGGGGGCTATGCGAGCCATGCGATCGCCGACGCGCGATATTGCTTCGACCTGCCCGATTGCTTTTCCGACGTGGAGGCCGCCCCCCTCCTCTGTGCTGGCCTGATCGGGTGGAGAGCATTGCGGTTGGCCGGCCCGGCAAACGTCATCGGCCTCTACGGCTTCGGCGCCGCCGCGCACATATTGGCGCAGGTCGCCCGGCATCAGCAGCGTACCGTCTACGCGTTCACCCGATACGGCGACACAGCGGGGCAGGACTTTGCCCGTTCGCTTGGCTGTGCCTGGGCGGGCGGCTCCTCCGAAAAACCGCCTGCGCTTCTCGACGCCGCGCTGATCTTCGCCCCGGCGGGCGAACTCGTTCCCCGTGCCCTGCGATCGGTCAAGAAAGGTGGCCGCGTAATATGCGCAGGCATCCACATGAGCGACATCCCCTCCTTCCCTTATGCCGACCTGTGGGAGGAAAGACAGATCCTGTCGGTGGCCAACCTGACGCGGGAAGACGGCACCTCCTTTTTCGAACTGATCGGCGGCATGGAACTGCACATCGTCACCCAAAGCTTTCCCCTCGATCAAGCCAATCAGGCATTGCAAAGCCTGCGCGAAGGCAGGGTCAAGGGCGCGGCCGTCCTTGTCCCGCCGATGCCGACTGCGTGACTCTACTTATGGCGCGGCATCCTGCTCCGGACGACAATTCAGCATGGACTCTATAATGGAGAATGACCCATGCGCCGCCATGTCGCCAGTGCCGCGCTGCTCAACCTTTCGCTCATAGTCGGAGCGTCGGCGCAGACCGCCCCGCCCCGCGCGCCGTCGCCCCCGGCCGCGCCTAAGACGGACTGCCCGATGCATGACCGGGCAGGCGGGCACATGATGCAATCGGGCGCCATGCCGATGCAGCAGGGGCGTCCCATGCCCGGAGCGATGGAGCATTGCCGCGCGATGCATGATCCAGCCGAACGCCGGCAACAGCATCAGATGATGCACCATCCCGGCGAACCGCCAGTTTCACAAAAGCAGGAGAAGGACAAATGACTGATTTTCGTTCACTCATCCCCTTTGGGCGCAGCAATCTCTTCCGCACCGGCTTTGATCCCTTTGCCGAGATGCGCAAGGAAATGGATCGCCTGAGCGACGATCTCGGCCGTGGCTGGCTCACCAACGGCGATGGCGGGAACAGGGGCTTCAACCTCCCCCGCGTCGACATTGCGGAAACGGACAAGGGCTTGGAACTGACCGCCGAACTGCCAGGCTTTGACGAAAAGGACGTGTCTCTCGACGTGCAGGACGATATCCTGACCATAAAGGCCGAGCATAAGGAAGACCGCGAGGAAAAGGATGAAAAGAAGAATTATCATCTGATCGAGCGCAGTCGGGGCAGCTATCTGCGCCGCGTTGCACTTCCGTTCGAAGCCGATGCGGACAAGGCCAGCGCCCATTTGGAAAAGGGCCTGCTGAAAGTCATCGTCCCCCGTCTCGCCACGGAAGCAAGCAAGCCGCGTCAGATTCCGGTCGGATCGAAATAGCAGGACAAAAATCGATACGGGCAGGCAATGGTCTTGGCGTGATGCTATATACCCTCTTATGAAACGCATCGCGCTCTGGCTGTTGCCGCTCGCGCTGGTCGCGGTGGCTGCGGCATGGTGGTTGCTCGCGAGCCGGGCGCACAAGGTCGAACTCGCGCCCGTCCGTATCGGCCAGGCCGTCGAACTGGTCTATGCCACCGGCTTCGTGGAGGCGCAGCAGCCCGTTTCGGTCTCAGCCCGTCTCACCGCTCCGGTTCGCCAGGTATTGGCTGAGGAAGCGCAAACTGTCGTGCGCGGTCAGCCGCTGATCCTTCTCGATGACGAGGAGCAGCGCCACGCGCTGCAACAGGCGGCTGCGCAACGCCGCCTTGCGCAGCAGGATGAGCGGCGCGTGCTCACGCTTTTCGCCAAGGGCTGGGTCACCCGCGCTGCACGGGACTCGGCCGTAGCCGCCGCCCAAAGCGGGAGAGCGGCGGAAGACAGCGCCCGCGCCCGGCTCGACCAGATGATCGTGCGGTCGGGCATCGACGGCGTCGTCCTGCGCCGGGATGTGCAGCCCGGCGATCTCGCCAGCCCCGGCCGCATCCTCATGACGCTGGGCGATCCTTCCCGCATATGGATCACGGCCACCGTAGATGAACGCGACGTTTCCCGCGTTCGTGCCGGTCAGGAAGCATTGATGTCGAGCGACGCCTGGCCCGGCCGGGTGCTGCATGGTCATGTGCGCGAGGTGACGCCGGGCGGCGATCCCGAACAACGCGCCTTTCGCGCCCGCATCGTGACCGACGGCGCGGTGGCGCTGCCGCTGGGCCTGACGTTGGAGGTGAACATCGTCACGCGCAGGGCGCAACAAGCGCTGCTGGTGCCCGCAACCGCGATTGAAGACGGCAAAGTGTGGATCGTTCGCGACAATCGCGTTCATGCGAAACCTGTCCGCACCGGCATTGCCGGGACCAACGACGTGCAGATCCTCTCCGGCCTGTCGCGTGGCGACATGGTGGTGAAGACGCTGGAAGGGAAGCTCAAGGACGATATGCGCGTTCGGGTGCGACGATGACCGGCCAGTTGCGGCTGCTGGCCAGCGTCGCCGCCCGTCATCTTGTCGGCCGTCGCCGCCAGACCGTCGTCGCGGTAAGCGGGGTGGCCGTCGGCGTCGGATTCTTCCTCGCCGTGTCGGCCATGATGATCGGCAGCCAGAATGACTTCATCAAGACACTGATCGACGCCGCCCCGCACATCATCATTTCCGACGAGCTGCGCAGCCCGCCGCCTCAACCCGGCATCAGCCACTACAAGGGCGCGGCTGTGGACCTTCGCCACTACAAGGTCCGCAACGAAGTGCGTGGGCTTAAAGGCTGGCCGGAGATATTGCGTGCCGTCGACGCGGTGCCCGGCGCCATCGGTTCGCCCAGCCTCAGCGGCGCGATCACCCTGCGCAGCGGCGGACGCGAGGAAGCATTGACCATCGTGGGCGTCGATCCGGCGATCGAGGAAAAGGTCAGCACGATCCAGGACCAGTTGCGCATCGGACGCCTGCGCGACCTCGAAAGCACGCAGGGCGGCATTATCATAGGCGAGGAAATGGCCCGACGGCTTGGCCTTGGCGTGGGCGATGTGGTTGGCGCGACCTCCGCTTCGGGAAAGAGCCGGTCGCTCCGCATCGTCGGCCTGTTCAAGCGCGGGCAGACGCAGATTTCATCCGGCCTGGGTTATGTCCTGCTGCGGGAAGCACAATCACTGCTCGGCCGTCCCTTCATCATCAACCGCATCGGCGTCCGCCTTGCCGATCCCTATGAGGCCGAGCCGATCAGCCGCCGCCTGGAGGCGCGCTATGCCTATAAGGCGGAAAGCTGGCAGGAGCGTTCCGCCGACTTCCTCTCCCTGCTCGTGACCCGCAACGTCATCATGTACAGCGTCGTGTCGGCCATCCTGCTGGTCGCCAGCTTCGGCATCTACACGGTCGTATCCAACAGCGTGTCCGACAAAAGGCGCGACATCGCGATCATGCGCTCAATGGGCTTTTCAGAGCGCGATCTACAACTGATCTTCGTGTTCGAAGGTCTCGCCCTGGCATTGATCGGCATCGTCGCCGGATGGCTGCTGGGCTACGGGCTGATGGCAATCCTCGGCTCGCTCAAATTCCCCATCGCGGGCGAAGACCAACGCCTGCCGCTGGACCGCTCCGCGCGTCAATATGCGATCGCAGCGGCGGCGTCCCTGATCTCGGGGGTGATTGCCGCATGGCTCCCCGCGCGAAAGGCGGCGCGCGTCGATCCGGTCGACATATTGCGGGGCGCGGTATGAGCGCGATCATAGAGGTTCAGGACCTGTCCCGCAGCCTGCCCGGCACCCCGCCGGTGACGCTGGTCTCCGACGTGTCCCTGTCGATCCAGCCAGCCACCTTCGTCGCCATCGTCGGGCCGTCGGGCTGCGGCAAATCCTCGCTGCTCTATCTGCTCGGCCTGCTCGATCGGCCAACATCAGGACGGGTGCTGTTCAACGGGCAGGACATGAACTGGCTGCGCGGTGACGCGCGCGCCCGGATCCGGTTGGCGAGCTTCGGCTTCGTCTTCCAGTTTCACTTCCTTCTGCCGGAGTTCACGGCACTGGAAAATGTCATGCTGCCCATGCGCAGGCTCGGCAAGCTCCCGCTGGCGGAAATACAGGCAAAGGCGCAGGCGTTGCTTGAAGGCATGGGTCTTGGAGAGAAAAGCGCGAAGACGCCTGATCGCCTCTCCGGCGGCGAGCGCCAGCGCGTCGCCATCGCCCGCGCCATCGCCAATGATCCCGCACTGGTGCTGGGCGACGAACCCACAGGCAATCTCGACAGCCAAAACAGCGCCCGCGTGGTCGAGATGTTTCGCAATCTTGCTCACGATCAGGGTCGCGCGGTGGTGTGCGTCACGCATGATCCCGATGTCGCGGCGGCGGCCGACGTGCAGATCTCCATGCTGGACGGCCGTATCAAGGAAACAAGCGTCAGACCGCGATGACTGCTGGCATCAGTTCCTCCATCATACAGCCTTATATGCCGCTGCTGGCCGCCATAGCCATTGGATTGCTGATTGGCACGCAGAGAGGATGGGCGCAAAGGACCTTCGACACTGGCCGCCGCGTCGCCGGATTTCGCACGTTCGGTTTGATCGGCGGTATAGGTGGTCTGGCGCCGGACACGGTTGCCGCCGCCCTCGCTATCGGCGTGGCCCCAGTGCTACCGCAGGCTATATCCGCAGCGCCAAACAGAACCATCTGTCCGCCACCACGACGCTCGCAGGCATGGTGACCTTCGCATCGAGCTTCTGCGCCACCCGCCTTTCCCCTTCGCTGGGCCTTGCCATCGGCGGCGCGACCTTCGCGACGCCGAGCGTGCGGCAATCGATGCACGCGCGCCCGCCCGGCTTCCAGCCTTGGGGTAAAAAAGGGGGTCTCGGGCGTCTGATCGGGCGGACCAAAGGCGGCATGAACACGAAATTGCACGCCGTCACCGATGCCAACGGCCGCCCTTTGAGCTTCTTCATCACGGCCGGGCAGATCAGCGATTACGCCGGTGCAGCGGCCTTGCTCGACGATTTGCCCAAGGCCAAGTGGAGGCTCGCCGACCGCGGCTATGACGCAGACTGGTGCAGAGATGCGCTGGAGCAAAAGGGCATCAAGCCCTGCATTCCGGGCCGAAAATCCCGATCTCTGCCCGTCAAATACGACAAGCGGCGCTACAAACGGCGTAACCCCATCGAAATCATGTTCAGCCGCCTGAAGGACTGGCGCCGCGTGGCAACGCGATACGACCGCTGCCCAACCGTCTACTTCTCCCCACTCGCACTGGCCGCCACCGTGCTCTGCTGGCTGTGATCAGTGAGCCCTGGACCCAAATCGGGTGCAAGGTCTCTCACGTTAATCGTCGCAGTATATACCTTGCCCCGTTGCATGCCCCCACGCCCAACCTGTCAGGGACCTTTGCCACCATCCTCATTGGCCTTCGCCAGCGCAATTGCGACCTCGATCTCGCGAGCGGTTGCCATCAGTTGCGCAAGCTCCTTGAGATTGAAGGGCGCGGGCGACGAACTGCTTCTGGATGCGGAAATGGCCGCCAGGACCCGTCCGTCCGGCATGGCCACCGGAACCGCCACGCATGACAGTCCCTCGGCGGTCTCCTCATGGTCGAATGCTACGCGCTCGCTAGCAATGCAAACCAGTGCATCGCGCAACTGTTCCGGATCGGTGATCGTGCGATCGGTGAGTGCGGGGAATGGGCCCGTGGCAAGATAGGCTTCGCGCTGGGCTTCGGGCAGATAAGCAAGAAGCACCTTGCCAATCCCCGTGCAATAGGCCTCCAACTGCAGGCCGACCTGCGTAAACAAATCATCCGCGCGGGGCCCAGTCTTGAGACGGTACGTCACCATCTCGTTCTCGAGCGTGCCAAGCTGGACCACGCAATCGAGCTTGTTGGCTAACCGCGAAAGCTTGCCTACGGCCGCTGCCGCGATGATCTGCTTCTCATCGATCAGTTCCAGCAGGCGCAGCAAACGCGCGCCCGGTCCGAGTTGCCGCCCTTGTATCCTGGCGAGGAAGCCATCGGCAACGAGTGTCGCAACCTGCCGATGCGCTGTCGCGACCGGAACGCCCAGCGCCGTGGCAATGGCCGCGACGCTCCGCCCTTCCCTGTCCACGAGCACTGCCTCCAGCATCTGGAGGCTGCGCGAAAGCGCGGTGATCGTGGGCGTTCCGGGCGTGCTCATCAGGCGTCCAGCGTTATGTCTCCAATGGGCACGGAACAGCAGGTCAGGCAGACGTCCTCGTCCACTTCACGGGCGTGGCTGACGACGCCGGCCACGAGCCGCAGCGCGCAGCTTTCGCATTCGCCGGCCCGGCAGCCGGCCGCGAGCCTGAACCCGGCCGCTTCGGCCGCAGCCAGGATCGATGGCTGCTCAGGCTTCCAGACGAAGCTTCCGCCCGAATTGGCAAGCGTCACTGTGGCATGCGAAAGGCCGGTCGTGATTGGCGTATGCGGCGTGAAATGTTCCTGCTGGATCGATTGCGGATCGATGCCACGGGCGATCAACGCGTCCTTCGCCGCGGTCATGAACCCTTCTGAACCACACAGGAACGCGCGGGAGCCGGGCAGGATTCCTGCCAGCAAATCGGGCATCGTCCTGCCGGAATCGACGCGCAGATAGGTGAAACCGGGGATGGCCAACGACGCCAGCTCGCTGTCAAACGCGCTGTCGCGGGTGGCGTAGATCAGCGTTATCGACGACACATCGGCATCTGCACCCTCAGCAATCGTCCGCAGATATCCAAGGAAGGGCGTGATGCCGATGCCACCTGCCAGCAGCAGAATGGGTCGCGTCGAGCGCAGAGGAAGCCGGAACCGCCCCGCTGGTGTCGCCAGCTGGACGCTGTCTCCAGCCTGCAGGTTTGCAAAGACGTGGTCGGACATGCCACCCGCACCGGACCGGCGAATGGCGACAGAGAGTGCCGGTGAGGCTCCCTCACCCGGCGAGACCAGCGAATAATGGCGCTCCAGCGGATAGCCTGGAACCGAAAACGCAACATGCTGACCCGGCACGAATGCCGGAGTTGATCCGCCGTCCACGGGTTCCATGACCAGTTCGACAATGTCACCGGGGTGATCATTTCGAACGGACACGCGGAAATCCCGCTTTCCATTCCAGTTGCCAAGCGAGCGCTGCTCGTCCTTCTCGATCCGGCAGGCAATACGGCGCAACTCCGGCGCGCCGCTGATCGGATCGTCATCGCCATTGCGAAGGATGGCGTTGAGATTGGTGCCGCTCGTCAGTGCATCGCCAGCATCGGCCTGTTGCCACCAGCCATGCTCCCCGACGAGCAAGCCATCGGCCAGCGCATCGTCGACACGAACTTTCATGCTGACCGAACCTGTAGGCAGAACGATCCGGCACCAGTCGCCCGCGACCAGATGCGCGGCAGCGGCGGTCGCATTGGTCATCGCGACTTCCGGAGCAGGCGCGCGGCGGGCAAGCGACGGCACGTAGCGTAGTGACGACTGGGTATAGACCCCGCGCTTTGCCGTCGTGAGCGTCAGCGGATATTCAGGGTCGATTGTCGGCCTGCTCCAGAATGGCAGAGCAGTTTGGCCCGCCTCCACCAGAAGGGTGGAGTGGAATTCCACGCGACGCGTCGGTGTGCCAAAGCCTTTCGCTGCGCCTTCGGCGCTCACTTGTGCGTAGCCACGCTCAGGGTGAGCAATCGGCAAGGTCACGCCGCCGGGATTGCGCCGCAGCTCGTCGAGATCCAGCCCACTCGGCGCAAGCCGCAGGTTCCACGCCTCCTGGGTAGAGCCATGCCACAGCGGGTCCTCGAAGCCCATCCGCTGCGCAATCTCGCGCACGATCTCGTAGTCGGGCCGCTGCTCGTCCGGCGGGCTGACCACGGCTGGCCGGAACTGCACATGCAGTGCACTCGTCTCGTCCAGTTCAAAGCCGGGCCTGAGGGACGCATGCTCCCACGGCAGCGTGACCGGCAGCAGATAGTCGGCACTGTCCGCCATCGGCGTCATGCGGACGTCGCAATGCACCCTGAAATCGAGCTTGGCCAATGCTGCGGCGGTGCGTTCCCAATCGGGATAGGACGCGGCCGGATTGGTGCCGAAGCTGAAGAAGCCACGAGGTTGGTAGGGTATGCCGGTCTCGATCGCTTCGATCATATCCCGCACGACGACATATCCATAACGCGGCGGGCCCAGCGGGATACGGTCCGCACCAAGACGCAGCCCGCTCGGCCGCGTGACGAATGGCCGGACCGGCGGCGCTGCAAACCAGCGGTTGCTGCCGACCCTGTCGATGTCGCCCCGCAGTGCAAACAGGCTGGCAATGGCGCGCACCGTCTGACTCGACGCTGCGCTTTGCGAAAGGCCCGACCAATGGCCCAGCGCCATGCGGACATCGCTGGACAGTAGCTCGAAGAAGCGAAGGAGGTCAGCTTCGGACAGGCCTGTCGCCTCTGCCGTCGCCTGCAGGGACCAAGGCTCGGCACTCTGGCGCAGCAGGCTCAGCGCGCTGTCGCACTCGATCCCGGCGACATTGCCGCTGAAGTACAATGCCGGCGTCAGATCCGATTGTGGCGGCTTGCCGGTATCGACCGCGACAGGGCCGCTCTCGGTCATGGCGACATAGCCCTCGCTATCCACGCCAATGTCTGAAAGCTTGAGCTTTCGGCCTGTATCCCGACGCACGAGCAGTGCAGCGTCAGTCCAGTCGGCCACGAATGATTTATCGAACGTACTGGTCTCGAGCAGGTGATGGATGCCGCCAAGCGCAAGCGCCCCATCGCTGCCGGGGCGCAGTCCGAGCCAAAGGTCGGCGTTGCCGCCGCTCCCCTGCTTCTGGGGATCGATCACGATCAGCGGGACGCCGGGTGCCCGCGCACTGATCTGGGACGAGGCAGCAAGCCATGTGCGTGCCGGGTTGTGCCCCCACAGCACGATTGCGCCTGCATTCTTGTAGTCCGGCGTTCCCATCGATCCGCCGGTGGTCAGCACATGGCCGAAATCTTTCTGGAAATTGCAGATCTCCATCCCAGCGACAAAGTTCGCCGACCCATAGGCCCTGATGAAGGCCTCGATCCACTCGAAGGAATCGCCGATCGCCGTCCCGCTGGGCGTGGTGCTGGTGAACAGCATCGCGTCTGCGCCATGCTCTTCACGGATCTCAAGAAGGCGCGCCGCGATGGCGGCCAGCGCTTCATCCCATTCCACCGGTTCCCAGCCCGGATCGGAAGCAGACTTGGGGTTGGTACGCCGCAACGGCCGGGTCAACCGTCCTCTGTCGGCCAGAATCTCTGGCGCCGAACGACCCTTTGCGCACAACGCGCCGCCCGTGGGATGATCGGCATCGGGAATGACTTCCTTCAGCCTGTCATTCTCTGTGACGAAGACCGCGCCGCAACGCGACCTGCATAGCGTACAAAAGCCCCGATGACGCACTTCGTTCATTGCATTCCCATATCCAATCCAGTCGCTGCCAACATCAAAGCAATGGGCCCCAATTCCAATCAGAAAGTCGGAGCCCATTCCCTCATGAACCCGCGTCTGCCTTAGAACTCATAGCGAGCGCCGAGCGTAAACAGCCGCGGATGCTGACGATCCTGTCCTGATCGTCGATGGTCAGTTTCGTACCGCAACCCGCCGTACAGGTTCTGCAAAAGGATGTCATTGTTCGCACGGGTCAATCTCCTCGACGATTTTCTTCGAAGCGCGGCGTGACCAAGGCTTGACGGGCATTGCCCGTCAAGCCTTGGCACGCACATTCACGATATTCGGTACATCAGGTCATTACAGTTCGTAGCGCAGCGAAATTCTCCAGGTCCTCGGGCGGTTGTACGATTCGTGCATGCAGCCGCAGAAGGTCGCAAGATCGAACCCGATCACGTTGACCCGCTTGTCGAAGATGTTGTCGAGCGAAGCAGCCGCGGTGAACTGGGGCGTGAGCTTCCACTCCACATTGGCGGCGGTCAGGATATAGCCCTTCGTGACTTCCCCGGTGAAGTTGCGCAGGTTGTTGAAGAACCGCCCGGTGTAGTTGGCATTTGCCGACAGCGAAATCGCATCGTTCGCAATGGGCGGCGTCCAGCTCACGATCGCCGAGAACTGCTCGCGGGGCGCGAAGGCAGGCTCGGTGTCCTTGACAATGGCCGGCGCGGTAGCCGTGGCGGGTGCGGTGACGACATTCTTCACCTTGGGCCGGAAGATGGACGCGCCAAGGTTGACCAGAAGCCGGTCCGTTGGCTTGATCTGGAGACTGCCTTCGATGCCGTAGTTGGTCGCCGGGCTGTTCGTGACCAGACCCGACGAGTTTACGAACAGGAACGCCTGGTAGTTCTTGTAGTCATAATAGAAGGCCGCGAGATTGGCGACGACTGCGCCATCCAGCAAGGTCGCCTTCACGCCCGCTTCGTAGGACCACAGCGTTTCGGGTCCGTAGGCCATCTGGGATTCGAGAAGCGGGAGGCTGCCGTCCTGGTACTTGGCGTTGTAGGCCCCGCCCTTCACGCCGCGATTGACGCCGACATAGACAAGGGTGTCGGAGTTCGGCCGATATTCGAGCTGGAGCTTGCCGGCCCACAGGTTGTTGCTCCGCTTGTTGCGATAGGGATCGAAGATCAGCGTGCCATCGGCCTTCTGATAGGCCGGCAGCGGAGCCAGTTCGACGCTGTCGATATAATAGTCGCGATCATTCTGGATCAGGGCCGAACGGTAGGAATAGCTTTGATGTTCAAAGATGATTCGTCCGCCGGCAACCAAAGTCAGCTGCGGAGCGAATTTCCATTCGAGCTGGGAGAACAGCGAGAAGGACTGCGTCTTGAGCTGGTTGAAGTTGATCAGGTCCCCGCCGCCCGGAGGCAAGCCAAGGGGATTGACCAGGATCGAACCCTCGGGAACAAGGAACCCGCTGGCGTCCTTGGCATTGAGGTTCAGATAATAGGCGCCTGCACTCCAGTTCAGGCTGTCACTTTTCCCGGACAGCCGGAGTTCCTGCGAAAACTGCTGGGTGTTTGCATCGCTGGCGACGCCCAGGAAGTTTACCGGCACCAGTGCGGTGTCAGTCAGGAACGACTTCTTCAACTGCTTCCAGTCGGTGATCAGGGCCACATCGACCGCACCGATCGACCCGTCGATGTGCAGGGCCGCGTTGTAGGTCTGCATCCGGTTGCGGTCGTCAAGCGCCATCGCCTGGGAGATGTAGTTGTTGTCGCGCGGCTGCTGAGTGGCGCCCAGAACCGGGTCCGTTTCGGGAAGCCTGATCGTATCGATCAACTGGCCGTCGCTGTTGAACACCGGCGCCGCGGGGAAGGACTTGTACGGGCTGGTCGACGCGATGCTGCGCAGGGCCGAACCCTGCACGCGGATCTTCCAGTCACCCGTTTCGTACTGGAGCTGCAACCGCCCGCCGAGGGTGTTGTCGTTCCAGGTGTTCTCGCAGCAGCGGGCAGGCACAGGACCGGGCGCGCTGTTTCCAACCGGATAGATGTTCTTGAAGATCGGATCCTGGCGATTGTACAGGACCGTGGCGCGGCCGGAGAAGCCATTGCCCAGCGGGCCGCCGATACCCGCTTCAAGGCGGGTCTGGTTGAACCGGCCATAGGTCGCGTTCGCGTTGATCGAAAGCTGGTCGGTCGGCTTGCGCGGAATGAAGTGGACCAGGCCGCCGGTGGCATTGCGTCCGAACAGGGTTCCCTGCGGTCCCTTCAGAATTTCCACGCGCTCAAGGTCGAAGGTGCCGAAGATCTGGCCGCTGAGGCTGCCGATATAGCCATCGTCGAAGTACACCGCGACCGGGCCTTCGAGCACGTCGCTGAAGTCGTTCTGGGTGACGCCGCGGATGGTATATTGTGCGGTCTGGCCACCGAAATTGCCCGAAACGTGAACGCCCGGCGTAATGCGGCCAATGTCGATGCTGCTCGTCACGCCAAGCCGGGCCAGCTGCTCGCTCCCCAGGGCGGTGATCGAGATGCCGACATCCTGCAAACGCTGCTCACGATGCTGCGCCGTCACGACAATCTCGCCGGCGTCCGTGCCGCCTTCAGAGGCTTTCGACTGCGGGGCCT
>Ga0207702_10002576_pt1 | contig 17051 bp, 17 predicted proteins | sample KBSCornC62_FD_184302 | JGI IMG/M metagenome (GOLD analysis project Ga0207702, IMG submission 184302) | Corn rhizosphere microbial communities from Kellogg Biological Station, Michigan, USA - KBS Corn C6-2 (SPAdes) (version 2) | ecosystem: Host-associated > Plants > Roots > Rhizosphere > Soil ...
GGTCAAATGGCGGATGGCGGCGAGCTGGCCCAAGAGCCTCGATACGCTTTTCGGCGGCTGCGAGTTCATCGCCAAGCGCGTCGCCGCGTCGACCAACAACAAGTTCCAGATCCAGACGTTCGCCGGTGGTGAGATCGTGCCGGCGTTCGGCGTTGTCGATGCCGTGCAGAACGGCACCGTACAGTGCGCGCACACGGCACCGTACTACTTCTTCGGCAAGGACCCGACGTTCGCGTTCGGTTGCGCGATTCCGTTCGGGACGAACTATCGCCAGCAGAACGCATGGATGTACCACGGCGGCGGCATGGAGTTGATGCGCGAGTTCTACAAGGATTACAACATCATCAACTTCCCGGCGGGCAACACCGGCACGCAGATGGGCGGCTTCTTCCGCAAGGAGATCAAGACGCCGGCCGACTTCAAGGGACTCAAGATGCGCATCGGCGGCACCGGCGGCCTGCCGCTGCAGAAGCTCGGCGTGATCCCTCAGCAGATTCCTGGCGGCGACATCTATCCCGCGCTCGAGAAGGGAACGATCGACGCGGCCGAATGGGTCGGGCCCTACGACGACGAAAAGCTCGGCCTCTACAAGGTCGCGAAGAACTACTACTACCCGGGCTGGTGGGAAGGCGGCCCAGAGCTCGACCTCTACGTCAACATCAAGGCGTTCAACGACCTGCCCAAGGACTACCAGTCGATCCTCGAATCCGCGTGCGCCGAGGCGAACTCGGACATGATGGCGAAGTACGATGCGCTGAATCCCCCCGCGCTCAAGCGGCTGATTGGCGCCGGCGTCAAGCTGCAGGCGTTCTCGAACGAGATCATGGCCGCCTGCTACAAGGCGACCGTCGAGGTCTACGACGACATCGCCACCAAGAACGCGAAGTTCAAGAAGGTGTACGAGCCGTGGAAGAAGTTCCTCTTCGACGAGATCTCGTGGTTCCAGGTCGCGGAGAACCGCTTCGACAACTTCATGATCGCGGCGAGCCGGATGTCGCAGCACGGCCCGGGAAAGTAGCGCATCGGACGTCTCGCGCGGACGAAAAAAGCCCCGCTTCGGCGGGGCTTCGTTTTGTCGCGCAGGACGGTCGTCTTCGGTGCTACTTGGCGGGGGCTGGTGGCTCGGTGCCCTTCATCTGCTCGTCGAGCGCTCGCTCCATCGCCTTCGTCTGATCGTCTCCGGCCGACGGGGCCGCGCTTTCCGGGGCTTGCGACTTCGGCTCGTCCTTCGGCGCGGGCTCGTTCCCGCCGCCGCCGAACGCGCGCTCGAGCGCCTTTTCGGCATTCTCCTGCTCGCTCCCGCCGGCGGGCGCCTGTCCGCCGCCCTTGGCGCCGTCGGGCAAGGCCGGCGCTTCCTCGGGCACGATGATCTCGATCTTGTTGATGTCGTATTTCGCCACGCCCGACTTGTAGACGAGCACCATCTGCGGAAACGTGATCACCAGACCCACCATCAGGATCTGGATCAACACGAACGGCACCGCACCCCAGTAGATCTGTCCGGTCGTGACGCCCCTCGTCAGCTTCTTCGACACGCGATCGATGTAGTCCTTCGCCGGCGCCACGCTGCGAAGGTAGAACAGCGCGAAGCCGAACGGCGGGTGCATGAACGACGTCTGCATGTTGACGCCGAGCAGCACGCCGAGCCAGATCAGGTCGATGCCGAGTTTGTCGGCCGCGGGACCGATCAGCGGAATGATGATGAACGACAGCTCGAAGAAGTCGAGGAAGAATGCAAGGAAGAAGATCAGCATGTTGACGACGACGAGGAAGCCGAGCTGGCCGCCCGGCAGGCTCGTCAGCAGGTGCTCGACCCAGATGTGGCCGCTGACGCCGTAGAACGTGAGACTGAACACGCGTGCGCCGAGCAGGATGAACACGACGAACGTCGACAGCTTGGCCGTCGTGTCCATCGCCTGCTTCAGAAGCGACCACGAGAGGCGCCGCCGCGCAAGCGCCATCGCGAGCGCACCCGTCGCACCCATCGCGCCGCCCTCGGTCGGCGTCGCGACGCCCAGGAAGATCGTGCCGAGCACGAGGAAGATCAGCGCGAGCGGCGGGATCAGCACGAAGACGACGCGCTCGGCGATCTTCGACAGCAGGCCGAACCTGAACAGCCGGTTCAGCACCGCCGCGAAGAAGGCGACGCCAGTGCCGACCGAAGTCGCGATCACCAGCGTTTCGTCGAGCGCGCGATCGGCCATCCGCGTCTTCGCGTAGACGACGGCTGCGACCGCCGCGATCACGACGAGCACGATCAGCGAGATGACGCCGCTGCGTCCGGTCGGCTCGCGCATCGTGCGCGCCTCGAGCGGCAATGCGGGCGCCCAGTGCGGGCGCGCGATCGTGGTGCCAAGCACGTACAGCGCGTAGATGCCCGCCAGCACGATCCCGGGAATGAAGGCGCCGGCGTACATGTCGCCGACCGAGCGGCCGAGCTGGTCGGCCATGATGATCAGGACGAGCGAGGGCGGAATGATCTGCGCGAGCGTTCCGGACGCCGCGATGACGCCGCTCGCGAGCCGCCGGTCGTAGCCGTAGCGCAGCATGATCGGCAGCGAGATCAGCCCCATCGAGATCACGCTCGCGGCGACGACACCGGTCGTGGCCGCGAGCAGCGCGCCGACGAACACGACGGCGTAGGCGAGGCCGCCGCGCAGCGGGCCGAAGAGCTGGCCGATCGTGTCCAACAGGTCTTCGGCCATCCCCGAGCGCTCGAGGATCAGGCCCATGAACGTGAAGAACGGCACGGCAAGCAGCGTGTCGTTCGACATCACGCCGAACACGCGCTCCGGCAACGCCTGCAACAGCGACGGCGCGAGCAGTCCAAGATGGATGCCGAGGAATGCGAAGCCGATGCCGACCGCGCCGAGCGAGAACGCGACGGGGAAGCCGATCAGCAGCGTGACGATCAGGCCGCAGAACATCAGCGGCGCGATGTTCGCGATGAGCCACGCGGTCATGGTCTGCCTCCGCTTGCGACTCGAAGCCGGCGGGCGCCGCTCACGGCTTGCTCTCCGGGGCGCCCGGCTCGAGCCCCGGCGGCGTGTCACTGCGCTGGCGCGCGATCTCCTGCGCGAGCTCCTCCTCGGCCGACTTCTCTTGGCGTTTCTCGAGCGGATCGGGGATCACCCCGCGCAGGAACGCGATGCGCTTGATGAGCTCCGAGATCGCCTGGATGATCAGGAGCGCGAAGCCGATCGGGATCATCAGGCGCGCGGGCCAGATGATGAGGCCGCCCGCGTTGGTCGACACTTCGTGTCGCTGCAGGGAATCGACGAACAGCGGCCACGACAGCGCCATGATGATGAGCGACATGGGCATCAGGAACAGCAGGATGCCGAGCACGTCGATCCAGTTCTGGGCGCGCGGCGAGAGGCGTCCCTGGATGATGTCGATGCGCACGTGATCGTTGCGAAGCAGCGTGTAGCCGGCGCCGAACAGGAAGATCACCGAGAACAGATACCACTGCACTTCGAGGTACGCGTTCGAGCTGTAGTCGAAGGCCTTGCGCACGACGGCGTTCGCCGCGCTGATCAGCACGACGACCAATATGAGCCAATAGACGAGGCGGCCGACGCGCTCGGTGAAGGCGTCGATCGCGCGCGAGAGCGCGAGCAGGACGTTCACGGCTTCTCCCTCGTGGCGCGTTCGTTCGCGCCGATCCTCTGCGATTGCCGGCACGCCGCGCGCTTGACGGAGGCGGGCGGCGGCCCGGCGTCGGACGGCGAATTATAGGCGATGCTAGAATCAATGCTTTGCCGTTTGTCCTCTTCATGTTCAGCCGCTCCGTCACGCTGGCGCAGTCGGATCCGGATCTCTGGCAGGCGATTGCCGCCGAGAATCGCCGGCAGGAGGAGCACATCGAGCTGATCGCTTCGGAGAACTACGCAAGCCCGGCGGTCATGGCGGCGCAGGGCACGCAGCTCACGAACAAGTACGCGGAAGGCTATCCCGGCAAGCGCTACTACGGCGGTTGCGAGAACGTCGACGTCGTCGAGCAGCTCGCGATCGATCGCGCACGCAGGCTGTTCCACGCCGAAGCCGCGAACGTCCAGCCGCATTCCGGCGCGCAGGCGAACCAGGCGGTGTTTTTCGCCGCGCTGTCGCCGGGCGACACGATCCTCGGCATGAGTCTGCCGCACGGCGGGCACCTGACGCACGGCTCGCCGGTCAACATCTCCGGCAAATGGTTCAAGGTCGTTGCGTACGGGCTCGAGGCCGAGACCGAGCTCATCGACTACGCGGAAGCCGAGCGGCTCGCGCGCGAGCACAAGCCGAAGCTCGTCATTGCCGGCGCCTCCGCTTACTCGCGCGTCATCGAGTGGAAACGGTTCCGCGCGATCGCCGACGACGTCGGTGCGAAGCTGATGGTCGACATGGCGCATTACGCCGGACTGATCGCCGCCGGTCTGTACCCGAGTCCGGTCGGCCTCGCCGACTACGCGACGAGCACGACGCACAAGACGCTCCGGGGCCCTCGCGGCGGCTTCATCCTGATGAAGGAGGCGCACGCGAAGGCGATCAACTCGGCGGTGTTCCCCGGATTGCAGGGCGGGCCGCTGATGCACGTGATCGCCGCGAAGGCCGCCGCCTTCGGCGAGGCGATGACGCACGAGTTCGCGATCTACCAGGAGCGCGTGCTCGAGAATGCGCGCGTGCTCGCGAAGGTGCTGCAGGAGCGCGGCTTGCGGATCGTGTCGGGCGGCACCGACTGCCATATGTTCCTCGTCGACCTCCGCGCAAAGCAGATCACGGGCAAGGATGCCGAGGCGGCGCTCGCGCGCGCGCACATCACGGTCAACAAGAACGCGATTCCGAACGACCCCGAGAAGCCGTTCGTCACGTCGGGCATTCGCATCGGCAGCCCCGCCGTCACGACGCGCGGCTTCGGCGAGATCGAGTGCGAGGAGCTCGCGCACCTGATCGCCGACGTGCTCGAAACGCCCGCCGACGAGGCGGTTTTGACACGCACGCGCAACAGTGTCGCCTCGCTGACCCGCCGCTTCCCCGTCTACCGGGCATGAAATGCCCGTTCTGCGGTAGCGACGACACCCAGGTGATCGACTCGCGCGTTTCGGACGCCGGCGACTCGATTCGCCGCCGCCGCAAGTGCGCGGCGTGCCAGAAGCGGTTCACGACGTACGAGACCGTGGAGCTGCGGCTGCCGCAGGTCGTGAAGAGCAACGGCAATCGCGCCGACTTCGATACCAACCGGCTGCGCGTCGGCTTCGCCCGCGCGTTGCACAAGCGGCCGGTGCCGACGGAGTTCGTCGACGCCGCGATCGACCGGATCGTCCAGCGCGTGCTGTCGCTCGGCGAGCGCGAGATCGCTTCGCGGCAGCTGGGCGAGATGGTGATGGAGGAGCTCTACCGGCTCGACAAGGTCGCCTATATCCGCTTCGCCTCCGTCTATCGCTCGTTCCAGGACGTCTCCGACTTTCGCGATGCGCTGAAGGAGGTGGAGGCCGTGCGCCCGCCGAAGAAGCCGGCGCGCCGGCCGGCGTGAACGGGCTCTCGCGACCGGACGCGGCGCCGGCCGCGTTCACCGACGACGATCGCCATCACATGGCGCGCGCGCTCGTGCTCGCCGAGCGCGGCCTCTACACGACGACGCCGAATCCGCGCGTCGGCTGCGTGATCGTCAACGGCGGCGAGATCGCCGGCGAAGGCTTCCACGAGCGCGCGGGCGGCCCGCACGCGGAGGTGGCCGCACTCGCCGATGCGCGGGCGCGCGGGCGCGACGTCGAAGGTGCGACTGTCTTCGTGACGCTCGAGCCCTGCAACCGCCACGGCCGAACGCCGCCGTGCGTCGACGCCCTGCTCGCCGCGCGCATCGGGCGCGTCGTCGCCGCGATGCGCGACCCCAATCCGGTGCAGGGCGACGGTGCAGCACGCCTTCGCGCCGCCGGCGTGCGTGTCGACGTCGGGCTGCTCGAAGACCAGGCGGCGGCGCTCAACGCCGGATTCGTTTCGCGAATGACGCGCGGGCGACCGTGGATACGAACGAAGATCGCCGCGAGCCTCGACGGACGCACGGCGCTTGTGAGCGGGGAGAGCCGCTGGATCACGGGCGCCGCGGCGCGCGCCGACGGGCACGCGTGGCGGGCGCGGGCGTGCGCGATCGTGACCGGCGTCGGTACCGTGCTGCACGACGATCCGCAGCTCACCGTTCGCGACGTCGCGACGACGCGGCAGCCGCTTCGCATCGTCATCGACCGTCGTGCGGACACGCCGGCTGACGCGCGCGTGCTCGCGGACGGCAACACCGTCGTCGTGACCGCGGGACCGCGCGGGCGCGACTGGCCGGCGAGCGTCGAAAGCGTCGCGTTGCCGGATGCCGACGGTCGCGTCGATCTGCATGCGGTGTTTCGCATGCTGGCAGAGCGCGGTGTCAACGAAGCGCACGTCGAGGCCGGCGCGAAGCTCAACGGCGCGCTGTTGCAAGCAGGTCTCGTCGACGAGCTTCTGCTCTACGTTGCCGGTGCGATCGTCGGCGACCCGGCGCGAGGGATGTTCGAGGCGCAGGCGCCGCTCGCGTCGCTCGCCGACCGCGTCGGCGTCGAATGGTCGTCGATCGAGCGTATCGGTGACGACCTGCGGATCGTGGCCCGCGTGCGTCGGGCGGCATCCTGGTGATGGACCCGAGGATCGGCGATGTTCACGGGCATCGTTGAAGCCGTCGGCCGCATCGTGTCGCGCGAGCGCGGCCGCGACGGCGTCCGGATCGCCGTCGAGGCGGGAAAACTCGAACTGTTCGACGTCGCTGTCGGGGACAGCATCGCCGTTTCCGGTTGCTGCCTCACGGTCGTGCAGATTGCGCCGCCGCTGCTGCGCTTCGACGTTTCCGGCGAAACGGTTGCGCGCACGACCGGTCTGCGGTTGAACGCCGCGGTGAATCTCGAGCGGGCGCTGCGCTTCTCCGACCGCCTCGGCGGCCATCTAATGAGCGGCCACGTCGACGGCGTGGGCACCGTGACGGCGTTCGCAGCGGCGGACGCCGGCGCGAGCGCGCATCGCCGCCTCGACGTCGACGTTCCACACACGCTTGCCCGTTACGTCGCGGTGAAGGGATCGGTCGCCATCGACGGCGTGAGCCTCACGACGAACGGCGTCGCAGGCACGCGATTTACGGTCAACCTGATCCCGCATACACTCGCCGTGACGACGCTCGGAACCCTCGGCCCAGGCGACACGGTCAATATCGAGGTCGACTTGATCGCGCGCTATCTCGAGCGCTTGCGCGAGGCGCGATGAGCGCGCCGGTATCCGGCGAAAATCCGATCGTGAATTGAACGGCTGGCGGGCGCGCCCGTGTCCGCTGGCATTGGAGGAACGACGATGGACCTGACGACGCTCGAGCGGCTGCCGATGTGGGTAAACGGCCGCGCCTTCTCGCCTTCGACGACGCGCTATGGCGAAGTGACGAACCCCGCGACCGGCGAGGTGATCCGGCACGTGCCGTTCGCCAACGCGGCCGACGTCGATGCCGCCGTGCAATCGGCGGCGGCTGCCTTGCCCGGCTGGTCGGGGGCGCCGCCGCTGCGGCGCGCGCGCGTGTTGATGAAGTTTCGCGACCTGCTGGAGCGGCAGCGCAAGGATCTCGCGCGCATCGTGACGCAGGAGCACGGGAAGACGCTTGTCGACGCCGAAGGGTCGGTGACGCGCGGCATGGAAGTCGTCGAGTTCGCGACGGGAATCCCGCATCTGCTGAAGGGCGAGCACAGCGAGAGCGTCGGTACCGACGTGGATAGCTGGTCGATCCGCATGCCGGTGGGCGTGTGCGCCGGCATCACGCCGTTCAATTTCCCGGCGATGGTGCCGATGTGGATGTTCCCGATCGCGATCGGCTGCGGCAACACGTTCGTGCTGAAGCCGTCCGAGCGCGATCCGACGCTGTCGCTGCGCCTCGCCGAACTGCTGCAGGAGGCCGGATTGCCCGACGGCGTGTTCAACGTCGTGCATGGCGACAAGGAGGCCGTCGACGCGCTGCTCGCGCATCCGACCGTGCGCGCGATCTCGTTCGTCGGCTCCACGCCCGTCGCGAAGTACATCTACGAGACGGGCGCGCGCCACGGCAAGCGCGTGCAGGCGCTCGGCGGCGCGAAGAATCACGCCGTCGTGATGCCGGATGCGGACCTCGATTACGCGACCGAAGCGATCGTCGGCGCCGGTTACGGATCGGCCGGCGAGCGCTGCATGGCGATCTCCGCGGTGGTCGCGGTCGGCGAGGTCGCCGATGCGCTGGTCGAGCGGCTCGCCACGCGGGCGCGCAAGGTGCAGACGGGTCCCGGCCACGTGGCGCAAAACGAGATGGGTCCCGTCATCACGTGCGCGGCGCGCGACCGGATCACCGGTCTCATCGACCGCGGCGTCGAGGAAGGCGCGGCGCTGGTCGTTGACGGCCGCAAGCCGACGATCGACGGGCACCCGAACGGCTTCTTCGTCGGGCCGACGCTTTTCGATCGCGTCACGGCGCAAATGACGATCTACCGCGAGGAAATCTTCGGGCCGGTGCTGGCGGTGCTTCGCGTCGAGTCGCTGAACGACGCGATCGCGATGATCAACGCCAACCCGTACGCGAACGGCGCCGCGATCTTCACGCGCTCGGGGCACGCGGCGCGCCATTTCGAGCAGGCCGCCGAGGTCGGCATGGCCGGCGTCAACGTGCCGATCCCGGTGCCGATGTCGTTCTACTCGTTCGGCGGCTGGCGCAATTCGCTGTTCGGCGATCTGCACGTGCATGGCCTCGACGGCGTGCGCTTTTATACGCGTCTCAAGACGATCACGTCGCGCTGGCCCGACGACGGCAGCGAGGGCCCCGGGTTCCACATGCCGGTCATGGGATAGGCACCTGCTCCGAGCGGGTCATTCGTCGAGCACTTGCCAGGAGCGGCGCGGGTTCGCGTACGCGGCTGAAAGCATCGCCTGCACGTACGTTGCCGCGCCCGCGGGCCCTTCGACGCGCAGCGTGACCCGGTAGGCCGGCTGCCGCGGTGGCTCGCCGGCCGGCGGCGAGCCTGCCGCGGCTTCGCTGCTCGGCGGTGACAACGTGCAACGGTCGGGGGTCGCTGCGCCGGGCAGCGTGCACAGGCGCTCGATCACGTGCCGAACGACGAACCCGTCGCCGGCATCGATCACCGAGCCTCCCGGCGGGTAGTCGGCCGGCGTCCGCAGCATCCTCGGCACGCCGCGGCGATCCTCGCCCGCCTGCCGCGATGCGTAATAGTTGTGCGACGGGTCATCCGAGGCGGGGTCGACGAGCGCGTCGACGAAGAGCGCCACCACGTCGTGCTCCAGCGCCGCCGTCGCCGCGTACGTTGCCTGGCGACGCGCGTTCACGTTATCGCCGATCGCGACGCTCGTCGCGACGGCGCGCACGAGCGCCATGCCGGCGAACGCAAGCGCCATCACCGCGACGATGGCGATCAGGAGCACGATGCCGCGCTGGCGCCGGATCACGCGCCGCCGTTCCACAGGACGTTGCGAAGCGGAACGATCGCCTCGAGCACTCGGTACCGGTAGCTGCCGCTCGCACTCCCCGGAATCGTTCCCTCGAGACGACCAGGACACGCCGACTTGTCGTCGTCCTCGCAATCGAACAGCACCCAGTGAAAGTTACGCACCAGCCCGCGCTCGGGGCGTTCGGTGCGCATGACGATGCCGGCGCGGATTGCCTTGATGCGCGCCAGCGTTGCGTGTGAAGCCGCAAGCACGGCCGCCGGTGACCAGGCGCCGGCGGCATCGGCGCGAACCCATGTGTCGAGCGCACCGTCCCCATCGCTGTCGATGCCGTACTGGAACTTCAGATTGACGACGTTCGACACGAGCGGCACGGGCGCGTCGCCGTTGGCGAGATCCTGGCTTCGCAGCGCGCCCGCTCCGACGTCGAAGCGCAGCGTGGACGCGAGAGCGGCAGCCCCGACATCGAACAGAACCGTCGTGACCGGGAGGTCGATCACGATGCCGGTGTGCGTCACATCGACGACACCGGCGACAGCGGGGGATACGGCCGTGACCGTGGTGGTCGCGCAGCTGCCGCGGCGCGTGATGGCAACGACGCGGTCGCCGATCGCGAATCCGTCCGCGCTTTCGACGTGGAAGTGCGTCCCGGCCGGGGTGGCGCTTGCGATGGCGGCAGGGAGCGCGAGCGCGTGCGCGAACGTTTGCCGCAAAACCAGGCTGTCGGGCCGGTCGGCCGCTCCGCCGTCGGTGATCAGCACGTGGATGGGTCGCATGCTCGTCGCGATGCTTGCCGTGGCGGGACAGGTTTCGAGCCATTGCGACGCCGCTGCCCAACCCGCGCCGGCATTGCCGATTTGCGTGACCAGCGTCGCGAGCGCGAAGGCGCCCGCGCCTTGCGCGTCGGCGACCGCCGCGGCGTTGCGCCGCACCGTGTCCGTGGCGACGAACGCCTGGTAGACGACGACCAGCGCGATCATCGCGACGACAAGCCCGACGATCGCGTCGATCAACGACGCGCCGCGCGCGCGCGCATGGATTCTACGGACGCGGCAGCGCGACATGAAGCGATGCCTGGTGCATTGACTCGTTGGGCGGCTGCCAGCGAACGACGACGCGCACGCGCCGGCTCTCGCCGGCATCGTCGACGCTGACGTCCGGGGCATTCGCATCGCTCGACACGCCTGGCAAGCGCAGCGCCTGCGCGAGCAGCGCCCGGTAACCGGCGCCATCGGCCGACGCATCGTAACGGTCGGCGATCGTCGCCGGCGCTTCCGTCGAGATGCGCGCGAGGGCGTCCGCCGCGATGCCGAAGCCGTCGCTGCGCCACGTCGCGCCGGCGCTGCCGCGAAGCGCACCGGCAAGAAGACCGAGCAGGCCGAACAGGCCGAGCGAAAGAACGACGAGCGCGACCAGCGCTTCCAGCAGGTACATGCCGCGCAGCGCACGCGGTCGGCCTTGCCGCCTGTCCATGACGTTCACGCGCAAAAGCCGTCGGCCCGGATGGTCCAGCAGTCGGCCGTACGCCGCCAGCCGCCCGGCACCGACACCGTTGCGCGCGCACCGTTCTGGTCGACCGTGAAGACGAATGCATCCATGCCCTTCGTCGAAAGTCCGGTCGCCGTGTAGAGGTAGGTGGTCGCCGTGGCGGTGCAGGTGAGCGCAAACGCGTCGCCGGTACCGGGGGATGGCGGGGCAGCGCCGCATGCTCCGCTGCCGTCGACGTACGAGCGCGCGTCCTGGAAATACGTCTCCATCTGCTCGCGCGCATCGGAAAGGCGGGCGACCGCTTCGAGGATGTGCGCGCGCTTCACGTAACCCGCGTACGACGGCAGCGCGACCGCGGCCAGTATCGCGACGATGGCGACGACGACCATCGTTTCGAGCATCGTGAAGCCGCGGCGCAGGTCGACGTTCACGGGCAGATGTCGGTCGACGTTTCGAGGCGTGCGCGTCCGCTGCCGGCGAGGACGACCTTGCGCACGCGCTGCCCCGTGCGGCAGATCGTGAACGTGCCCATCTGCAACGCGCCATCGAAGCGCCGCGCATGGCCGGCCGCGGTATACGAAACGTAATCGGCGACCGGTCGGTTGCCGCGGATCGTGACGCCGTCGCTTGCCGGCCGTTCGCGGGCGATTGCGCGCGACGCATCGCGGTTGGCATCGGGCACGACGATCCACCCGGCTTCCCAAGGCAGCGCACCGGCGTCGCAAGTGCCGCCGGCGGGACAGACGTCGACGCGGTCGCCGTGCTTGACGGCTTCGCTGCGCGCGAGATCGAGCGTATGCAGGAGCGCTTCGGCGCGATCCTGCACCTGCTGGCCGGCGAACCAGGTGCCGAACGCCGGCACGCCGAGCGCGCACACGATGGCGCCGATGGCGAGGCCGATCATCAACTCGAGCAGCGTGAGGCCGGACGGTTGTCTCGCAGGTCGCATGCGGCCGATTCTGCGAGGCGCAAGCGAGCGCGGGATATTGGCGAGATGGCCTAGGCCGTTCGCACGATTGCTTCGCGAACCACTTCGCCGGCGCGCACGTTTCGGGCAAACGCTCGCGCCGTTCGTGCCGATTCGAAACGCCCGTCGTGTAAATCTTGCAACGCTGCGCCACGCTTTATCGGCTGTGACAACATCCCGCGAACCATCGGTCCGGAGATACCGTCATGAACGCTTTGCGCCCATTGCTGTTTGCATCGCTTGCTTTCTTCGCCATCGGGCGTGCGGCCGCTCAAATCGCCGGCGCCGGCACGCAGATCATCATTCCCATCGCCGCGTCGACCGCCTCGTTCTCGAGCGAGATCACGCTGAAGGACGAGTCGGGCGGCAGCAACAGCGTGACGATGCAGTTCGTCGAAGCGCTCGGGTCGGCATCGCCGGGCGTGCATGCGTGCACCAGCATTCCGCTCTCCGCCTTCGGCGTCACCACCGTCACGGTCGCAGCCAATTGCGCGCTCGGCGCGGGCAGCCACTTCGGCTACGTGCTGTTGAAGAGCGGCGCATCGGACAACTGGTTCTTCGCGTACTCGCGCACGTCGAATCCGCAGGGCATCGGCTTTTCCGTCGAGGGCTATCCGATCGGACACATCGGCGGCGGCGACGCGTTCTCCGAGGTGGGCGGCGTGAAAAGCAAGGCCGCCACCGGATCGTCGCCTGCGTTTCAGACCAACTGCTTCGTCGCGACGCTCGACGATCCGGTCGACTACGAGATCGACGTCGACGACGCGAGCGGTTCCGGCTTCGTCTCCGGTACGCTGGCGCCGTTCCAGATGAAGCGCTATCTCGACATCTACACGGCGGCGGGGGCACCGGCGGGCGACCACGACAACACGACGGTCACGTTCGTGAAGCTCGACCCGAGCCAGTTTCCGAACACGCTGATCGGGTTTTGCACCGTGCAGGACAACACGTCGTTCAGCGCGGACTTCCGCATCGCGAAGACGCTGAACGAGGCGGACCCCGGCAAGTTCCGGCTGAACTGCATCGGCGTGAGCTTCGGTTCCGCCCAGGGGACTTGCTCGAGTTCGCTGACGCCGTCGGCGCCCGAAGTTCCGAACGCGACGACGAAGGTCCGGATGATCACGCGCATCCATGCGCCGGACACCGTCAACTGCTCGATCATCAGCAGCAGCGCGAACCTCGAGATGCGTCTCGTGCGCGACAGCGACGGCGCAGTGGTCGCCGGCGGCAACAACGCGACGTCGTTCAGTTACAGCACCGGGAAGCGCTCCGCGATCGGCGGCGGCTTCCATCAGTACTACTGGATCGAGGTCGGATCGCAGACCGCGACCGGCACGTTTCCGATTCCATACGGAGTCAAGTGCACGTCGGGTAACGGCATGGCGGATCCGCTCGACGTGAAGACCGCGGTGGACGATTTCTGACGCAGCAGGGGACGGGCGGGCGGCGGCTGCACCGTCGCGGTCGACTGCCCGCTCTCCGCGCGGAATCGGCGGTGTCAATCGCCGTCGCCAATGGCGTTCCGGGACTCGACCGGCGATAATCGCGACGTTCGCGTGCAGCCCCGGTCCATCGTCGCGAGTCGCGCCGTCCCGATGGAGGACGCAGCGCGTGCCCGGAGCCCGTCATGAACGCGCCCGATCCTGTCGCCACCCGAAAGCCGGCATTCCGCTGGGACGATCCGCTGCTCCTCGACCTGCAGCTTTCCGAGGAGGAGCGCATCGTGCGCGACAGCGCGCACGCCTATGCGCAGGAGCGTCTGCTACCGCGCGTGCGCGATGCTTTCCGGCACGAAACCGTCGATGCGACGATCTTTCCCGAGATGGGTGCGCTCGGTCTGCTCGGCTCGACGCTGCCGGCCGAATACGGCGGCGCCGGGCTGAACTACGTCTGCTACGGTCTCGTCGCGCGCGAGATCGAGCGCGTCGATTCCGGCTACCGCTCGATGATGAGCGTGCAGAGCTCGCTCGTCATGTTCCCGATCTTCGCGTACGGCAGCGAGGCCCAGCGGCGCAAGTACCTGCCCGCGCTCGCGCGCGGCGAGCGCATCGGTTGCTTCGGGCTGACCGAGCCCGACCACGGCTCCGACCCGGGCTCGATGGAAACGCGCGCACGCGCCGTCGAGGGCGGCTTCGCGCTCGCCGGCGCGAAGACGTGGATCTCGAATGCGCCGATCGCCGACGTGTTCGTCGTCTGGGCGAAGCTCGACGGCGTCGTGCGCGGCTTCATCCTCGAAAAGGCGATGAAGGGCTTGTCCGCGCCGGCGATCGAGGGCAAGTTTTCGCTGCGCACGTCGGTGACCGGCGAGATTGTGATGGACGACGTATTGGTTCCCACCGAAAACCTGCTGCCGAACGTGCAGGGCCTGAAGGGGCCGATGGGGTGCCTCGACAACGCGCGCTACGGCATCGCGTGGGGCGCGCTCGGCGCCGCCGAGTTCTGCTGGGAGGCTGCGCGCCGATACGTCCTCGAGCGCAAGCAATTCGGCCGGCCGCTCGCAGCGAATCAGCTCGTGCAGAAGAAGCTCGCGGACATGCAGACCGAGATCGCATTGGGGTTGCAGGGATGCCTGCGCCTCGGGCGCCTCAAGGATGAAGGTCGCGCGGCGCCCGAGATCACGTCGATCATGAAGCGCAACAGTTGCGGCAAGGCGCTCGAGATCGCGCGGATCGCGCGCGACATGCACGGCGGAAACGGCATCGTCGACGAGTTCCACGTCATCCGCCACATGCTGAACCTGGAAACGGTCAACACGTACGAGGGCACGCACGACATCCACGCGCTGATCCTCGGCCGCGCGCAGACCGGCATTTCGGCATTCTGAGCGAACGGCGTCCGCGCACCGTGAGGCTCTACGACTACTTTCGTTCCTCGGCCGCTTACCGCGTGCGGATCGCGCTGAACCTGAAGGGCGTCGCGCCCGACGAGCGAACGTTCGTGCACCTGCGGATGGGCGGGCAGCGTGCGCAGGATTACCTCGCGCTGAATCCCCAGGGCCTCGTGCCCGCGCTCGCGCTCGACGAGGGCGCGGTGCTCACGCAGTCGCTCGCGATCGTCGAGTACCTCGACGAGACGCATCCGGAGCCCCCGCTGCTGCCGGCCGATCCGATCGGGCGCGCGCGTGTGCGCGCGATCGCGCTGTCGATCGCCTGCGACATCCATCCGCTCGACAACCTGCGGGTGCTGAACTACCTGATCGGCACGCTCGGCGTCGCGCGCGAGCAGAAGGACGGCTGGTATCGCTACTGGATCGACGTCGGCTTCGAGGCGCTCGAGAAGGCGCTCGCGCGCGATCGGGCAACGGGTCGCTTCTGCCATGGCGACGCGCCGACGCTTGCCGACGTCTGCCTCGTGCCGCAAATGGCGAACGCGCGACGCTTCGACATCGATCTCTCCCCGTATCCCACACTGATGCGCATCGAGTCTGCCTGCCTTGCGCTGCCCGCGTTCGCCGACGCGGCGCCTGCACGGCAGCCCGACGCCGAATAGGAGTCGCGACGATGCAGTACGCAATCCCGGGCTGGGAGCTGCCCGCCGTTCCCGTGGCAGGCAGCACCCAGGCATTTCCGGTGCGCCACGTCTTCTGCGTCGGGCGCAATTACGCCGACCATGCGAAGGAAATGGGCGGCGACGCGACGAAGGAGCCGCCGTTCTTCTTCACGAAGGCGACGGACGCGATCGTGCCGGTGGTGCCGCCGGCCGTCGGTCGCATCGCGTATCCGATGGCGACGCGCAATCTCCACCACGAGCTCGAGCTCGTCGTCGCGATCGGCCAGAGCGGTGCCAACGTGCCGGCTGCGGATGCGCAAGCGCTCGTCTTCGGCTATGCGGTGGGCCTCGACATGACGCGGCGTGACCTGCAGAACGACATGCGCGAGAAGAAGCGGCCCTGGGACATCGGCAAGTCGTTCGCGCAGGCCGCGCCGATCGCGCCGATCTCGCCCGTCGCGAAGACCGGCGTCCTCACGCGCGGCGACGTGACGTTGCGTGTGAACGGCGAAGTACGCCAGCACGGCGATCTCTCGGACATGATCTGGGACGTCGCGCACATGATCGAATTCCTGTCGCGGCTCTACCGGCTCGAGCCCGGCGACCTGATCTTCACGGGCACGCCGGCGGGCGTCGGACCCGTCGTCGTCGGCGACCGGCTCGAAGGAAGCATCGCGGGACTCGCACCGCTTGCGATCGAAATCGTGCAGGGCAACGCATGACGCTATCGCCGAGGGTGACGGATGAGGACGTCGAGCGCGGCTACAACAACCGGGCCGCGGTTCCCGACCATCAGCGCTGGCTCGACCAGTGGGTCGCAGGATCGCAGCGCGCGAAGGCTACGTTGCGCGCCGAGTTCGACCTCGCCTACGGCGCGGGTGCGGACGAGACGCTCGATCTTTATCTGCCCGCGCGCGCCGCGCGCGGCACGCTGCTCTACATCCACGGCGGCTGGTGGCGCAGCCTCGACAAGTCCGACTACGCATTCGTCCCGCCGGCGTTCGTCGAGACGGGTTACGCGGTCGCGCTCTGCAACTACACGCTGTGTCCGCAAGGCACGATCGCCAACGCCGTCGACCAGTGCCGGCGCGCGATCGTGTGGCTCGTGCGGGAAGGACCGGCACGCGGCGCGCCGGCGCCGCTCGTCGTCGCCGGCCATTCGGCCGGCGGTCACCTGACGGCGATGATGTACACGCTCGACTGGCGCGCGCAGGGCTTCGACGTGGCGCCGTTCGCGGGCGGCGTGTCGCTTTCCGGCGTGCACGATCTCGCGCCGCTCGTGCAGTTCTCGTACAACGTCGATTTTCGCCTCGACGACGCGGAGGCTTGCCGGATGTCGCCGGCAGCCGCGCAGCCGACGACACGGGCGCCCGTGCTCGTCGCCTGCGGCGCCGACGAGACGTCCGAGTTCGTGCGTCAGACGGATCTCCTGTGGAACGCGTGGCCGCGCAACCATCCGCCGGGCGTCGCTGCGCCGATGCATATCGCCGGCCACAACCATTACAGCGTGGTGCTCGATTACACGGATCCGGCGAGCGCGCTGACGAAGGCCACGCTCGCGCTCTTTGCGCGCTGACGCGCCGAAGGCGTCGCGCGATGCCCCTACGGTAGAATGCGGTGAATGCCGCTCATCCGTTGCCGGTGA
>Ga0207702_10002577_pt1 | contig 17045 bp, 23 predicted proteins | sample KBSCornC62_FD_184302 | JGI IMG/M metagenome (GOLD analysis project Ga0207702, IMG submission 184302) | Corn rhizosphere microbial communities from Kellogg Biological Station, Michigan, USA - KBS Corn C6-2 (SPAdes) (version 2) | ecosystem: Host-associated > Plants > Roots > Rhizosphere > Soil ...
TAGCCATGAATCTATGTCAGTATTTTCAAAATATGCTTGTTCTCCAAACAGGTAGAAATGATGCTAAAATTTTATCAATGACTAAATTGAATTAAAAAAATTTTGTTTTAAATAGTTTAATTATTTGTTCTTGAAATTTTAAAAGTTTAATTTTAAGAAAAGATTAATAAGATGTATAATTCAACTAAAGTTTATGATGGATTTTCCACTTGTTTTAGACAATGGAAAGCAATAGGAACTCACTGTTCATTTATTCATGGCTATGGCATTTCTTTTAAAATAGTATTTGAAGGAGATTTAGATGAAAAAAATTGGGTTTTTGATTTCGGAGGTATGAAAAGAGCTAAAGGAAGTATTGATGGAATAAAGCCTAATGAATGGTTTAATTATATGTTTGATCATACCACTATAATAGCTCAAGATGATCCAGAGTTAGAAATTTTTAAAGAATTAGATAAAAAGCATATTATTCAACTACGTATATTACCATATGTAGGTGCAGAAAGATTTGCCGAATATGTTTATCATAAAATATCAACTTTTATTTTTCTTGAAACCGATGGAAGAGTAAAAGTAAAGAATGTAGAATGTAGAGAACATTCAAAAAACTCCGCAATTTATGAATGAAATATTACAATTCAAAGATGAATATTTATTCTTAAGTAATTTCTATCCTTCACCTATTACTTGGAATAAAATAACTTTTCCTACCGTAGAGCATTGTTATCAGGCAAGAAAATCTAATAATATTAGTGTCTGGCTTACCTTTAGTTTATACGATACTCCAGGTAGAGCAAAAAAACAAGGCAGAAAGATAGATGCTATAAGGAAGGATTGGGAGGAAGTTAAAATAGAAGTAATGAGAGAATGTCTTGAATTAAAATTTCAAGATCCTATTTTAAAACAAAAATTATTAGATACTGGAGATTCAGTTTTAGAAGAAGGAAATTGGTGGGGAGATAGATTTTGGGGAGTAGATAATAAAACCAGAGAAGGAAGGAATGAACTTGGAAATCTTTTGATGGAATTGAGAAATAAATTGAAATGAAATATTTTTTTATAAGTAGTTTAATTTTAAGTTCAATTATTTGTAAGGCACAAAGAAAAATTGATACAATAAGAGTGGGTTTATTTTATGTAGATACTACAATAAAATTACCAACTGAGATAATGTATACAAAAGCCTTAGAGGTAAGAGAAGAGCATTGGAGTGGTGAAGGAATACCGTTTGCTGGTGATTGTGGCGGTTGTTATCAAAATTATATGAAACATGTAAAATATCTACAATTAGATAAAAAAGAAATTCCAAAAAATTGGTTGACATTTGATTTTGAAAGTATTTTTGGAATTAATAAATGAGAAAGTATGTATAAATTTTTAAAATGGGTTTTAATATCAATTACTACTACTCTTATAGTTTTATTTCTGCAATCTATTATAGGTTTTAGTGATTTTAATTCAGGTTCAATTTCTGGATGTATTTCTATGGCATTTTTTTGTCATTTCTTTCCCAACAAAAATATTAAAGAAAAAGATAATTAGTTTACTAAATTGTCTTTATTTTTATATGTAAAAAAGTTAATCGCATCTTAAAAATTTGAAAAATGGATAGAGTTAATTTTATTCGTAAATTTTTAGGTCATATTAAAGAATCCAACTATGAGGCTAAAATAAGAGAAGAATTTGAAAGAGAAAGAGAAAGAAAAATCATTAGCCGCAATGATAATTTTAAGGCTAAAATTGATGAAGATAAGATTAAACAAAAGGAAGAAAAAAAAAGAAGATCGTTATTTAAATTCTATGTACGATAAGGATTTTAATAAATAATAAATAATATGAAACAGGCAGTATGTGCCGTAATAACAAATGAACTAGGTGAAATTCTCACAGTATCCAGAAAAGATAATCCTTCCGACAAAAATCTCCCAGGTGGCAAAGTAGATGAAAACGAAACATTAGAAGAAGCACTTATACGTGAAATAAAAGAAGAAACTGGATTATCTATTATTCCAGAATCAATTAAAAAGGTATTTACTGATTTAGATGGTGAATTTGAAGTAACCACATTTATGTGTCAAACTTTTGGTGAAATAAAAACTTCTGAAACAGGAATAGTTGAATTTATTAATTGGGATAAATTACTAACTACAACAAACTCCTTTTACGATTATAATTTGAACTTATATAGATCGTTAAACTGGAATTTTCATTTAAACTAATATTTTATGCATTACGAAATTCATGTCACGGTTAATACCGTAGACAGGTCTAAGTTTATTGATGATTGTAAAGAAATGGGCGTAAAGCCCATTATTATTGAAGTGGAAAACAACTCCAATTTCGAGCAACAAGTAATGACTTCTGCAAAATATACTGGAGATGATTTCAAAGAAAAGTTAAATGAATTGTGTAAATATTTAAATGAAAAAGAATATAAGATCTTAAGAAAAAAAGTTGAGATTAAACCAGAAGAAACTAAAAATCCTGGCTTTATATATTATGAAACACATTTTAGATTAAAATTAGCTCTTGATTTTAATAGAAGTAAGTTAATAGATTTTTGTAAAGAAAATAATGTCCACCTTTCAAAAAATCTTTTCAAAAAAGCTTCTGATTTTGTTTATCAAATGATTACCTACAGGGATTCAAAAATGACTTACCAAGAATTCTTAAATAAAGTAGAATCAATAATGGTAGGATTAGATAAATTAAATATTATTTATGATAAGGTGGAAATTGAAGAAGCAATATTTGATAGCAATATAAATATTGATAACAGTTGGTTAAATACTAAAAAATAATTAATTTATGAATGGAACAAAAAATATTAAAAATAATATCCTATATTGTAATAGCATTCACGATTCATGAGATAATATTCTTTTTACAATATTATATTTATTACACAGATTATATGGCAGGCCTACTTATAGGAGCCTTAAATATGTTAGCTTATTTAATTATATTTGATAAATTAAGAAGATAATATGTATTTTGCTAAAATTTTGTCGATAGAAGGAAAAGTAAAAGTAGGAGATTATTATTTTGACTCTTTTGGGTTAAGCCAAAGAACTAGTATAAATAAAAATAATGAGGATAAATACGATTATATTTATAAAGATTGTAAAAAAGCCCAATTATTTTTATGTACTAAAAATATAAAACCAGGTGATAAATATTTTTATGATGGTGAAAATGGATTGATTGATTGTATAGCAAAAGAAGGACAAGATTTTTTTCCTTATTCTTATAAAATAATAGGAAAAATATCTGATAAAGCATGTTGGTTGTCTCAAACGCTTTCACGTAATGATAATACAGAAATAGAAATTAAAGAAGAAGATATTGCCTGGATATCCGATGATGGAGATGAGGAATTATATTTTATAGATAAAGATTGGGATTGGGAAGAATTTGATTCAACCAATGCTATGTTTGCAATTAAATGCCCTACTTGTAAACAATTTCATTAATGATACAAATAAAAAATCCTACAGAAGCTAAAAGATTATTAAAAGAAGGTAAGTTTATTCTTAGGAGTGAAGAAGGAATATGGGAGATAACACATATTAAAGAAAATGGTGATATTTGGACTGGTGGAATGAAACAAGGAAATATCAAAGATGTATATGAATGGGAAATGTTTGAAGATAAAGAAATAGAAGAAATAGAAAACATTACTAAAGGATTTAAAATAGGTGATTTTGTAGAAGGTTATCATTTAAGTTTAAAAAAAGAATATAGAAATAGTTATGAAATTTATTCCTATCGTGAAAATCCAGAATATTTTGATAAAGTTTTAACAAAAGGATATATATCTAATATCTATACTCATACTTTTAATAATAAAATTTGGATAATAAGTTTAGATGGATATACAAGATCTTTAATTGATAACACTGTTAAAATAACAACTCCGCAATTTACTTTTAATGAATGGTTAATCATTTTAAAAAGAAAAAGTTTCAATAATCATTTTATCAAATTTAATCAAAATTAAACTTTTATGAAAAAATGCAAAACTTGTGGAAGATATGCTGAAAACTGTGAATGTGAACATGGCTTTGAAGATTATTATGATGAAGAAATTACAAAGCCATCTACTCCAACTGCTTCTGAATTAAAATCTCGTTATCCGGGATTCAAAGATGAAAATTATGGATTTGGTGCATTTCTAGGATTAGACTTTCCCTATGTAGCGGGGGATCCAGGTTTATAAAAAACATCAAGGTTTAAAAGTATGTAAAATAGGAAGAATTAATCTTCCTATTTTTTTGTTTTAAAAACTTTAAAACATAATTTTAAAACATAAATTAGAATTTATAATTGTATATATGCCTCTTAAAAGATTAACTTTAGAAGAATTATTGGAACAATTTAAAAAAGTTCATGGCGATAGATATGATTATTCTAAAGTGGAATATATTGATTATAACACCAAAGTAATTATAGTTTGCAAGAAACACGGTGAATGGTTAGCTAATACCGGTGATCATAAAACTGGGCATGGCTGTCCACGTTGCAAAGCAGAAAATACTAGAAAATTAGAAAGTCATGATCTAAATAAAACTTTAGAACTATTTAAAAATAAACATGGTAATATTTATGATTATAGTAAAGTAGAATATAAAAATAATAAAACAAAAGTAGAAATTATTTGTAGAAAACATGGAAGTTTTTGGCAAACACCAGGAGGGCACAAATGGGGGTTTGGTTGTCCTAAATGCAAAAATGAAATAAATGGTAAAAAAAAATCTTTAACAAAAGAAAAGTTTATTAGCGGAGCAAATAAAAAACATAATAATTTTTATGATTATAGTATAATAAATTATAATAATAGTAATAGTATTTTGGAAATCTTATGTCCTAAACATGGAATTTTTAAACAAAAAGCTATTATACATTATCATGGATCTGGTTGTCAAAAATGTAATCAATCTAAAGGAGAAAGAAAATTAGTAGAAATTTTTGAAAATAATAATATAATTTACGAAGAACAAAAAGTATTTAACGATTGCAAAGGAGAAAAAAGAAATTTAAAATTTGATTTTTATTTACCAATATACCATATTTGTATTGAATTTGATGGTGAGCAACATTTTAAACTTGTCTATCCCTGGCAAACATTAGAAAAATTAGAGAGAATAAAATTATATGATAGTATAAAAAATCAATATTGTAAAGAGAAAAATATAAGACTAATGCGTTTTACTAAAAATGATGTAGATGAATTGGAAGAAAAAATTAAACAGGATATCTTCCAATATAAAAAAATGATTGAGAAATTAAATAGAAATTATGAAGATGATTTTAAAATCACCAATGAGTATTTAGAAGGTTTACCGGATTTGCAAAATTCTTCCTATAGCGGGCCTGGTGTTGGAATAGAGAAAGTTGGAATTTCTAATTTTAGATTGCCCTTAAAAATTAAAATTAAAAATGGAGGAGTTCAAGAAGTAGAATGTTCCATAGTAGGAACAGTATCTTTGGAAGGAATTAAGAAGGGAATTAATATGAGTAGAATTATTAGAACCTTCTATGAATTCAAAGATGAAATATTTGATATTAATAAACTAGAAGAAGTTTTAAAATCCTATCAAGTAAAATTGGGTGCTTTTAATGCCCATATCCTCTTATCCTTTAATTATAGAATGTGGCAGGATTCATTACGTTCAGTAAATAAGGAGGGTAATAAAAACGGAGGATGGCAATATTATAAAGTGACTTTTGAAACCAATATAGATGAAAAGGGAGTATTCAATAAATACATTCATTTTGATTTTGTTTATTCCTCTGCTTGTCCTTGTTCCACTGAATTGTCTTTACATGCAATGGATACAAGAGGACAATATGCAATTCCTCATAGTCAAAGATCAATAGCCAGAATTAGTATTAAATTTGAAGAAATTATCTGGTTGGAAGAACTACATGAATTATGTAAAAAGGCTTTAAAAACAGAAACTCTTGTTTTTTGTAAAAGAGAAGATGAACAGGCTTTTGCTGAACTAAATGCTGCAAATGTAAAATTTGTAGAAGATGCAGTTAGACTTTTATATCAAGAATTAAATAAAGAAAATAAGATATTAGATTTTAAAGTGATCGCTTCTCATAATGAAAGTCTACATAGTCATGATGCGATTGCGGTGGTAGTAAAAGGAATAAAAGATGGATTTACTGACAATGTTTCAATAGCAGAATTTAAATCATTAATTTATTAAAAAACATAATTTTTTTTTATGGGAGAAAAACAAGTATTTAGCAAATGGATTAAAAGAGGAAGTCATACTTTTATTCCTACAGATAATAGTAAAATAGTAACCAGGGTTGATCCAGGATTATATGATTTGCGAATGGTTGAGGGAATAGGTTTTTATATGTTTAAAAGAGAAATAAAACTGGATGAATTACTTGAATTTCCTTCTTCTATTCATAGAAAGGTGATAGGCGAAATGAAGGATTTTTGGCAAAGAAAGGAGAAATTTGAAGAATATGGGTTTGCTTTTAAAAGAGGTATTTTATTACATGGAAAACCCGGATGTGGAAAAACTTGTTTGGTAAATCTTTGCGCAAAACATGTAATAGAAGAATTGGATGGCGTAGTTTTGACTTTGAATAATTCCACTGAATTAGAATTATATTCAAAAGTAATTCCAGAAATATTTAGAATAATTGAAAAGGATAGGCCTATTGTAGTAATAATAGAGGATATAGAAAACTTATGTACTGGAGGTAGTGCAGAAAGTACATTATTAAATGTTTTAGATGGATTAGAGCAATTAGATAATGTAGTATATTTAGCTACTACCAATTATATAGAACAATTAAAAGAAAGAATTGTAAATAGGCCTTCTAGATTTGATAGGAGAATTTATATTCCTTTTCTTTCTTTTGAAGATAGAGAGTTCTATTTCAAAAAGAAATTAAAAGAAAATGATTTAAATATTATTAATGTTAAAAAATGGGCTTCCGATACAGATGGAATGAGTGTAGCCCATTTAGCAGAATTAATTAAATCAGTAATTATACTTGGGAATAAATATGAAGAAGTTTTAGAATTATTAAAAGAAATGCAAAATTATACAGAATTGCATAGTTCTAAATATGAAAGAAAGACTTCTAGAATAGGATTTGCTTCGGTAAAAAGTGCACATATAGGTTGCACAGAATCTGGTCCAAATGAAATTTATATAGAAGAACCGCCTCTACTCAACATAGAGGGTTGCGAAGATGAATGTTGGGAAGAAGACATTAACGATGTTTGTAAATAGGTAGAATAAAAAACTTAAAATAAAAAAATAATGTTATTAGCAGAATTGCATGAATTAATGCATGATTACTACAAACATGTTTCTGGAAAGAAAGATGCAATGATTTTTACTAAACCTCCATTATCTTTTTCTTTTTTTAATGATGAATTAAAAACAAAAAGAAAAAGTTCTTTTTTTATAAAATCTATAAATTCTATTGATTTTAATATACAAGATTTTGTATATGCTAATACCGAGGATACTGATATTAAAAAAGAATCTAGGATAAGACAAACAGGAAAAAATATTAATTTAAAACCTAGTAAAAAGGAAAAAAAGATTAAATTAAATATAGTAGAAAAAACAGGTGTTCAACATATAATATTTTCTGAAAAAAATATAGAACATCATATTATTTATTTGTCTTTTTTAACCGGGGAAAGATTAGATATACACAATTTTGTTTGTTGTAGTTTGGATGTTTATGAAAAGATATTGACAATAAAAAATAAAAATAAATCCAGACAATCTATCCCAAAAATGGGTATTTATACTGGAAGTGTAGATCAAGCTGGAAATTTAAAATATATTCCATTTGAACATCAAATTTTAGAAAAACCAATTATTCATAATATAAAAACAGAGATTTTAAAAGATATAGAATATTTTTATGAAACTGTTCCAATTCTAATAAAAGAAGGAGAAAAAGGAACTAGAAAAATTTTAATTGCTGGTATTCAAGGAACAGGAAAAAGTAGTTTAATTAATGAAATAGTTTTAAAGTATAAAAATTCACATTGTATTTTAATTGCTACCCAATTGGACGTATTAGCAAAACATCAACAATTGTGCGGTAAATATAATATACCCTGTTTAAGTGTTTTGGAAGATTGTGAAAATTTCTTTGATGATAATAATTCAAATATTCTCAATTTTCTCAGTGGTGCTTTAGAGCCTTTAAATAGTAAAGGCTCTTATACAATATTTACTACTAATCATCCTGATAGAATTAGTGATAGAATTAAATACCGACCAGAAAGAATTGATGATGTATTTATTCTTTCCACATTAAATAAAAATGATTCTCATGAAGTATTTTATTTTTATTTTTCAAAATTTTTGACAAAGGATTTTGATTATAATAGCATAAAGGATTTATTTGATGGATATACTGGGGCAGAAATAATGAAATTAGCTTCTGATGTCAAGAAGGAAGCTGCCTATGAATATAAAGGCGATTATTCAAGAGTAGATAAAAATTATATTTTTAAAATCTTTAGTAAGAATAATGAAAAATATAAAAAATTAAAATTAATAGACACTGGAAAAATCAAGACAAATACTAATTCAACAGAAAGAATTGGTTTCAATATTGCTTCAAATTTTTTAGAATAGTATTCTTTTTTTAAAATTAAAAAAAATTTTATCATTCTATAAATTGAAAATTTAAAATTATTATTTAAATTTATATTAAGAAATAGGCCTTAATGGATATTTCAAATGTTTAAAGTTTTAGTAAGTTAAACAATTTAAATTTAAAAAAATGATTAAAAAAGCAAGTGTCTTACGACAAGCATTCGATGAGTTCAGAGAAAAAGTTTCGGATTCTTTAGACAAAGCAGTTAATGAATGGGCTCCTGAGGCTTACCAAGATCTTGGAATAGCTCTTAACTTAACTGGTTATCCAAAAGTAGATGTATATAGTGATAATGAAAGTATTATTATTATCGCCGATGTAGTTAAACACAAAAAAGAAAATGTTAAAGTAAAAATAGAAGATTATACTTTAACTATTGAAGGCACAGCAAGAGAAGGTTATCATATACCTACAATGAGAGCGCAATCACAAACTGAAGCCGATAATAGTAGTAATAATTTTTATTATCCTAGATTTATTTTAAAAGAAATCAAACTTTCAAATTTTAAACGAAGTTTTATTCTCAGCGAAGAAATGGATGTGAATAATGTAAAAGCAAAGTTTCTTGATTCTGGGTTTTTAGAAATAATTATTCCTAGAAAAACTACGCAAACTGCAACTGCAAAGGAAATCAAAATTCAATAGGCTCGAAAAAACCACCTTCTAAGATAGGAGAAAATAAGAGAATTATTTCTCCTATCTTTTTTGTTATTATTATTTAATTTACTTACATTTAAGAATAGCAGGCATTAATTTAATCTAAAAAAAGAAATTTATTATGAAATCAAATTACACACATATCAGTATTTTATTGGATACATCAGGTAGTACAGAAAGTATTAAAAACGATATTATTGGAGGATATAATAGTTTTATAGAAAAACAAAAACAAGAATCAGGTGAATTAACTGTAACTCAAGCTTTATTTGATGATAGATATGAAATAATTTATAATAAAAAAAATATACAAGAAATAGAACCTTTAACTGATAAAACTTTTATACCCAGAGGCTGGACTGCTTTATTGAGAGCCGCAGTTAGATTAATAGATGATACAGGAAAAGTATTGGCAGCTTTACCAGAAGAAGAAAGACCAGAAAAAGTTTTATTTCTTATTATAACAGATGGCCTAGAAAACTGGTCAAATAGTTGTAAATTCGCAGATGAACCAACACATCTTTCCAACCTTGTTTATACAAAACAATTGTTAGCTGAAAAAATCAAACATCAAGAAGAAGTTTATAAATGGGAATTTGTTTATCTTGGTGCAAATCAAGATGCCTTTTCCGAAGGAGGTTCAATGGGAGTTTCAAAAAGTTTCAATTATACTGCTACCGCAGATGGAGTAGACAAATCATTTAAAGCATTTACAAAGTCATTTACTAAGTATAGATCGAATGTAGGCGGTGCATGTGCTAGTGGTTTTGAAATGTCTCAAGAAGATATTGATAATGAGGAAACAGATAAAAAATGAATGAAAGTCAGAGAAATAATATGGAGTGATAGATATTCTTCTACAATGGAAGATGATAAATTTGGAAGATGGGCAAGAATAGCTCATATAGGAGAACCAGGATTCAAAGATGGTATGCCAACCATCTTTGAATTAGCCTGGATAAAAAAATTAGATGTAGTAGTACATAGTCAAGATATTCATAAGTTCGAAGTAGTTTTTATGTTTCCTGCCAAGGGGAGAGCCGTATGTGATACTTTAGATGAGGCTAAAAATATTGTAGAAGAAAAATTTCAATTCTTCATTTCTAACTGTTTACAGTAAAATAAAATTTTTTTATGGATTGCCCAATTAGAATATGTCCTTATTGTATAAAGGAAGGAAAAAAATCTACTTTAAATGTTCCACAAAAATTAGACCCTGGAATGGGACATTTTATAAAAGAGTTTTTTGATGAAGAAGGAGGATATCATAATCATGATTCTAAGAAAAAATGTTTTAATTATGAATGTTCAAACGGACATGAATTTACAGTATTTGTATTTGATAAATGTAAAAACTCTGGATGTTTATTTGGGTACGAAGATGAAATTGAAATAAAAACCAAAAAAGAATTAGAGGAAGAAAATTTAAAACTATTTAAAGAATTAACAAAAACATTCTAAATTTTTCTAAAATAATATTTTAATTTTATTTCCTTAAAGTTCTATAATAAATGTGTGATAATAAAAAGAAATTTGTTCAAATACATCAACATACAGATGCCTCAATGTTGGATGGAATAGCTAGTATTCCAAAACTTGTAAAAAAAGCAAAAGAATATGGTCATCCTGCATTGGCAATAACGGATCATGGAAATGCTGCGAATCTTTTTAGCTTTTCAAAAGAATGTAAGAAGGAAGGAATAAAGCCAATACTTGGACTTGAATTTTATATTTGCAATGATCTAAGAGCCAGGGTTTCAAATAAAGGTAGAGAATTAGAAGATAAGGATTATCATCAATCTACTTACATCAAAAATAAACAAGGGTATAAAAATTTTTGTGAATTAACTTATCGCAGTTTTACCGATGGATATTACTACAAACCCAGGATAGATTTTGACTCCTTATTTGAATTAAAAGAAGGCTTAATGATAACCTCATCTTGTATGGCTTCCAAAACTAGTCAATACATCATGAGTAATAGACATAAAGATGCTGAGGATTTATTTAAGAAATTCTTATTACAATTCAAAGAGGATTTCTATGGAGAAATACAATTCAATGAAGTAAAAGGACAAAAGGAAATAAACGATTTTATTATTCATCTTTGCAAAAAATATGATGTTCCTTTATTGATAGGTGGTGATGTACATTATGTAGACCCTAATGATAATGTATTACAGGATGCAGTAATTAGAAGTAAAAGAAATAGTAGTAAAAATACTGAAGATGAAAGTAATCCCAAAGGTGATTGGACAATAGATGCCAGAAGATTATATTATCATAATATTGAAGATTATATTCAGTTTAATAAAGATTTAGGTTATAATTATGATGAAAAATTATTAGAACAATGCTTTGAGAATTCTATCAAGTTCTCAGAAAAGCCCGATTTTGAATTTGAGACAGGAAAATATCATTTACCTAAGATTAATACTGGGGAATTATCCTCTAAGGAATACCTGGAAAAGATTACCTGGGAGGGAATAACAAAAAGAATAGAAAAAAGAAGAGAGTTAGGTGAAAAAATCTCAAATGATTTAATAGAACAATATGAAAAGAGGATAGAATATGAATTAAAAGTAATTGATGATTTAGGTGTAGCTGATTATTTATTAATAGTTCAAGATATTATTAACTGGGAAAAAGATAATGATTTATACGTCGGACCGGGAAGAGGTTCGGTAGGAGGATCCTGTGTTGCATATGGAATAGGTTTAAGCGAACTTTGTCCTATTACACATGAATTAATTTTTGAACGTTTTATTAATCCTCAAAGAAAAACATACCCCGATATTGACTGGGATAGTCAAAATGGGGCTAGAGAACAGATACTTAATTATTTAATTGGTAAATATGGTCAAGAATCTGTTCGTAATGTTGTGACATTTGGATTATATGGTCCCAAATCTGCTCTCCAGGATATGAGTAGAGGATTAAATAAAAATACAGGACACGATTCTATTTTAATGAGGAAGATATCCAAATTACCTGGATTGGAAGATACAAAAGGTTTAAAAACTTTTTTTGAAACCGTTAAAAGAATTAGCTCGGATAAAGAGGTATTGGAATGGATAGATGGAAATCAAGATACCATAGATTTTGCACAAAGATTACAAGGGCAATTAAGGCAATTAGGAACCCACGCTGGAGGTATTTTAGTCACTCCTGGACCTATTTATAATTATATTCCAGTAACCAGAGGTAGCGGGAATATAGTATCGGCATTTAAAGAAGCCGATGGTAGTGGAAAAGATTTATCTGAATTAGGTATTTTAAAACTTGATGTATTAGGATTAAAGACTTTAAATATTTTTAAAGAATGCGTACAACAAATTAAAAAGGATACAGGGGTTGATTTAAAAGAAAAAATAAAATATCTCGATTTAACTGATAAAAAAATAATCGAATATTTTGCTTCGGGAAATAATTTTGGCATATTTCAAATGGATAGAAGCAAAATGTTCACTACTAAAATAAAAGTGGATTGTTTTGAAGATATTGTGGCAATTAATGCCATTAACCGGCCTGGACCATTGGAAAAGTTTCTTGACAAGTATGGATATTGGAAAGAAATTGACAAAGGAACCCTTAAAATAACCCAGGAGGAATTGAATGAGATTAATAACGAAAGATACCCCTTTGATTTTATGAAAAAGGTATTATCAAAAACTTATGGGACATTACTTTTCCAAGAGCAATTTATGTTATTGGTAGCAGAAGCAGCAAATTTTGATATGGGAGAAGCCGATAACTTTAGAAGAGGAATTGCCTGGAGAGAAGATAATCCTAAATATCATACAGTTGCCAAATATTTTGAAAAATTAGAAAAAGGAATGTTAGAAAAAGGGTATACAAAAGATGATGTAAATAAATTTGTAAACTATTGTAGGGATTTCATGGGGTATTCCTTCAACGCCATACATGCAAAATTGTATAGTTATATTACTTGGCAAACTTTATTCTTTAAAGTATATTATCCTGCTTATTTTTATGCAGCTATGATAAATCAGGAAAATGATATTGAAGTTTATCAAGAAATTATTGCCGATGCTAGAAAAAATGGAATTGATTTTTTGCCTCATTCTATTTCAAAAAGTAATTATCAAACCGCAGCGGAAGGAGAAAAAGCTGTAAGATTAGGATACCAAATGATTAAAGGATTAGGCGAAGCTGCCTGTAAAGAATTAGAAGATTTAAAATTAAACGAATGTACTACCATAGATGAAGTATTGATGAAACCTTTCAAAAAAGTAAATTCTACTCAATTACAAAATTTAATAGACTTAGGATGTTTTGATGAATTTGATGTAGACAGGGGTAAGTTAGATGTATTAAAAGAACTTTATCAAGATGAGAAAATAGAATTTTGGTTCACCAGGCAAAAACAAGCATTAAGACTAGAGACTACACCTCCTTCTTTAAAAGAATATTTTGATCCTACTTTATGTGTAAAAATGGCTTTAAAAGTAAGAGGAGAAGATCAACCACATATTGCTTTGATAAATAGTTTAATTTCTCAAATAAAGGTAAAAAACGAAAATCCTGATAAGATTAAAAAAAGGACTATTAAAAAACAAACAGAATTATTAGGATTTTCATTATTAACTGATAATATAGTTCAAAATTACGAACGAGGTTTACAAATTAAAGGTATTTTGCCTATCAAAGATTATGATGATCCTGATGCGGAATACTATTTTAGTGTAGTTAAAAAAGATATTAAGTTAAGTCAAAAAGGAAAAGAGTATTTACAATTAACTTTAAATGATGGTGTATCTGATCATAAAGCAAAATGCTGGACTACAATTGAATTGGAAGAAGGAAAGGTATACTATGGAAAATTCAAAAAAGATAATTATGGATTAACTTTAAATTCAAAAGGAGTTTATAGTGTTGATTAAATTTGGTTTTTGTTTTTAATAACTTAATTTTAAAAAAAATTTTATGAATTAATGAAGAAAATATTTTTATTACTATTAGCAGGAAGTACATTTTTCGTTAGCTGCAAGCAAAAAATTGGCTACATAAACAGTAATGAAGTTTTAAAGGAAGATTTGAAGAAAGCAGATACTTCTTTACAAGGTTTTGGAAAAGAATTACAAACAACTTTTAATTCTGGTAAAACAAATTATGATGCCAAAGTAAAAAAATTGGCAGATTCTGCAAGAATGAGTACTGCAGATAAAGATGCTTTGAAAAAGGAAATAAATGATTTGGCAACTAAATTAAACACTTTTGCCAATGAAGCTGGACAACAAATTCAAGCTAAAAAATCCGAATTATTGAATCCATTGTATAAGAAGTTGGATGAGGCAATAAAAGAAGTTGCAAAAGATGATGGATACGATTTTGTTATAGATGTTGCGGTAACTCCTTTTGCTTTTGCTGGTGAGAAACATAATATTAATGATGAGATTAAAAAGAAGATAAAATAATTTCCCTTAATTAAAGAATCCGTTCCCCCTAAACCCACTAAATATAGTGGGTTTTTCATGTAAATTAGTTTACTTAATATATATTAATTTTATATTAGACATGGTTTATTAGAAATACTAATAAACTTAGTATTTTAAAAATTTTACAAAAGTTTAATTTAAAAATAAACAAGTTTACTTAAGGCTATATATCTTTATGGTATAAAAATAAATAATATGCCAAACATTTATGAAATTAACGATACCCAAGGAGATAGGCTTTTAACTATGCTCACAACACATATGGGTTATAGTTCAACTGCCAAATTTATTGACAACGGACTAATTCAATCGGAAAAACAAAAAACCCACTGGTTTCAAGCCACCGTTCAATTAGCCGATGCAATGTTTTTAAAGGGCGATAAACAATGGAATTATCACCATGATAGATTTTTTATCCGATCTCTTAGTTTAAAAAATATTCACCCCATTGATTATTTATATGAGAAACACATAAAGATAATTAATGGACAACCATTAACTGACAAGGATGATTATTTAAGTTCAATATTAGGCGAAGATACATCTTCCACTACTACCACTGACAAAAAGGAGGGAAAAAAAGAATTAACTCGTGAAGAAAAAAAGTTACTTAGAAAAGAAAGAAAAGAGAAAAGATTAGCTAAGAAAACTGCTTTACAAAATACATAAAAAGATAGGCTTTTAAACAAAATTCCTTTATTTTTAAAGGAATTTTTTTTGTTATGAATAGAAATAAGAAAATACTTTATTTTGATTTAGATGGTGTATTGGCAGATTATGATAAATTTGCCGATTTATTTACAGAGGAAGAAAAAAGGAGACCTGGATTCTTTTTTGAATTAACCCTTATGGAAGGGGCGGAGGAATGTTTTAATACATTATATGATTTGTTTGATGTATATTTTTTAAGTACAGCACCTTGGACAAATGTTCATGCCTGGTCGGAAAAAAGAATGTGGGTGGAAAAATATTTTGGTGAAAAAGCTTTTAAAAGATTGATTTTAACCCACCATAAAAATCTTTTAAAAGGTGATTTTTTAGTAGATGATAGAACCGTTAATGGAGTAGATAAATTTGAAGGTGAACATATACATTTTGGTACAGATAAATTTCCCACTTTAAAAGATGTTACAGAATATTTGAGAACAAAAATATAAAATACTAATCACTACAAATGAAATTTATTTTGATATCCGACACCCATAATTGTCATGGTGCCCTACAATTACCTGAAGATGCTGATGGAATAATTCATGCCGGGGATTTATCAATGAGAGGGAAAAAAGATGAGATTGAAGATTTTTTGGCATGGTATTCTTCTTTGCCTTACAAATACAAGATATTTATTGCGGGGAACCATGATTTCTTTTTTGAAAATAGAACCAGAGAATTAATCAATGAAGTAATTCCTGCCAATATAACTTATTTGGAAGATGAAGAAATTATTATTGAAGGAATTAAAATTTATGGTTCTCCTATTCAACCTTGGTTTCATAATTGGGCATTTAATAGAAATAGAGGTACAGAAATAAAAGTCTATTGGGATAAAATACCTTTGGATACCAATATTTTAATAACTCATGGACCAATGTATAAAATACTTGATAGAACTAGATATACCGGTGAGTTTGTAGGTTGTCAAGATTTACTTGAAAAAGTAAAAGAAGTAAGACCTGATGTATTTGTTTGTGGACATATTCATGAAGCCTATGGTAAAATGCAGATGGGAAAAACAAAATGTTATAACGCTTCTGTATTAGATGAAGATTATAAACTTGTCAATGAACCTTTTATAATTGAAATATAATGAAAGTAAATTTTAAAGAAGATTTTGAACAAGGGCATTTAAAATTTTATGTTGGAAATCATAATATTGGATTAGATTTGGATGAAGTTTTATGTAATTTTGTAGATAGATTTAAAGAATATTATCCACACATCAAACACACTGATAATTGGTATTTTACCTATGGTATGAATTATTATATGGATAAATTAAACGAAGATAAAGAATTCTGGACAGGTATTACTCCCTTAATTTCTCCAGAGGAAATACCTTTTATACCTAAATGTTATGTGTCAAAAAGAACTTTTCCAGTAGATTGGTCTGAAGAATGGATAGAAAAAAATAAATTTCCTTGTGTACCTGTTATTCATGTAAATGATAGTAAAGTTGAGGCTTGTAAAAGTATGAAATTAGATTTCTTTATCGATGATAGTATTAAAAATTTTCAAGAACTAAATGCTAATTCTATAAAGACCTTT
>Ga0207702_10002579_pt1 | contig 17039 bp, 15 predicted proteins | sample KBSCornC62_FD_184302 | JGI IMG/M metagenome (GOLD analysis project Ga0207702, IMG submission 184302) | Corn rhizosphere microbial communities from Kellogg Biological Station, Michigan, USA - KBS Corn C6-2 (SPAdes) (version 2) | ecosystem: Host-associated > Plants > Roots > Rhizosphere > Soil ...
ACGATCTGCTACAGGCCCGGCGTGGCTGCTGTCGCCATCGCACGCCCTAATCCCAAACTTGCTTTGCCCCGAGCCTGGCGGCCTCGCCTGCCCTGGTCCCGGCACCTCCGCTATTTATCGGAAATCATTATCCTCCTCGGCGGGGTGACAGCCATGGGGCAAGCGCTGCCATTAGATTATCGTCCGCTCGGACATCTTTATTTGTTGGCTGTCATCGTGATCAGCCTGCGGACGCCTCTGCGTTATGCGATCTCAACCGCCCTGTTGAGCGCGATTGCTTGGGATTACATCTTCATCCCGCCAAAAATGTCTTTCGCGGTCGTGGACTTGGACGGGTCTCTTCTTCTCGGCACCTACCTCTTTAGCGCGGTCCTCGGCAGTCAATTGACGGCGAGAATCCAGGAAGAGCGGCACTCCCAGGAAAATCGAGAGCAGCAAGCCCGCAGCCTGTTAGACCTAGCAGAGGCCTTGAGCCAAGCGCATGCGCTCGAGGACATCGTAAAAACCACAGTCAAAAAAACGGATGATCTTTTCAGCGCGCGGTCCGCACTTTTTCTTTCGGACGGAAAAGGGCTTCGCTGGCAGGCAGGCAGCAGTTTGGACATCGACGAAAAGACGAGCGTGGCTGTGCTACGAGAGCATCCGTTCGCGTTCGCGCCTTATTTTCGTGAGCAATACGCGTACGTGAACCTCAACAGCAGCGGGGAGTCCGCGGGCGTGTTGGTGCTGATGATTCGAAAACCGCCTTCGAGTTTTCGTACGATTGACCAAGCCTTCATGCAAGGCGTCGCCGCGCAGATCGCGTTGGCGCTCGAGCGTGAGCGGGTTCAGCGCCAGACGCATCGGGAGGCACTGTTTGCCGAATCGGAAAAAATGCACCGCGTGTTGCTCAATAGCGTTTCCCACGAGCTGAAGACTCCGCTCGCCGTGCTCCGGACTGCCGCAGAGAAGCTGCCCAACTCGGATGCCGCGCGCAGCGATGTTCTGCATCGCGAAATCCGCGTGGCCATGACGCGGCTCGATGGCTTGGTCGCAAATCTTTTGACGCAGAGTCGAATCCAGTCCGGACGTCTGGAAGCTGAGTTCGATTGGTGCGATCTGCGCGACGTGGTCTTCGCCGTCCGCCGATCCGTGGAACCATTCCTTTCGCAGCATACGCTGATCGCGGAGATTCCGGAAAATTTTCCCTTCGTGTTCGCTGACTGCCATCTGCTGCAAGAAGCGATTTATAATTTGGTCAACAACGCCATGCGGCACACGCCACCCGGAAGCCGGGTTCGTCTAAAAGCATGGGAAAGCGGCGAGCGTGTCGGGATCACCGTGGAGGATAATGGTCCCGGACTGGAGGCAGACTATGCCCGCGACGTATTCCTCCCGTTCCGGCGCGGCAAAGCCGCAGGAGCTGGCGGAGTCGGATTAGGGCTCTCGATCGTTCATGGGCTGATGCTTTCTCAACGAGGCGGCGCCGAATACACGCATGCGCCGGGAGGCGGCGCCATATTCAAACTCTGGATACCCCGAAAACCGTTCGAACCCCTTCCGCCCGATGAATCGTGACAGCCACAAAGTTCTGATCATCGACGACGAACATCAAATTCGCCGCTTGCTCCGCATGACCCTCGAAGATGTCGACTGCTGCGTGATCGAAGCTTCGGACGGAGAAACCGGCCTCAGTCAAATCGTGGTCGAACAGCCAAACCTCGTGATCCTCGATCTCGGTCTGCCCGGAATGAGCGGACTGGATGTGATCAACGATCTTCGCCGGTGGTCGGATACCCCTGTTCTCATTCTGTCCATTTTCGCGGAGGAGAAGAACAAAATCGAAGCGCTCGACGCCGGCGCCGATGACTACCTGACCAAGCCGTTTGGCACAGGGGAACTGCTCGCTCGCATGCGCGCGCTGCAGCGGCGGATCAAAGCGGTCAGCACCAATTTATATCACTTCGGTTCGGTTGAGGTCGATTTGCCCAACCGTCGAGTCTCCAAAAACAAAGTGCTCGTGAAATTAACGGCGACCGAGTTTTCCTTGCTGGAAATCTTCATCGCTCACCGAGGAAAAATGCTCACTCACCGGTTTATTTTGACCACCTTGTGGGGAGCTCGCGCCGTGATGAAGACCCACTATTTGCGGACCTACGTCCTGAGGTTGCGACGCAAACTGGAGGAGAATCCCGAAACGCCGAAATTCTTTCTCACCGAGTCAGGCATCGGGTATCGCTTCATCCCCGAGGACGCCAGTTAGCAGGCGCTGTTTATATTTTATACACGCCGAAGCCGGGCGAAACAACGCTTTGTATAGATGCGGTGGAACCGAAGCTGCATCAGGTCAGGCGAGTTATCAATGAGCGATCGGTGTTCTCGTACGCGTCGAGTCCGCCAAGCGCTTTTTGAACTCACATAGACGTTATAAGGTCCAAACGGGAAGCGACTCCCTCAAGGGGTCGCTTCTTCGTTTCCTCAATGCAGAAATGCGATCAGCCCGATCACGACCAAAATCGGGAGCAAAACGGGCAAGCTGTAACGGATGATATACTGCACGAAGTTCGGGCAGTGCACCCCGCTGTCATGCGCAATCGCTTTAACCATAAAGTTTGGGCCATTGCCGATATAGGTCATGGCGCCAAAGAAGACCGAGCCCAGGCTCACGGCAGCGACGAACGACGGCCGATTGGCCAAGAATATCTTTGCGCTCTCCGACGCTCCACTCGGGATGTTGGCGTATAACTCCGGCGTTAGGCTTCGGCTCGTGCTATGGGCGAGTTCGAAAAAGTTCAGGTAGGTCGGGGCGTTGTCCAAGACGGACGAGAAGATCCCGCTCGAAAAGTAGTACTGCCACGGATACACAAACCCGAGCGCGGAGGCATGCTCCGAAAGGTAGGCGAGCACGGGAAGCATGGTGCCGAAAATGCCGACGAATAAAATCGCCACTTCTTTGATCGGCCCAAAAGAAAAGCGGTTCTGCTCCCAGATCCTGCGATGAGTGAATTTGATGCTCAGCCAGGCGGCCAGAGCCATCACCCCTTCGCGCAACCAAGGGATGGACGGCAGAAAAACCGCGACAACGATCAAAGCGAGCAGCCCGAGGTTGAGCGTTCCATCGACCTGCCATTGGTCGGACGTCTCCTGAATGTCGTGCTGCACTTTAGAAGAGGCGTGGCGAAAACTACGGCGATCGAAAAGATAGAAGGCGGCTAGGACCAGCGCCATGGTCAGGAGCCATTGCCACCAGACATGCTGAATCAGCCAAAAGAAGGGCACCCCGAGCAGGTAGCCAAGAAACAGCGGAGGGTCACCGATCGGAGTGAGCGCACCGCCGATGTTCGATACGATAAAGATAAAGAAAACGACGTGAAACGCGCTGACCCGGATCTTGTTCATGCGAATCCACGGTCGAATCAAGACCATCGACGCCCCGGTTGTCCCTATCAGGTTGGCGAAAACCGCGCCGGCGAGGAGAAAGAAAACATTTTCCCGCGGAGTCGCTTCACCGCGCACGGCGATATGGATGCCTCCGGCGGTGATATAGAGGGAGCCGATCAAAACGATAAACGAAATATACTCGTGGAAGGTGTGCAGGACCTCTTTTCCGCCTCCCGGAATAAACGAACTATACCAACCGGCGACGAGCGCAGCCAAACCCAGCGACACGAGCGGATAATACTTTTCCCAAGCATGTTTGAGCGGGGCTGGAGTCAGCGGCATCACTGCAATCAGCAGGAGCAGCAAGGCGAACGGAACCAGGAGCAACGGAGTTGGCACGAAAAGAATGACGGCGAACAGTGAGTAAGGTGGCAATAATAAGCCGGCGGTGCAGGCACCGCCGGCTCAACGCCCCTGTGGAGCGGGTTAAATCGCGGTGTCGTCGGTTTCGCCCGTGCGAATCCGGAGCACGCTGTCGAGCGGAAGCACAAAGACCTTTCCGTCGCCGATCTTTCCCGTTTTGGCCCCGTTGGAGATCGCCGCGACCGCTTTGGCCGCCAATTCCTCGGTCACCGCAACCTCAATCTTAACCTTAGGCACGAAGTCCACCGTGTATTCGCTTCCGCGATACACTTCGGTGTGACCTTTTTGCCGACCGAACCCTTTGACTTCCGTGACCGTCATCCCCTCGACGCCCGCCTCGGCGAGCGCCGACTTCACATCTTCGAGCTTAAAGGGCTTAATAATCGCAATAATGAGTTTCATAGCACTGCGTGTGTTTTAGTTTTTTTCGCGGAGCCGCTCCCGGAGCTGGCTCCACATTGGAGTCGCGTAGCCAACCAACAACCCGCCGGAGACGACCCACTGAATGCCGTTCCGAAAAAGCAGCGGACAAGCCAACTGCACCGCCAGGAGCGAGAGCAGCAGGTAAGCAACTCTCCGCCCCGTGCCAGGAAGCTGTTGTACTCCGAGCTTGAAGTCGCCCTTGGATTGAAGCCGAGCGTTGCGGCGGCGCGCGTTTTCCTGAAGCAAACCGAAGCCGTAGCCCACGCCAAAGCCGATGAGGACGGCGAGGACGCTTCTGAGAAGTTCGAGTATCATAATTTTCCTGCGAGCTGAGATTGGAGTGGTGCGAATTAGCGCGACATGGGAGTTTCCGACGCGCGGTCCGGTACGAAACCGCCGTAGCCGAGAGATCCCATTTCGGGAATATCCAGACCTTCGATTTCCACTTCCGCACTAACGCGGTTTCCGACAATCGCCTCGGTGATCTTGTAGACGATGATCGAGAGGATGGACAGGGTCACGAAGCAGGTTACCACACCGACGAGTTCAGCCCAGAACTGGCTGAGACCGCCGCCGTAGAACAAACCGGTCACCGTGCCACTGACGCCGTTCCAACCGTCGCCATAAGTGCCATCCGCGAAGAGGCCGATGGACAAGCAACCCCAGCAACCGTTAACACCGTGGACAGAAATCGCGCCGACAGGATCGTCGATTTTGCGCTTATCGAAGAAGAAGACCGACTCGACGACGAGCAGACCCGCAACCAAACCGATGATCGCTGCGCCGCCCGCACTGACGAACGCGCAAGGCGCTGTGATCGCGACCAGCCCGGCAAGAAGTCCATTACACATCATGGAAGGATCCGGTTTCTTGGTCCGAACCCACCACATCCACAGGGTGGCCGCGAGCGCTCCGGTCGAACCGGCAATCATTGTGTTAACCGCCACGACAGCAATGCGCAGATCGGTGCCTGCCAGCGTCGAACCCGGATTGAAACCGAACCAGCCGAAGGCCAGGATAAACGTGCCGGCCATCACCATCGGAATATTATGCGCCGGGATCGGATTGATACTGCCGTCTTTATTATATTTTCCGAGGCGCGGACCAATCAACCATGCGTAGATCAGAGCAATGACCCCGCCTTGCATGTGCACCACCGACGAGCCGGCGAAGTCGACGTGGCCGTGACCGAGCCCGAAATTCGAGCCGAGCTGCGCGAGCCAGCCTCCGCCCCACACCCAGTTACCAAAAAGTGGATACATGATCGTGCCGATGGCGCAGCCGTAGATCATGAACGCAGAGAACTTCCACCGCTCAGCCGCCGCGCCAGTCGGAATCGTCGCGGTCGTGTCCATGAAGACCATCTGGAAAAGGAAAAGCGCAAAAGCCGCCGTATCGTAGCCCGCGCCCTGGAGCATGAATCCTTTCCATCCGAGGATGCCGAATGGCTTGCCGAAAAGCGTCCAGGTAATCTCGTGATTAAGCCCGGCGTAGTTGCCCATCGTGGTCAGCGCGCCGAGGCCGCCGAACATGAAGGCAAAACCGCAAAGGTAAAAGCCGAGCATACCCATCGGGTAGACCATGAAATTCATCGACATGGTATGGCCCGCGTTCTTGGCGCGGCAGAGGCCGGTTTCCACCATCGCGAATCCCGCCTGCATGAACATGACGAGGAAGCCCGTGATCAGCGTCCACATGAAGTTAATGGCAACGCGGTTGTGGCCCACGTTATCGGCCAACTTCACTGCCAGAGGTTCGGCCTTCGCTTGCGCCGCGTAGTCATCAGCGCTTTTCTTCGCCTCGGCATAAGCCTTCACCTTTGCAGGATCGGCTTTGTCTTCCGTGCTCAGATCGGCGGGCGGCGAAACAATGAAGTTAGGGACGTCGCTGGCAACGCCGGTGGCGGTTCCTGCAGGATCAGGCTTTGGGTCGTCCGCCCGTGCTGGGGGGACAAAATGACAGACAATCGCAAAGCCGAGTGCGGCGATACGCAGCCATTTCAGGCTCAAGTGCTTTGATATCATGGGAGGTTTGAGCGCTGAGTCCATCAGCGCCAGGAGGTGTGGGTTGAACCGAACCGGATCCAACTCGGTTCCGGTGACCGACCGACGACGAGTTAACGGTCAGGCACGATCCGTTTAGCAACGCCGATGCCACCCAACGCCCCCTTCTCCCAGCCTCCCAGCTCCTCTGAAAATCGCTCGCTGTATATTTTCTATATATACGGAAACGAGCGATCTCAGCGAATCTGTCACGTCGCCGCTGCCAATGCGCCGGCCTGCCGAACGCCGGGCGCAACCTTCGATCCCAGGAGTTCGATCGCGCGCATCATCTTCGCATGCGGTACCGTCGCCACCGTCATCTGAAACGTCACTCGCGAAAGTCCACCGAGCGCTTCACTCACATAAAGAATTTTATCCACGACTTTATTAACGTCGCCGATGAGCAAGGCCCCCATGTCGCCACGCTGCGCGTCGTAGTGCGCCCGCGTGACCGGCGGCCAACCGCGCTCGCGTCCGATATCGGTGAACGCCTTCGCATAACCCGGATAAAAATCATCCGCCGCTTTTTGCGTCGTGTCGCCGACGAACCCAAGCGAGTGAATCCCCACTTTCAGATCTTCGGCGCGGTGCCCAGCACGCAAGCCCGCCTCGCGATAGTGATCAACCAGCGGGCGAAATCGATGCGGCTGCCCCCCGATGATGGCGACCATCAACGGCAGTCCCAAGGTGCCCGCGCGAGCGAAGGATTCCGGCGTGCCACCAACGCCCACCCAAATCGGGATCTTTTTCTGCAAAGGCCGCGGATAAACCGCCTGACCGGTCAGCGCCGGCCGATGCCGACCCGACCAATGCACGTTGGTGTTCTCGCGGATCTTCAACAGCAAATCGAGTTTCTCTTTGAAAAGGGAATCGTAGTCTTCGAGCTCTAATCCAAAAAGTGGATACGCTTCGACGAAGGAGCCGCGGCCGACGATCATTTCAGCGCGGCCCTTCGACAGAAGATCGAGCGTGGCGAATTCTTGAAAAACGCGCACCGGGTCCGCCGCGCTCAGCACCGTGACGGCGCTGGTCAGCCGAATCCTTTTCGTGCGCGCCGCCGCCGCGGCGAGAATCATCGTCGGCGCCGAATCCAAGTACTCGACGCGGTGATGTTCGCCCACGCCGAAGATGTCCACGCCGGCCTGATCGGCGAGCGTGATCTCTTCGACCAAGTTGCCCAGACGCTCCTCCGGACTGATCTTCATGCCGGTTTCAGGATCGGCAATTGCGGCTGCGAAACTATCGATTCCGATTTGCATAATTTAGCTTTCCACCCGCGCAGCAAACAGGGGCGCGAAAGCCCGACGTACGCGCGCGAAAACGATGAACCAGAGAACCGCAGCAACGATGGCCAGCGGCAGACCTTCCGGTGCCATCAAAATGTGGAACAAGAGAATATTGATGATGATTCCAGCGAGTATCGTCAGGGCCAGCGGCACGAATCGGTTGATCAACAGGAGCACCCCGCCCAGGAGCTGAAGTCCTGAGATCGCATAAAGATACTTGGTCGTGAACAGCAGCGTGAGGAACGCCCCTGCATTGCCCGGAGGCATGACCATGGGCAAAAAATGCAGAAACGCATTCGAACCAAAAACGGCAAACATGAGCCCGAGGAGAAGACGCGCGATGAGAGCTACAATTTTCATAGGATGGAGTGATTGACGAAAACGCCTACGAGCGGGGGAAGGCCTGAAAGGCTAACCCAACTGGCACCTCGAGGCGAATCGAGCAGCGCCTTTTCGCCGTCGACTGGAACGCCACCACGAAGCTCAGCGCCCCTCCTCGACAGCGAGGCCCGGGGAACTTTAGCGCGGCTAGCATTAGGCGACGTATGACGCATAAACAACATATGTCGCTTACAGGCTAAACGTCAACTGTCGCTTTTCTTTTCTTTGCGTTGCCGTTCGGGCGAGAGTGCGTATCAAAAGGGGGTGCCCATCTCTGACTGCGAGGTTCGCGATCCCCGGATGAGGCGTACCCGGCAGTTGCTGCAAGGTGCGCTCTGCACGCTGCTACAGAAAAAGAGCTTCGATGAGGTGTCGGTCCAAGATATAACCGAAGCGGCAACGGTTAACCGCGCCACGTTCTACGATCATTACACCGACAAGTTTTCTCTGCTCGACGCTCTGGTCGGATCCGGTTTTCACCAATTGATCGACGAACGCGCCGTCCGCTACGAAGGCAACTGCCGCAGTGCGGCGCAGGGAATCATTCGAGCCGCCTGCGATTACGTCACGGCGAGTCGCGAAAAGTATTTGATCCATCAGAGTGCTTTTCAACCGCTCGTGGACGCAGCGATCATCAGTGCCATCCGGCGCGTGCTCCTGGAAGGCATGGCCAAAAGTTCGGCGAAAACGTCGCCCTCGGCGGAAATGATCGCGACGGCTGCAAGCGGGGCGATCTACGGCGCGGTCAAGGAGTGGTCCCAGGCGTCCCACCGCGCCAAGGTCGAAAAGATCGTGCCCCAGATCCAGCAACTCGTTCTGCCCCTGCTAGAACAAGCGGCGATGGCGACGGAATCTGCTTCAATGCGCCATTGAACGGCCTAAAAAATTCCATCGACAACTCATTTCTGCTTTCTACGGTGTGTCCTCCACTCGCCCGGATGGCGGAATTGGCAGACGCGCTGGACTCAAAATCCAGTTCCGAAAGGAGTGTCGGTTCGACCCCGACTCTGGGCACCAATCTTCGATCGCGCGCGGCGCGATCGAGTGATGAGTGATGAATGCAGAGTGAAGAATTCGCATTCTCTCACGGTGAATTGTAACCGTAAGACAAGTCATTGGTTCTCCAATTCTCAATGAACCTGCGGCATGCGCGAAACCTTCTCTGGGAGCGCGGACATTCTGTCCGCCGACTGTTTAGAGTGAGCGAAGCTCACGCTCTCCCGATTCTAGCCACGAGCTTCCTCGACCACGACGTTGGCGGACAGGAGCGGCGCTGCCAGGGGAAGCGCCCCAGAGCGGGCACGTCTCTGCTTAAAATGCTCCAGCACCGACCTGCAGTTCATAATTCGTTATGCTCATCGCGTACACGGCGGCGGTTTCGCAACGCAGGACCAACGGCCCAAGCGTGATCGGCGCAAAGCCGTGAGTTTTGGCTAAGGCTAACTCCGCCGGGCTGAGATCGCCTTCCGGTCCGATCAACCAGAGCACCCGACGAGGGCCCTGAACGTTTTCGGCTCGAAAGCCTTTCAGCACGCTCTGCAGCGATCGGGCTCCGGGCTCCAGACTTGCGACCAACTTCAAATCAAAATCACCCGCCCTTTCGATCAACGTTCTCGTGGTCTCTATCCGAGCGATATCCGGCACGAAAGGATTGCCGCACTGCTTCGCCGCTTCCAGCGCGGCGTGCTGCCACTTCTCGATCTTTTTTTCCTGCCTGTCCCCTTCAAGGTGAACCTCCGTGCGATCACTCTCGAGCGGGATTACCCGGCGCGCTCCGAGTTCGGTCGCCTTGCGCACAATCGCGTCAAACAGCGCCCCCTTCGGTAACGCTTGTCCAAGGGTCAACTCATACGTCAGGGGTGGCGCCTGACGCGTCGAATGAACCCGCAAGACCGCGGCCGATTTCGAATCCTGAACGAGTTCTGTTTGCCATTCTCGCCCGCGTCCATCGAACGCAACCACTGCCGACCCGCGCCTCGCGCGATTGACCGTGACCAAGTGGTGCGACTCTTCCGCCGACAACGTCAACTCGGTCGGCTCAGTCTCGGTCGAACGGCAAAAAACCCGGAAGTCGGACATGGCTTGGTTAACGTAAAAGTAACGCAGCGTTTCAAGCGCGGAGGAACCACACCGAGCGCGAGTGAGTTTTCATCCCCGCAGCGGCGACCTTCGCTCGCTCTCTCTCCACGGCAGAAAAGAATATCCACGCGCCCAAAAGAGCGGCCCCAAACCTCCCTCTCCCGCCCTTCTGAAACAGTAAGGGCGCCAGAGGTGAATCCAGCGCCCTTGCCGACTTTGAACTACAAACTATGACTACAAAAAGAACGGGTAACGCAGAGGACAGACGCACCCGTGCCTTTCGCGTTCAAAACTCGCGATATTTTTTTGGGAAATTCCTCCTCGGCCGCGTCTATAAAGACGAGAAACCGGCTTTCGGTCCCCTCGCCGTCTCACCAAACCAGCAAACCGTGCGCGAACGTTAATCCTGCGCCGACGCTGCAGAAGATAATTTTATCACCGGGGTGGAAAATTTCCTCTTCCGCGGCCCACCCCAGGGCCATCGAAACGCTCGCGGCGCTGGTGTTGCCGTACTTACCGATCGTGACCACGAATCGGTCGTAGGGGATGTTCACACGCTTACCTACCGCGCGCAAAATCCGTTCGTTGGCTTGATGCGGCACGATCCAAGCGACGTCATCTGGCTTCAACTTGTGACGCGCCAAAGTTGCTTCGATCTGATTAGCAAACGCGATCACGGCGTGCTTGAACACCGCGGCCCCGTTCATCTGCAGGAAGAAATCATCGCGATCGATGCCCTCGGGATGCGGAAACGGACGGCTCGCGCCACCGCCAGGTCGCTGAATCGCGTCGAATTGGTCGGCGTCTCCAGAGAGCGTCATTCGGCCCAATCGATGGCCATCCGGCGCATCGGTTAACACGGCTGCGCCCGCACCGTCGCCGAACAAAAATGCCGTCGCGTGATCCTTCGGATTCGTAATGCGAGATAACAGTTCTGCGGTGACCACGAGCAGTTTTTTCGCCGTGCCGCCCCGGATGAATGCGCGCCCCACTTCCAGGGCATAGAGCCAGCCGGCGCAGGCGGCGTTCAAATCGAAAGCCAACGCGTGGGGAATCCCCAACTGTTTCGCGAGCGAACTCGCCATCGACGGCACCGGCTGATCCGGAATCAGCGTGGCCATGATGATGCCATCGATCTGTTTCACGTCCACTTGCGCCGCCTTCAATGCGTGATGCACCGCCTTGACCGCAAAACTCGTGGCTGTCTCGCCCTCTGCCGCATAACGACGCTCGCGAATCCCAGTCAATTTCACGACCTGCTCTTCGGTCATGTCGGGAAACGCTTTCAAAATTTCGGTGTTTGAACGGACCCCCGACGGAAAGGCATAACCCACGCCGGCAATACAGACCGTTTCCTCACTAAAAGGCGCAAAGCCTTCGTCGCCGCTCTGCGCGAGATTCGCGCCGCCTTGACCCACTGCGCCATCAGGCGCACTTGCCGCCCGCGTGCGTGCCAGCTCCACATAGCGCATCACATCATCGCCGGAAACGCGACCGCCCGGACCCGTGGCCTCGATATCAAAAAGAGCGTTTGGATCCAGCTTGGCCTCGAGGGCAAGTTTTGTGGCGCGCGGAGTCCATTGCAGGCCGGTCGACACCGCCGGTTGTGCCGGGGCCGCAGTCGCAGGCCGAGGAACGGCTGTGGATGCGTGGGATGCAGCAGAAACCGACCCAACGCCGTTACTGCGCCCGGCAGTGGTGGTCGATGCAGCGCTGCCATTTGACGTTCCCGTGACGCTCGCTCCGTGGTTCGGCGCAGCTTCCTTCGTCGCGCCAACGGTCGTTTTGAGCTGCAAATGTTTCAGTGAGACATCGGCGGTCTCGATCCGCAGAAAAGGCGCACCGGAAGGTAAAATATCGCCGGCACGGCCAATCACTTCGCGCACCACACCTTCGCACGGGGCTTCGAATTCGAAGACGGATTTGTCGCTTTCCAGCTCCGCCAATCGCTGCCCTTTTTTAATCGCCGCACCGGGAGCGACATGGAGATCAATGACAGTGAGTTCATTGACGCTAGCACCCATCGAGGGCACCGGAACATCGATCAGGAATGTTTCCATGATATCGTGCGTTAAAGATGAGTTTGGTTCGCTCGCGCCACGCGGCGCGGGCGACAACAACCGGAGCTTTGCAAAACGAAGTCCAGCGTCAACGCGAGACCTTGTGACGACGGGAATAGCAAAAAGTGAGCTGCTTCGATCGGTCGACCGGTCAGCGCGCGCGAACGGCCTTCCAAATGGCCAAGCAAGTCTCGATCAAACCCGTCAATTCGCCAAGCGGAACCATGTTCGGTCCATCACTGATCGCCTCTGCCGGATTCGGATGGGTTTCGATAAACAAACCGTCCGCGCCGGCCGCCAGTGCCGCTTTGGCCAAAGGGGGAACGAATTCGCGCTGGCCGCCGCTTTTACCACCGGCCGCGCCGGGCAGTTGAACACTGTGCGTCGCGTCGAAGACCGTCGGGTAGCCATTGCCGCGCATGATCGAAAACGAGCGCATGTCCACGACCAGATTTTGATAACCGAACGTCGTCCCGCGTTCGGTTTGCCAAACCTCTGCGGCGCGTCCATCGCGCAGTTTGCCGGTGACGAAAACCATTTCTTGAGGCGAGAGAAATTGGCCTTTCTTCACATTGACCACCTTGCCGGTCTCCGCCGCGGCGAGCAGCAAATCCGTTTGCCGGCACAAAAACGCAGGGATCTGAATCACATCGCAGACCTCAGCCACCGGCTTCACCTGCGAAATATCATGCACGTCGGTGAGCACTGGAAATCCGTATTCGCGCTTCACCAACGCCAATAGTTTCAACCCTTCCTCCATGCCGGTTCCACGCGCGCCAGCGAGCGAGGTGCGATTGGCTTTGTCGAACGACCCCTTGAAAATAATTTTCAACTCGGGCCGCATCCGCTGCATGCCTTGCAATTTCTCCGCCACCGCTCGGCAAACGGTTTCGTTTTCGAGCGAACAAGGACCGGCAATCAAAAGAAGTTTCGTGGCGTCAAAAATCATCGTGGTACAAAGCAGGCCGCGAAGAAGTCCGACGCGACGTCAAAATCAACTCTTGCCGGCTTTTTTCTTCGGCTTGGCCACTTCACTTCCACGATGGCTGCGACGCTGTTTGAGCGAGGCGCCAATGAAGGCCGCAAAAAGCGGATGCGCGCGATTCGGCTTCGACTGAAACTCGGGGTGAAACTGCACCGCCAAAAACCAGGGATGATTTTTCAGCTCGATGATTTCGACGAGATTGCGCCGCGGATTAATGCCGCTGATGACCATGCCACCGCGCTGAAGTTGGCCAACGTAGGCGTTGTTCACTTCGTAGCGATGGCGATGCCGTTCACGCACGCTTTCCGCGCCGTAAGCCTTCGCTGCGAGCGTGCCCGCGGTCAACGCGCATTCATAGCTCCCAAGGCGCATGGTCGCACCCTTATCGATGATTTTTTTCTGCTCCTCCATCATGTTGATGACGGGGTGGGGAGCATTGATGTCGAACTCCGTGCTGTTTGCTCCGTTCAACTTCAAAACGTTCCGGGCGTATTCAATGACGGCGATCTGCAATCCGAGGCAAAGGCCGTAATACGGAATTTTCTTTTCACGCGCATAACGCGCCGCCGCGATTTTCCCTTCGGTCCCACGATCGCCAAACCCGCCGGGAACGAGAATGCCGTCGAGATTTTTCAGCGCGGCCAAACCGTTTTTCTTTTCTAAATCTTCCGCGTCGATGCGCACGATGTTGACGCGGCAGTTGTGCGCGAAACCCGCGTGCGTGATGGACTCGTAAACCGATTTATACGCGTCTTGAAGTTCGATGTATTTTCCAACCACGCCGATCGTCACCTCGTGAGCGGGCGTGCGGATGCGGCGAGCAATCTCCTCCCAAACATTTTTCTGCGGAAGCGGATTCTTGAGCCCAAAAAGTTCGATCACCAACTCATCGAGACTCTCGTTTTGCAAAGCCAGGGGGAGTTCGTAAATCGAGGCCACGTCGCGACACTCGACCACGGCCTTCATCGGCACGTTGCAGAACATCGAAATTTTATCGCGCAAACTGCTGTCGAGCGGATGATCGCAGCGGCAAACCACGATATCCGGTTGAATACCGATTTCGCGCAGTTTTGCGACGGATTGCTGCGTCGGTTTCGTCTTCAATTCACCAGCCGCCGCTAAGAACGGCACGAGCGTGACATGGATAAAAATCGTGTCGCGAGGTCCAACTTCGAGGGCGAATTGGCGCATCGCTTCCAGAAACGGCAACCCCTCGATGTCACCCGTCGTGCCACCGATTTCGGTGATGAGGATGTCGACATCCTTTGCGGCCTGGTAAATGCGCTCCTTGATCTCGTTCGTGACGTGAGGAATGACCTGCACTGTTTTTCCCAAGAACGCACCGCGGCGTTCTTTCTGAATCACACTCTCGTAAACCTGGCCGGACGTGAGATTATTGAGCCGAGAAAGTTTCCCGCTGGTGAAGCGCTCGTAGTGACCCAAATCAAGGTCGGTCTCCGCGCCGTCTTCCAACACATAGACCTCACCATGTTGAAACGGACTCATCGTGCCCGGGTCGACGTTGAGGTAGGGATCGAACTTTTGAATACGCACCGTGAGGCCGCGCATCTCCAGCAGCGCACCGAGTGCAGCCGCCGTGAGGCCTTTGCCCAGCGAAGAAACGACTCCGCCTGTCACGAAAATGTACTTCATCTGACACGGATAACAGGCCGCCTAAAAACGTGACAAGACAAAGCACGCTTTTTCCGTCGGCCACCTCCGACCGTGCAGAACGGTCGCGGGCGCGTTTCACCACTCAAAGCGTCACGCGAAGAAGTAAATCAAGCACCCCACAACCACGCAAAGAATCGTTCCGATCACGACGAACTTCAGAGCCAGCATGATCAACTTCGCGATCAACCAAAGCGCGACCACGACCAAAATGGCCAAGACGACAAACGCCAGCCAGTCGGGATAGCCGGCCCACAGATTTTGCCAGTAGACGAGAAACGATTGCATGCAGCGGTTGCTCGGAACGCTAGGACAGCGAATTACGCCATTTGCGCCAACCAATTCCCTTGCGGGTGCCAAGCGTCTCCTCACCATCCCGGTCTTCCGATGCAATCGAAACCTCAAGTGCTTGCGTGGATCACGTGCGATGGCGTCCACATCGATCCAGGCTCGGGCAAACATACATTGCTCGGCGTTTTCTCCAACATCCGGTCGCGCCAATTTCCCGTGGTGCATCCGTTCATGATTTGGTTTCTTACCATCAGCGACGTCCCCGCCGGCAATCACAAGATTCGCATCTCCCTGGGCCTCGACCTAACCAGTCTCACGCCACTGATCGAGCGCGATCTCGAATCTCAAGGCCCGCTGCAGCGCATCAACCTCATCAACGAGGTCCGCAATTTCAGTTTTTCTCAACCCGGCGACTACTCGATTTTGATCGAAGTCGACGACGAACCTCTCCTCGCAACAAGTCTCACGGTCTCGACCTGAAAAGCCGAGTTGGAAGAAAAGGGCTGAAGGCTGAAAGTCTGAAGGCTGAATTAAATCCGCCTGCACCGATATTCGTTCATCCGAGCTTTTTCTCCTGCTCGATTAACCTGCGAAGCTTGGACAACTCACATTCGAATCGAAAGCCGCCAACTCTCTGAAATTCAGTCCTTCAGCCTTCAGCCTTCAGCCTTCAGCGTTCCGCCTTCAGCCTTTTCCCCTTCCGATGCCCGCACAAAACTATCTGAAAACCGCTCGCCCCTGTCTCATTGTCGGCTCCGTCGCCATCGATCGCGTCGCCACACCGCACGGGCAAAGCGACAACATCCTCGGCGGTGCCGCCAGCTACGCCGCGATCGCTGCGAGCTACTTCACGCAGGCACGCCTGGTCGGTGTCGTCGGTGGCGATTTTCCAACCGCCTTCCATCGCCGCTTCAAAAAACACGGCATCGACACCGAAGGACTCCAGATCGAGAAAGACGGGAAAACGTTTTATTGGTCTGGCCAATATCACGAAAACTTCGCCGGCCGCAGCACGCTCGAGATTCAGTTAAACGTCTTCGAAAAGTTTTCGCCGACCTTGCCGACCACGTATCGACAAAGTCCCTACGTCATGCTCGGCGCGATTCAACCCGCTCTGCAGCACCACGTCTTGGATCAGTTGGCGGCGAAAAAAGCGTTCGTTCTCGCCGACACCTTCGATCTCTGGATCAAAACGACGCGCGATGATTTCGACCGCCTTCTGCCTCGCGTCGATCTGCTCGTGATCAACGAGGACGAGTCACGTCTGCTCACAGGTGAAGCCAGTCTGATCTCCGCGGGTCACAAGCTTCGCAAGATGGGCCCGCGCATGGTGGTGTTGAAAAAAGGCGAACACGGTTCGCTGCTCTTCCACCCCGACGGTTTCTTCGCGATCCCGGCGTACCCGGTGACCAAATTTATCGATCCGACGGGCGCGGGCGACAGCTACGCCGGTGCACTGATCGGCTACTTGGCTTCGGTTAACCGCACCGACTTCGCCGCACTCAAAAAAGCCGTCGCCTACGCCACGGCCGCCGCCAGCCTCACCGTCGAAAGTTTCAGCGTCGATCGTCTCTCCAAAGGTGGCCGAAAAACGGTGGACGCGCGTTATCGCGAATTGGAGAAGATCACGCGATTCTGACGCGGAACGCGGGAGACAATCGGAACGCTATGTCTCTCCGACTTGGAGTGCGGTGACTCGTCACCGCCTTCAAAGGCGAAATTCATTTCGCCTTCGGCAGAGCTAATCGCGCGAAACGTCTTTCTATCGCGGGCGAATGAATTCGCCCGTCCAAGGCGGTGACAAGTCACCGCACTCCAAATCGGAGGCAGCCAAGCTGCTAGGACGCCATCGCCAAGTCGGGGGTGCTCGCGCTCACCCCGGCGAAACTTCCGGTGTCACAGGCAGCGTAAATAGAAACGTCGCGCCTTGATCCGGCTTGCTCTCGGCCCAGATGCGACCGCCGTGGCGACGTACAACGCGCGCAGCCGTCGCTAAGCCGACGCCGTTGCCTTCGAATTCCTGGGCGCTGTGCAAGCG
>Ga0207702_10002582_pt1 | contig 17033 bp, 17 predicted proteins | sample KBSCornC62_FD_184302 | JGI IMG/M metagenome (GOLD analysis project Ga0207702, IMG submission 184302) | Corn rhizosphere microbial communities from Kellogg Biological Station, Michigan, USA - KBS Corn C6-2 (SPAdes) (version 2) | ecosystem: Host-associated > Plants > Roots > Rhizosphere > Soil ...
ATCCAGGCTATTCGTCAGGAGGAGGAGGCCAAGATCCGCGATCTCGTCAACGGCGCACTCACCCCGATCCTCACGGACAAGCAGAAAGCCGTGCTACAGGACGTGAAGAAGCTGCAATCGGACAAAGCCGCGCTCAAAACCGGCGACGCCGCCCAGCAGTAACTCCGGATCCGGTCAGCTGCGAGGTCTGCGCATTCGGAGACCTCGCGGCATGGCTGGTCTATCCAGCCGCAGGTGCCACGAGATGTCTGGCGAGGTAGGCGGCGCCAATGATTCCCGCCTCGTTTTGCATCTGGGCCGGAACAATGAGGACCTCCGTTTTCGTCGTGAGGAAGGGCAGGAATTTCGCTGCCTTCTTGCTCGCGCCGCCCCCGATGATGAAGAGATCTGGCGAGAAGAGCCGCTCGAGTTCTCCAAGGAATTCGCTCAGGTGCTTCGACCACACTTTCCAGGAAAGGTCCTTGTCTTCGCGTACTTTCTCAGAGGCCCGGCGCTCGGCATCCTTTCCTCGGATCTTGAGATGGCCGAATTCCGTATTCGGCAGCAATTTCCCATCGAGAAAGATCGCCGATCCGATGCCGGTCCCCAGCGTGATCATGATGACGACGCCGTCGCGATTCTGCCCGGCGCCGAATCGCATCTCGGCGATCCCGGCGGCATCGGCATCGTTCACGACTTCCACGGGCCCGCCCACATGCGTGGCGAAGAGTTCACCTGCATTTGTGTGGACCCAGGTCTTGTCCACATTTGCGGCGGAGTAGATCACGCCTTTTTTGACAATGGCCGGGAATGTCACCCCAGCGGGTCCCCGGTAGTTGAAATGCTCCGCAATCTGTCCGACCACATCGGCCACCGCATTGGGCAACGCCGGTTGTGGCGTGGGGATTCGAAAGCGCTCCGCGAGAAGGGTGCCGGTTTCCACGTCCACTGGCGCGCCTTTGATGCCAGTGCCTCCAATATCGATGCCGAGCAATGTCATAGGTTATATTTTGAGGTGAATCGTTGGAGTGCAGCCTGCAACTCCGCAGGCCGAAGGGGCTTGGGCAGGTAGTCGTCCATACCTGCCTGCTGGCATTTCTCGCGATCGCCCGCCATAGCCTCGGCGGTGAGAGCGACGATATAAACCGGGGGTCTTTCCTCAGCGCTCTGCCGTGCGCGGATGGCCCGTGTCGCCTCGATGCCGTCCATTTCAGGCATCTGGAGGTCCATGAAGATCAAATCATAGGGATGTGATTCGACCGCATCGAGGGCCAGGGCTCCATTCTTGACGTGTTGAGCGCGGATGCCTTCCTTCCCGAGAAGCGCCAGAATGAGCATCGCATTGACCTTGTTGTCTTCGGCGACGAGTACCTTTGCCCGACGAAGCTTTTCTTTATCCGGCAGGGTATTCCCGCCAAACAAAAGGACTTCGTCCGGCCTCGCGGGAGACTCGAGAGCGGTCCCGACCGGGATGATAAAGATGAAGTCGCTTCCGCCTTCGTCGGTCGGGCGAAACCAGATGTCTCCGCCCATGAGCTGCGCCAGCTTGCGACAGATCGCGAGGCCCAGGCCGGTGCCTCCATGGGAGCGGGCGTCGGATGAGTTGATCTGGCTAAAGGTTTTGAAAAGCCGTTCCCTCCGATCCGCGGGAATGCCGGGACCCGTGTCGCAGACACTGATTCTCAGCAAAAGATTGCCGTTTTCCGAACCATCCTCATCGGGATCGGATCGCCAGGCCTTGAGTTCCCGCCGGGTTCCCGGCTCCGCGGTGACGGTGATTCGGCCGTTGCGTGTGAACTTCACCGCATTCGAAAGCAGGTTTCCCAGGATCTGCTGCAGGCGGATTTCGTCACCTGGGATTCGTCGGGGCAGCTGGGGATCCATGCGCAGGAGGATCTGCGTGCCATGCTCGAGCGCTCGCGGCTCGAAGAGAGCGCAGGTGCTGCGGACGCATCGGCCGAGGTCGAATGCCTCCTGCTCCAGATGCAACTTGCCTGCCTCGATCTTGGAGAAGTCCAGAATGTCATTGAGGACGGTAAGGAGCGCCCGCCCACTGGAGCTGATCGTCTCGGCATGCAGGCGTTGATCCTCGTTGAGCTGGGATTCCAGGAGGAGGTCGGCAAATCCGAGGACGCCATTGAGAGGGGTGCGGACTTCATGGCTCATCATCGCGAGGAACTCCGACTTGGCGCGAGTCGCGTCCTCGAGGCGTTGGTTGAGGGAGGTCAATGCTACATTTGCCGAAGCAAGCCGCTGCTCACTGTCGCGCAAGGCGCGTATGGCCTCGTCACGCTCGCATTGGGCATTGTAGGCAGCGCCGTGGTATCGAATGCGGGCGAGGAGCTCCACCCGATCCGGAAGCTTGATGAGATAATCATTCGCTCCGGCCGAGAATGCTTCGCTCTTGGTGGACGGATCGTCGCGCACGGAGAGGGCGATCACCGGCGTATCCTGGGTGACCGGTGACTTGCGATAGGCACGAATCAGATCGAGCCCATCGGCTCCCGGCATCACGAGATCCTGCAGAATCACGGTAGGATGGATATCCTCGGCGGCGGGAAGCGCCTCGCCGGCGCGGCTGCAAAAATGGAAATCAATATCGGGCTCGTTTCCAATTGCCCGTCGGACGGCCTCGCCGATGAAAGCCTGATCATCCACGAGCAACAGCATGATCCGCTGCCTTGGTCTGGATTCGTCGCCTGGACTCATCGGGAGATTAACTGAAATCGGTCGTGCAGTCGCAAGGGCGGGAGGAAGCCGCGTTCCGGCGGACTCACCAATGCCTGCCCATAGGATGCACCCTTCGCAAGGAGTTTGTCGAGCGTGCGAGCGGGGATCTATGCCAGGCGAAAGAATTGAGAGGCGGTCCGGCTGGTGGAGGTGGCGACCTCTTCGAGCGAGATGCCGCGGAGTTCCGCGATCTTCTCGGCGACCAGGCGGGTATGCGCCGGCTCGCAGCGCTTGCCACGATGCGGCACGGGCGCGAGGTACGGGCAGTCCGTCTCGACCATGTAGCCATCTGCGGCCACGCTAGCCGCGGACTCTCGAACAAGTGGCGCATTCTTGAAGGTGATAATGCCAGTGAAGGAAACGAGGTGGCCGAGCGCAGCTAGCTCGCGGGCGCGGTCTGGAGTGTTTCCGTAACAATGAAAGACGCCCCGCAGCTTCCCCGTATAATCGCGTAGCATTGCGGTCGTATCGTCCCAGGCACTCCGTTCATGGATCACGACGTTCAAGCCGAGCTCGACTGCCAGATCGAGTTGCGCGCGGAAGGCATTTGCCTGCGCAGCTTTATAGGCGCCGTCCATCACGGCAGCCTGCGTATCCTCGGGCGTCTCTGCGAGCAAGGCGGCCATGGCTGGAGAGCTGGGCATTTCCTGGCTGGGGAGCCGGTAATAATCCAGGCCTGTCTCGCCGATGGCGGCCACCTTCGGATGTCGGGCCAGCTCGCGGAGGGCGGGAACGAAATCCTCCGGCTCATCCTGGACATTCGTGGGATGGACGCCGACAACGGCGTAAACATTCGGATATCTCTCGGCGAGGGAAATGGCGCGTCCGCTGCTTTCCAGTCCGGTGCCAATGCTGATGATGCGTGTGACGCCGGCTTCACGGGCGCGCTCGATCACTCCATCGAGGTCATCTGCAAAATCGGGGTAGTCGAGATGCGCATGCGTGTCGATGAGCATACATGCATTCTCACGCAAATTGGCGCCAGTGCGAAGACGAAACTGGCGAAGGCCGCATAAAGGCGGCAATTCGTCAGCTGAGCAACGCCTCGGTCCACTTCACCTCGTCGAAGCCGACCAGATGAATTCCGCTGCCAATCACAAACGGTCGCTTCACGAGATTCCCATTAGATGTGAGCAGTTGCAGTGCATCGTCAGTCGTCATTTCCGTAAGTGCCGTGCTGAGACCCTGCGCTTTGTAATCACCGCCGGAGGTGTTGAAGAGCTTTCGGATTTGGCCGCTTTGCGATGCGAGCATCGCGCGGAGTTCATCCATGGACGGGGGAGTCTCGCGTATGGCGACCTCTTCGAAGGTAATGCCGTTCTCGCGAAGAAATTTCACGGCCTTTCGGCACGTGTCGCATTTGGAATAGGTGTACGCTTTGAGCATCTTGGAGGGATCCGATTTACGGCTTCCGAGATCAAATGCCCAGACTGCGTAATGTGGTGCGATCCAGTCGGCCAGTGACGGCCAGGTGGTTATCCGATTGATAAAGCACAATCGCCCGGCTTGTGAGTGGGCCAAATTGGCCATCCACCGCGCCACGGTAGTAGCCGAGGCTCGCCAACTGTGCCTGAGCCTGTGCCAGCGCTGAAGAGCGATAAACTGGCCGGGCATAATAGGCGGTGCGGTAATAGACGGGCGCCGGTGGAGGGACGGCTACGGATATGCCGATGGAGGGCCCCCACCATCCACCGCAGCCCACACGCGGAGCACACCATCCGCCGCCCCAACCCCAGCCGACCCTCGGAGCGCAATAATAGCCACCGCCGCCATGCCAATATCCGCCGCCATGCCAGCAGCCTGCTTGCGTGACATTCGTCGCTGTTGCGAAAATGAGCGTGACGGCAATGAGGAGGAAAAGTCGGGACTTCATGGAACTCTGCGGCACAACGTATGCAGGGAACTCCGTATCATTAGTCTCATGCGGTTTGTCCCATGTTGCCAAGCGTTTGGGACACCGACGCGGAATCGGGGGACATCCCGGGCAGGACAATCTCGGTATGTGGTACGGCCTCTACGGCGACGAGGCAGATATCATCATCAGGCGTGCGACGGCCAGTAAAGGAGACGACATCATCCAGGATACCCTGGGTGATTCCGGAAAGATCGAGCGAAAGGTAATCGGCGAACGTCTGGCGCAGACGAGCGCGGCCGAACTCGGCTCCTGTCGCATTCGTGGCTTCGACGACACCATCGGTGAAAAGCAGGAGGATGTTCTGCTCCTGTAGCTGACGCTGAAAGACTGTATAGATATTCTCCGGGAAGAGCCCCAACGCCGGATTATCCCGCAGAGTGCCAAAGAGCGACTCGACCACGCGGGTTTCACGATTGCCGAGGAGCGGGCTGGGATGACCCGCCGAGGCGCATTTAATGGTGCGCTGGTGTGTGTCCAGGATCACATAGCACGCGGAGACGAAGATCACCTGGCCGGACTGCTGCATCGTTTCATGGAAATGCCGGTTCAGGTACCTGAGGAATTCCCCCGGGTCCTCCGCCTCCTTTGCGAGCCCGTGCAGGAGAGTGCGCAGGATGGCGGTCACTAGGGCGGATCGCGTCCCATGGCCCATTACATCGGCGATGAGGATGCCGGCGCGATGCTCGCCGAGCTTGACGATGTCGAAGAAGTCACCGCTTACGGTAAGAGCTGCTTCATAAACATGGTGGAAGTGCAGAGTCAGACTCCCCGCTTCACGGTCGCCGGACATTTCGGGATAAGCGTGCGGGAGAAAGGCATGCTGGAAGTCCCGGGCCATGTCCAGGTCCCGCTGAATCTCCGCGGTTTTCTCGTTGATCTCACGTTGCAGATCTTCCTGATAACCGAGCAGGCGCGTCGCCATGGTGGAAAAGTCGTGAGCCAGATCCTCGATTTCATCGCCAGTGCGGATGTTTCCGGCTTGGGCCACAGCTTGCCGAGGGGATTCAGCGGGGAGACGTAATAGGGCGGCCGTGGCTGGCGATTTCTGTTCTACGGTGGCCGCGACTGCGGCTGCGGCTCTCCGAAGGGTCTCGATCGGAACAAGAACATTGCGACCGAGCAGTCGAACGCCGGCGACCGAGCAGAGCAATATTGCGGCAAGACCGAGCACAAGCACCACGATGGCATGTTCCAGAATCGGGCGAAGCACGGCTCGCCCAGGTTGCTGGAGCGCGACATAGACCGATGGGCCGGAAACCTTGCCGGGGCTGGTGTGCAGGCCAATCAAATGCACCGGAGAGAATCCGAGGAGGGTCGATTCTCCCTCGATCGGGACAATGAACCAGCCGCTTCCGCCGGGTTTGAAGTGATGCAACGCATCGAATGGAAACATGCGATCTGCAGGGCGAAGTTCGGTCCCGCGGAGTTGGAGGAGGATCCGACCGTCCGCCTGGACGATATCTGCCGTGACTTGGGAATCCGGCGCGAGGACCGGTAGCATGGTCTTGAGCGACGAGATCGCGAGGACGCCCTTGATGACACCGAGTGCTGCTCCTCCATTGGGTGGTAAGACGGGCATCGAAATGTGCAGGGAAAAGACCCTGGCGCTTTCGTCGTAGTTGATCGTGTCGAGCACGGCCTGCCCGGCCGGAATTTTCATCGCATTCTGCCACCAGGACTCATCCGATTGATCATAATCCGTGCTTTTCTCCGTGGCGGCGATAAGACGGCCCTGGCTGTCAGCGACGAGGATCTCGGAAAAGATCGGATTCACTCGCTGGAAGGCCTGGAGCTCCCGGGCGAGCGGATTGCGAGTGACGGCGAGAATCTCCGGGCTGTCGGCGGTCAATGACGCCCAGCGCTTATCAAGACGGCGCACATCCTGGGGAGTGGCGGCTGGCGGGGACAGGGTGCCGTCCACCTGCTGGACCAGTGAGGAAATGCCGCCGATCACCAGAAGATCGGAGAGATTGGCTACTCCGCGATCGGCGAGGAAATCGAGCTCACTCGCGACATGCGTGGCGTCGGCCTGGCAGCGGGCACCCTCATCATGGACTCTGCGCTGATACCCCGAGGTGCTGATGAAAAGAACCTCCGCAACAAGCGGCAGGATGCCGGCTACGGCAATTGCGCTGATGAGCTTCGCGCGCAAGCACAATTTCATGACACAGGGGGAGGCGTCGACGCCATCGTCCTATGGATCGCGACGAAAAGCAACCTTTCAGACGCGAGCCCTGAAGGAGTTTGCAATCTTTCCGAAGAGCCCGCCTTGCGGGCTCAGCCTACCACTGGATGACCGAACTGGCGTAGGTAAGGCCTCCGCCGAAGACGACGAGGAGGATGTAATCGCCGACTTTGAAGCGGCCCTCGCGGTTTGCTTCGTCCAGGGCGATTGCCACCGCAGCCGCCGAGGTATTGCCGTAGCGGTCGAGGTTCACATGGAATTTCTCGATCGGGATGCCCATTCGATCGGCCAGAGCCTCGATAATGCGAATATTGGCCTGATGCGGAATGATGCAGGTGAGATCGTCCGGCGTGAGGGCAGCGGCCTCGAGCGCCTTCGTCGCGGCAGATCCCATCGAGAGTACGGCCTGCTTGAAAGTCTCGCGACCGTTCATTTGAAGCGTATTGAGCTTCTGGTCGATATTATCTTTCGTGATCGGGAGTGCGCAGCCGCCGCCTGGCATGTGCAGGATGTCTGCGTAATTCCCGTCGCTGCCCATGAAGGTGGTGATCACCCCGTGGGAGCCAGCGCGGTAGCGGAGGATGGCCGCTCCGGCGCCGTCGCCAAAGAGCACGCACGTGTTGCGGTCTTCCCAATTCACGATCGAGCTGAGCTTGTCCGCGCCGATCACCAGCACAGTATTGTAAGTGTGATTGGCGATGAACTGCTGGGCGACTTCTACCGCATAGAGGAAGCCGGAGCAGGCGGCCGAGAGATCGAAGCAGGCGGCATTTTTCGCACCGAGGATTCGCTGCACATGGCAGGCGGTCGCCGGGAAGGCGGAGTCCGGAGTGACTGTACCGACAATAATGAGATCGATCTCCGTGGGATCGACTCCGGCCTGCTCCATGGCGCGCTGGGCCGCCTTGGCCGCCATATGGCTGGTATGCTCGCCTTGGGCGGCGATGCGGCGCTCACGGATGCCTGTACGCGACCTGATCCATTCGTCGCTGGTTTCGACGGCCTTCTCCAGTTCGGCATTCGTCAGAATCCGTTCCGGGAGGTAGCTCCCCGTGCCAATGATGGAAACAGTGCGATTAGGCTGATTGGACCGCGTCCGCGGAGACTTTTTCATTGAACTGCTTAATGGCCTCGACGATGCGCGGGTTGATGCGCTTCTCGATCAGCTCGCATGCGACGCGGACGGCGTTCTTCATAGCGAGCGGGGTGCTTGCGCCGTGAGCGATAATGGCGACGCCGTCCACTCCGACGAGCGGGCTGCCACCATACGTCTCATAATTCGTCTTTTCGTAAATGGCGCGGAAGGCATTCTTTGCGAGCATGGCTCCAACCGTGCGCTTGGGATTGGACATGAGTTCGCGCTTGAGCCAGTTGAACACGGCCGAGGCGGTCGCTTCGCAGGTCTTGAGTACGACGTTGCCGGTGAAGCCATCGCAGAGGACGACATCCACGGGACGCTCGAAGAGATCGTGGCCTTCCACGTTGCCGCGGAAGTTGAGCTTGCTCGCCTTGAGGAGTTTGAAAATTTCCTTGGTGAACTCGCTTCCCTTCTGATCCTCGCCGCCGATCGACATGAGGCCGACCTGCGGATTCTTGCAGCCGAGCACGCACTTCGACACCACGGTGCCCATGATCGCGTACTGGAGCATGTGGATCGGACGCGCATCCACATTTGCGCCGGCGTCGATGAGTACGCAAACGTTGTGCTCCGTGGGAAGGTAGCTGGCGATTCCCGGCCGCTCCACACCCTCGAGGGTGCGAAGCTTGATGGTCGTGGATGCGACCATCGCGCCGGTATGTCCGGCGCTCACCACCGCATCGGCATCACCGTTCTTGACGAGATCGACCGCGCGATTGACGGAGGAATCCTTCTTTCGGCGGACGGCCTCGACGGCATGATCGGTCATCTCCACGACCTGTGTGGTGTGGATGATCTCGACGCGGCGGTCGGAGCACTTGTTGGCATCCAGCTCACGCTTGAGCTGGGCTTCGTCGCCGGTGAGGTAGAGCTTTTTGAGGTGCGGAAGTTCGCGCAAGGCCATTGCCGCTCCGGCAATGGTATTCTTGGGGGCGAAATCTCCCCCCATGGCGTCGAGGGCCACCCTCATAGGCTTCTTCGTGTGATTGGCTGCCGGTTGACGAGGCGTATTAGGCCTCGATTGTCAGGACCTGGCGGCCCTTATAGGTGCCGCATGACGGGCAGGCGGTGTGGCTGAGCACTGCTGCTCCACACTGCGGGCACTTGGCGAGCTTGGCGGCATGCCAGCGGTTCGCGGCCTTGCGGGTACGCAGGCGCATCTTCGAGGTTTTACGTTTCGGAACTCCCATGACTGGAAAGTGGTTAGGTTATTTCTTCGGTTTGAATTGATCCAGCGCGTCCCAAGCGGAGTGATCCGCTTCTTCGGACAAGGGCGCGGCGGGCGCGCTCTGGAACGTCGCGGGACATTTGGTCCTGCCATCGGCATCGCATCGGGGATGCGAGGGCAAGGTGAGGAGAATATCTTCACGTATCTCCGGGGTCAAGTCCACGGATTCATGTCCTTCAAGTTGCACCTGGACGCCAAATGACGGGACGCTGAGCGTGGTCTCGAATGGACGGAGGCACGCGACGCACTCCATCTGCACCCGCACAGAGAGAGAGCCGGTGGCAAAGAGCCCGCCATCAGAGAGTCCGACGTCCAGCGAGCAATGGACGGGTGAGAGCGGCGTCGCTCCGGCTGTCTCCAATTCCAGGAACTCGGGGCTGATCTCTTCCTCAAAATGCTCGGTACCGTGGGGAAGTTGGCGGAGATGGATTTTCAAATCGGCAGGATTTTGAATGTACGAGCGTAAGGTAAGCACGAAAACCGCCCACGCGAAAGGCAAGGTATGCTTTCGCTGCGGTTTGGCGAGATGGAGACCAATTGCCCCCGCTGGAGTAAATCGGCTGTCAGCACTGGGTGGTGCTCCGCTGCCCAGGCTGGAATTTTTGCTGCAATGCCTCGGCGGCGCGTGGCGGAACAAAGGCTCCGACTTTGCCGCCGAGCCGTGCGACTTCCTTGACGATGCGCGAGCTGAGGAATGTAAACTCCTCCTGAGGCGTGAGAAAAACCGTCTCGAGTCGAGGGTCGAGGCGACGGTTCATCAATGCCATTTGAAACTCGAACTCGAAGTCTGATATGGCTCGCAGGCCGCGGATGAGGACGAACGTCTCCTGCTGGCGCGCAAATTCGACGAGCAATCCATCGAAAGTCTCCACGCGCACGCCCTCGCCGGACGGCAGGGACTCGCGAATGAGTTCGGCGCGCTCGGCAGCTGTGAAGAGCGGGCCTTTGGGCTCATTCGACGCGACGGCGACAATGACCTCACTGAAGAGCACGCGCGCACGGGCTATGATATCCAGATGCCCGAGGGTGACGGGATCGAAGCTGCCCGGATAAATGGCGCGGCTTACTCCCATTCGATGGTGGCCGGCGGCTTGCTCGAAATGTCGTAAACGACACGGTTCACGCCCTTGACCTCGTTGATGACGCGACTGGAGATTCGTGCAAGGAGTTCGTAGGGCAGTCGCACCCAATTGGCGGTCATGCCGTCCTGGCTCTCCACGATGCGAAGCGCGATCGTATAATCGTATGTACGCTCGTCTCCCATCACGCCCACGGAGCGCACAGGTAGCAGCACGGCAAAGGATTGCCAGACCTTGTAGTACCAGTCGGCGGCCTTCATTTCCTCGATCACGATCACATCGGCGTCGCGGACGATACGGAGCTTCTCGGGCGTGATGTCGCCGAGCACGCGGACGGCGAGGCCCGGTCCCGGGAATGGCTGGCGGCCGATCAGCTCGCGGGGGAGGCCCAGTTCGGCTCCAACTTCGCGCACTTCGTCTTTGAACAACTGCCGCAGGGGCTCGACCAGCTCGAACTTCATGCGGTCGGGTAGCCCACCGACATTGTGGTGGCTCTTGATCAAAGCCGCCGGATTGCCGCCGATGGCGACGGACTCGATCACATCGGGGTAGAGGGTGCCTTGGGCGAGGAACCTGTAGCCGTGGCGTCCCTTCACCGAGGCTTTCAGCTCGCGAGCGGCCGCCTCAAATACCTTGATGAACTCACCTCCGATGATCTTGCGCTTGGTCTCGGGATCCGTCACGCCCTTGAGCTTCGTGAGGAAGCGCTTCGACGCATCCACGACCTTGAGCTTGATATGGAAATGGCCGGCGAAGAGCCGCTCGACGGCTTCGCGCTCACCTTTGCGGATGAGGCCGTTATCCACGAAAATGCAGGTGAGCTGGTCGCCGATTGCCTTGTGCAAAAGCGCGGCCGCCACGGACGAGTCCACGCCGCCGCTCAGGCCCAGAATCACGCGATCCTGCCCGACCTGTGCACGGATCTGCTCGCAGGCGCGCTCGATGAACGAGCCCATCGTCCAGTCCGAGGTGCATTGGCAGATGCGATGGACGAAGTTGGAGAGGATTTCCTTGCCCCGCGGCGTATGCACGACTTCCGGATGGAACTGGAGGCCATATATGTGGCGCTTGGCATCGCCGATCACCGCGTGCGGCGAGTTTTCGGTCGCGCCCATCGGGATGAAGCCGGCCGGCAGAGACGTAATGCGGTCGCCATGGCTATTCCACACATCCAATTTTTGAGGAAGTTTATGGAAGAGAGCGCACGTGCGATCTACAGTCAGCGTCCCTGCGCCGTACTCCCGGTGCTTGGAACGTTCGACCTTGCCGCCGAGATTATGTGCGATCAGTTGCATTCCATAGCAGATGCCCAGCACGGGAATGCCCAGAGAGAAAATCTTTTTGTCCAGCTTGGGCGCACCCTTGGCATACACGCTGGCAGGGCCACCCGAGAGGATGATGCCTCGAGCTCCCAAAGCCTCCAATTCCGCAGCGGTGGTCGTGTGCGGAAGGATCTCAGAGTAAACCTGGCATTCGCGCACGCGGCGGGCGATGACCTGGGTGTATTGGGAGCCGAAATCGAGAATGACGATCCCGCGAATACGGGACGCGGGTGCGATGGCGTCGGACATGGGAATGTAATGGAAACTGTGCGGAGGCGTGATTCAGGAAAGCCTAGCGATAATCGGAACCAAATGAATTCGACGTTGCGTTGTTGGGAACGATCTGGCCCCTTCCTTGAATGCCATTTTGGAACTTTTGACCAACGTCGTCTGCGGAAGTCTCGGAGACAGCGCAGCCGGAAAGCAGCGCGCACGCGCATAGTCCGCAAATAATGAAGGCGATTTTCACGCCGCAAGAATAGAAAATCGATCACGCATGGCAATCCTGATTCCGCCAGAGCTCCTGCTTCGCGCGTACCGCCAAGGTGCGTTTCCGATGGCGGTGGCTCCGGGGGACATTCGGTGGTTCAGTCCCCAGTATCGCGGGATTCTGCCACTCGAGGCATTCCATGTCCCGCACGGCACGCGCCGGGCGGTGCGGGATCCGGCCTGGGAGATCCGGGTGGATACGGCTTTCGAAGAGGTAATGCGGGGATGCGCGCATCGAAAGGATACCTGGATCGACGACGTCATCCTGGGGAGCTACGTGCGTCTGCATCGAGCCGGTCATGCCCATTCGGTGGAAGTGTGGCGAGGTGGTGAGCTCGCTGGCGGATTATACGGTGTCTCGATCGGCGGGGCATTCTTTGGTGAATCAATGTTTCATCGTGTGACGAATGCATCGAAAGTCGCGCTGGTCTGGCTGATCCGAATCCTCCGGGCCGGTGGTTATACCCTTCTCGATACGCAATGGACGACCGCGCATCTCGCGCAGTTCGGGGCGAGGGAATTAGCGCGTGGGGATTACATGGAACTCCTCGGAGATGCCATGCTCGTGAAGGCCGAATTCCGGTGGCCGCTATCATCGGCCCCGGAAATCTAAGGCAGCGCTGAATAAAGCGGCGGGAGGCAGGCGCCAGCCAGTTTTGTCGGATGGCGAGGCCTCGAGAGTGGAGATTGGCTCGGAAGAGCCTGCCTCGGCGAGCGACGCAGGCAGACGGCGAAAATCGCTCGCTTATGGCCCTGCCGATTTATTCGCCGTTTCCCTAAGCGATTTGCCTTTCGCGATTGCCAAGGTGGATCGATGCCGACAAATTGACTGGATGACAGATGCCGCTGCCATCAACTGGGAGCAACTCGATATGATCGCAGACGGGTACACCCCGGATTTTGTGGAAATCTATCGGGAGTTCGAGGTGGATCTCCCGCGTATTCTCGGCGAAGTCGAGCAGGGGCTCGTGGCAGGGGATGCTGTCCGAGTCGCCCGTGCCGCCCATCAGGCCAAGGGAAGCGCTGCCAACTTCGGGTTCTTTGGATTCAGCGGAATCATGTCGCGCATGGAAACACAGGCGAAGTCCGGCAGTCTGGTCGGCCTGGACGGCGATTTGCAGTCCGCAAAGCAGCTTTTCACGACCTCGCTGGCCCAGGTGAAGGTTGAGCGCGGCATTTGAGTCGCAGTCGGTCGCCCTTCTTTTACCAGATATAGTCGCCTGCCTGCCCATCCCGACCGAGGAAGTGGCCGGAGTCGGCGACTGTAAGACGGCAGATCGTTGAATGGAGACTGCTCGCCGATTGCTCCGGTGAGAGGGGTGCATTCGGACCACCCATTTCAGTTTGTACCCAGCCAGGGCTGAGTGCAGTGACGGTGATGCCTTCCGGGCGGAATTCCGCGGCCATCGCCCGGGTGAGCATATTCAGGGCGGCTTTCGATACGGAATACGGATAATAATCGTAGTCTTCCTTGTCGCCGATCGAGCCAGCACCGGACGAAATGTTCACCACGCGCGGCTGGGAGCCTTTGCGCAAGAGGGGGATGCACTCGCGCGTCACCCGGGCGACGCCGGTTACATTGGTTTCGACGGCTTCCGCAAACCACGCGAGATCGAGCTCGACGAGCCGCTCGTTTCCTTCGCCGGGAAATATAGCGGCATTATTTACGAGAGCATCGAGGCTGCCGATTTCCTCGTCAATCGAGCGAACGGCCTCGCGTACCGAAATATCGTCGAGCACATCCAGGACGAGCGGGGTGATATTCGGAAACTCCTGCGAGATATTCCAAAGCAGGGGTGCCTTTGCCTTTCGCGTTCCGGCGAAGACGTGCCAGCCTGCCCGTGCAAAGGTGATGCTCAACGCGAGGCCGATGCCGCGACTTGCGCCGGTGATGAGGACGGTGCCTGCCATGGCGCAAGCATAGGACCCGAAGCCGCAGCGCGAAACGCCAAATGTGCGCTTACTGGACCCGGATCAGCACGATGTCACCCGCATCGGTTCCCGCTGCGAGCAGCGGTTCGGACGGATGCCATGCCACGCTGGCGACGGCGGAACCCAATGCCAGCACGGATCGTGGACGGGTTGAGCTTTCCGGTTCGAAGAAGATCAGGTTGCCATCGGCGCCGCCGGATGCGAGCCAGTCGCTCCCGCGACGATAGGCGAGGGCTACGCAGTCGCCGGTATGACCCTCCAATTGCTTCGGCATGGTTCCTTCGGGTCCGGTTTTGCCCGTGCAGTTCCATACCGTGACGAGGCGGCCGCCGCCGGTGGCGAGCTTGCGGGATGCGCTGTTGAATGCAAGGGCCTTGACCTTGGTCTCGTAGCCCTGGATGTGCAGCGGGTAGTCGCGGGTATGGTCGTAGAGGTGGACGCTGGGCGTCTGGTCTCCGGTCACCACCCACCGGCCATCGGGGCTCCATGATGCCAGCAGACTGGCGCCGCCCCAGTCGAAGCGAGCAAACGGTTCATCCGCGCCGAGTCGCCACATCAGGGCGCCGCCTCCGCAGACGCTGGCGATTTCCTCCGGCTGGCGGGGATTCCACGCGAAATCACAGACGCTGCCCCGATGCGAGGCGAACTCCTGCACGACAGCCCCCATTGCATCCAGAATAACGAGACGTTTCCCGATCGCGGTAGCCAGGTGCGAGCCGTCGGTGCTCCACGCCAGCTTTTCGATCCAGTCCTTTCCGATAGTCAGCTCCCACTCCGGGGTGACCGAAAAAGGCTCCCGGTAGATACGGATCTTCCCATCCGCGCCGCAGGTCGCGAGGATCGGCTCGAGGGGATGAAATGCCGAGATCCCGTTGCCCATGCCGTGGCCGGGCAGCTCCGCCGCGATCGAGCCATCGGGGCGCAGGAGCTGGATTGCTCCCTGCGAGGGGGTGGCCGCGAACATCGAGCCATCGGACGACCCTGAGAGCCCAAGCACATGATCGTGTGCCCGCGCATTGGCGATCTTTTGAAGTTCCATTTCCGGAAAGAGCGACCTTGCGCGATCAGGCCAGGCAGGCGCGGAATCCAGTGGTAAGTGCGGCGCGGTCGAGATTGCGGCCGATGAATACGAGCTTGTTTTCACGGGGGCGGTCGCCCCACGGGCCGCCATTCGCCCCGTCGATGAGCATGTGCACTCCCTGGAAAATGATTCGGTCCGGATTTCCCGCGATGGAGAAGACTCCCTTCATACGAAAAATGTCCTGCCCCTGTGTGCGGACGAGTTCGGAGAGCCAAGCATTCAGCTTGCGGCCATCGCAATCACCATTTGCCTCGATGCCGACGCTGGTGACGTCTTCCTCGTGATGGTGGTGATGATGTTCGTGGTGCTCAGCCTCCTCGAGGAAATGTGGGTCGAGTTCCATCGCATGGTCGAGATTGAAACCGCCCACATGGAGCACCTTATCAAGAGCGATGTCACCGTTGACGGTCCGGTAAACCTTTGCCAGCGCATTGATGCCCCGCAGACGGCGATCCAGCGCATCGACATCTGCTCCGGGGACGAGATCGCACTTGTTGAGCAGAATGACGTCGGCAAAGGCGACCTGCTCTCGCGCTTCCTCGCTATCATTCAGATGCAGATGGATATGCATGGCATCGACGACGGTCACGATCGCATCGACGAAGAACTGCTCCTTCATGTCGTCATCCATGAAGAATGTCTGCACGACGGGGCCGGGGTCCGCGAGACCGGTGGTCTCGATGAGAATGCGGTCGAATTTATCGCGCCGCTTCATCAGGCGCCCGAGGATGCGAATGAGATCGCCGCGCACTGTGCAGCAGATGCACCCATTGTTCATCTCGAAGATTTCCTCGTCGCTTTGGACGACGAGTTCATGATCGATCCCGATCTCGCCAAATTCATTCTCGATCACCGCGATTCGCAGCCCGTGCTGCTCGGTGAGAATGCGATTGAGAAGGGTGGTCTTTCCCGCGCCGAGAAAGCCGGTGAGGATGGTGACAGGCGTGCGCATGTTGCCGGGCTGCCTTACGCTTCGTCGCCGAGGTGGCGGTGCGGTGCGAGGTAGTTGGTGACGTAATCCATGACCGCGTCTTCGAGAGATGTGGTCGGGGCTTTGTAGCCGGTCTCGCGGAGGCGCGAGATATCGGCGCAAGTGTGGTACTGGTAATGAGAGCGAATGCTCTCGGGCATTTCGACGAACTCGATCTGCGGCTCCTGGCCAAGGGCCGCGAAAATAGCCCGGCCCAAATCGACCCACGTGCGGGCGACACCGGAGCCGACATTGTAGAGGCCTCCGGCCTTTTTGGATTTCGCGAGATGCAGCGTCATATCGACAGCATCCTTCACATACACGAAGTCGCGCATCTGCTCGCCGTCGCGATATTCCGGCTTGTAGCTTTTGAAGAGGCGGATTTTGCCCGTTTCGACGATCTGTTCGTAGGCCTTGCAGACCAGGCTGCGCATTTCGCCCTTATGCCATTCATTCGGGCCGAAGACGTTGAAGTATTTCACCCCTACGATGTCGCCGAGATACCCCCGCCGCTGGGCATGCAGGTCGAAGAGGTGCTTGGAATATCCGTAAAGATTGAGCGGGCGCAGCTTCGAGAGATTGGGCTCGCGATCGGACATTCCCTGCAAGCCATCGCCATATGTCGCAGCCGATGAGGCATATACGAACCGGGCCTCATTTTCGAGCGCCCACTCGGCGAGCGTCTGAGTATATCTATAGTTGTTCTCGATCAGGTACGCGCCGTCCTTTTCCGTCGTTGCGGAGCAGGCCCCCAGATGAAAAATCGTATCGATCGGACCGAGCTTGTCGAACTCGACTGCGGTGAGCAGCTCGTCGGCCTGCAGGTAATCCTCGAACTTGAGAGGAGAAAGGTTTTTCCATTTCTCATCCTCGCCGAGCACATCAGTCACGAGGATGTTTTCGACGCCGCGCTGGTTGAGCGCGTGAACGAGGGCGCTTCCGATAAATCCGGCTGCACCGGTGACCAGCACGCGGCTTTTCTTCT
>Ga0207702_10002597_pt1 | contig 16970 bp, 10 predicted proteins | sample KBSCornC62_FD_184302 | JGI IMG/M metagenome (GOLD analysis project Ga0207702, IMG submission 184302) | Corn rhizosphere microbial communities from Kellogg Biological Station, Michigan, USA - KBS Corn C6-2 (SPAdes) (version 2) | ecosystem: Host-associated > Plants > Roots > Rhizosphere > Soil ...
AAAAATGGCGGGCAGGTCATGACGATTATGTCACCAAACCATTTGACACGCTGGAATTGCTGGCGCGTGTCGACGCTCTTCTGCGGCGTACGCAGCCGCATCCAACCCATCGCGTGCTCCAGTTCGGTCCATTGCGGATGGATGTGAAGGCAACTGAAGTCAGTCGTGATGGTGAGGAAATAGAACTCTCTACGCGGGAATTCCAGCTATTGAGGCATTTCATGGAGCATCCGGGTGAGACCCTGACCCGAAAGCAATTACTGCAAGAAGTTTGGGGTTACGAGGACGGTATGTTCTCGCGCACGGTGGACGTACATATTGCCACTCTGCGGCAGAAGTTAGAAAAAGACGCCAAGCACCCGGAATTGATTCTTACGGTGCAGCGCACTGGCTATAAGTTCAAGGCATCGGCCGATGACGCATCCGATGCAAGGCGATAACCTAGACAAAGGCCGGAATTGGGGTTGGAGGCGTCGGGGTTGTACCGATAGAAAGTTAACTCGTAAGCGAAATACCAAGGAAAGTCGCGTGGAAAATGCGCTTACGCGCTGCACGAGGTGTGGGAGGTTATCGGAGCCCGATGATGCTTCGTAGCTTGGTCCTCATGTTTTGCAAAAGTCCCGCTCGCTGTACTTCTTTCTTTGGTGGCATGTGCAACAACCACGTTTGATAACAGTCCTCGTGCACTGGTCGCCCAAGCTCGTCAAGCTTGCACTGGTTTGAATTAACGGGTTTGAAGCAAATAGAGCAGAGAAACCCTCTTTGTTCCTGCATGACGTTACCCGCACGCGAATTAGATTGGCTGATTATCATGTGCGATTTCAAGGCGAAAATAGACGCCATGGTGGTATCTGCTTCGACAGGGAAAGCGGCCAGTTCCGTGCCAAGGTCACCTGTTCCCCCGGATACATCCATAGATCGGCCCGAGAATGAATCTATCACTGAGATGTTGATGGGCGAAATTTGGAATCCAACTATGCAAAGGAGCAGCCACTAGAAGATCGTGAGTCGAAGTTGCCTGAGCACCATTCCTCCGAGCCAATGTTTGTGCAATACGCAAAGGCCTCGAGAAATGTACAAAAACGGCTGCTGAGTTCATACGCTGCGCTTCGCTACTATCTGAGGCCCGGCAAGCGTATGAGAAACTTAGGGCAGCGAGCGATGAGATCCGCAGAACTCTTGATTCCGATGAAGAGCAAGTTCGCGCTCTCATGGACCTTGCGCAAGAGAAGGCCAAGGTTCATGTGGCGGCGGCCGAAGCCGTTTCGGGGCGGAAACCGCCGGGAGCCTCCAGGCCTGAATCCTTCATCGTGGACAAGATGACCAAGTTTCCCTGAAATTGCGGCCCTAAATTGATCTTCTTGAAAATCGGACTCGGTCGCAGACGGCAAAGGGGACGGTCCTCCCTAGCGCAGGAACATATTCCAACGTGGAACCGGCTCTCCCGACGGAAATCCCAATCATGGTTTCCGCCTTGCACTGATGACAAGTCCAAATGACCGCGATTTGCGGATCTTCTGAAGTGACTTGAGTAATCCAGGCCTAATCCGATAGGCGTACTTTCTGGCACTGAGGGGCCATTCTCGAAGTGTGTCCGATACGTTAGTACTAGTACCAGTGGCCAGGTGGGGCACTCACTAACGTTTATGCCGACATGGATTGGCTCGATTCTTAAACCGAAAGCAGCCCTCTTATTCTTCTTTTTGTGTCTTGGCGCACCCGCGCTGGCGCAGCAAGCTTCTCTGGCATTGCTGCAGCCCAAGGCAATAGAAGCCTCTCCCTTCGTGAGACCTGCGGAGCCGATAACTCTGCCCGAGGCTCCCAGCCATAGATTTTGGGATCGTAAGAATAGCTTTCTCTTCGCGACCACTGCAGCCCTCAGTACAGCGGACTTCGTCGCAACTCGAAACAACTTGCAGAATGGCGGGCGGGAGTTGAACCCAGTGTCCCGCATTTTCGCGGGCAGCACCGCAGGTCTGGCAGTTAACTTTGCTGGAGAAACCGTGGGCGTCATCGGAGTGAGCTATCTATTCCACAGATCGGGACATCACAAGCTCGAGCGCGCGGTGACTATGCTGAACATCGGTGCATCAGCGACAGCCGTGTCCTTTGACCTTCTGCATCACTGATATCAGAAACCAATCCAGACTCAAATCGGGTACTCATCTGCAATTACGACATAATTCTGCAATGGGGTGAAACAGATTCTCAAGCTGGAAAAGCGCCTACGATCGTTCGTAAGCGCTTCAGGTCTGAAGTAGTCGTTTGACTGATGAGAGGCGGCTTAGGGAGCAGGAATCTGGACATTGCTAACGATGTTCGAATAGCTGCTCTCTGCGTTGCTGGAGTCCACGGCCGTCGCGGCGTAACAGTAGTTCGTTCCACCGACGACGGCAGAATCCGTGTAGGCTGTAACCGCTAGTGTTGCTCCATTGATCTTCGAGTAGGCTCCGCAAGAATTAACGTAGACCGAGCGGTAAATGTTGTATCCCGTAATATTCGGCGACGTACTCGCGTTCCATGACAGAGCGACGGTGTGAACCGGCGCAGGGGTTCCAGTACCTGTGCTCGTGCCGGTTGTAGTAGTCGTTTGCGCGTTGCTGGTGAATGTCAAGGTGGCGCTGTCCGCGCCGGCAACCAGGGGACTATACGTCACGGTAAAGAGTGCACCTGTTCCCGCCGCGACAATCCCTGGCAGTGACAAACCGCTGATCACAAAACGTGAGCTGCTGGAGCTGGCTCCCGTCACCGTTACATTCGCCCCAGTGGCAGTGAGAGTTCCGGAGGCTGTCCCGCTGGTTCCCACAACTACGCTTCCAACCGCTACGGGCGCGGGGGACACACTCAGTTGTCCAGCCGCTGATGCTCCCTTTCCGCTCACCGCAACCGTCAGCGTGGGATTAGATCCATTCGACGTTACGGTCACCGTTCCACTCGCCGTGGTTGCTGTCGGCGGAGCAAAGGTTACTTTGAATGTCGCACTTTGACCCGCCCCGAGAGTCACAGGAGTCGCGATCCCGCTCAGCGTGAAACCCGTACCGGTAATTCCCACCTGCGAGATGGTTAGGCTCGAGCCGCCCGCGTTGGTCAGGGTATCTGTGAGCTGTTGCGTAGTGCCAGTCTGGACCGTTCCAAAATTCAAGCTCGTGGGATTCGCAGAGAGGCTTCCCGGCGCGGCTCCCGTGCCGGATAGGCCGATTGAAATCGTGGCATTCGGCGCATCTGAAGTGATCGTCACGGCACCGCTGGCGCTGCCCGTCGATTGCGGGGCAAAGGTCACCGTGAATGTTGTGCTTTGCGTGGCGTTCAGGACAACAGTCGGAGTGATCCCGCTCAGCTGGAATGCGGCACCATTGACCGTAGCCTGAGAAATGTTCACGGTCGATGGACTGTTGTTAGTGAGGGTGATCGTCTGACTGCTCTGCTTGCCAACGGTCACGCTGCCAAAGCTCTCACTACTCGGAGTTGCATCCAACTGACCACTTGCCACTCCGGTTCCAGTCAGGGAAAAGCTAGCGGAACTGTCAGACGCATTGCTAGCAATCGAAACGGTGGCGTTCACATCTCCCGCCGCAGTCGGAGCAAAAGTAAGGCTGATCGGAGCGCTCTGACCGGCGGCAATCGTTGTGGGCAAAACTGGCGCATTCAATAAGAACGCCTGATTGGAAATGGACACGCTGCTGACTGTGATCGACGCCGTCCCGGTATTCGATGCGGAGATGGACAACGTTTTGGTGGTCCCCGTAGTTACATTGCCAAACGCGAGGGTGGTTCCGCTAAGAGTCAACGTGCCCGTGGCCGTCTGCACGGTCGCAGACTTGCTGGAACTGAATCCCTGGCAGCCCACCATCGTTGCCACGCACAGCAGAACCAGCGCAAGCTTGTTTCCCCGGTTACTCGCGTTGCATCTCACGGCAGCAAGTGATGCAAATCGTTCGTTCATATCGTCACGTTCGTAAGAGCAAGAACACGAAGCATTTCCGCTGCGGCTGAAGTACTCATTCAGTGTGGGCTTAAACCCGACTTTGGAACAGGTTTCGAAGGTACATGGACGGGTTGGCTGGACCAGCTCGGAGATTTCTCTTAAGGACGTGAACAAAAAAGCAGGTAATTAGGGCCTAGTAGGCGGGGCCGGAGCGAAGCAAAACGCATTTTCTCGCATCGGCATGTAGCAAAATTCAACAGAATTGGGCTGAATTTCGACCTAGAACCCGAGGAAACGTCGATCCTCAAGGCTCTTGCGAAGGACGCAGGTCGCGCCAACACATTTCTTCTATTACCGTGTGGGCACGATTGGCAAAATGAGCGCCGAAGGATGCTTGTCGTCGTGATAGATCATGTTCGTAGCAGAATTGAATTCTTGAGCACGATTTCCCTCCAAGCCCGTATTTAGATTTCGATCGAACCGAGGGAAATTACTGCTGCTAAGCTCCAGACGCAGGATGTGTCCCTTCCGAAAGACATTGCTCGTTGCCCAAAGGTCAATTTTGAATTGGTAAATCTGGCCTGGATTGATGAGTTTAGGCTGCTCTTGAGAGTCGCGGTACCGCGTTCGAATGATTCCTTCTGTTAGATTCTGGGCGAAGCCGTTGGGCCAGACATCTACGAGTTTAGCCGTGAAGTCACTATCGACCGCGGAAGAGCTGGCGTAAAGTTCGAGGGTGACTGGTCCTGTGACTTCGAGGTCATTCGCGAGTACAGGCGTCGAGTAGACCAGAACGTCATTGCGGGCTTCGGCTGGCCTTTGGTCGCGAGGCCCTGGCGGCAGATGCTTTTCATCGCAACATAAAGGCCCGCCAATGGTTGGTACCGGATGTGCCGGATCATAGACGTATTGGTCTGGTGTTTCCGCCCGCGAAGCCGCGGTTGAGATGGTTCCGTCTCCATGCAGTGAGTTCGCCTTGCCCCCGGAGTGCAGAAAATACTTTGAATTGACGGCTCGCGCCAGCGGCCACTCGTCCTCTGAGCGCCATTCGTTGGTGCCCATGACAAAGATCTTGATGGGTTTGCCGGTCGAGAACTCATTCTGCGCATTCTTGAACAAGTAGTCGTACCAGGGCAGGATTATGTCATCGACTTGGAGGCTAGCGGCTTCTCCGAAATCCACCTCTCCGATCTTACGGCCAGAGCCTGCATGTCCTCCGATCAGGACGAGCAACCGTTGGCCACGTCGCGCCGCCTCGTTGCCGGCGCGATCTCGCATGCCCATGTAATTACGTAGCGAGCCGCCCAGGAAAATGTCATACCAGGCAGCAATGGTCAGCGATGGCACTTGAATATCGGGGAAGTGTTCCTCGATCGACCACCTTTTCCAGTAGTCGTCATAGTTGGGATGCCCCAACCAGTCGAGAAAATACGGAGCCAACGAGGCAGTAGAATCGGCCTGGGAAACCCCGGGAACGAAGAGCGGGTACTCCGACAATGGGAGCTTCCAAATCCCGTTCAGCGCATTGGTGCTGTGTTGTACCTTGCGATTCAGCGTGTCCTGGGCGAGTCCGGAAGTCCAGGATTCATTGAACCATTGCTCGAAAGCACCGCCCTGATAAGTCCAATTCTCGTGGTAGTTGCTGGCGGTGACCTCCGGGCAGATGCCCGCCAGGTGGGGCGGGTGCGTAATGGCCGCAAGCATTTGCGTAGCCCCGACATATGAGCCACCAAACATCCCGACTTTTCCATTAGAGTAAGGTAACTGGGCAGCCCATTCAACCGTGTCATACCCGTCGTTGGACTCGTTTAGAAATGGATACCATTCGCCCTCGGAGGAATAGCGCCCACGGACATCCTGAATAATGACCACATAACCGTGAAGTGCGCCCCGTAAACCAAAATCATCTCCTTCTTTGTTGTACGGAGTTCGTTGCAGCAGGACGGGAAACTTCCCTTCTGCCTTGGGCCGGTAAATGTCGGCACGAAGAATCACCCCGTCACGCATTTTGGTTTCGACGCCCCGCTGGATGACAACTTCGTACTGGTCGGCAGCGAAGGAGCTGCCGATCAGCAGCAAGAGACAAACGAAACTCCGGCTTGAAGAGATATTCATCCACAACCTCCGCTGGCTTTCGCGAGTACCGCGTCAGAACCACGCTGGATGTTATCAGAGTGAATCGGTTGTAAATCGGGTGGGGAATTCCAGATCATCCTGCCCTCCACTTTCGTGCCCTGCATGGCACGGTCGCGCCATTTACCGGACTTGAGGGCAGAGTTAGCCTGTTCTTGAGCAGCACTTGGGGGAGGGCTGATCAACAAACGTCCCGCGACTCAAACTGAGTCTGGGGCGTTTTGTTTTGTGCGCACATCCATAGCTCTATTGGAGCCAGCATCGCGGCGGGAACCACGAACTTCGAACTCAGCAGAGTCAGAGGACTGGTATCGATGCATACGCGCAAAGGTAGCGCGAACAAGGAAGAGCTTATCTGACCTCGTCGTCCGTCCAATCGTCCGGCGGGAGCGAAACTCCCCAGATGTTCTCCGGCTTGTCGAGACCGATCCCGCATAATCGGGGCCCATCAGGATCGATATAGACTACTTTTGCTAGCGCACGTTTCTCCGTCAGAATGACGTGAATCTCAATCCTCATGCCCACTCGCAAAGGAACGGCGGTTGAGATCAACGCTCCGTGGCGATTCACCACGATGGTCTCCCCATCACAGGTCAGAGGCTCGCTGAGTACTTGAGCCGCGATACGGACCTTCATCCGAACGCGCGTACTTCTTCGATTTTCATGGGCAAGAGGGTCTGGGCACATCGCGTCACCTCGATGACTGTACCAGAGTATGACCTACAGCAATTGATCAATCAGCTACATCGGTGATTCGCGAATCGCCCTGGCCTGCTCTCGGTTTGGACGCTTTGAGCAATGCGATCGAGACTAAAACTCCGGCTAGCGATTGTGTCAGTTGTCGTGAGACAGGAATGGGAGCAAGCACGCTAGCGGATTTTTCGCTGCAAGAATGTGAGACGCCGTTTCGGGTTTGTGTCCAAAGTAGCGGAAAGAGCGGCGCTGGCCGTATCGTGGTGCTCTTCCGTATACCAGGAAGGAGCGTATCGTTCCAATAAATTAAAGAGACGCTGCAGGGCCTGGACTAGCTTTTTTGATTTTCCCCTCAGCCTTGCAAGTTCGGCCTGATTACTTCCCATCGGGGTAGGTAGCACCGTGATGTGCATCTCTTTCTGACCTTTATGCCTGGAGTGATACACGTCCTCTTCTAGCTCGAGCATATGTGAGCGCAAAGCTTCCAATGTGAGTCGACTGGCCTTGCAATTGTCGTACGATGCGAAGAAGTATAGCCCCCACCCTGCTCAATGGCTAATGCATGTCGTCAATGAGAAGGACCTCGCTGCCGAGGCCAATTTGATCTGAAACATCCGCAATGCATACTTCTTCATTAATTGATCCATCGAGCGCGCATGCGAACTGGCTTCCTAATAAGCAGCTGCCCGCGAAAAACTCGCGGGCAGCTGTCAAGTCGGGCGGTTCGCTTATGGTGCCGTGCCAGTCAGCGTTGCCGTGTGCGGACTGTTGGGCGCGTTGTCAGCGATCCGCAAGGTAGCGCTGAAGTTTCCAGAGCGGTTTGGCGCGAACGCGACGTTGATGTTGCACGTCGCACCCACGGCCAGCGTGTTTCCGCAAGTGCGAGACGTGATAATGAACTGGCCAGGATTGGTCCCCGCAAGCCCGATCGCGTTGATGTTCAAGATCGCGCTTCCGGTGTTGGCCAGAACGAACGTCTGCGAAGGACTGGTCGTGCGCCGCGGAACCGTTCCGAAGTTCCAGGACACCGGGCTCAGCGAAACCCCTGCCTGTATGCCAGTTCCGGTCAGAGCGACCACCTGCGGACTCGTGATATCCGAATCCGTGATGGTCAGCGTTCCGGTCAGGACGCCCGTCGTCGTTGGAGCGAAGACGACGTTCACGCGACAGCTCCTGCCCGGCGCCAGGCTTCCTCCGCAGTTGTTACTGTCGGAGAAGTTCGGACTCCAGGAGAAGCCAGTGAAGGTCAGCGTCGTGGTTCCGACGTTCGCGATCGTCACCTGTTGAGTCGCGCTTCTGGTGCCGACAACCTGATTGCCGAACAGCAGCGAGAACGTGCTCAGGCTGATACTGCTCACGGTTTGGGTCGCCGCAGCCGACGTGCTGCCGTTGACGTTGCCGTCGCCGGAGTACGTGGCCGTGAGAGTGCGCGGACCGCCGGTCTGGAACGTGATGGTGCAAGCGCCGACTGTCGGAGCCGCGGAGCAGCTTTCGCCGGTGCTGGCCCGCACGGTCACGCTACCCGTCACTCCCGATCCCGCGAACTGCGGAGTGACCGTGTACCTGATGGTCACGATCTGCCCGATGATCGACGGATTCGGCAGGTTGGAAACGATCGCCGTCGCGCTGCTGGCCTTCGTCACAGTGACGCTTCCAGCAACGAATGTAATCGCATAGTTCGGCGCGACTGCACCCGAGCACGTGCTCGGATAAGACGCCACTGAACTCGCGCTCGTCGCAGTCGTGGTGCAGGTTGGCTGCGTGGTTAACGCAGTCGCCGCGCTCTGGCCGAGAACGAAGGCGCTGTATGCCGGGGTGATCGCCGGAATGGGTCCGCCGTAGGTCATCGTGCCGCTGCTGGCGGTGATGGTCAACGGTGCCCCGTTCACAACGAAGGTGCCGCTCGCGGTGCTGCCCTGGAAGCCGTTCTGCGCCGCATAATTTGCGACGAGAGTGTGGCTTCCTGCCGCTGGCGCCGTCAGGTTGAATGTTGCGGAACCTGCGCTGAGCATCTGCGTGAGCGGTACCCCGCCATCTACGGCGAGGGTGAGGTTCCCGGTCGGCGCCACCGTCCCGCTCGTCGCCGCAACGCTGACGGTGATAGCGCCGTTCGCGCCGTAGGTGATCGCAGGAGACGTGATCGTCATGCCGGTGCCGACGACGCCAGTTCCGGTCATCGAAACGATGACGTTCGGACGCGCCGGATCGTCGGACGTGATCGTGAGAGTCGTGCTCTGCGGTCCGCCTACGGATGGCGAGAACGTCACCGTGAACGAGCAGGTCTGGCCAGCGGTCACCACGCTGCAAAGCGTGGGAACGAAGTCAGGCGCGCTCGATATCATGTTGCTGATGTTCAACGTCGCTGTACCAGTATTGGAGATAATGATCGACGCGGAAGTCGAACTGCTGCCTACGGCAACCGTGCCGAAGGCAAGCGAGGTCGGCGCTACGCCGATGATGGGAACGGGAGAGATGGTCGCGGTGTTCGACCAGCCAGAGAGCAGCGCAGACGTTGTGTTGTAAAGCTGCTCGTGCGGCGTATTGAATCCGTCATCGATGGCCTGGACGCGATAGTAATACGTCGTCCCAGACACAAGCGGTGTGGGGTCGTTCAACGTGATCGGACTGCCGTAGTCCACGCCCTCTCCTATGACATTGCGGGTTGGACTGGCGGCAACTTGAATGGGCGAGGGATTCGGGAACGCAGGATCGATGTCGCGCTGAACGGTGAAGCTAGTTTCGCTCGCCGAGTTGTCGGTGAACGAGATATCAACACCGCCATTCGTGTTTGCTGCAACGACGAGCGGGCCAGGCGTGTTTGGGGGAACCTGCCACATGATCGGCCGCATCATGTCGTTCTCCTCGTGGCCGAGAATGTGACAGTGCCACACGTACTCCCAACCGAAGTTGGTCGGGCCATCTAGGGTGGCTGCGCCGCCATTGCTGAACGGGTTCAGGTTCGTAAAGTTCATGTTTGAGCCGGTTATGTCGTTCAGGCGCACACTGTTGGGAATTGGCCACGGAAGCTGTGGCGTGATCGGCTGAAGGGCGACGACAATGTCTTCCAGCGGATTCATCCGGACCGTGTCTTTCCATCCCATCTCGTTCGCATCGGGCGGACGTAAGGATCCGTCCCATCCAACGCGATTGATGACCTGGACGTTGAACAAGTGGAAGTGAATGAAGTGGCTATCCACTCCGTTGTGCGTAATCTTCCAGAGTTGGGTATCTCCCTGGCGGACTATCTCCGTCGCCGGATCGACATATCCCAGCGGAATAGTCGTCTGGTTCTGGAAATTAACGTTCGGCAGCTCGGTGCCGAGCGTGGCATTCATCCGACCGTAGTCGGGCGTGAAGAGTTCCTGGATCGTCTTGTGGTTCAGTGGAGCGCACTGCGAAGGCGCCGTCGCGCTACACTGAGGCAAGTTTTCAGCCGACAACAACGACTCGAACGTCAGGGGCGCGATCGGTTTGAAGGTAAGCGTGTTGGCGGAAATCGGCGCGTATACCGGTGGGAAATTTCCGGCATATGCGGAGTTGTAGTTGGGCTCGGGCACAATGGTTGTCGGCTGGGTTGATGCGAAGATGCCGGGGGTGGTGGCGGTCGATGCGAAGGCCGCGTTCAATGCCGGCAAGCTGAAGGGCACCTGGTTCGGCGCGGTTCCGTCCACGATTACTTGCATGACCGTGCGCGTGTTGGGGCCGTACCCCGGAGGCGTGTTGGGCGCGCCGCCGATAGGCGTCTGATCGCCGTCTCCTGTGAAGTAGTCCAGACGGGAGTCATTCGCGGGCGCGGGCGTGGGCGCGTCGTTGTAGAGAATGAGAGTCTGACCCGCGAACTTCGAGAAGTCCACGATTACATCGGCGCGCTCCGCAGGCCCGAGCCACAGGCCGTGAACCGCGACGCTGCCGATCGTGATGCTCCTCACGTTCTGCTCATAATTGATTGGTGTAGGCGGAATCACGACCGGAGTGGGAAGCAGGCCTCCTTCGCTGCCGATCTGAATCCAGGCCGGACCTGCAGTTCGGGGATCAGGCGCACCCCCATTCCTGCCGTCTGCCGCCCACATGGTCTGTGGTACGGGGATCCCAGGTTGCGGTCCGTAATTTGGCCAGCAACCGCTTGGAAGTCCAGTTCCGTTGAGCGGGTTCCCTGTCCCGTCCAGCTTGCCAATAGCGAGACCAAGGACAAGGCCAGGCACGGCCACAGGGTTGATCGTGGTGCAAAGGGGTAGCGGCGCTCCAGCTCCCGGCGGGACAGCAGGAAGCATCGCAACTTCCGTTTTGTTATTCGGATCCGCCAGGAACCATGACAGGTTCCACGAGCGGTCATTTCCAGCGCTCAGCACTTGGAACCGGTAAGCAGCCGGAGCCACGTGGAGAACCGGATATGCTTTGCCATTGACTACAGGCGTGTCCATGAACGATTCCGGCGTGCCGGACGGGTTCGGGATAATGGGACAGCCAACCTGATTGTTGTTGGCGGGCGAGGGTGCCAGCACTTGACCAGGGAATGCAGCCGATGTGCATGGGATGGTCACCGCGTCTGGCGGATTCGCCATTGTCAGGGTCGTCTGAGGCGGGAAGAACCACGGTCCGTAGTCCCAGCGTCCGAATGGATTGCCCCCACCCAGCGCGTCTGCCGGATCCTGGTTTGGCACGTAGACGTGAGAGAACCAGAGGTCGCCGTTGCTCCCAGTTGTAGAGAGTGGTGTCGCTCCGAAGTTCCCGTCCCAGGTTGGGTCTTGCGCGTCGAGTTGCACCTTGCTTGGGACGAACGTTTTGTCCTGGATAACCAGAGGGATCAAATGCGTGAGATCACCCGCAGTGATGCTGCCCGGAGCTGTCGCGTTTGCCAGCGCAGTTTCCTCGGCGGGATCGTAGAGAAGATAACCGGCACGCCTCTCCAGCATAGACGTTAAGGCGAGTGATGCCATAAGCATGATCGTGGTAGAACATCAACCGTCCGCCCTGCTGGTTGGTCCAATAGAAAGTCATGTCACCCGCTGGTGGCGTCGTCGTTGCGCCCGGAGGCAACGTGCTTGGATTGCCAGGAGTGAAGCAGTTGCTCGTAACGCTCGCCGTGCATAAGGGAACGATGTTTCCTCCCGAGAAGTACATGTCGGGAACGGGCTGAGTGCTTGCCCCGACTGCGGCATTGGCTTCGCCCTCTGGCGTCGTCCATTGGTGCGGCGTGCCGTCACTGATCCACGGAGTTGCGCCACCGTGTAAATGAAGGGTCGCGCGGTTCTGCGGATCGTTAGGGCCGGAACCCATGTAGGTCGTATCGACCGGAATAAACAGATTGCCCCCAGCGCCAGCGGGAAGCAGATTTCTGAACAGCACGCGCACCGGCCGATCTTTCTGCGCGAGAATCACCGGGCCTAGATACGATTGGGCGCTGCAAGCCGTGCTTGTGGTGCTTGCCAGTTGGCAATAACCACGCAGCGTTGTCGCTGGCAAATCGGCGTGCATCTGCGCTGTGTACTGCACCAGCCCGATGATGTAGAAGTCGGACCCTGGAAAGGTCGCTGTGTCCGGAGTTGCGATTGCGGATTTCAGGTCGGGCAGCAGGTCCTTAAACTTCTGCATGCCTCCTGTAAAGGGTGGCCCGATGATCGCGGTGGCCATCGCGCCGCCTCCGCAGGCTGGCTGGGCTGCGCCGCCGCAGGTCGGAGCCAACAGGGAACCGCCCGCTCCCACGTCGACGATGCTGACCACGGGCATGGTGTAATTGGTTCCGCTTCCGCTGAGTCCTGTGATTGCCCCGCTCGAGTCCGCCGTTGCGCTCGCAGTCGCGCCAGTCCCGGTGGGATCGGTAATCACGACGACGGGATTGACGTAGCCATCGCCACCATTGATGAGCGTGAATCCAGTGATTGTGCCGGCGGGAAGTGGACTGTTCGCCCAGTTTCCAACACCGAATAAGTCTGTGCAATTCGTGGAATTCGAAGCGGTGTCAATCGGCACACCATTCGCATCGAAGCCGTTGCAAGTTGGCACATTGGTCGCCTGAGCTGCCATCATTCCGCAGAGCAGCAGGAGCAGGAACGAAAGACGAAGTAGGGCTTTCATGGCTACTTTACCCCCTTGCCGTGTTTCCTGAGGTGGGCAGCGCGTCTGTCGCTGTGGCGGACCGCGGCTTTCCAGCGTTCGCTGTTCTTCATCTTGCCCATCCCTATTTGCCGCATCGAAACTTTCTGGCCAGGCTGGCCCATGGGTTGGTGTGTGCTTTTTTTCGTTTGAGCAACCGCCCCCACAGTAATGACTGCTGTGAGAAAGAAAGTAAGTAAGAGAACTCTGCTTAAGATCAGCGACGCGCGTTTGTACATAGAACTCTCCTCAATTGCGAAGAATTGCAGTCATAATTCCTGGGACAGTAACGACCACCTGGGCACCAACAGCAGGGGGAGACAAATCAACGAACACGGCTACGAACAATGCAAAATACGAAATGCGAGGGCAGGCGCGCGTTGCTGTGGCGCAACAAGTGCGCCTGATCACCGGCAACGGTGATAGGAATCACCGCGAATGCCGCGATTATCACTACAATCACTGTTGCTGATTCAGGTACACAGCCGTGAAGCTTGAAGGGATCCTGCTAACTTCCAAGCCGTGACATAAAGGCAGGAGTTGTTCAGTGGCGAAGTCCAGCTCGTAAAGCCCTTCCCCCCGGTCGGGTATCGGCCCCTGCTCAGGAAATTGAAAAACTCTTAGATTCAGTTACCGCAGCGTTGCTGCAACAGCCTTGGTGCGCAAGCGCTCCCCTGCCGTTTGCCATCAACGCGAACCAAGCAACGACTCGACATGGGGAGCGCACATGCAGAAGAATGCGGCAAGGATGTTTCCAAGGGGGCCGGCAGACGCATTGGCTTCATCTGCTAGCAGGGGATTACGATCTCGGCCCAATTTACGGCCCAAAACGGCTTCCCGCACGCGGCATTGGCTGGGAGCCTGCAAGGATAGTTGGGCACACGGAGCTGGCCAGCCAGAGAAGAAGATTCTCCCTCGAATGCATTAGCACTTCTCGGCTATTCGCGGACCTGCCGCCTTCGGCGGAGTCGGAATTGTCCGCCTGCGCAACGGAACGCTCATTCGTCAGCCGCGAGACCATCTTTCGCGAAGACGACCCAATTCGCTTTGTAGACGTAATCGCAACCGGCTCGGTCAAGGTCACCCGGCTCAGCCGCGAGGGCAGCGAAGTGATTCTGCGAGTGGAGCGCGCGGGCAGCCCGGTCGATGGACTGGGAGCTCATTACGAACCGATACACACGACATCCGCGTACGCCATGCGCGATTGTTGCATTCTCAGTTGGGATGCCGTTGAGTTTGCGAGCCTTGCTGCGCGACATCCAATCCTGCAAAGAAATGCGGCACTGGTGATGACCCGCCGCCTGCAATTACTGCAAGATTCGTTTTGTGATTTGAGTACGGCGCGTGTGCCGCAGCGCCTGGCTCGAGTGTTGCTCCGGCTGGCTGCAGAAGGCCCATCCAATCCGGCGGATGCTTGGGGACTGTCGCGCGAAGAGCTAGCGCAAATGACCGGAACTTCTCTGTTCACGATCAGCCGCTTGCTGCGCGAGTGGGCGGAACGGCAGATCGTATACGTGGATCGCAGCGGCGTTGCGATTGAAAATTTTGCGATGCTGGTCTGCATCTCCGAAGATCATGAAGAGAGTCCTCCGGCCAACAACGATTTTGGTCGGGTACCGACTGCCATCAGATGACCAAGGGATTTAAGCTCGCTGAGCGCCTTTGAATCTACCCGCAAACCAATCTTTCTATTCCCGCCGGATTCTGACAGCTCGGCAAAAGGCCCAAAGCTGAGGCTGCGCTCTTCTAGCGCCAAACCATAGGGAATATCAAACGCTGATTGAGGCTATGGACTCGCTGCGGACAGCTCGCAATACGTTGTCACTCACGTTCCCCATTTAGCTGCGCGATGAGGAGGAGATACATAACACTGATGTAACAACCGGCTGTTGATTCCAGTCACAGAACCCGACAATAAACTGTCAAGATCTTGGATCTCCTAATCAATGTGACATCACACTTCTGCTAGTCCACTCTCTGGATACATACCGTTATTAAATTGCGTACAGACCCAAAGTATGTTCTTCAAAATTTCATACCAGCTGAAACACTTCGTACCCCTAAACAGCTGAGTTAGTTGTCTGCGCAAACAGTTATGGTTGTGGAATTCGGCGTGCCACGAAATATGCGCTTGGGATGACCCTGTCTTACACATAACAATTGGATTTGTCAGGAGAGAATCTTTATGACGCGCATTTTCAGACGCTTGTACAGTGTGATCTTCGCTGTGCTGGCTGTTTTGTTGCTGTTTACGATAGCCGTTCCAACATCGACAGCACAGACACAGTTCGGTCAGCTAGGCGGTTCCGTCAGCGATCCTGCGGGCGCCGTCGTCCCGCAAGCCAAGGTCACCGTGACCAATGCCTCTACCGGGCAATCACAGACCGTTCAGACCAACAATGAAGGATTATTCACCGTCGGTAATGTGGCGATCGGGCAATACACAATTGCTGTCGAGAAGGAAGGCTTCAAGCGCACTACAAAACAAGTGAGGGTAGAAATCGCTCAGAGCGTGTTTGCGCCGGTTGCCTTACAACTCGGCACCACGAGCGAGACGGTCGAAGTCTCAGCGGCCACAACTGTCGTCAATACGGTCAATGGGGAAGTCTCGCGCGAAGTGACCGGGGCCGAGATCAGTAACATGCCGCTCCTTACCCGAAATCCGTACGCATTACTGTTGCTGGCTCCGGGTGCCGTAGATACTCAGAATGGCAACGGGGACGCAAATGGAGCAGGGGTAGCCGTTGCAGGCAGCCGTACAAGATCCGTTAATTACTTGCTGGACGGTACAGAAAACAATGAAACCTTCGCCACGGGCCCGGGCACTCTTGTTCCGGTAGATGCCATTGAGGAATTCAAGATCCAGGCCAACAGCATGACGGCCGAGTTCGGTCGCAACAGTACGCAGGCTAACGTGGTGACGAAATCCGGGACTAACAGATTCCACGGAGCCGCTTCCGAGTTCTACCGCGGCGCTGCATTGTCCACGCAACCGATCGAGGAAAAAGTGAACTCCCTGCCGAAGTCGAACTATGTGCGAAATGTCTTCGGGGCGGCGTTGGGTGGACCGATTATCAAGAACAAGACATTCTTTTTTGGTGCGTTCGAGGGCACTCGAGTGCGCAGTACCGGCCAGAATTTCTATTACGTGCCCACCCAGAATTTTTTCAATGCTTCGTCTCCCAACATGCAGTCCTATTTGACTGCGGGCGGCGGGCTGCCCACTCCCCAGCTCTCCGATGTCATCACGGCGGGGGATATTAATACTTTTGAAGCGACGGCGGGTTTGGCTACCGCCCCACTAGCAGATGCCAACACGGGGATTCCGCTACCAGCCGGCACACCCTTGTTTCAGCGGACATTCGACAGCATTCCCATTGATGCCGGCGGCGGTGTCCAGCAGAACACCTGGTCCGTGACAGGCAGGGTGGATCATAGAATATCGGGTGTTACCAACCTTTCAGGGCGGTATGCCTGGTATCGGCTGGAGTATCCGGTGGGCGCGAGTTCGGACTCGCCCTTCTCCGATTTCAATACTCCATACGCGTTGCGGAGCCAAAACGGAGCGCTTGTTCTTACCCACAGCTTCTCACCGACTCTGTTTAATGAAACCCGTGTCGCTTACAGCCGCACCGAGCCCAATTCGCCGTTAGGCAAAGGCAGCGTAAACGAAATGTGCCTTCAATATGGAAACTTGACTTCGTTGGGTACCGGTGACGCGATGGTGTTTCCGGGTTACCTACCGACGTCGTGCGGTGCCTTCGCTATTCCCAGCGGCGGACCGCAGAACAACTACAGCGGCTACACTGGGTTTACCTACTCACACGGGCGCAATGTCTTCAAGTGGGGTGCGTATGCCAGGCACCTGCGCGACAATCACACGTTCGGTGCTTCCTCGAACGCCTTTGCTTCGAGTTCCGCAATGCAGAGCCTGTTGAACGGGCAGATCGACAGCATCATGTCTCTCGCCATCGATCCCAAGGGACATGTTCCCGGCGACACCTATGACCCCGCTGTGGATGGACCGCTGACTGCGCCCAGCTTCACTCGTCACTACCGCTATAACGAGGTGGCCTTCTATTTTGAAGACCAGATCAAGATCGCATCGCGCTTCACGCTGACAGCG
>Ga0207702_10002601_pt1 | contig 16957 bp, 17 predicted proteins | sample KBSCornC62_FD_184302 | JGI IMG/M metagenome (GOLD analysis project Ga0207702, IMG submission 184302) | Corn rhizosphere microbial communities from Kellogg Biological Station, Michigan, USA - KBS Corn C6-2 (SPAdes) (version 2) | ecosystem: Host-associated > Plants > Roots > Rhizosphere > Soil ...
CACTTTTTTGCTCCCTCCGGGACAAAGTAAGCGTCAATACCGAAGCCATTTTCACATCTGTATTGACGCTTACTTTGTCCCGGAGGGAGCAAAAAAGTGACGGTCACGTAAGATTCACATGCTTAACCGATCTCCCGCTAGGGGTTATTCCCCAGGAGTGAGCGTTTCGCGCGTAAATCCTTACACGGGGACCGCTTTGCCGGTGCGCGCAGCTTCATAAATCGCGAGCAAATAACGAACGTCGCGGCGCCCCATTTCGCCCGGCACGATATTCGGCCGGTTGGCGAAAAGGTCGCTCGCAAACGCGTCCATTTGCACGGCTTGATGATTCGTGTGGGGCAGGTCCATCGGCCCCTTGCTCGTCCGGCCTCTCAGGCCGAGGTATCCATAAGCTGGATGCAATTCGAACCAGCCGCTGGCCGCATCGACGTGGAGCAGGCTCGCTTCCTCATTATAACTCGTGCGCCCATCGGCCTTTAATCCGCCCGGAAATTCCATCGTCCAGGTAATCGTTTCTTCGATGTCCTGAAAAAACTCCGGCCGCTTTTTGGGCAACTCTTTCGCGGTGATGGAAACGGGTTCCTTGCCTGTGACGTAGCAGGCCGCCTGCACGCAATAAATGCCCATGTCCATCAGGGGCCCGCCTCCCGCGAGTTCGTGGTGGAATCGCCAATTGTTAAAATTCGCGATGAATCCGTTATCCATGTTGATGTGCTTGAGCGGCCCGAAGACTTCCTGCGTTCCCAATCGCGTCATCTCGAGATTGTAGGGCTCGTAATGGAGGCGATAGCCGATCGCCAATTGCTTGTTCGCGGCTCGGCACGCCGCGATCATCGCGTCGCAATCTTCAATCGATGTCGCCATCGGTTTCTCACAGAGCACGTGCTTCCCTGCTTTGGCCGCGCGCACCACGAACTCGCGATGCAGCGCGTTGGGCGTGACCACATAAACAATGTCAACGTCAGGATTTTCCGCAATGCGGTCGAAATTCTCGTAGTTGTAGACCGCAGAATCAGGAAGATTATAACGCTTTTTCCAGATCGGAATTTTCTCCGGTGACCCCGTCACGATGGCCGCAAGACGACAGTGTTTCGTCACCTGCAAGGCAGGCGCGAGCTGGTGGGTGGAATAACTGCCGAGTCCGACCAAGGCGACTCCGAGTTTGCGCTCAGGCGTGGCCTCCGCGCCGATCAGGCGACTGAGAGAAGAACCAGCAAAAACGCCGAGACCGGCGGCAGCGATCGAACGGACAAATTGGCGACGTGAGTGCATGACTTATAGGAGATGCACCGCGGTCGCAAAGGCAAGGCGCCCAACGGTTCACCCCATTCGTTCGTTAGGATTTGCTGTTAATCCTGTTGCACAGCGCGCAGATTCCAAGATCGCTATCCTCGCCATGTTCGAAACGCCGCGCGAACGCGCCGACTACATCGACAAGCGATTAGCGGAAATTTACCCGCAGCCTGCCATTCCGCTCGATCATCGGGATGCATTCACCTTGCTCATCGCGGTGCTTCTTTCGGCGCAATGCACGGACAAGCGCGTGAACGAAGTCACCCCGGCCCTCTTCGCCGCGGCATCGACGCCCGCCGCGATGACGAAACTGTCCGTTGAACAAATCAAACAAATCATCCGTCCGTGCGGACTGTCGCCGCAGAAATCGAAAGCGATTGCTGAGTTGTCAAAAATTCTGGTCGAGCGTCACGCAGGCGAGGTGCCTCGCACATTCGATGAGCTCGAGGCTTTGCCGGGCGTCGGCCATAAAACCGCGTCGGTGGTGATGGCGCAGGCCTTCGGTCACGCTGCGTTTCCGGTCGACACTCATATCCATCGTCTGGCCCAACGCTGGAAACTCAGCAGCGGACGCAATGTCGTCCAAACCGAGCGCGATCTAAAGAAGCTCTTCCCGGAAGAGCACTGGAACGCGCTCCATTTGAGAATCATCTATTATGGCCGCGAGCATTGCACCGCTCGCGGTTGCGATGGGACGGTCTGCGAAATCTGCCGCACTCTTTTTCCGAATCGTCTACGCCCGGTAAAGACGAGAAAATGAGTTGATTTGCCTTTGGAGACCCTCAACGTTCCGCCTTCTGACAGCGGACGGTTAGCTCAGTTGGTTAGAGCACGTGCTTCACACGCACGGGGTCACAGGTTCGAGTCCTGTACCGTCCACCATTTCCCACCAGGCCAGTCGGTGAACGGAGGATCGCTCCAATATTTCCCTTCCCGCCGACTGCCTCATGTGCGACTGATCCCACCGCGATTGTGGCGAACCGTGGCACTCCAACGCGTCTCGGCTCGTTTCCGCGCAGACAACGGGGCGCGATTTTTTCTAACCGCGGAAGATGAGTCACGTCGCTGCTTTCCAGAAGCGACTCTCGTATCCACCGGTCTTATAGTTCCTGTCAGGCGTTCCACGGCGAGTGCACACGTCCGTTGTTTCGGCCATTGCGACATGGTTAAAAGGCATCGTTGGACCGGCATCACCTAAGTAATCTTCGGCATTTGCTATGTTTTCACGTTGGGCTTCCGTATGCACGGAAGCTCTTCCATTCAGCCATTTCTTTGTGATGAAAAACCCATACCTCCCTGTTCGGCCCAACTTGTCAGGCATGCGAAGCGGGCTACTCCTCGCCTCCGTTTTTGCCCTTTTCGCGGGAAATCCTCTCTCTGCGCAATCCGAGGACACCACCACGATGCAACCCGGCGCCGGTTCGAAAATCGGCGCGGATCTTCCCGTGGTCGAAGCCGTGCTCACTGCGGCACCGAATGTTCCGCCACCCATCACGCGCAAATCGCCCGCTCGCGTGGTAGTCAAACTCGAGGTGCGCGAGGTCGTGAAGAAGCTGGCCGATGGCGTCGACTACACGTTCTGGACTTTCGGCGGCAGCGTTCCCGGCATGTTCATTCGGGTGCGCGAAGGCGATCTGGTTGAATTCCATCTCAACAACCACCCTTCATCGAAACTTCCGCACAATATCGATCTCCATGCTGTGACCGGGCCCGGTGGTGGCGCGACCTCATCCTTCACGGCGCCCGGCCATTCTTCGCAATTCTCTTTCACCGCCCTCAACCCAGGCTTGTTTATCTATCACTGCGCCACGGCGCCGGTGCCCATGCACGTCGCAAACGGGATGTACGGGCTGATCTTGGTCGAGCCCAAGGAAGGCCTGCCTCCGGTGGATCGCGAATATTATGTCATGCAGGGGGAAGTCTACACGTCCGGCCGCAACGGTGATCCGGGCATGCAATTCTTCGATCTCAACAAGCTGAACGACGAACGTCCGCCTTATGTCGTCTTCAACGGCGCAGTCGGCTCGTTAGTCGGCGATCAAGCGCTCACCGCCAATGTCGGACAAAAGGTGCGCCTCTTCATTGGAAATGGCGGCCCGAATCTCACGTCTTCATTTCACGTGATCGGCGAAATTTTCGACGATGTGTATCAGGAAGGCGGCACCGTCATCACGCAGCACAATGTTCAAACCACGAGCATACCTCCTGGAGGAAGCGCCATCGTTGCTTTTAAGGTCGACGTGCCTGGCACCTTCATTTTGGCGGACCATGCGTTGGCCCGCGCTTTCAACAAAGGCGCACTGGGCATGTTGAAAGTAGCCGGTCCTGAAAACGCGCGAATCTATAGCGGAAAGGAAGTGGATGAACTGTATCTCGGCTCCGCTTCGCCCGCTGGCACGGAAGCTCGGCGCGAAGAGGCTGCGTTGGTGGCTCGGCGCGAGGACGCCATCGCGAAGAATCCAGAGATTTCGAACATCACGAAGGATATTCAAATCCAGCGCGGCAAACAGACCTTCCTCTCCACGTGCTTCGCCTGCCACGGGCAAGATGCTAAGGGCATTGCGAACGTCTTCCCGCCTTTGGCCGGATCGGACTTCTTGAAGGCAGATCGAGACCGCGCGGTTCGCATCGTGAGCAAAGGCCTGACCGGACCTGTGGTGGTCAATGGGACGACCTACAACAATGTCATGCCTGCACAAATGCTCACCGATGAGCAAATCGCCGACGTGCTGACCTTCGTCATGAATAGTTTTGGCAACGATTTCGGCCGCGTCACGATTGACGACGTTCGTCGCGTCCATAGCGATCTCAGATAATCATGCGCCTCGGCCTGCTCGCCGTATCCGTGTTTTCCTTACACGTCGCGATCTTCGGCGCGACGGGGAGAATCACGGCGAGCTCGCCCGCGGTGGCGACCACACCGCCGCCTCATTCCTTCGCGCCGGGAGCTCCGGCCGGAATTCCGGATGACGCTCCGGTCATTCCCGCCGGCGAGTATCGTCCCATTCTTCGCGGCCCCAAAGACGCCGACGTCACCGCCGTGGCGCCTTTTCGCATCGCCCGCCGGCCCGTCACGAACATCGAGTTTCTCGCCTTCGTGCTGGCCAATCCGCAATGGCGCAAGAGCCGCGTTAGTCCGCTTTTCGCCGAATCGGATTACCTCGCTCATTGGAAGGGCGATACCGTGCTTGGCCCCAACGCCCCCGCCGCTTCGCCCGTCGTGTACGTTTCCTGGTTTGCCGCTCGCGCTTACACCAAGTGGAAAGGCGGGCGGCTGCCGAGCACAGCCGAATGGGAGCGCGCCGACAGCGCCGGGTTCTCCCAGCTCGATTCGACCAAAGACAAGGCTTTTGCCGACTACGTTTCGGACTGGCTCGGTCATCCTACCCCCGCGATCTTGCCAGCAGTCGGTTCAACTCCCACCAACGCGCTGGGCGTGCAAGATCTGCAGGGTCTGATCTGGGAATGGGTCGAAGATTTCAATAGCAGCCTCGTCACCGGCGAATCGCGCGCGGACAATGGCCTCGACCGCAATTTGTTTTGCGGCGCGGGTTCTGTCGGCTCCGCCGATCGAAGCAATTATCCCGCGTTCATGCGCGCTGCATTCCGCAGTTCCTTGAAGGCAAACTACTGCGTCAAAAACCTCGGCTTTCGCTGCGCATGGACTCTGTATTCAAAGTAACCTTACACGGCGGCTTCCGCATCAAGCGAACACGCGGGCTCCGATTGGCTTTGGGCCATGGTCTGCTGCTCCTCGTACTTACCTGCGCCACTGCCTTCGCCGATGGGTTGAAGCCGACGCCCCCGCCCCCCTCTTCCGCCGCCGCAGATCCAACCGCCGCCCCGCTTTCGTCGAAATCGATTTACCAACTCGATGTTTCATTCACCACCGACGAGGGCCGGCCTTTTTCTTTGCGCGAACTTCGAGGGGAACCTGTGGTGCTCACGCTCTTCTACACGAGCTGCCAAGCCGCTTGCCCGCGCATGGTGGAAGAAATGCAGCGCATCGAAGCGGCCCTGCCGGAGAAGGCCGCTCAGCACACGCATTTCGTCTTGATCACGTTTGATCCCGAGACGGACACCGTCGCGGCCCTCAAGGCGTATCGAACAGCGCGGCGCCTCGATGCCAGATGGATTCTCGCTCGGGGATCGACCGAGGACGTGCGCATGCTCGCAATGACTCTCGGCATCCAATACAAACAGGAAGGGGCCATGTTTGCTCACTCCAATTTGATTTCGATCCTCAATCGCGAAGGGGAATTGAGTTTTCAACACAGCGGCTTCAGCGAAAAAATCGACGAGTTCTTGTCGGCTCTTCAATCCGCCAAATAGCCGATCAACGAGCGGGGCGGCATCCGTCTGCTCCGGGCTGCCACCCGCAAAGAACAGATCAGATCGCTTGATCGATGCGCAGCACGCTGTCGACCTGCGCCAAGAGTTCGTTGCGAGAAAACGGTTTTCTCAACACCGCTTCCGCCCCAAGTTGCTTTGCGGCTTTGAGGCAATAATCGATGTCGTGCCACTGCCCTCCTCCCGAAATCGCCAAGATCTTAGTCGAAGGGCTGACGCGCTTGATTTCGCAAATAACTTCGATGCCCTCTTGGTCCGGCATGATGATGTCCGTAACGACTAAGTCCGGCTCTTCATTGTAGAACGCGGCCAATCCAGCTCGGCCATTCTCCGCCTCGATCACGGTGTGATCCTCCCGCGTGAGGATCTGCCGGATCACTTGGCGCACGGCAGGTTCGTCGTCGATGATCAAAATATTTGCCATGGTCGCGCGGTCTCCTTCCGTGGCGTGGTTAACTGACCTGACTGCCGCTCATCGCGAGCAGAAGGAAAGCGGTGATCGCGAAAAGACGATGAGAGAAGGTCCAGTGGTTCATTGGAAAAAGAAATCGCGTTGCTGCGGAAGGGAGACTTTCACGCCTAGGATCGCTCTTGGCGAAACCGTAAATCCCCAAACAGAGTCAGTCTTTCCTGCGTCGACGTCCGGTATTTCCCTGACGTCGCTGGTGCGCCGCAGGTCGACTCGGTCGCCGATGCGCCGATGCCCTCCTTTGGAGCGCGGACATCCTGTCCGACAACCTATTTAAACGAGGCAAAGGTTCGTGCTTTCATAATAAAAGAGCGAGCTGCGCTCGCGTCCTGATGTTGGCGGACAGGATGTCCGCGCTCCAAGGGGGCAGTTCGAGTCAGGCCGTGGCTGTCTCTACCCGCGCGGCAACTCCACCCAGAAGGTCGAGCCCGCCCCGATTTCGCTTTCGAGCCCGACTTTTCCGCCATGAGCTTCCACGGCCATTTTCACAAAAGCCAAACCGAGGCCGGACCCATTGCGGCGCTCGGGGCCTTCGATCTGAACAAACTTATCGAAGATGCGGGCGAAATTTTCTTTCGCGATCCCTGGCCCGTTGTCCTGCACCGTCACGCGCGCGAGCGTGCGTGACGCGCCGATCACCACCGAAATCTTCCCTCGTGGGGGCGTGAACTTCAGCGCGTTGCCGACAAGATTTCCAATGACTCGCTGGACCAATCCTCCATCGCACTCGATCGAAAGCTCCTTCGGCGCAACCAAGTCGACGTTCTTGTCCACGGCCAAATAATGGCAGTGATCGATCGCCGTCCGCGCGAGCTTAACGAGATCTTCCGAGGTCTTTTTGATCTCGAGCGCGCCGGCCTCGAGCTGACTGAGATCAAGAATTTGAGAGACCATTTCGACCAGGAACACGGTGCTGTGCCGCGCGGTGGTGAGCACTCTGTGCAATGCGGGATTGCTCGGCGCTGTTTCACACGCCACGTCGATCGAGAGCTGTAAGGCCAAGAGCGGCGAGCGCATGTCGTGCACGATCATCTGCGTCAGTGCATCGCGCATGCGTTCGAGTTCACGCAAACGCTCAACGTTAGTCGCCAACTCCTCGCGCTGCCGCCTTAAATTCAAGTGCGTTTCCACCCGCGCCGCCACCTCTTCCACTTCGAATGGCTTGGTGATGTAATCGACGCCGCCCACTTGAAAAGCGCGCACTTTATCGAGAGGCTCGTTCAAGCCGCTGATAAAAATGACCGGGATCGCCTTCAACTTATCATCCGCCTTCAACCGTTTGCAGACCTCGTAGCCGTCGATCTGCGGCATATTGATATCGAGCAAAATCAAATCGGGGCGAGAGGACTGCGCGGCTCGAATCGCCGCTGCGCCGCTGGACACCGGGCGCGCCTTGTAACCGTAATCTCTCAACATGCTCACCAGCAGTTGCAGATTCGAATGCGTGTCATCCACGATCAAAATGTCCCCGCGCGCGGCGGGGGATGGCTTCGCCGTCTTCATAGCCCGTCGAGAACGCGCCGAATCGCTTCGAAATCAAATCGCTCCGCCATCTTGGAAAATTCTGCCGCCAGCGCGGGTTCAGTCTGACCCAGTTTTTCCAGCAACGCGTTAACGGTTTCGAGGTCCGCTTCGACCAGCGCTTGCCGCAGCGCGCAGGCTTGCTCTGCGGGAACGGTGACTGGCGTTGGCCCGTTGGCGGAGTTATCTTCCGGACGGCGAGGACTCAGCCAAGCCTGCAGTCGAGCGAGCAGTTCGTTCGCGCGGAAAGGCTTGGCCAAAAAATCATCCGCTCCCGCCTTCAACGCCTCGCTCCGCTGGACCGCGTCGGCGCCCGCGGAGAGCACGAGGATTTTAACCCCGTTGTTATCCGATTTCCGAATACGGCGAATCGCCTCCAGTCCATCGATTCCGGGCATCTTCGCATCCATCAGAATGCAGTGTGGTTGCCACGCGGATTGCTCTGCGACCGCGCTCAAACCGTTGTCGACTTCCCGAATGGCGCACCCCGCCTCGGCAAGAATCCCGCGGAGCAAGCGCCGGTTGTCCTCGAAGTCGTCCGCCACCAGCACGCGGAGATCTGGCCGGAACAATCGCGGCTGACCGGATTTTTCCGGCTCGGCGAGCGGCGACGCGGAGCCCTGGCCCTCGATCGGCAATGGTAGTGCCAAACAGAATACGCTGCCCACTCCCGGCGACGACCGCGCCGTCAACTCGCCGTGCATCCGCCGCGCGTACTCGCGGCTAATTGGAAGACCCAGTCCGGTCCCGCCCATGATCGCCCCAGCGGCGGTCTGTTCGAAGGGCTCGAAGAGTCGATCCATGTCTTCCGGTGAAATTCCAGGCCCGGTATCGCTCACTTCGAGATAAATGTGATCGCGCCGCTCCGCCCCCACCCCCGAGCGCACTCGCACTTCGATCGATCCTTGTTTGGTAAACTTAAACGCGTTGCCGATCAGATTGATCAGAATCTGCCGCACCTTCACCCGATCGCCCCACGCGTCGCGAGGCGTGTCGGGATCGATGCGGAGCGAGAAGTTCAACTTTTTCAACTCGGCTCGGGCTTGAAACGTCGACTGCAAATCCCGCAGCAGGACCGGCAGCGCGAACCGGTTGAAAGAAAAACTGAGCCGGTTGGCGTCGATCTTCGCCATCTCAAGAATGTCGCCGATGATGCCCAGCAGGTGCTGGCCATTGCGATCGATCGTGAGCAGATAGTCGCGATGCTTGGCCGACAGATTGGAATCACGGAGCAGCAGTTGGCAAAAACCGAGCATCGCATTCATCGGGGTGCGCAATTCGTGCGACATATGCGTGAGAAACGCGCTTTTTGCGCGGCTCGCCGCCTCAACTTCCGCTTTCGCCTTGAGCAACGCTTCCGCGCGTTTGCGCTCGGTGATGTCAATATTCGTGCCTTCGAGGACGAGGACATTTCCGTCTTTGTCGCAGACGGCGGCGGCATTGAGCAGAATCCAAAAGCACTCCCCATTTTTGCGGCGGACCTCGAGTTCGAAATTTTCGACATGGCCCTCTCTGTGCAACTTTCCGACAAGCGCATCGCGGTCTTCCGGATGCGCGTAAATCTGATGCGCAATATCGGTCACCTGCTCGATCATCTCTTCGGGCGACGCGTAGCCGTGCATGCGCGCGAGAGCCGGATTTACGCTCCGATAGCGCCCGTTGATGTCGATCTGGAAAATGCCCGCGACGGAATGCGTGAAGATGCTGCGAAATTTTTCCTCGCTCTCGCGCAAACTGGTTTCGACGCGTTTCTGCTCGGTCACGTCGATGATCAATCCTTCGAGCGCTTCGAGTTGTCCGGAAGAATTGAATACACCCGCGCCTTGCTCCCAAACCCATCGGATCTTCTGGTCGCGCGAGCGGATCCGGTAGCCGAGTTGAAACGGCTCGCGTTGAGCGATCGCGGCTTGCACCGCAGCCCAAACCGCGGGGCGATCTTCTTCTACGATCAAGTCGGCATAAGAGATCGATCGATTGCCAATGACTTCTTCAGCCGTGTAACCGGTGAGGTTGAGACAGCCTTGGCTCGCCAGCTCCATCGTCCACGATTCGTCGTTGGCACAGCGATAGGCCATGCCCGGCAAATTGCTCATCAAGGTCGCGAATTGCCGATTCTTCTCCTGCAGGCTTCGTTCCGTGCGCAGGTGGTTGGTGATGTCAGTGACCATGCACATCGCGCCGCCGTTTGGGTCGCCAGGGTCGAGAAACGCGAGTTGGATCACAGCGTCCACCGCTTGTCCGCTGCGATGGCGCCCGGCCATTTCCACCGGACCCGTAGTCGAGCGCCCCGCCCTTCCATATAATTGGGCGCCGACCCGTTCGAATTCGGCGTCGTCAATGTAGATGAGGCGGGTCGAGGCACCGATCAGTTCAGCGCGTGTATAGCCAAAAATACTACAAATCATCTCGTTCACGCGAACGATCGTGCGATTGCGAATCAGCGCGATGCCAATGGGGGCCTGCTCGATCAGCGCGCGCAGTTCGGAGTCGCCAACGTCGGCAAGACGTCCACGGCGGTCGGGCTGTTTGCCATTTTCCGCAGAAAAATTCGTCTCGGCCATGGAGCTAATTTTCGCGCGGGAGAACGCGTTAAATTGAATTCCGCAGAACCCCGAGCGAATCGGCGTTGAGCGTACTCATGGCTCAACCAACCGTTCGCGCACAGCGTAGCGAACCAATTCAGCGCGAGTCGCCAAGCCCAGTTTACGAGCGAGGCGGGCACGGTAGGTTTCGACGGACTTCACACCGATGCCCAGTTCGTGCGCGATTTCCTTGTAGCTCATTCCAGCGGAAATCCCTTTCAACACGGCCAGTTCACGCTCGGTCAAAGCGGGTCCTGCCGTCGTGGTGTCGTCGTCTTTGCGCTTCACCACTTCGGCCAACAGCGACGCGGCGTCGGTGGACAAATAAATTCGACCAGCGGAAACGATTTCGATGGCGCGAACCAGTTCCGTGCTCGCGTCTTCCTTACGGATGAAACCAGCAGCGCCGCTTTTGAGCACCATCTCGATTTCGACTGGCTCATTACGACCGGTTAAAATCAACACCTTCACTTTCGGCCAGCGCCGCGCGATTTCTGCCGTGGCCGCGAGGCCATCCACGCCGGGAAGGTCCAGATCCATGATGACAACATCAGGCTGGCTGGCTTCGATACGCGCATACGCTTCCGCGGCGTTGCCGGCTTCATCGACAACGAGCAAGTTCGGTTCCCTCTGGAGTCGAAGTCGCAATCCATCACGCAGGATCGCATGGTCATCCACCAGTACGATGCGGGTTGGCATCTTCCTTCTTTTACGAGGAACGTCTCCGGGCGTAAAGCCTCTTTCGGCCCGCCTTAACAAAAGGGACCAAGTGGGAACGACGCGAAAAGCGACCCGCCGCCGGCGATCCTATGGCGCAAAGATGTTCGGCCGAACGTTGACCGCGAGGAGTTCGCCGTACTGAAAGGTCGCCGGACCGATGGCATGGGGGTCGACTTGGGGCTCCGAAAGCTTTTCGGCCGAGGCGATTTTCCGATAGGGTAAAAAGATCAACCGCGCCGTGTTGGCCGACTCGATCGAGAGGCGTAATCCCTCATGGAATTCCGGCTTGAGCTCGGGCGGGATCGTGGCTTCAGCAACGATCGCACCGGCCAAGATCTCGTTCTTGAGAAACTGATTCCGCATTCCGTTGCGAATGGTCTCGTAGATTTGAGCCGCCTTCGCTTCGGGTCCGGCTTCGCCGACCACGGACCGCCGAACCCCGTCGGAATCGATCACTGCCCCAAACGGCCCGAAAGCGCCGTTCTTCTCCAGCATCTGCTTCGCCAGATCGATCGTCGTCTTAGCCAGTTCTTCCAAGCGATGAGGTCCGAGGGGGAGATTTGCCATAAATGAAGTCTCGCAGAAAAACGGCCGACGCTGTGCGCAGCCACACTAATTTGCGGCAAAACGAGCGCGCGAATCGCATTTCCCCGAGCTGCGCCGGTAGCGCCGAGGATCAAGTCCGCAAAATTCGTGTAAAACACCCCCGGCTGTGCACTTGGTATGGAATTCCTCCAGCAATCGCGCTGAATTCACCGCGTGCGGGTGCCGAAGCAGCCGCGTGGATATGAAATCCCTCTCCTTTTTGCTGGCCCCTCTCCTCATGACCGGCGTCGTTCTTCGGGCAGCCGATGACGTGGTGCTCCCGGCATTCACGCTGAAAGACGGACGCGTCTTCCACCATGTTAAGGTGCTCAATAGTCACGCGCTGACGCTGAACATTGTGGCCGACGAAGGCCTGGCGCAGGTGAACAAGTCCTCGCTCCCGCCGGAAATCGCAAAGCAATACCCGATCGATTCGGTCGCGGCCGCCAAGGAGCAAAAAGCCGAAGAGGTGTCCGCTGAAGTTTCCCGCAAGCTCGAGGAAGAGCACCACAAGCAAGTGCTTGCCGACCAAAAAAAAGCCGCCGAAGAGATCGAGCGCAGGACCGTCCTGAACGGCGTGCGCATCCTCTCGTTCGTCCAATTTGGCAATGGCTGCGCGCTTGTGGAAATTCGCAACGAAACCGACATGCCCGTGACGCTTCCAGGCAGATCTATGCTTGCGCGCAGCAGCGCGAATCAGGTTCTTCCCGGATTTTGGCTCCAGCACGCCAGCCCCGATGCCAAACGTTACCAGGGAGGCTACGTCGTGCCGGGAAATTCCACACTCCGAGTGCCGGTCTTGTTTACTCTGAAACGAGCCATTTCCGTGACGGAAGTTTTCTGGCAGCACGCCTGATTGAGCGCTTTCGCGGCGAGCGGCCTAAAACAGCTCGCGCACCATCAACAGCTCGGGTAGCTGAAAAGGCGTCCCTTCAAAAACGCCTTTCAACCTCATGTGGAATCTAGCTGTCCCGTGGTGGGAACTGATCTTACGCGGTGCCATCGTCTACGGATTCATGATCGCATTGCTGCGCATCACCGGCAAACGACAGGTCGGCCAGCTCGCACCGTTCGATCTCGTGCTCCTGCTAGTACTCTCCAACGCCGTGCAGAACTCGATGAACGGCGGCGACAATTCACTCGTCGGTGGCCTCATTTCCGCGACGACGCTGGTGGCGGTTAACTACCTCGTGAGCTACGTCACATTTCGGAGCAAACGGATCGAAGCGATCATCGAAGGACGTCCTCTCGTTATCGTGCACAACGGCAAAATTTTCAAAGACGCCATGACCAAGTGCCAGCTCACCCACCACGAACTCGACGCGGCCCTACGCGAGTCCGGCTGCGCGTGCGTGAACGAAGTGCACATGGCGATCCTGGAAAACAATGGTTCGATCAGCGTGATTCCGAAAAAGGATTAGTCGGACCGCGGAAAAACGCGTGACTCACCTCTGGCGTTAAATCCACCGCGTGTCCCAGCCGGTCGCAAAGGCAGTCAGCGGCAAATCGCCGGACCCGAAGCGGAACACCTCCGATTTCGAATCTTAGAATTGCCAGCCGAAGCTGAGCATCGGGCCGATTGCGTTGACCCCCGGATTCACTTTATCGAGCCCGCCGTTCGAGATGTGCTGAAAATAGACACTCGCGCCGAGGTTCATCGTGTCGCTGAAACGGTAACGCACGCCGGAGTAAATCAACCAGGTGAGGTCGAAATCCTCGCCCTGGCCGCCTTTGATGATTTTGCCCTTCGCATGCATGACGCCAGCGCCGCCGCCACTGCAGAAAAATGCGCAGAAGCGCTGCGTTGCATCCCAATATTCGAGCGAGCCGGATGCAGTGAGCCCGAAAAAATAATGTTCGGGCCCATAAATGATGGGCTCGGCTACGAAACTGTACCGAGACCGAAGGACGATATGGCCTGTCCCCACCGCCCAATGCGCATCCGCCGGCGTTTTCAGCGTGAAGATTTGCGGCATCATCCGGTAGCTCAACGGCGTCGCGCCGCCGCCGACTTTCCAAATCAAACCGGATTCATAATCGAACTCGTACTGATCATAAATCGGAACCGTCTTCTCACCGCTCGGAGGAGTGACGGTCAACGCCACGTTCGCGGCCTGCGCGCAAACTCGTCCGAAGGGCCAAGCCGCAAGGCAAGCCAGGGCGATAACGCGCCCACGAAAACGGAGCATCTCCGAAAAATTCCTCTGCCAAAACTGAAGCAAATGCGTGCTTAGCTGGCGGACCGACGTGGGCTCCGAGCGCCACTCGCCGAGGGCTTGGCGCGAGCGGCATCCGCAGCGGCGCCTTTCCGCGGGGGTTGCGGGCTGCTGAAAGATTCAATCACGGCCTTCGCGTCCTCACGCGAAATGCCCGGATTGGCGCGCTCGAGAGATTTGATCGCGAAGATGAATTTCCCTTCGCGGGCGAAATTCTGCGCGACGTCCAGTCCAGCTAGTTTGGCATGATCCATGAACCGGAGTACGAGTGCCAAGGCGGGAGGTCGAGCCGTAAACCGGCTTTTCCACCGGAACCGGGAATAATCCTTATCTGGCGTTGCCTCCTTCTGGCTCCAACGCCGCCCGCACCAACCAGGCCCGAATCACCCCTTCTTCCGATTTGGAAACTCCCACGAGCAGCGCGCGCTCCACCGCGGCCACCCGCTCCCGACATCCCCGCAGCAGACGTCGACCCGCCTCGGTTAACCCGAGCTGCAAGATTCGTCCGTGCACCGCGTGCGGTTGACGCGCGACGGCTTTCGCCCGCTCGAGATTCGCGACGATCACGCAGACGGTCTGAGGAGTGAGCAAGGAGAGCCGAGCGACGTCGGCATTCGAAATCCCCGGATACGCGTTCAGCATGGTCAGCACGGAAAACTGCGGAACCGTCACGCCAATATCCGCGAGGGCGTGTTCCAGCCTTTGCCGATGGGCGTGCGTGGCTTGGCGCAGCAGATAACCGAGATGCCCTTCCTCGCCGCGCGCGCCTTCGCCAATGCGCGGGACATCGATTTGTTTTTTCGATTTGACCATGTTATCAGTACTCGAAGAACATACTCGAACTCTGATAACTTTGGCAATTCCAATGTCCACCACCGCACCTCGCATCGATTTCCCGCAATTCAAAGCGCTCGCGCCCGCCGTCTACGCCGGTCTGGCCGCGATCTCGCAAGCCGTCGTTGCTTCAGGTCTGGGAAAGGATCTGGTCGAGCTCCTCAAGATTCGGGCGTCACAAATCAATGGCTGCGCCTTCTGCTGCCAATTCCACCTCACGCTCGCTCGCGCCGCACACGTGCCGCAGGCAAAGCTGGATCTCGTCGCCGTGTGGCGGGACTCGCCGATCTTTTCCTCGCGCGAGCGCGCCGCGCTCGCTTGGACCGAGGCTCTGACGAAAATCGCGGACGACATCGCGGACGATTCCAGCTATTCCGCGCTCCAGGCCGAATTTTCCGAAACGGAAATCGCGCATTTGACCACCGCGATCGGACACATCAACGCGTGGAATCGAATTGCGGCGAGTCTCCGCTTCACTCCAGCGCCTCCGCCCGCGCCCTCCGCGTAAACAAAAAAAAAGCAGCAACGCCGCGAGGCGATGCTGCCGAGAGTCGAAAAGAAACGACGACTTACTTCGCGGATTTCTTCGCGCGTTTGGCAGCCTTCTTTTCCTTCGGTGACTTAGCAGGAGCTTTCTTGGCTCCCTTTTTTGCGTTCAGTGTTTTTGCCATTTTTTTTCAGTGGTTGAGGATTTTTTCGGGGTACCGCGAAACAGTACTTTCGTTTCGATTCGGCTCATCGCGCGTTGCGCGACGAACCGCTTGACTGCGAAAATCCTACAGAGATTGAAAAAACGCCAGCGTAGAAATCGAACTTCGTGCTTTTTTTTGCAAAATCAGCTCCATGTGGTGCCGAAACAGGCCAAAAAAAGTCCTGTAGTGAAATAATCGATACGCGAATTTCGTCGCACCGGCGCATCACGAAACGTCGATTTCACCACCGGAATAGCGCGTTTTTCCTCTTCCCTGGTCGCTTTTTTGGAAACCTCTCGCCGGATGAACGCGATTTTTTCGCGCACCGTCTCGCGTCGATCATTTGACGGCTTCGCGAATTTAGCTCACCGCATGAATCGATGTCGCGAAGCGTGGTTCTCGGAAAAAGTCTGCGGTGCGAGCGTTGTCGGCTCTCGCCTCGCTGGTGTATCTGCGAGGCTTTCGCGCCGCTGGCGCTGCCGATCGGCGTCAACGTGCTGATGCATCTGCGCGAATCTTATCGTCCCACGAGCACGGGCAGGATCATTCAACGGATTATTCCCGCGGCACGGATCCAGGTTTACCAACACGATGCTCCTCTTCGCCGGGATGCGTTCGTGAACGACGATCAACCGCTCTGGATCTTGCATCCGCAGGGTGAACCGATCCACGACGAGCCCACGCCGCCCCATCTAGAAGTGCTGTTGCTGGACGGGAGCTGGCGTGAAGCCGCACGCATGATGCATGAGGTGCGTTCATGGGGGCGGCTGGTCAATTTGCCGATGACGGGGCCGAGTCGATATTGGCTCCGCGGTCAACAGAGCGAAGGCACCTATTCGACGATCGAAGCGTTGATGTTCTTGCTTCGATCGCTCGGGCTTCAGGCCGAACACGAATCCTTGCAGCAGCAGTTCGAACTCCAGGTTTACGCCGGCCTGCGCGCGCGCGGCGACAAAGCATCCGCTGAGCGCTACGTGGTGGATTCGCCGATTCGGCAGGTTTACGCCAACCTGTTAGAGAAACTGTCCATTCGCCGTCCCCGCGTCTGACGCCAGCGTCGCGGCTGAGTTCAAATCGGCGAGCGATCGATCCAAGACATCGACATCCCTGCGCCTACCGTGATGGACCGGCTCTATTGGATGAGTCCGGCGTTTCGCCGATTTACTTCGCCTCCCGATTTTGTGTTTATAGCGGGTTTATTGATTTCCGATGACTTCTGCGTCTCATGCCAAGCACCCTAAGCTACTGTCGATCGCGTGGCCGATCTTCATTGAGCAAGCACTCCGCATGCTCATCGGAACGGTGGATACGTTCATGGTGAGCCACGTTTCCGATGGCGCAGTGGCCGCGTTAGGCGTGGCCACACAACTGATTTTTTTCTTCATCATCATTTTCAACTTCATCGGCATCGGTTCGAGCGTGGTCATCACCCATCACCTCGGCGCGGGCGATCAGCCGGGAGCTCGACTGATCACGAAAACGTCCATCGCGGTGAACACGTGGCTCGGGATGATCGCAAGCTTGGTGGTTTGCTCCGCGGCCGGACCGTTGCTGCGCATGATGCAGCTTCCGAGCGAGTTGATGCCTTATGCGCTGCCTTTTCTGACGCTGATGGGCGGAACGCTGTTTCTCGAATCGATGGGCATGTCGATCGCGGCGACGCTGCGCGCCAACAAGTTTACCCGCGATGCTATG
>Ga0207702_10002610_pt1 | contig 16924 bp, 13 predicted proteins | sample KBSCornC62_FD_184302 | JGI IMG/M metagenome (GOLD analysis project Ga0207702, IMG submission 184302) | Corn rhizosphere microbial communities from Kellogg Biological Station, Michigan, USA - KBS Corn C6-2 (SPAdes) (version 2) | ecosystem: Host-associated > Plants > Roots > Rhizosphere > Soil ...
CGCGATCGCGCTCGCTTGGCCGGACTCGCCCTGGCTGGCCGCCGCGGCGACCTGGTGCCTGAGCCTCTTCCTGCTGCGCGGCTTCGTGCTGATGCACGATTGCGGCCATCACAGCCTGTTCCGCAGCCGGTCGCTGAACCGCGTCGGCGGCTTCCTGCTGGGGGTGCTGGCCGGGATACCGCAACCGGTCTGGGCGGAGAACCATCGCTATCACCACGTCACCAACGGCAACTGGGCGAAGTATCGAGGGCCGCTCAACGTCGCCTGCGTGAGCGACTACCTCGAGATGGACGCACGGCAACGGCGCCGCTATCGCCTCACGCGCGACATCCTGATGGCACCGATCGCGGGCTGCCTCTATTTCCTGGTCAATCCGCGCATCACCTGGCTGCGCGCCACGTGGCAGCTGCTGCGCCATCGCGTCGCGCGCACGGACGACGGCCGATCGCCGGCCGGCGCGACGCCACCGAAGCGCGTGACGACGGCGCATTACCGTCACATGACCTGGAACAACCTGGTCCTCCTCGCCGCCTGGGGCCTGATGGCCTGGGCGGTCGATCCCGTGCCCTTCTTCCTGTGCTACGTGATCAGCGGCTCCCTGGCCGGCGGCTACGGCCTCATCCTGTTCACGGTGCAGCACAACTTCGAGCACGCCTACGCGAGCGCGGACGAGGGTTGGTGCCGCGACGAGGCCGCGCTCCACGGCACGAGCTTCCTGGTCCTGCCGCGGTGGATCAACTGGATCACCGCCGACGCGGCCTATCACCACGTGCACCACCTGTGCGCCGGCGTCCCGAACTACCGGCTGGCGGCCTGCCACGCGGAGCACGCGGCCTTGTTCGCGAGTGTCCGGCGCGTGGGGCTGTTCGAGATCCCCGCCGCGCTCAAGCATGTCCTGTGGGACTTGAACGGGCGGCGGCTGGTGTCGGTGGCGGAGGTGATGGCGCGAGGCGCGGCGTAGCCTGACGCCTGACGCGCCGCGACCCTCGCCCCCCGGGACGATGTCGCACCGCCGCAGTCCCTAACCGGCCACGCGTTCCGACACCGCATTGATCTGCCCGATCAACGTGCCGTGAGGCCGGGGTCTTGAATCGTGCGGTCGGCGTGGATTCGGGCGGTTCTTGTGCCTGCGGCGCTTTGCGCTTCGCGAGGGGCGAAGCGGTTCGTCGGCGGGGACGGCGCTCGGAGATCGCGCGACGCGGTGCGGCGGCGGCTGCCGTCTCGCTCACGCGTCCGCGGTCGGCTACGGCCTGCGGCCTTCGCGCGACTGCGCTGCGGTGCTCGGCGCCCAGGGCTTCGTCGCAAGATCGCGGCGTAGCAGACCTGTGCTGAAGGCCGTAGCCGACCGCCGGAGCGTGAGCGAAACAGGAACCCCAGCCCGCCCCGCGACGCGAGGTCTCCGGGCGCCGCCCCCCGCTCACGGACCGCTTCGCCCGCCGGCGAAACGCCCAGCACCGCAGGGATGCCCGGCGCCCCGCGGTCCGCGGCGCTCACGCCGCCCCGGCCGGCGCGTGCGCGGCCGCCGCGTTGATCTGGCGGATCAACGCGCCGTGGTCCGGCAGGTCCGCGAGCGCGCGATCGCCGAAGCGGCGGATCTTGGCGAACAGGCGCTCGGCCTCGTCGACCTGGGTGAAATCGGCACGCGCGGCCGCCATGTCGGTGCGATACCCCATGCCGTACAGGATGTACTGGTAGTTGAAGAACGCGAAGGTCTCGGTGTCCAGCAGGAAGTCGTAGCGCCCGGGCGGCCGGTGCTTCCACTGCTCGAGGAACTCGGCCAGCTGCTCGGGGAGGGACGACCGCTCGGCGTTGTCGCGCCAGAACGGCTCGCCGCGCCGGCTCAGGCAGTAGTGCAGCTTCAGGAAGTTGACGATGTTCTCGAAGCGCGCGTTCATCAGCTCGTTGAAGCGGCGCGCCGGCGCCTCGATCGGGCCGCCGTGCGGGAACATCTCCGCGATCATGCCGACCGCCGCCTCGATCAGCACCAGGCCCGTCGCCTCCAGCGGCTCGAGGAAACCCGCCGACAGTCCGACCGCCACGCAGTTGCGCATCCACTGCTTGCGGCGCCAGCCGGCGGCGAACGGGATGCGGCGCGTTGCGAACTCGCCGTGGCCGGGGCCGACGTACGCGCGCAGGACCTCCGCGGCGCGGTCGTCCGTCATGTGGTCGCTGGAGTAGACGCAGCCGATGCCGCGCGAGCCGTTCAGGCCGATCTCCCAGGTCCAGCCGGCCTCGTGCGCGGTGGCGATCGTGCAGCTCTCCAGCGCCGCGTCGGCGCGGCCGCACGGCAGCTTGCAGGTGAGCGCGCGATCGGCGAACAGGTGGTGGCGCACCGGGTGGAAATCGGCGCCCGGCGCGTGGCCGATCAGTTCGGCGCGAAATCCCGTGCAGTCGACGTAGAGGTCGGCCTGGAAGCGACCATGCTGCAGCGTGTCGACGTGCTCGATCGCGCCGAGCTCGTCGCGCTTGACGGCCGACAGCGTCGCCTCGACGTGCTGCACGCCCAGCTCGCGCGCCCGGTCGGCCAGCAGCCGGGCGAGCTTCAGCGCGTCGAAGTGGTAGGCGTAGTTCAGCGGCCCCGCGTAGGCGGCCTCGTGCGCCCGCTTCGGGGCGCGCTGCGCGGACGCCACGCGCGCCTGCAGCGTCACCGCCTGCGCGAACGGCACGCGCGTGGCCTCGTCCTGCAGCAGCCAGTACGGCACGAGGCTCGTGCCCTCGGTGTAGAACGGCGCCTCGAACGGATGCAGGAACTCCTGGCCGGGCAGTGCCCAGTCGACGAAGCGGATGCCCTGCTTGAACGTGGCTGCCGTCTCGCGGATGAAGCGGCGCTCGTCGATGCCCAGGAACTGCAGCGTCGCCCGGATCGTCGGGAACGTGCCCTCGCCGACGCCGATCGGACCGATGTCGGGCGACTCCAGCACCGTGACCTCGAGATGGCCGCGCTCCGACAGCACGAGGTGGCGGGCGAGATAGGCCGCCGTGAGCCAGCCGGCGGTGCCGCCGCCCACGATGAGGATGCGGCGCTTGTGGGCCAGTGCCTGCGCGTCCACGCTCACGCCCTCACGTACAGGTTCTTGAGCCACTGGTGGCCGGACTGCGTGGCCTGGCCCCAGTCCTCCTCGTCCTCGGCCGCCGGCTGCACGGGCACGCCCGACGGGTTGAGCAGCTTCACGCGCCCCGCGCGGAACGCGGCGACCTTGCGCGTGACCAGCGTCAGGCCGTGCTCCAGCGCCGTGGCGGCCAGCAGGCCGTCGCGCGTGTTGGCGTACGGCAGCTGCGCGCGCCTGCGCACGATGGCGGCGTCGACGGGCAGGATGCGGCCCTCGAAGGCGGGCATCACGTGGTTGTCGATCCACTGCCGCACGACCAGCCCCGCGGCGCGGTCCTTGCGCCCGAGGCGCGCGGCGGCGCTCTCGATCTCCAGCAGGTTCAGCGCCGAGATGAACAGCTTCTGGCGCGCGATGCCCGCCGCCCACGCGGCCAGCCCCGGGTCGGACTGCCCCGCCCGGGCCTTGCGCAGCTCCAGCACCACGCCGGTGTCGAGCAGGAACATCATTCGATCCTCTCGCGGTGATCCCAGGCGCCGTCGGACAGGTCGCCGGATTCGAGTTCCACCGGCTCGGGCATCGCGAGGATCTCGAGGATGTTCTCGCTCTCGCCGGACAAGCGGCGAAAGTCCGCGATGCTCATCAGCACGTGCGTGGGCTGGCCGCGATCGGTGATGAGCACCGGCTCGATGCGCGCCGCACGCTTGGCCTGGCTGACGTCACGGTTGAACTCGCGGCTCGTGAGAAGCTTCATGGCGGCGCCCGCTTGTAGCTACGTAGCTGCATCCTAGCAGCTCGCCCCCCGGGGCGCGGCGCCCGCCGCCGGCCGCCCGCGCACAGCGCACCCGTCCCCTGCTCATGGGAGCGCCTCGGCTTGACGCTCTCGCGCGGTCTCCACTAACGTGGCCCGGCGCCGGTGGGCGGCGCACCGAGGAGACCCGCCTTGACCACCCCCCGCGTCGCCGTCATCGCCGTGCACGGCGTGGCCGACCAGCTGCCCGGCGACACCGCGCGCGCCGTCGTCGAACTGCTGGTGTCGTCCGCGCCGGACGGCACGTGCTACACGACGTCGTCCGGCGAGGAACTGGCGCTGCGCGTGCCGCCGCTGGCTCCGCAGGCCGGCGCGGTGCCGGAGGTCGAACGCGAGTCGCAGGCCACGCCCAGCAGCGAGGACCGGACGGTGGCCAAGTCCTTCCGCCAGTCGCTGCGCTCCGACTTCCACCGCCATGGCTGGGCCGAGGACACGCCCGCCGCGGCGCCTCCGCACGCGCCCGGCGCGGCGGCGGCCCAGGCCGAGCTCGGCGTGCCGGTGGTCGACAAGGACCGCGGCATCGCGCTGACCAACTACCTGCTGTCCAAGCACCTGCGCAACGGCGCGACGCCGGAGACCTACGACACCACCTGCACCGCGCTGCAGCGCCATGGCGTCGGCCCCGACCAGCTGCGCGCCGGCGTCGACACGAAGACCGCCGACGTCGACGTCTACGAGATGTACTGGGCGGACCTGTCGCGCCTGTCCGGCTCGATGCCGCGCATCATCTCCGAGCTGTTCACGCTCGTGTTCCGCCTGTCCAAGCTCGGCCGCGGCACGGTCGACGAGATGAGCGGACAGCTGCGGCGCGCGCGCGACCCGGGCGCGCCCTGGGCGCGCGCCTACGCGCGGGCCTGGGGCGTGCTCGCCTGGCTGCAGATCGCGCTCGACTGGCTGTTCGTCAACGGCCTGGCGCTGCTGTTCGCCCAGCTCGCGTTGCTGGGCGTGCTGCTGGTGTTCCTGGGCTTCACCTCGGGGCTCGCGCCCGAGATCACCCATGACGCCGCGGCGCGCGAGGCCGCCAGGACGCACCAGACCTGGCTGCACATGGGCATCGCCGGCGCGCTGATCGTGCTGGCCGGCCTGCGCCTGCTGTATCGCCGCGGCGACGGCAAGTGGACGCAGGCCGCCGCACCGATCGCGCTGATGCTGCTGGCCGTCGCCGCGATCGTGGCCGGCGCGGTCTCGGGCCCCGGCCTGCTGCAATGGCTCACGGCCAGCACGTTCCTCGTGCTGCTGACGCTGGCCAACCAGACGATGCTGCGCATCGCCGACGACCGCTTCCCGCTGGTGCACGCCGCGGGCAGCTGGATGTGGGGCGCCTCCGCGCTGCTGATGGTGGCCAGCGCCATCCACGAGATGCCCACGCTCGACTCCGAGCAATGGCGCGAGGTGTGGGTGCACGCCGCGCTCTTCACCACCGAGACGGTACTGCTGGCCATCAAGTGGTGGTGGATCGTCGCGGGGCCGCTGCTGCTCGCGTGGTTCGTCGCCGGCCAGGTCGCGCGGCTCGAATCGGGCTACGCCTCGCGCGCCAGCGTCGCCACGGGGCGCCTGGGCATCACGGTGTCGATGGGCATGTTCCTGGTCGTGACGATGACGCTCTGGGCGCTCGGCAACAACGTGCTGAGCCAGTCCGTCGACGGCGTCGCCTACCAGCCTTGCGTGTTCGCCTATGCGCCGGTCGAGGGCGATCCGCTGCCGGCGTCCACGGCCGGTCCCAACGCCTGCATCTGGCAGAGCCGCAATGCCGCGCGCGAGGCCGCCGCGGCGCCGATGCCCACGGCCAGCACGGTGCTGTACGACCGCTACGCGAACTCCACGAGTGCCTTCTCCGTGCTCGCCACCTTGCTGATGCTGCTGGTGGCCTACCTGGTGGTGATGTTCACGCCGAGCGTGCTCGCCGAACTCAAGCTGATCGCCGATGCCCGGCGCGATGCCCACCGGCAGGAGCTCGATCGGCGCCGCAGCCGGCAAGGCGCCGCCCGGCCGCGCGAGGCCGGGCCCGACCGCCGCGTGCCGCTCGCCGCGCAGGCGCAGCGCGCACGCGAGCTGGGCCGCTGGCTCACGGCCGGCTACCGCCGCCTGGACCTGGTCGTGGCCGTCGTCACGGCGTTCGGCGTCGTGCTCAGCGTGGGCATCACGCTCGTCTTCCTGTCCACCATCTGGGACCACGACACGGTGGCGGCCTGGATCGCCGCCGCCGGCCTGACGGAGGCCATGGGCTGGATCGGCGGCCTGCAGACGCGGGCCTCCGGCGCGACGCGGACCCTGTTCGCGCCGCTGCAGGCGCTGGTCTTCAGCGCCGCGGGCATCGGCGCCGCCCTGTCGGTGCTGGGCGGGACCTTGTCGCGGCGCCTGCCTTCCCTGCGCGGCCCGCTGGACGTCGCGATGGACGTCGACAACCATTTCCGCGAGTTCCCGCGCACCGACATCCCGCGCGCCCACATCTTCTCGCGCTACGTCGCGCTGCTGGAGCACGTGCGCTCGCGCGGCTACGACCGCATCGTCATCGTCTCGCACAGCCAGGGCACGGTCATCAGCTCGGAGCTGCTGCGTTTCCTGTCCAGCCGCGAGCAGGCCGCGCCACGGCCCGGCGACATGCCCCTGGTGCACGGCAACGCGCTGCCGCCGGTCAACCTGCTGACGCTGGGCTGCCCGCTGCGCCAGCTCTATGCGGCGCGCTTCCCGGGGCTCTACGCCTGGGTGCTGGCGCGCAACGGCGCGCTGTTCGGGCCACGCGCGGCCGACCTCGGCGTGCAGCGCTGGATGAATGCGTTCTGCAGCGGCGACTACGTCGGGCGCTGGCTCTGGAGCCACGCGGGCGACGAGGCCGCGCTGCGGCACCCGATGGTCGACACGCTGGACGCCGACCCGTTCGGCCGCGCCGACGCGTACACCGGCTTCGACCCGATGCCGCCCGTCGACACGGTGCTGGACGCGGCGCGCGAGGCCGAGGTCTGCCTGGGGCTGGGCGCGCACACCCACTACTTCGAGCGGGACCAGACCACCGTCGCCTGGATGATCGACTACCTGGTGCGTGCGCGTCCCATCGACGACGCCGACGCGCCGGCCGGCGTCGCCCACGCGGTGCCCACCGTCGTCGCGGCGGCGGGCCAGCCGGCGGCGGTGGTGCCGGCACAGGCCTCGGTGGTATCGGACGGCACCGCCGCGCCGGCGGCCGCCCCGGATGCCACCACGCCGTCGCCGTCCGCGCCGTGACGGGCCCGCGCCACGGCTGAACGGGCGCCCGGCATCCCGATTGCCGAGGAAACCGCAAAACCGCCATGCCGGCGGTCCGGCCTCGGCGCGGTCCGGCGCCGCCATGCACAAGGAACCGACCATGAACACCGCCCGCCTGTCCTCCCTCGCCGCGCTCGCCTGCGCCGCGGCGCTCGCCGGCTGCACCACCACCGCGAGCGTCACCAAACCCGGCGAGGGCGACCACCCGAGCACCGCCGAATCGCGCCACGCCGTCGATGCCAGCTACCAGGAGACCCTCGAGCGCCTGTACGCCGCCAACCCCGGCACCCGCGAGCTGGTCTCCAAGGCGCGCGGCGTGCTCGTCTTCCCGCGCGTGATCTCGGCGGGCCTGGTGATCGGCGGCGCCTACGGCGAGGGCCAGCTGCGCGTGCACGGCCGCGTGGACGGCTACTATCGCACCACCACCGGCTCGGTCGGCTGGCAGATCGGCGCGCAGTCGCGTGCGCTGGTGTTCCTGTTCATGACCGAGGACGCGCTGGAGCGCTTCAAGGCGGGACACGGCTGGTCGGGCGGCGTCGACGCCTCCGTCGCGCTGCTGACCGTCGGCGCCAACGGCCAGATCGACGCCAACGCCGCCCGCGCCCCGACGCTGGCCTTCGTGATGACCAACGCCGGCATCATGGCGGGCGCGACGCTCGAGGGCACCAAGGTCACGCGCATCGACGATTGATGTCCATCCCGGCAGCGCAGGCGCTCGTTCCGCGGGGCCTGCGATCCGCCGCGGCGGGACAGAATCCGGCAGACGCCACCGCCCGGGCCACGCCATGACCTACGCCGCCGAGACCCACCGCTACGACGGCCGCATGCCCTACCGGGCCTGCGGGCGCAGCGGCCTGAAGCTGCCCGCGATCTCGCTGGGCCTGTGGCACAACTTCGGCGACACCACGTCGCAGGCCGCGCAGCGCCAGATCCTGCGCACGGCCTTCGACCACGGCATCACGCACTTCGACCTCGCCAACAACTACGGGCCGCCCTATGGCAGCGCCGAGATCAACTTCGGCGAGCACCTGAGGCGCGACTTCCGCCCCTACCGCGACGAGCTGCTGATCTCGAGCAAGGCCGGCTGGGACATGTGGCCCGGCCCGTACGGCCAGGGCGGCGGCTCGCGCAAGTACGTGCTCGCGAGCCTCGACCAGAGCCTCAAGCGCCTGGGGCTGGACTACGTCGACATCTTCTACTCGCACCGCTTCGACCCCGACACCCCGCTGGAAGAGACCATGGGCGCGCTCGCCAGCGCGGTGCAGCAGGGCAAGGCCCTGTATGTCGGCATCAGCAGCTACTCCGCGGGCAAGACGCGCGAGGCGGCGGCGATCCTGCATCGCATGGGCGTGCCGCTGCTGATCCACCAGCCGTCGTACAGCATGCTCAACCGCTGGATCGAGGACGAGTTGCTCGACGCGCTGGACGACACCGGCGCCGGCTGCATCGCGTTCAGCGCGCTGGCGCAGGGCCTGCTGACCGACAAATACCTCGATGGGGTACCCGAGAACTCGAGGCTCCGGCGCGAGGCCGGCGGCTCGCTCAAGCCGGAGCATCTCAACCCGCAGAACCTGGCGCACGTGCGGGCGCTGAACGACATCGCCCGCAGCCGCGGCCAGACGCTCGCCCAGATGGCCACGGCCTGGGTGCTGCGCGACCCGCGCGTCACCTCCGCGCTGATCGGCGCCAGCCACGCCGACCAGATCGTCGACCTCGCCGGCGCCATGAAGCGCCTCGACTTTTCGCCGGACGAATTGATCGCGATCGACCAGCACGCGGTCGAGGGCGGCATCAACCTCTGGCGGAAGCCGTCGACGGACCAACGACCCGGGTAAGACCTGCTCCCCGGCGTTCGATGCTGCATGAGAATCGAACGCCGAAGGGAGAGCGGATGAACGCCTGGAACGAGTTGTCGACCGCGGGCCGCCTGGGACGCCGCGGATTCTGGCTGCGCAACGTGCTCGTCCTGCCGGCCTGCCTGTTCGTGAGCATCGCCGCCGACGCGCAGCTCGGGCCGACCGCGGGGCTCGCCGCGGCCGCACTCACCACCTCGTTCCTCGTCTCCACCTGGGGTCGCCGCCTGCATGACCGGGGCCGCACCGCCTGGTGGCTGCTGCTGGCGGCCGTGCCCGTGATCGGCGCGCTGGCGCTGATCGTCGACTGCGGCTTCCTCGGCCCGCGCGACGCTGCCGCCCGTTTCGGCACGCGTCCCGGCATCGTCCTCGACTACCGCACCGTCCCATGACGCACACGACCGACCACCACATCGTCAACGACGTCACGCAGCTCAACCCGGTGCGCGTGATGGCCATCGTCGCGCCGACCTCGGTGGAGGAGGTGCAGGAAGCGCTGCGCCGCACCAGCGGGCCGGTGTCCATCGGCGGCGGCCGCTTCAGCATGGGCGGCCAGACCGCCAGCCCCGGCAGCCTGCACTTCGACATGCGCTCGATGAACCGCGTCCTGTCGTTCTCGCCCGGCGACCGGACGATCCGCGTGCAGGCCGGCACGCGCTGGTGCGACATCCAGGCGTTCATCGACCCGCACGACCTGTCGGTCAAGATCATGCAGACGTACGCCAACTTCACGGTCGGCGGCGCGCTGAGCGTGAACTGCCACGGCCGCTACGTGGGCCTCGGGCCGCTGGTGCTGTCGGTGCGCAACCTGCGCATCGTGCTGCATGACGGCAGCGTGGTGGACTGCGACCGCCAGCGCCACCCCGAGATCTTCTTCGGCGCGATCGGCGGCTACGGCGCGCTCGGCGTCGTGTGCGAGGTGGAGCTCGATCTCGCGGAGAACAGGCGCGTGAAGCGCACGCACGCCGTGATGCCGCTGTCCGAGTACTGGGCGCACTTCAAGAACACCGTGCGCAACAACCCCAAGGCGGTGTTCCACAACGCCGACCTGTACGCGCCGCACTTCACGACGCTGCGCTCGGTGACCTGGGTCGAGACCGACGAGCCGGCCACCACGCCCACGCGGCTGCAGCCGCTGCGCAAGTCCTATCCGCTGCACCAGTACTTCATGTGGGCCATCTCCGAGACTCCGTTCGGCAAGGAGCGCCGCGAACGCCTGATCGACCCGCTGCTGTACCTGCGCAAGGCCGTGCACTGGCGCAACTACGAGGCCGGCTACGACGTCGCCGAACTCGAGCCGCCGGCACGCGAGCACCGCACCTACGTGCTGCAGGAATACTTCGTGCCGGTCGACAGGCTCGAGGCGTTCGTGCCGCTGATGGCCGCCATCCTGCGGCGCCACCGCGTGAACGCGATCAACGTGTCGATCCGCCACGCGATGCCCGACGAGCACACCGCGCTCGCATGGGCGCCGGCCGAGACTTTCGCCTTCGTGCTGTACCACAAGCAGCGCACCCGCGAGAACGCGCGCCACCGCGTGGGCGTGTGGACGCGCGAGCTGATCGACGCCGTCACCTCGGTGGGTGGCAGCTACTACCTGCCCTACCAGCCGCACGCCACCGTCGAACAGTTCCACCGTGCGTATCCGCAGGCGGCCGACTTCTTCGCGTTCAAGTGGGAGATGGATCCTCACTTCCGCTTCACCAACGCGCTGTGGGACAAGTACTACCGCGCCTGGCTCGAGCGCGCGCAGCCCGCGCCGGCGCCGCGCTTCACCAGCGAATTCCACCAGGTGTTCGGCGACGTCCACCTGTCGGACGACTTCTACCGCTTTCTGCAGGCGGTGTTCCGCACGGTGCCGGAGGACCGGCTGCACCACCTGATCCGCCAGGCCTGCCAGCTGCATCGCGACGAGGAGAGCGTCTACCGCCATGTGCAGCGCGAGTTCGGCAGCGTCAAGCCGCTGCTGGCCGACCTCACGCACGCCCTGCCCTCGCTGGTCCGGCAGAAGCAGGAGATGACGCGCCAGACGCTGCAGGTCCTGGGCCCGCGCCGCCAGTTCACGGGCTATGCCGAGATCGGCTCGAAGGGCCGCTACTTCCGCGGCCTGGCGTCGGCGCTGCAGATCAAGGGGCCGACATGGTTCATCGACGAGCGCCCGCAGTCGTTCTCGCCGCCCGACATCATGGAACGCGGCCAGCTGGCCAGGCTGGGCACGCAGCTGCCGCTGGACGACTACGCGCCCTTGCCGGATGCCATCGCCGACCAGAGCCTGGACTTCGTCGGCTGCTACGTCGGCCTGCACCACATGACGGTGGACAGGCTCGGCCCCTTCCTCGCGTCGATCCGGCGCGTGCTGCGCCCGGGCGGCGTGTTCATCGTGCGCGACCACGACGTGCGCGACGAGAACCTGCGCGCCATGGTCTCGCTGGCCCACACCGTCTTCAACGCCGGCCTGGCCGAGACCTGGGAGACCAACGCCGCGGAGTTGCGCTTCTTCGAGCCGGTGGCCATGTGGGTGCAACGCCTGGACGAGGCGGGCTTCGACGACTCGGGACAGCGCGTCCTGCAGGACAACGACCCGACCGACAACACGCTGCTGTGCTTCGTGCGCCGCGCCGACGGCGTCGCGGGCACCCGCGCGGCCGCGAAGGCGGTGTCCGCGTGACGCGCCCCGGAGCGCTGGCGCGCGCCCCCGCGTCACGCGCGCGGGGGCTCGCCCGCTCGCTCGCGCTCGTGGGGGCCTGCGCGCTCGCGGGTGCGGGCATGAGCGCGGGCGCGGCCGGCCTCAAGCTGGCGACGGAGCCGACCGCGGGCGTCGCGCCGGCAGCGGCCGCCTCCGGCCCGCTCACCGCGCCACCCGAGCATCGCCGCCCCCCCGACCAGACCTTCCTGACCTTCCCGGAGTGGTTCCTGGTGCACAGTCCGGCCGAGTACGCGCATTACCTGGCCAGCGGCGATCGCGTCAGCGCGTTCCCGCTGTTCGCGCACATCGGCCAGTTCTGGCAGGCCTACGGCGCCGTCACGCACGAGGTCTCGCGCTTCCCGTTCAACGGCGGCTACCACCTGATGATCTGCGTCATCGGCAGCAGCACGACGGTCGAGTACTCGCTCAAGGGCATCTACGAGCACACGATCGGCCGCCTCGCCGAGGCCACGGTCTCCGGCCACGAGCCGGTGCCCGAGGAGCGCTTCGCCGCGGCCTACGCCCAGCGCTACGTCGACTTCATCCGCATCGAACCCTGGTACCTGTTCGACTTCCGCGCCGAGCTGAAGACCTTGTGGTCGGACGTGCCTACCCACGGCGCCAACCTCTTGCGCCGCTGGGAGCGCCGCTTCCTGCTGACCACCGAGTTGCTGGTCAAGAGCGGCTACGGCCAGCTGATCAAGCTGGCCACGCATTCGATCTACGACGCGCCCAAGCCCGTGACCGCCGTGGTGCTGACGTCGCCGCCCCCACACGACCCGGCCGGCCACCCCGACCTCGTCGTGCTCCAGGCCAGCGGCCACGAGACGCTCGCCACGCTCCCGCGCTACGAGGGCTTCACCGCCTATTCCCGCTGGCTCGCCGACAACCACGCCGACTTCCGCGAGATCGCCGGCAACGACGGCGAGGTGCTGGTGAGCCTGGTCGTCTCGACGGAGTGGCGTCCCGCAACGCCCGCACGCGTCCTGTTCGAACAACCCATCCTGACCACGCCCGGCCGCAAGCGCAGCGTCCTGGCGCTCCCGATCGCACGCCTGGGCACACTCCTGCGCGACGTCGACCACGACCCCGCGCTGCGGGTCGAGCACGTGTACGACTTCTGAGCCGCGACGGCGGAAGTTCCGGGCAGCACGCAGCGGGCCGTGGCCCGCGTCATTTCGAGGCGGCGAGTGCCACTGACGGGGCGTGCCTGGGATCACGGCCGCCGGAGCGCTTCGGTCGCACCGGCGCACGACTCCGTCGAAAGCCGACATGAGTGGCGCTGGCTGCGATCTGGAACGAGCGGCGGGCGAAGTCGGCTCTTGGATGCCCGGTTTCGGGAGGGACTGTGGTCGGCTGACGACCGAGGCTGTGTGAGAACTCGGCAATCGAACAGCCTTGCCGAATCGTGCATCGCAGATGAACAGTGGTCGCGAGTTGTGGCTCGGCCAATATGGCAACGGCACAGGCCTTGTCAGGCCATCGAACCAATCGCTTTCATCGTCCCAGCGAAGCCCAGGATGGCAATCAATCGCTTGAGGTTATATGCAAGCACGTGCAAGCCAATCTCGGTGCGCACATTGGGCAGGCGGCGAGTCAGGAAGTGCGTCGAACCCATCCAGTGCTTGAGCGTTCCGAACACGTGTTCAACGGTTCGTCGTCGCACGATCATCGCGTCCGGCTGACGGTCAAGCCGATGTTGAACTGCATCGACGACGGCCTCGTGCTCCCATCGTGAGATGCGCCTGAAGTCGCTCGGCGTGCACTGCGATTTCATCGGGCATTGGGGGCAAGCACTGCTCCAGTAGCGGTGCACGATCTGACCGCGCTCATCGCTGCTCATTCGAAAGACAGCGTGCTGGCCGGCAGGACATCGATATTGATCGCGATTTGCGTCGTAGACGAAGTCGCTCTTGTCGAAACGCCCATCGGCCTTGGCATTGGAGGTCTTGGGCTTGGGCAACACCGCGGCAATGCCCTCGTCGCTGCACGCCTTGATCTGTGGGCCGCTGAAGTAGCCCCGATCGGCCAAAGCCTGGATCTTGTTCATGCCCATTGCTTCGCGTGCGGCCTTGGCCATCGGCGCCAGTTGCGCGCGATCATGGGGGCTCTGAAGGACAGCGACGCCAATCGTTTCTATGCGCGCCGGGGGTTCGTCCTGGTGGAACAAAGCGAATGGGATCTGTACTACGTCCGAAGACATCGCGGCGGCCCCCAGCGCCACATCGGTTGAGGCCGTTCGCCGGGCGCCACCTTCGCCGACAACCCTGGCCGCAATCGCGGCACCCGCAACCCGTCGTTCGCGAATGACCGCATCTGAGCCAGTGACTGACAAACTCGCTGGCTCAACCAACCCGGCCGGGCACCAGGCGAATCTCGGACTGCCCCATGAGCCAGACGTCTCCGATGATCTCGACGAGTCCGAAGTCCTCCAGGTTCTCCATCCTGGCCTGCAACAGCGCATAAGGGAGATGTTCGTACCTTCGACCGAACTCTTCGAAGAGGAGGCCGACAATCTTGGCCACCTTTTGAAAGCGTGGCGAGCATTCACGCAGGATCATCTGATCCACTGCGGCGAGTTCTTCGTTCGATGCAGCGCGCATCCGCCTGATCTCCTCCGCAGTCGGGACGTACGCCTGCGCGTCAGGCGGATCTGAGTTGATCGCGTCACTCATAGAGATTCCCCTCATGTCCAGCGACGGCCCAGATTTTCGCAGCACCTCACCGCCCGTTGGCTTCCCCTGTACGTTCACGTGAAATACCAGCACCGTCACCCCCTGCGCGTTGGCGCGCACAGCCTCCATCGGGTAGTTGGGCCTGCAATCCACGGCCACCAACGGTGCGGCAACGGGTGCCGACGCCTGCGCGAACACCGCGCTAGACAGGAGTAGGCCGACCGCGCTGCAGAGGTTGGGTATGAGGCAACGATTCTTCATTGGAATTTCCGCGTTGGAGGCGCAAGCATGCACATTTGCCATCGAGGCCAGACGCTACCTCGACCGTGCCAGCTTGCCCGAAGGCCGCCCTTGGCCAACGACAGCACCTGGTCGCGTGCCGCCCCAATGCGGCCGGGCCGATCGTAACGTAGCTGACCCTTTGCGGACTTCCGTCGAACGGAATTCGACGCCCTAAAACAGCACTTCTCAGTCAACGCCGGAGCATCTGGACAGCATCTCGCAAAAGGCCGCACCTAGCTCGCCAAGGCGCGTGGCTGCCGGTAGCTTCTTCGCGCTCGCCGGGAGTTCCGAGAAGCCCCTATTCTGCCCCTTGGTGCCGCCGTTGTGCGTAGCCTCCAGCGCAATCGTCGTTGCGCGGAGCGACACGGACACCAACCTGGTGCCATGCGTGAAGGCCGTCTCGGACCTCGCACCGGCGGCATCAAGGCGAGGTTTCGACAAGCCAGTCCACGAGGTTGGATGCGGGACGCCAGATACTGACGCAGCGAGCGCCGCAGCAATTGCCTCCCCCAATGTCTCGGGCCCTGAATCGAGCGGTGCCGAAACATAGGGCGCCGTGGCAAGCCAACCGCCAGACATTGTGCTGGACTCGGGATGGAACAAATACCGATCGCGTAGGCGGTAGGCGCAGGCTCTTCTCATGTTCGTTGCTCATTCCAAGCATACAAGCTGACCCTACGCCATGTCCGTAGATGGCCGGTGCCACCCATTGTTATCGAGCTTGACCTTCGAAAAACGAGAGCATCGCCTCGATGAACTCTCGAACCTCCACAGCCTCAGTAAAGCTGTGAGAGTGTGCTTCGGCGTTCCAGATGCCCAGCACCTCTGCATCACTTCGGCCCACCAGGCCCCTGAGCTGACTGACAAGGCGCGCTTTTGCGGCCTCGTCGTGATCATTCCAGATTGAGGTCCAGATGTCGGCGTCTGTCTTGAAGTCGAGGTACGCATCCTGGTGATACCAGGCCCCGATCATGTTCTTCAGCGTCGCGAACTCGCCGAAGGAAGCGAGGTAGCTCGGTTCAGAATCCATGCCATAGCCTACCCGAAACCCATCGTTCGCGAACGACCGCACCTGAGCCGACAAGAGCCTCGGGAGGCCGACGGCCACGCCGAATGTGAGCTCGGCCCCGATCATCGCAGGTCGGACAACCGTGGTGTGCAGCGCGCTCGCCCCTCGTCGTCGGCCGCCGGGCAGCAACGCTCATCTCCATTGCCTGCCTAGTTTGGGCTGGAGATGGACTGCCGTAAACCTGGCGTCGGACTGGAACGTCGGCGCCAAGATCGCGAGCGCCGTGGGCTGCCTGAACATCCCTACCCTGCGCCTCGTGCGGCGAGGCGGGCCCTGCTAACGTGGATGCGCGGGCCGGGCAGCGGCGCCTTCGACCCGGGAATTGCGCGATCCGCCGACCACACGGGTCGCATCGCTTCCTCGGCGCCTTTGGACGAAGAATCGATCATGACCTACCAGTTCACGCAGGCTGCCGACGCCATGGCGATCGCGGAGCAGGGGTACGCCACGGCGGCCGCCATCAAATTCACAGGCTTCACGTCGTGCATCGGGGTGATCGCCAAGAGGGGCGGCCTGCTGACCGGCGCCCATCTCGTGCTGAACGCGCCTGACGGAACCAAGTTCAACCAGAATGCCGCCACCCGGCTGATCTACGAGGTTTTGGGGAACCAGTACGACAAGGTCTGGATTATCGGCTGCGTCGACATCTGGAGGACGCCAGCGAACGGCGTGCTTGCGGCATACGAGAAGCTGACGTCGATGATCCGGTCCCTGGAAGTCGTCCAGCACTACAACTTCGCCGATGGCACGTACGGCGCCCAGATCGAGGATGACGACATCGACATCACGTTCTGATTCCGCCGAAGTCGTCGACATCGGTACCAACCTCAACGGCAACCTGGTGGCACTCGACCTGGCACTGAGTCATCGACCCCCCGAACCAGTCTGAAAGTCGCCAGTAGCCTGCCCGAGTCCGGACAACGTCGAACGACTGAACCTTGCCGATCACGCTCTCCCAGATCAGTGCATGGGCTCGTCCGGGCCCCTCGCGATGAAAGCGTCGATGCCGTCCTCGTTCAGTTCCTGCAACGCAACGGCAAGGGCCTCTTCGTCGGTCTCGAACAGGTCTTCCCAAACGGTGGAGTTGTTGTGCTCGTCGACGACTTCTAGCGACCATCCGGTGTCGGGCATCCGGTAGATGTGAATCTCCACCTGGTGCCCGCCCGCACTGTAGGTTTGCTGAAGCGGGGAATAGATCAGGTCGTGTTCGTCAGGCATGGTGCTTCTGCGCAGGGGAGCGGGCAACAGAAAAAACTGT
>Ga0207702_10002611_pt1 | contig 16920 bp, 17 predicted proteins | sample KBSCornC62_FD_184302 | JGI IMG/M metagenome (GOLD analysis project Ga0207702, IMG submission 184302) | Corn rhizosphere microbial communities from Kellogg Biological Station, Michigan, USA - KBS Corn C6-2 (SPAdes) (version 2) | ecosystem: Host-associated > Plants > Roots > Rhizosphere > Soil ...
GACATCGCGGCCTCGGCGGCGATGTCGGCCTTGGTCATGTGCAAGAGCGGCGTATGGACTTTGAAGCGGTCGCCCTCGACCCCCGCCTTGGTGGCGAGATTCGCCAAATTCTCGAACGCCTCGACGAATTCGGGCCTGCAATCGGGATAACCCGAATAATCGAGCGCATTGACCCCGATATGGATGCCGCGCGCGCCGGTTGCCTCGGCGAGCCCCAGCGCCAGGCTCAGGAAAATCGTGTTGCGCGCGGGCACGTAGGTGCTGGGTATCCCGGGCTGCACGCCCTCCTTGGGCACCGCCATATCCTTGTCGGTCAAAGCCGAGCCGCCGAACCGGGTAAGGTCTAGCGGTAGCACGATGTGGCGCACCGCACCCAGATGCCTTGCAATCCGCGCCGCGGCCTCCAGTTCGATCCGATGGCGCTGATTATAATCGATCGTCAGCGCGACCAAAGGATAGCCCGCTTCGACCGCAAGTGCGGCAACCACCATCGAATCGAGCCCGCCCGAGACGAGCACGACCGCGCCGTCTTTTTGCCCTTCGTTCTTCTGCATGCCGAGCCGGATATAGGAAGCGATGCCGCTGTGCAAAGAAAGGCCGGGTAAAAGAAAGGGCCGCCCGAAGGCGGCCCAGATATGGCCTGATGGCCGTCTAGGGAGGACAGTGCCAAAAAATGGCACGGCCATATATCTAACATAGGCAAACTAAATATGCAGTTAACGCCGTCCTGGCCGCGTTTGCGGCTTCGCCGGGACCGCCGTTTCCCCGCGTTCGGCCGCCTGCGAGAGACTCTAGGCCGCGACGGGATCGATCCCGAAGGTCCTGGCGCAGAATTCGCAATTGACCTCGATCTGCCCGCTCGGGCCGACCATTGCCGCACGCTCGTCCTCGGGAAAGCGGGCGATCACCTTCTTCACATGCTCGGGATCGCAACGGCAGCCCTTGCTCGGGCTCTTCCCCTCGCTCACGCGCACCTCATCCTCATTGAACAGGCGCCATAGCAAAGTCGCGAGCGGCAGATCCGCATCCGCCAGCTCGTCGGCACGCACGCTGCCGCCCAAGGCGGCGACATGCCCCCATTCGGGATGGTCGAGCCGTGTGTGCAAGCGTTCGCGGCCTTCCTCGCCCTCGGGCAGATGCTGGAGCATCAGCCCACCACCGACCACCTTGCCGTCGGCGTCGCGCCCGATGCCGATCCGCACCAGGCTGGGAATCTGCTCGGATTGGGCGAAATAGGATTCCGCCGCTTCGGCCAGGCTCGTGCCTTCCAGCGGCACGATGCCCTGATAACGCTCGCCCGTGCTGGCGAGGTCAAACGTGATCGCTAGATAGCCCTTGCCGAACAACGCGAACAACGAAGGGTCGGTCGGAATCTCGGCCAACCGGTCCGCATCGTGGCGCGCATAGCCGCGCAGCTCGCCGCCGCGATAATCGGCGACAAGCAAGTCGATCACGCCATTTTCGGTCTGCGCCTGAAGCGTGAGCTGTCCGTCCGCATCCTTGAGCGTCGAACCAAGCAGGGCCGCCAGCACGATCGCCTCGGCAAGCACATTTTCAACCGGTTTGGGATAGCCGTGCGCAGCCAGGATCGCATTGAGAGACGCGCCCAGTCGCACCAGGCGGCCGCGGGCATGACGATCGGGGATGGTGAAGGCGAGCGCCCCATCCAGGTTTGGAATGTCGAGATTTTCGGAAGCCATGGAGCCCATGTAGGAAGCGCTCTGCCGTTTTTCGACGGTCAGAGCTTGCCCAGGCACCAGAGCAGAACCGCCTTCTGCGCATGCAGCCGGTTCTCGGCCTCGTCCCAGATCGCCGATTGCGGGCCGTCGATCACCGCATCGACCACTTCCTCCCCGCGATGCGCAGGCAGGCAGTGGAGGAACATGGCGTCATGCGCGGCCCCAGCCATCAGTCGTTCGCTCACCTGATAGGGCGCCAGTGCCTGTAATTTCTGCTCGGCGTGCGCCTGTCCCATCGAGATCCAGGTGTCGGTGACGACGATGTCGGCGCCTTCTACCGCCAGCACGGGATCGCGCGTCAGCACGAACGGATGATTCCCGCCACGCGCCTTGGCAGCCTCGACGATTTCTGGGTCGGGATCATAGCCTTCCGGGCAGCCGGCGGTGACGTCGAAGCCGAGCAGGCTGCCCGCCTCGATGATCGAATGCAGCACATTGTTGCCGTCGCCGAGCCAGGCCCAGCGCATATTCTCGACTGCGCCCTTGCGTTCGATCACGGTCAGCATGTCCGCCATGATCTGGCAGGGATGGCTAAGGTCGGTCAGCCCGTTGATGACCGGCACCGTCGCATATTGGGCGAGCTCGACCGCCTTGGCGTGATCGTCGGTCCGGATCATGATCGCATCGACATAGCGCGACAGCACGCGCGCGGTGTCCGCGATCGTCTCGCCGCGGCCAAGCTGCGAGGTGCCGCCTTCCAGCACGATCGTGGTGCCACCGAGCTGGCGCATCGCCATGTCGAACGAGACGCGCGTGCGCGTCGAATTCTTCTCGAAAATCATCGCCAGCACGTGACCGTCGAGCGGTTTGTCGACGTCCGGCTTGCCCTTGGGCCAACCCTTGCGCGTCAGCTTGCGGCCGTGCGCGTCCGCCAGCATCTTCCTGAGCGCGTCGGGCCCGGCATCGGCCAGGTCGAGAAAGTGACGAGTCATTGTTCAGTCCCCAAGCCACCCACCCCCAAGGCGGGCTTGTTTTCGATCAGGCCGGTTCCGGCACCTTATAGCTGCGCGCACCGGCCGAGAGCTTCTCGATGCACTCGGTAATATGGCTTTCGTCGATGTTGAGCGGCGGTAGCATGCGGACAATGTTGTCACCGCCCGCAGCCGTCAGCAGCCCGTGATTGTCGCGCAGATGCGCCACGAAGCCGCGGCTCTCGGTCTTGAGGCGGATGCCCAGCATCAGACCGGTGCCGCGCACCACATCGAACAATTGGTCGTGATTGGGGATGAGCTGCTCCAGCGCCTGCCGCAGCCGCTCCCCGATCCGCTTGACGTTGTCGAGGAAGGCCTGCTCGCCGACCACGTCGAGCACCGCCTCGCCCGCCGCCATCGCGAGCGGATTGCCGCCATAGGTGGACCCATGCGTGCCGATCACCATCCCGCTCGCCGCCTCCTCGGTTGCGAGACAGGCGCCAAGCGGGAAACCGCCGCCGATACCCTTGGCGATCGACATGATGTCGGGTTCGATCCCATATTGCTCGTAGGCGAAGAAGGTGCCGGTGCGGGCATAGCCGCACTGGATCTCGTCCAGGATCAACAGCATACCGTTCTTGTCGGCCAGGTCGCGCAGCCCCTTCATGAATTCCTGGGTCGCGGGGATGATGCCGCCCTCCCCCTGGATGGGCTCGACCAGGAAGCCGGCCGCATCCGGCCCGACCGCGGCTTCGGCCGCAGCAAGATCGTTGAATGGCACCACGGTGAAGCCGGGCAGCAAGGGTTCGAAACCGTCGCGCATCTTGGGCTGGTTAGTGGCCGAGATCGCACCCATCGTCCGCCCATGGAAGGCGTTCGAGAAGCTGATGATCCGGTTCTTCTCCGGATTGCCCTTGGCATAATGATAGCGGCGCGCGGTCTTGATCGCGCACTCGACCGCCTCGGTGCCCGAATTGGTGAAGAAGACCGTATCGGCGAAGGTCTTGTCGACCAGCCGCTGCGCGAAATGCTCGCCTTGCGGGCTGCCATAGAGGTTCGACACGTGCATCAGCGTAGCCGCCTGATCGCCGATCGCCTTGATCAGACCAGGGTGGCTATGACCGAGAATGTTGACCGCGATGCCGGCTGCGAAATCCAGATAGCGCTCGCCACGCTCGCCGATCAGATAGGCGCCCTCGCCTCGCACCGGCCGCACACCACACCGTGGATAGACGGGCATGAGAGGCGTGATGGTCATCGAAACAGGCTCCTTTGAAACCGCGAAAACGTGCTCGGAATCGCTCCGGAAAAGAAAAAGCGGCACCGAGCCTGATCGTTATCAGAAGAAGCGCTGCGCGCTTCCGCTGATAGCGTGAATCAGGCTCGATTTTTGGTGAGACCTTGATTCACGGCCCAGGAAATCCTGGACCGATCAAGGTCTTGGGCCGCCTGAAGCGCGGCTATATCGCCGCGAGCTTGGGAGCGTCAATCGTTGCAGGGTTTGCGCTACCGTGCGGACGATGCGAGGTTGATCCTCCAGATCAACCCGTCATCCCAGCGAAAGGCTGGGGCCTCATCTCCCACTGTTCCGCTTGGTGCGACGAAGGGAGATGGATGCCAGCTTTCGCTGGGATGACGGCTTAGGGATTGGAAATAGGCCGGGCAACCGCCCGACATGTCCAGTTAACGGATGCTCGGACGCCACATCGTGCGCGAGGGCTTCACGAGCTGCGGTTGCGGATTGCCGCTGACGGGCTTGCGCGCGAGCCGCGGATCGACAGGAGCATCGAACTGGACGCCAATGCGTCCACCTGCGGTCCAGGCAATCTTGCCCGTCACCAGCCCGATACCGCGCAGGTCGGCCTCGATCGCGTCGCCGCGCGAGAAATTGACGGGGCTTTCCGCCATCATGCCGCCGGAAGAAAGATTGCGGACCTTGACCTGAACCTCTGTCCCGCCGGAACGGCGTACGACAGCCATAAGGAACATCGAATCCCTCGGCTCCGCGCGCATGGATTCGAAGCGCGCATCCTCGGCACCCGCCGTTTCGCCAGGAACGAAGCTCTGTTCCACTGCCATCCTCAAATCACCGGACGACAGTTCATGCACATAAATGGTTGGCAAGCCGTTAACGGCTTGCCGAAACCGGAGGCCGCGTGACTCTTATTCCTCGCGGCTCACCTTCTCATTGCGCTCGTGGCGCTCCTGCGCCTCGACCGTCATCGTCGCGACCGGACGCGCTTCCAGCCGCGCGAGCGAAATCGGTTCCCCGGTTACTTCGCAATAGCCATATTCCCCCTCGTCGATACGACGGATTGCGGCGTCGATCTTGGAGATGAGCTTGCGCTGGCGGTCACGGGTACGGAGCTCGATGCCCCAATCGGTTTCGGAAGAGGCGCGATCCGTGACGTCGGGTTCGCGCAGGGAGTCGATCTGCAGCTGATTCAGCGTCTCCCGCGATTCGCGGAGGATCGATTCTTTCCAGTCCTGCAACTTTCGCCGGAAATACGCCTGCTGACGGGGGTTCATGAACTCCTCGTTCGCCGAAGGCCGATAGTCCCGATCAAATTCTTCGTTGTCGTTATTTTCGATTCGTTTCGCCGCAGTAGCCATCAGGTTTTACTCGCCACCCCTGCGAGGCGTTGGCCGTGGCCCCCGCCCCGTGTCTGCCCTGCGCGGGCCTATACGCGCGCGAGGTGGGCGTAACAAGCTGGAGACGCGTAACGATTTCGTCACGCGCCTCCAATCGCACTAAAAGTTGTGGATTACTTGCCCGCGCCGCCCGTTTTGGGCGCCGCGGCCTTGGCTGCGGCATCGATCTGATCGGCAGTGAGGCCGATTACGAGGCCATTGGGCCCCTGCGCGAACGCGGTCTTGGGAAGCTGCGCCTTGCTGTTGGCGGTCGCGACCGTGACCAGATCGCCATTGACCGCGTCGACCTTGCCCACCGCGGCGCCACCCGGACCGCTCACCGCCATGCCGGCCGCGATCTCCGTTGGCTTCGTCGCCGCCTGGACCTTGGCTTCCAGGTCCGCCTTGGTGATGCCGACCACGAGACCGTTGGCGCCCTTCGCGAAGGATGAAACCGGAATCGCGGCCTTCACCGTGCCGGTCGATAGCACGGCATTGCCGCCGGTGACCGATTCGATCGTGCCGACGGGCGCGCCGGTCGTATCGACCACGCTGGCGCCGACCGTGACGTTCGCGGCGCCGGTGGCGGCCGCAGCGGCGGGAGCGGGTTGGGTGGCCTGCGCAAAGGCAGGGGCGGCCAGGGCGGTCGAACCGGCCAGGGCGAGAACCAGGTATTTCATTTCACTCTCCTCAAAAGACGATACCGTTACGGACTATCAACATAGGTCTTTGCCAGCCTTTTCCCGTGACTTACGGGACGGACCGTTTTCTCCCTGGGATCAGCCGTTCGAGTCTTCATAGTTCTGGAGCACCGCCTCGATCCGATTGACCGGATGGCCGGTCAGGTCCTTGGCGATCTCAGCCGCGATCTTTCCCTCGACCTGTTTGTGATAATGCTTGCGCAGCTCGCCGAGCGTCTTGGGCGGGGCGACGATGATCAGCTTCTCGAATTCGTTGGCCAGTGCCGCCCGATTGATCCGATCGGCGGCTTCCGCCGCGAAACGATCCTCCGCCTGGCGGTGGAAATCGGCCTCCCCCGCGGTCGATCCGCCGCCCGAACCGGGGCTGCCCGGCTTCTGGCCGGCCATGTCGGTCTTGATGTCCCGGTCATAATCGTCGGCCTGCTGCTCGGCCGCGATCACGGTCAGGCTGGGATTGTCGGCATCGCCCGCGTTGCGGAAGAACAGCATCTTCGCGCCGTCGGCGACGAGGACATAGCTGTCGTGGGGAATGCGCATCGGGCTGCCTCCTGCTGGGGTACTTCTCCAAGCAACGCGCATACGCGCGAGCGGGTTGCAGGGTTGCGCGGGCGCGATGGCCCCGCCATTAGCCCGGCATGCACGATATCCGCGCGATCCGCGAAAACCCCGCCGCCTTCGACACTGGCCTGCAGAAGCGCGGGCTGGGGCCGCAATCGGCGGGCCTGCTCCAGCTGGATGCGGCCCACCGCACCAAGGTGACCGAGGCGCAGGCGCTGCAGACGCGCCGCAACGAGGCTTCGAAGGAAATCGGCAAGGCCAAGGCCGCACGCGAGGAGGATAAGGCCCAGGCGTTGATGGCCGAGGTTGCCGGCATCAAGGACCGCATGACCGACCTGGAGGCCGAAGCCGCCGAAGCCGGCCGCGCGCTCGATGCGGCGCTGGCCGCGCTCCCCAATTTGCCCGCCGACGATGTGCCCCAGGGCGATGATGAAAGCGGCAATGTCGAGCTGAAACGCTGGGGCACCCCGCGCGCGTTCGATTTCGCGCCCAGGGACCATGCGGATATCGGCCCGGCGCTGGGCCTCGACTTCGAAAGTGGGGCGCTTCTTTCGGGCGCGCGTTTTACCGCCTTGCGTGGCCAGGCGGCCCGCCTCCACCGCGCGCTCGGCCAGTACATGCTCGATACGCAAAGCATGGCCAACGGCTATGAGGAAACCGCTCCGCCTTTGCTGGTGCGCGACGAGGCGATGTTCGGCACGGGCCAGCTTCCTAAATTCGCCGAGGATCTGTTCCGCACCACCGATGGCCGCTGGCTGATTCCGACCGCCGAGGTCAGCCTGACCAATCTCGTGCGCGAGCAGATATTGGCCGAAGGCGACCTGCCCAAGCGTCTGACCGCGCTCACCCAATGCTTCCGCTCCGAGGCCGGCGCCGCAGGGCGCGATACACGCGGCCTGATCCGCCAGCACCAGTTCGAGAAGGTCGAATTGGTCGCGATCGCCGCGCCCGAATGCTCGGACGAGGAACATGAGCGCATGACCCGCGCCGCCGAAGGTATCCTCGAGGCGCTGGAACTGCCCTATCGCCGGATGCTGCTGTGCGCGGGCGACATGGGCTTCACCGCACGCAAGACCTTCGACCTTGAAGTGTGGCTACCCGCCCAAGCCACCTATCGCGAGATTTCGAGTTGCTCCAATTGCGGTGACTTCCAGGCGCGGCGCATGGATGCGCGCTATCGCCCGGTCGAAGGTAAGGGTACGTCTTTCGTCCATACGCTCAACGGCTCGGGCCTTGCGGTCGGCCGCGCGCTCGTCGCGGTGATCGAGAATTACCAGCAGGCGGATGGATCGGTGACCGTGCCGGAGGTGCTCAAGCCCTATATGGGCGGGCTGGACGTGCTCCGCCCGGCATGAGGCGCCTGGCGGCCCTGTTGGCCTTGAGCCTGACCGCGGCTGCGCCGGCCACGGAGAAGGCGTCGCAGCACACCCACAAAAGCGCGACCAAGACTGCTGCGACGTCGGACGATGACGACGACGCCAAAGCGTCGGAAAGCGAGAAGCCTGCGGCGAAGAAGCCGGCCGCAAGGAAAGCAGACGCCAAGAAGGCGGCACCCAAGAAGGCCGCCGCGAGCGACACGGATTCGGACAAGCCGGACGAGCCGATCACCGACACCAAGGCCGCGGGCGGCGCCAAGCCGGTCTGGGAAGTGAAGACCGTCGCCCCAACCGCGGTGGAGGTCGCGAAAACGACCTATGTCGTCCAGCCGGGCGACACCCTGTCGGCGGTGGTGCGCAAGACCGGCGAAGGTGCCGACGTGATCGCGCACGACAATGATCTTTCCGCGCCCTACAAATTGCGCCCCGGCCAGAAGCTCAAGATCGCGGGCGGTCGCTATCACACCGTGCTGAAGGGTCAGAGCGGCATCGCGATCGCGCGCGCCTACCAGGTCCAATGGTCGAAGATCATCGAACTCAACCACCTCCAGGAGCCCTTCACCTTGCGCGAAGGCCAGCGCCTGCTGTTGCCGCCGGCGCAGGATGTGGCGAAGATGACGCTCGAACAGCGGGCCGCCGCTTTCAAGATCGACCTGACCGATCTCGCCACCGGTAGCGAGCCCGCGCTCGCGCCGACGGCCAAGGCGGCCGCGCCTACGCCTTCACCCGCGCGCCAGCTGGCGCCGACCACGCCTGTCGCCGAACCGACCATCGCGTTCGCGGGCCGGTTCGACTGGCCGGTCGAGGGCAGGATCATCCGTGCCTATGGCCCGATGGACAATGGCGGCCGCAATGACGGCGTCACCATTGCAGCCCCGCGCGGGACCGCGATCACCGCCGCCGCGGACGGTGTGGTAATGTGGGTCGGCGAACATCCCTCCTTCGGCAATGTCGTACTGATCAAGCACGGCAGCGGCTGGATCACGATCTATGGCAATGCCGAACGGATCGTGGTGAAGCGCGGCCAGGCGGTGAAGATAGGCCAGACGATCGCGCGCGTCGGATCGACCGGCGCCAGCGCGGGCGACGAGCCCCAGACCTTCTTCGAAGTCCTGCAGGGCAAGAAACCGGTCAATCCATTGAGCCTGCTGCCCAAACGCGGCAGGGATGCGCCCGGACCGGGCGACGACGCCGAAGGCAATCAGGAACAATAGCCCTAGACTGTCGCCTATTAGGGTCCGGACTCGCGGGCAAAATGAACGGGCAGTTTGCGATGCTGTACGCAATCACTTGCCTGCACCGTTGCGCATCAACTCCCCGAGCCGCGCGCACAGCATGGCGTCGTCATAGGGTTTCGTAACCACCGTCAGGCCCATCGCCGCCGCGTCCGGCATGGCTTCGCTATAGCCGGTCGCCAGCAGGATCGGCAGCCGGGGAAAGCGACGCCGCACCTCCTGCGCGAGCTGAATGCCGTTCATGCCTGGCATGATGATGTCCGAGAAAACGAGATCGACCGGCTCGCCACGATCGAGCAGTTCGAGCGCGGCTTTGGCGCGATGCACCAGCTTCACCGCATATCCGTAGCCTTCCAGCAACTGGCCGGTGAGATCGGCGACCTCGACGTCGTCGTCCACCACCAGAACCCGTCCGGATGCGTCCTTCGGCAGCTGCGGTGCTGCAGGTGTATCGCCGGCCTGGGTGAGAGCCTCCGCGACCGCGGGCAGATAGATATGGAAGGTCGTGCCCTGCCCCACCACGCTTTCCAGATCGATGGCTCCGCCAGACTGATGAACGAAGCCGTGGACCTGGCTGAGACCAAGGCCCGCGCCGGGACCCAATTCCTTCGTGGTAAAAAACGGCTCGAACACGCGCGAGACCAGTTCCGGATCGACGCCCTCCCCGGTGTCGGCCACGGAAATCACGACATAGGCGCCGTGCAATCCCAGCCGGTCGTCATGCACGTTCCGATTGGCAGCGGACAGGCGAAGCACGCCGCCCGCCGGCATCGCGTCGCGCGCATTCACCGCCAGGTTCAGCAGCGCAAGTTCAAGCTGTGCCGGGTCGATCCGGATTCGCGAGACTCCTGGTGCTACATCCACCTCGACCTTGATATCGCCGCGGAGTGCGCTGCTGATCAACGGGCTTGCTCCCGCCATCCAGGCGGCCACATCCACAACCCGCGCTTCAAGCACTTGCTGGCGCGAGAAGGTTAGAAGCTGCTTGACCACCTCGGCCCCGCGCTCCGCACCGCTGGTGGCTGCTGCGAGAAGCCGCTCCACAACCGCATTGTCGTTCAAGCGGCGGCGCGCCAGTTGAAGATTGCCGAGCACCACCGTCAGAAGATTGTTGAAATGATGCGCGACACCGCCCGCCAGCAAGCCGACCGCCTGCAACTTCTGGGCATGGACCAGCGCCGCCTCCGCGCGTTCGCGTTCGGCGACTTCGGCCTTCAAGGCCGCATTTGCGGCCGCAACCGCCGCATTGGCCGTCATCAGATCGGCATTTGCCGCCCGCAATTGGCTATTTGTCTCGCGATAACCGCGCAGCATCATTTCAAAAGGTGAAAGGGCTTCGGCGAGGAAAGCAGCCGCCAGCGCCATCGATTCCCGACTGCCGTCACGCTTTTCGGTCCGCTGGAGGTCGGACATGGCAGTGTGATGCAACAATACCAGGTCTACGACGCCGAGCCCCGCTTCGAGCGCTGCCCTTCCCAGCTCGTACGCCTTATGCAGCGAGCTTTCGTCCGTGCCCGCCACATATTCAGCCAGGGCCGCGACATAGAAGGGGTGAAGATCGCTCGAAGCCTCGCTCATGGCGAGCGCCCCTGGAAGCGGGCGACCAGAACGAGCGCATCGTCGCTCTCCTCGCCATATCGGTCGAGCACGCTATTCGCATAGTCCTGCGCCGACATGTGCAATGGCGATTCCAGAATGAAATCGTGATCGATGCCATCGGTGGCCATCGCCAGCACATCGCCATTGGCGATGGTGAGCGTAACCTCCCGCAAAGCCGGCAGTTGATAGCCGACCACGCCCGCGCGCGATACAATGGCCTCGCGGGCAGGCACCGCCTCCGGATCTGCCCGCCACAGCACGGCTTCGACATTGCCGATCCCGGTCCAGGTCAACCGATCGTTCGCGGCATCGATCGCGGCGAGCGTCATCACCGCGCCGCGGGTACTGCGTAGCGCCGCATGGCATTGCTCTACCAGCTGGCGAACCGGTTGGCCGGGGGAGTCGGATAACAGGCTCGCCGCAAGCCGCGCTGCCATTGCCGCTTCGGCGCCATGCCCCAAACCGTCGATCACCGCGCAGAGCAAACCGCCCTCATACGATGCCGCGACGTGCATGTCCCCCGAGTCGAGTTCGCCCGGAATCGGCCGGCCGGCGATCCCCAGTTCGGCGACGCCGCCCAGGAAGTCCGGGCTGCCTGCCGTGCTCATCGACACCATTTTCGCATCGTGATGGTCGTTCCCTTGCCCACCTCCGATTCGATTTCAAACTCGTCCATCAATCGACGCGCACCGGGCAGGCCGAGCCCAAGGCTCTTTCCGGTAGAAAACCCGTCGAGCATGGCCTGGTCGATATCGGGTATCCCCGGCCCATCATCCTGCGCGACGACGAGGACACCCTGACGCCCGTCCTTGGCGGCGAGACCGAGCAATATCTCGCCATTGTCAGCATAGGAGATGATGTTTCGCGCCACCTCCGAAATGGCGGTGGCGATGAGGGTCAGGTCGCTGCCCGAAAAGCCGGCCCTGGTCGCCAAATCCCGACCCAGCTGCCGTGCGGTGACGATATCCGCGTCGCGGCTGACGGCGACGCGCATCTGCTCCGTCACTGCGGCCCGTCCTTCACCATCGATCGCCGCAGCATCTCAAAACCCTCCTCCAGGTCGAGCGCCGTGGCCACGCCCTGGAGGGTCAGGCCAAGCTGGACGATCGCGATCGCGACATCCGGCTGGATGCCCACGACCACGGCCTGTGCTCCGCGCAGCCTGGCGGTCGCGGCGATACCGCGCAAAGTCCGTGTCGCGAAGGAATCCATGACGTCGAGCGCGGTGACGTCGATGATTACGCCGCGCGATCGGAACCGGCCGATCTTGTCCGCCAACTCGTCCTTGAGCTGCAGCAGATCATGATCGGTCAGCGCCGCCTGGATCGAAGCGATCAGGACCTCGCCCTGCTTGAGGATGGGAACGGGCACGGGCTAGGCCCCCTCTGCCGCCTGCGTCACGACATAGCCGAGGATGCGCTCCGCCTCTTCCAGCCCGCCTTGCAGGTCGCCCAGCGTCGTTATCCGGCCAAGATCGATGCCGAGTGTCACCAGCGACTGTGCGACTTCGGCCGAAACGCCGGTCACGATCACCGATGCGCCCATCAGCGCCGCGGCCTCCACCGTCTGGATGAGGTGGTTGGCGACCTTGGAATCGACGGTGGCGACACCGGTGATATCCATCACCACGACCCGCGCCCGATGCGCGCGAACCGCGTGCAACAGACTGTCGGTAAGCTGTTTGGCACGCTGCGTGTCGAGCAGGCCGATGATCGGGAGGATCAACAGCCGGTCGCGGATCTGCAAGGTCGGCGTGGAGAGTTCGCGGATCGCATCCTGCTGTTGGCGGATCGTCTGTTCGCGATCGGCCATCATCGCATCCACGATGATCGCGATATCGAAAAAGGCGACTTTCTTGAGCGAAGTGAAATGTTCGAAACCGGCCAGGCTATCCTTGGGATAGCGGCTCATGATCCGCCGCCCGATCGACGTCATGAGGCTATGAAATGCGCCCATGAAGATACTGACCTCCAGCGCGGCGCGGCTGTACAACTGGCCAAGGCGGAAGCGCTGGTCGATATATTCCCGGCCATATTCGCCCGCGACCATGGCAATGAGATGCTCGCGCTTAAGCCGCTTCGCTTCCCCGATCAGCTCGGGGCGGCCGGTTAGTCCGCGCGCTTCCTCGAATTTCGCCAAGTGACCGAAAAAGGCTTCGACATGCTCGTCCAGGTGATCGAGCACGTCGGCCTTGATTTCGGCAATGCGCGCCCGATCGTCCGGGCCGAGATTCACGAATTCCAATCGGCGTTCGATGTCGCTTGGCGCGAATTCGGTCATACGGAATTGCAGGGCGGATCGCGGCTTGGACAAGGTTCTCGCTCCTTAACTCACAACCGGTTTTGCAAGCTCTCGTCAATTTTCGACGCGAGACGGCTTATCCGGCAAGGCTTTCAAGCCGAGATTGCCATCGGGAAATCCCAATCTTTGAAAACCCCACCTATCGCCTCCGATAGCAGATCAGGTTCGGTGGCTCATGTTCCAAACAAGTCCAGTGCGGATCGAATTATACTCCGAAGGAGTGCCGCTGCCTATCGGGGCGTGATACGTGATATTCACCGAATATCTGCAGAGGGGCGGCGGGGCTGACGGTGGACATAGGGGCAAGCCAGAGCGCGGCAATCCAGGGCATGCGCGTGTTTGTGGTCGAAGACGAAATGCTGCTCGCCATGCTGCTCGAAGACATGCTGGCGGATCTGGGCTGCGTCATGACGGGCTCGGCACAGACCGTCGCCGCTGCGCTTGCGCAGGTCTCTGGCCCCTTGGAATTCGAAGCAGCTATTCTCGACGTCCATATCGGCGGCGAAATGGTCTTCCCCGTGGCGGACATGCTGGTCGAGCGCCACGTGCCGTTCATCTTTTCGAGCGGCTTTGGCCCGGCAGTTCTGACGGAGCTTTATCCGGACAAGGTTTTGCTTCCGAAACCCTATGTCGCCCAGGCACTCGCGGCCAGGCTTGCCGCAATCCGAAATCCCGCGGCCAGCATCGGATCCGTGCCGTCCCGCCTTTGAAGAATCGGGTGGGACCGCATCATCGCCGACAATTCCAAGCCGGTTGCCTGCCCTATTTCCGGGCGAGCCATGCCGTGGTCTGGTCACCGATCAGGTCGATCATGCTCCCCTGAACCAGGCTGATGTCGAGGCCATGCGCGCCCCAGCCCGGCCGTTGTGAATATTGGTCTATCACGCTCTTCAGCAGCGCAGCGGCGGGGCCTGGCTCGATTCGAACCCGCAGCACGGCGCCCTGCGCGTCGGCCACACATTCCGCGGTCAACTGACCGTGGAGTTCGACATAAGGCGGATCGCTCGGCGGGGCGAACCCTGGCTTGGAAAAATAGCTTTCCAGCGCGACCCGTCCTCCCGAAACGGCGGCGGGATTGACGCAGATGGGCGTGTTGCCCGGTTTCGCATTGCCGAAGAAGCGCGGTCCCTGCTGCGTGTCGAGATAGGATTGCCAAGCGACCAGACAGCCGGTCTGGTCCGGTCGTCCGCACGGCTTGATGTTGCGGAAAGTCGCGGAATCGAGATTGAAATTGCCGGCGAGATAAGCTGCCACCAGCAGTTTCTGCGCGGGCTTCCCGTCGATTTCTTCCGCTATAAGCCGCCGCAATATCTCGGCGCCCTGGCTATGCCCGACCAGCACCACCCCGCGACCGTGATTGTCATATTCCAGATAATGCAGCCAGGCGTCGCGCACATCGCGATAGGGGATGTCGAAATCCACCTTCATCTCGGGATGCACCATCGACCAGCGCAGCGCGGGAAGGGTGAATTGATGATAGACCGGCACGAAAAGCCGGCAGCGAGCGGTAAGGCGCGCAGCCTGACCGTGGACCACCCGCTTTTCCGCCTCGTCAGGAACGAGATCGCTGAACAAGGTCGCGTCGAGCGAAGCGGTGGGATAGACGTAGAAGCAATCGATCGGGGGAGCTTTCGGCACGACATGTGGCGCCGCGCTCCGCGCTCCGTCTACTTCGACCCGGAGCGCATCCAGATTGGCCGAGCATGTCCCATCGTCCACGCCGGGCCGGCATATCCAATTTTCCGGCTTTGCATAATCGGCGGGACTCGTGTCCCCATGCTCCGGCATGACCGAAGGAGGTGCGGGAATCTGCGCCTCGGCGGCGGCGGCAAGCAGCAGCGACGCCGCGATTGACCAGACATGCCGCATAATTTCCGCCTCCCCTCGTAATTTCGCGTTTCCCACGCTATGTGGCCCGCTTTCCCATGGCAACTATTCTCCCCTCCCCGCCCAAGGTCGGCATGGTTTCGCTCGGCTGTCCCAAGAATCTGGTCGACAGCGAGCGCATTCTCACCAAGCTCCGCGCCGATGGCTATCAGATGTCGCCCGATTATGCCGGCGCCGATATCGTGCTGGTCAACACCTGTGGCTTCCTCGATTCGGCCAAGGAAGAGAGCCTTGAAGCGATCGGCGAAGCGATCGCCGAGAATGGCCGCGTCATCGTGACCGGCTGCATGGGCAAGGAAGCCGAGGTTATCCGCGAGCGCTTCCCCCAGGTCCTCGCCGTCACCGGCGCTCACCAATATGAGCAGGTGGTCGGCGCGGTCCATGATGCAGCCCCCGTGCCGCCATCGGCCTATCTGGACCTGGTCCCCGAGCGCGACCTCAAGCTCACCCCGCGCCATTACAGCTATTTGAAGATTTCGGAGGGCTGCAACCACCGCTGCTCCTTCTGCATCATTCCGGCGCTGCGAGGCGACCTGGTCAGCCGACGCCCTGACGCGATCCTGCGCGAGGCGGAGAAGCTGGTGGCGGCCGGCACCCGCGAATTGCTGGCGATCAGTCAGGATACGAGCGCTTACGGCCTCGACCTGCGCCACGGCGTCTATCCGCTGAAAGACGGCGGCGAGATTCGCGCGGACATGACCGACCTGGCCCGCCATCTCGGCCAATTGGGCGCCTGGGTGCGGCTCCACTATGTCTATCCTTATCCGCATGTGGATCGGGTTATCCCGCTGATGGCGGAGGGGTTGGTCCTCCCCTATCTCGATATTCCATTCCAGCATGCCTCGCCGCCCGTGCTGCGCGCGATGAAGCGCCCGGCCAACGACGCCAAGGTGCTCGATCGCATCCGCGGCTGGCGCGAAATCTGCCCCGATATCGCGATCCGCTCGACCTTCGTCGTCGGCTTTCCCGGTGAGACCGAGGCCGATTTCGATTATCTCATGGACTGGCTCGACGAGGCCCAGCTCGACCGTGTCGGCGCCTTCCGGTTCGAACCCGTGGCCGGTGCTGCCGCCAACGATCTGCCCGGCGCGGTGCCCGATGAGGTGAAGGAAGAGCGTTACGCCCGCCTGATGGAGAAATGCGCGGCCATCTCTGCCGCCAAGCTCCAGGCCAAGATCGGTCGCACGCTCGACGTGATCATCGACATTGCCGACGAGGAAGGCGGGGCCACCGGCCGTTCAAAGGCGGATGCGCCGGAGATAGATGGCGAGGTCCATCTGCGCGACACGCGCGGGCTTCAGCCGGGCGATATTGTCCGCGTCCGGATCGAGGACGCCGACGATCATGACCTGTTCGGGGCCGTGGCCGAGTAAATTAGGCCGGCCTGGATCGCCGGGCCGCTACACCGCTAGCAATCCAGCGCCGCCCTCGCACTTCAGGCGTCGAGCCCGCGCCGATCGATTTCCTGCAGGATCGCATTGGCGCGCGGACCGCCGCTTGTCTCCATCGCGAGCAAATGCAGCAACTGGCCGCTCGGTGCGCGGCGCAATGCCACGCGCAACGGATCGAACGGCACCGGCTGTCGCAATTCCTCCAACAGGCTCAGCAATCCCCGGCGCACCGCGATGCTCGCCGCGATCGCCACCAGCGCACCCACGATCATATCGGTCAGATAATGCGTCCCCTCGACCGGCGTGGCGAGCAGCATCGCGACGTTGAGCGCGAGCAAAGGCCAACGCAGCTTCGGGATCTGCCAGGCGGCGATGATGTAGAGCACCGCGCTCACGGTGTGGAAGCTCGGCGCGCAGACCAGCCCGTGGATCGAAGTCACCGCCACGCTGTGCACCTCATGATGGCGCAGCAACGGGATCACCTGCGACTGATAGAGCGCGCTCTGCGGCATGTAGGGAATGCGGCCGTGCCAGAGATACGCCAGCGGCCCCTCGGCGGGCGTGAGCGGGAACAGGATCAGGGTCGCCACC
>Ga0207702_10002612_pt1 | contig 16920 bp, 9 predicted proteins | sample KBSCornC62_FD_184302 | JGI IMG/M metagenome (GOLD analysis project Ga0207702, IMG submission 184302) | Corn rhizosphere microbial communities from Kellogg Biological Station, Michigan, USA - KBS Corn C6-2 (SPAdes) (version 2) | ecosystem: Host-associated > Plants > Roots > Rhizosphere > Soil ...
CGTGGTTCGCGCAGCTCGCCGAATGGGGCGTGGACTTCGTCAAGGTAGACGACATCGCGGCGCCGGACTACCGTGCGCGCGAGGTCGAGTTGATCCGGCGCGCGATCGATGCCACCGGCAGTCCCATGGTGCTCAGCCTGTCGCCGGGCCCCGCGGCGCTCGAGCACGGGACGCACCTGCAGGCGCACGCCAATCAATGGCGGGTGTGCAACGATTTCTGGGACACCTGGCCGCAGCTGCGCGACAACCTCGCGAACCTGGTGAAGTGGGCCCCGTACGCGGGCGCCGGCGGCTGGCCCGACGCCGACATGCTGCCGGTCGGCAGGATCGGGCTGCGCAATTTCGACGGCGGCGGCCATGGCGAACGCGACACCCGCTTCACCCGCGACGAGCAGGTGCTGATGCTCACCGCCTGGACATGCGCGCGCAGCCCGTTGATCCTCGGGACGGACCTGCGCCGGCTCGACGACTGGACGCTGCGCCTGCTGACGAATCCCGAGGTGCTGGCGCTGCTTCGCGTGCGCGGCAACCGGGAATGGCACAGCACGGCGCAGGGCCACCGGTTCATCTGCAGCGGCTCGCAGGGCACCTGGGCGGCATGGCTCAACACGAGCGATGCCCCATGGCGTATCCGCTGGCCCGATGGGTTGCCGGACGCGCGGCGCGACTGCTGGACGCGTGCCGACCTGATCGCCGGCACCCGCAACCTCGACGTGCCGCCGCACGGCGCACGCCTGGTGCGCTGCCAATGACATGGATCGCCGACATGAAGCGCCGTGATTTCTTCGGGCTGCTGGCCTGTGCCTCTGCAAGCACGCTCGGCGCGCCTGCGGGCGCCGCCGCGTCAGCGCGCTCCGCGCTCGACGCCGCGGGCCAGTTGCGAGCCCTGCCCCTGGCGCCGGCGACGGACGGCTTCGCATGGGCACCGGTGGCGGAGGGCGTGCAGTTCAGGGTCGCGGGCATCACCAAGAGCGTGCTGTTCTACGGCCCGGGCCTCGTGCGCGTGGCCGCGCACCTGGGCGAGGTCTTCACCACCCAGCCCAGCCTGGTGGTGGGCGTGCCGATGCCGGTCGAACTGGCGATCGACGACGCCGCCGACACGCTGACCGTCACCGGACCCGCCATGCGGGTGACGGTGGACAAGCGCAGCGGTGCGCTGGCGTTCTTCGGGCCCGACGGACAGCTCCTGACGCGCGAGCGCGAGCGGGCGCCGACCGAGCTGCAGCGCATCGAGATCGCCGGTGGACCGAGCTACGCGCTCTCGCAGACGTTCATCCTCACGCCTGATGAATCCCTCTACGGCCTGGGCCAGTACAACGAGCCCTACATGGACTACCGCGGCCGCGACGTGCTGATGGTGCAGACCAACATCGGCATCGTCGTGCCCTTCATGATCTCCACGCGGCGCTGGGGCCTGCTGTGGGACGTGTACTCGAAGATGACTTTCAGCGACCGGCCGGAGGGCGCCAGCTTTCGCGCCGAGAGCGCGCCGGCCGGTGCCGACTACTACGTGGTGGCGGGCGGCAGCATGGACGGCGTGATGGCCGGCTACCGCAGGCTGACGGGCGCCGCGCCGATGTACCCGCTGGCCGCCTTCGGCCTGTTCATGAGCAAGGAGCGCTACACCACGCAGCAACAGCTGCTGGACGTGGTGCGGCGTTTCCGCGCCGACGGTTTCCCGCTCGACTACATCGTGCAGGACTGGCAATACTGGGGCGGCGAGAAGGACGGCGCGTGGGACGGCAAGTGGAGCGGCATGGTCTGGGATCCGGAGCGCTTCCCCGACCCCGCCGCCATGACGCGCGAGCTGCACGGCGAACTGCATGCCAAGTTGATGGTCTCGATCTGGCCGTCCATCGGCAACGACACCGCGCTGGCGCGCGAGCTCGATGCCCAGGGCCTGCGCTTCACGCCGCTGCACTGGATCTCCAAGCGCGCCCGCATCTACGACGCGTTCAGCGAAGCGGGCCGCCGCATCTACTTCAAGCACGTCAAGAAGGGCCTGCTGGACGTGGGCGTCGACGCGCTGTGGATGGACGGCACCGAGGTCGAGGTCGGCGGCGCCGCCCATGACCCGGCCGAAGTCGAGGCCGACATCAAGCGCCTGGGCCGCAACGCCCTCGGCGATTTCGCACGCTACCTCAACGTCTACAGCCTGGTGACCACCCGGGGCGTCTACGAGGGCCAGCGCGCCGCGGGAGGGCCTGGCGGCAGGCGCGTTCTCACGCTCACGCGGTCGGCCTGGGCCGGGCAGCAGCGCTATGCCGCACTGCCGTGGTCCGGCGACACGACGGCCTCCTGGGCCACGCTGCGCGCGCAGATCGCCGGCGGCCTGAACGTCTCCATGGCCGGGCTGCCGTACTGGACCCAGGATACCGGCGGCTTCTTCGTCGACTTTCCCGGCGGCGAGCACAACGCGGCCTATCGTGAGCTCTACGCCCGCTGGAACCAGTTCGGCATCTTCAACCCGGTGTACCGCATCCACGGCACGTCGATCGAACGCGAGCCCTATCTGTTCAGGACGCTCGATCCGGCGCTCTACGGCTCGTTGCGGCGCGCCGCGCAACTGCGCTACCGGCTGCTGCCCTACATCTACGGCCTGGCCTGGCGCAGCACGCAGGAGGGCTACGTCATGATGCGCGGGCTCGCGATGGATTTCCCCGACCAGCCGGCGCTGCGCAAGGTGGACGACACCTACATGTTCGGCCCCGCGTTCCTGGTGCAGCCGATCACGCGGCCGATGTTCAACGCGGTGCTGCCGCCGCCGGCCACCGTCCCGCCGAGCCAGTTGCGCACCCCCGACGGCCGGCCGGGGCTGGTGCTGGAGTACTTCGACGGCATGAACTTCGAGCGCCCGGCCAGCCGCACGGTCGACACGGTCATCGAGCATCGCTGGCCCGATCCGCCGCTCGGCAGCGTGCCGCCGGGCCTGTCCAGCCTCGAGCGCTTCTCCGCGCGCTGGACCGGCGAGCTCGTCGCCAGCGAGAGCGGCGAGCACGAGATCGGGGTCGAGGGCGACGACGGCTTCCGCCTCTGGCTGGACGGCCGGCTCGTCGTCGAGGACTGGGCCAACGGCGGCCCCCGCTTCAAGGGCCATCGCGTGACCCTGAGCGAGGGGCAATCGCTGAGCGTGCGGATCGACTTCTACCAGGACACGCATGGCCGCCTGCTGCGCCTGGCGTGGCGCACGCCGAGCCAGGCACGCGAGCTGGGCGAATTGCAGCGAAAGCTGGACCAGCGCCAGGCGACGCTCCTGCCCGCCGGATGCGACTGGTACGACTTCTGGACCGGCGAGCGCCATGCGGGTGGACAGCAGGTCGCCCGCGCCTATGCGCTCGACGAGTTCCCGCTCTACGTGCGGGCCGGCGCCATCGTGCCCATGGGGCCGGCCGTCCAGTACAGCGGCGAGCGCCGGGACGCGCCGTGGGAGATCCGCCTCCATCCGGGCGCCGACGGGCAATTCACCCTGTACGAGGACGACGGCGAGACCTACCGCTACGAACGCGGCGAGCGCGCCACCATCGCGCTGCGCTGGGACGACGCGCGGCGAACGCTGCACATCGGTGCCCGCCAGGGGCGCTACCCCGGCATGGCGATGCAGCGCGAGCTGCGGGTGCGACTGGTGGCCCCGGCCGGCCAGGCCGCGCCCCTGAAGACCGTGCAATACCGGGGCCGCGCAGTGACGCTGCATCTCGGCCACGACATCACCCAAGCAGCGCCGGACGCCGGCGCGAACCTGCCCGACATCACACCCCAACCCCTATGAAGACGATGGCTCTCATGAAGAAGACCGCGATGCCCCTGTTGCTGGCCCTGCTGGCGGGGACAGCCCAGGCGGAAGTGCACCTGTCCGAGGTGTTCGGCGAGCACATGGTGCTGCAGCGGGACCGCCCGCTCAATGTCTGGGGCCGTGCGACGCCCGGCCAGACGCTGACCGTGGAACTCGCCGGTCGCCAGGCCCGCGTGCGTGTCGGCGCCGACGGCCGCTGGCGTGCGCAGCTGGCGGCCCTGCCGGCCGGCGGCCCGCATCGATTGCGCGTCAGCGGCGACCAGGTCGTGGAGCTGGACGACGTCCTCATCGGCGACGTCTGGCTCCTGGGCGGACAGTCCAACATGGAATTCACGCTGGCGAACACGGACACCGGTCCGCAGGAGGTCGCGTCGCCCCAGAACCCGCAGCTGCGCCAGCTGCGCGTGCCCCTGCGGGCGAGCGTCCGGCCCGAGGCGGAGATCGCGCCCGCGACCTGGGTCGTGGCGGAGCCCGGCCGGGTCGGCGACTTCAGCGCGATCGGCTACCACTTCGCGCGCCAGATGCAGGCGGTGCAGGGCGTGCCCATCGGCCTCATCGACGCCGCCTGGGGCGGCTCGATGCTGGAGACCTGGGTCCGCCGCGACGTCGCGTTGCAGGATCCCGACCTCGCCCCGGCGGTGCGTGCGCTGCCGTCCGACGTCGAGGCCTTGACCGCCGCGCTGCGCCAGCGCGTCCACGACCGCGTGGCCGCGTGGCAGCCGGGCCTGCCGCTGGAAGGCGTGGATGCGTCGCGGTGGTCCGCCGCCGCGGACATCGACAACGACTGGCCCACCCTGCAAGCGCCGCAGCTCTGGGAAGACCAGGGCCTGGCCGAACTCGACGGCGTCGTCTGGCTGCGCAAGCGGGTGCAGCTGAGCGCCGCCCAGGCGGCCGGCGCGGCCGAATTGCAGCTGGCCAAGGTGGACGATTGCGACGAGGTCTGGGTCAACGGCAGGCGTGTCGGCGGCCAGTGCGGCTATGACAAGTCGCGCCACTACAGCCTGCCGGCGGGACTGCTGCGCGCCGGCGCGAACTGGATCGCCGTCCGCGTGACCGACACCGGCGGCGGCGGCGGCATCTATGGCGATGCGGCTGCGCTGCGCCTGGACACCGCGGCCGGCGCCGTTTCGCTCGCCGGCGCGTGGCGCGCCCGCGTCGAGAAGGTCGACGTCTCCAGCCAGCCGAGTGCCAATGCGGCCCCCACCCTGGCCCACAACGGCCTGATCGCCCCCCTGCACGGCCTGTCCGTGCGCGGCGTGCTGTGGTACCAGGGCGAAACCAATGCCGGGCGCGCGGCCGCCTATGCCGACGGCTTCAAGCGCCTGATCCAGGACTGGCGCGGCCAGTTCGGCGACCCGGACATGCCGTTCCTGTTCGTGCAGCTGGCGTCGTACCTGCCGCTGGCCAGCAACCAGCCCGGCTCGGGCGGCTGGGCCGAACTGCGCGCGAGCCAGGCCGCGGCACTGGCGCTGCCCCATACCGGCATGGCGACGGCCATCGACGTCGGCGACGCGGACGACATCCACCCGCGCAACAAGCGCACGCTCGGCCAGCGCCTGGCCGCGCTCGCGTTGCACGAACTCGGGTTGCGGGCGGCGCCGGCCAGCGGGCCTCGGCTGCTGGCCCACGAAGCCCGGGGCAGCGAGTTCCGCCTGCGCTTCGGTGCCACCGCCGGTGGCCTGCGCACCGCGCGCGCCGGCGAGCCCCTGCGCGGCTTCTACCTGGCCGGCGCCGATCACCGGTGGGTGCCCGCGGAGGCCCGGTTCGAGGGTGACGCGGTCGTCCTGCGCAGCGCGGCCGTCACGGCACCGGTGGCTGCCCGCTACGCCTGGGTCGACAACCCGAGCGAGGCCAACATCGTCGGTGGCGACGGCCTGCCGCTGGCGCCGCTTCGCACCGACGACTGGCCGCTCGAGTCCGCCGGGCGTCGCTACCAGCCTTGAGGGCGAGCATGCAAGGCATCGTCGCCCTGCTCGAGCGCCGGTCGCGGCAGACGGTCCGGGCCAGGACCCGTCGCGCCCTGGCTCCGCTGGCGCTGGCCGTCTCGTCCTGGTCCTGCGCGGCCGCCGAGCCGGCCATCCAGGTCAACCAGGTCGGGTTCCTGCCGGGCGCCGCCAAATGGGCTGCCGTTCCGTCGACGCCCGCCGGCAGGTTCACCGTGCGCGACGAGGCCACGCGACGCACCGTCCTGAAGGGCCGGCTGGGCCCGCCCGTCGCCTGGGCGCCCTCGGACGGCAGCGTGCGCCTGGCCGACTTCTCGGCGCTGACGCGTCCCGGCGTCTATCGCCTGCATGTGGACGGCGTGCCCGATTCGCCGCGCTTCGTGGTCGCGGCCGACGCGTACGCCGCGCTCGAGGCCGCAGCGATCCGGGCCTACTACTTCAACCGCGCCTCCATCGCCCTGGACCACCGATACGCCGGCCCGTATGCGCGCCCGGCGGGCCACCCCGATACGCAGGTGCTGGTGCACGCGAGCGCGGCGAGCGCGTCGCGTCCGCAGGGCAGCGTCATCAGCAGCCCGGGCGGGTGGTACGACGCGGGCGACTACAACAAGTACGTCGTCAACTCCGGCATCACGGTGTACGAGCTGCTGGCCACCTATGAACACTTCCCGCGCTTCGTCGGGCCCTTGCGGGTCGGGCTGCCGGAAAGCGGGAACGGCGCGCCGGACCTGCTCGACGAGGTGCACTGGAACCTGGCCTGGATGCTGACGATGCAGGATCCGGACGACGGCGGCGTCTATCACAAGCTCACCAACAGGCAGTTCGACGGCATCGTGATGCCGCACGAGGCCACCGGCGAGCGCTACGTGGTCGGCAAGAGCACGGCCGCCGCGCTCGACTTCGCCGCGGTGATGGCGATGGCCAGCCGCGTCTACGCCCGCCATGACGCCGCCTGGCCCGGCCTGTCGCGCCGAATGCTCGATGCGGCGAAGGCGGCCTGGACGTGGGCGCAGGCCCATCCGGACGCGATCTATCGCCAGCCGCCCGACATCGTCACGGGCGAGTACGGCGACAGCCAGCTGGACGACGAGTTCGCCTGGGCCGCGGCAGAGCTCTACATCGCCACGCGGGACGACGCCTACTGGACGGCCATGCACGCCGAGCGCACGCCGATGACGGTTCCCGGATGGAACGATGTCGGCGCGCTGGCGTGGATCTCGCTGGCGCAGCACCGCGCCGAACTCACGCCGATCGCCGACCGCGCGCTGATCGAGCGCCGCATCCGCGGCCTCGCCGGCGAGCTGCTGGCGGACTGGCAGGCCTCGCCATACCGGTTGAGCATGCGCGACGCCGATTTCCGCTGGGGCAGCAACGCGATCGCGCTGAACCGCGCGCTGGTCATGATCCAGGGCTATCGCCTCGACGGCGACCGGCGCCTGCTGGACGCCGCGCAATCGGCGCTGGACTACGTGCTGGGCCGCAACCCGCTGGGCATGGCGATGGTGACGGGCTTCGGCACGCGTTCGCCGCACCATCCCCACCATCGGCCGTCGATGGCGCGCGGCGACGCCGGCCCGGTGCCGGGCTTCCTGGTGGGCGGCCCCAACCCGGGGCAACAGGACGCCAGGGGTTGCAAGGCGGCCTACCCGTCGGCCGCGCCGGCGCTGTCCTACCTCGACGCCGACTGCGCGTTCGCCAGCAACGAGGTGGCGATCAACTGGAACGCGCCGCTCGTCTACGTCTCCGCCGCGCTCGCCGCGCTGACGCCGCCCCCGCCGCCGCGCTGAGCCGCCGGGCCCGCGCCGGCGTGGTCGGCGGCGCCGTCGTGCCCGCCGTGCTCGTCCTGCGGGAACGGCGCGAACCAGGCGAACAGCAGCGGCGGGATCGAGGCGACGAGCACGAACGCGAAGTAGGGTGCGTAGTGATGGTCGAACGCCGCGTAGACCCAGCCGCTGACCGAGCCGGTCGCCCACTTGGTCAGCGCCATGACGCCCGTGGCGAAGGCGTAGTGCGTCATCTTGAACGGGCCGGGCGCGATCTGCTGCATCATGTACAACATCTGCCCGACCGAGCCCATGCCGAAGCCGAACTTCTCGGCGGCGACGATGGCGCCGATCCAGGCCACGTTGTCGGGCAGCGCGTGGCTCAGGTAGAAGTACGTCACGTGCGGCACGTTGAGCACGAGCGCCAGCAGGAACAGCGAGCGCCGCAGCGTCATGCGCGCGATCACGAAGCCGCCGAGGAACGCGCCGGCGATGAAGGCGATGGTGCCGACCGTGCCGTTGATGGTGCCCAGCGACTGGTTGTCCAGTCCCAGGCCACCGGCGCTGCGCGGGTCGAGCATGAACAGCGGCCCGAACTTCTCGATGAAGCCCTCGCCGAAGCGGTAGAAGAAGACGACGGCCAGCATCGTCCAGATGTGCGGCTTGCGGAAGAACGTGACCCACGATTCCCGCAGCGCGGGCCACGCCGCGTTCAGGCCCTGGCCCTGCAGTGCCGACGGCGCGCCGGGCGGCAGCACGCGCAGGTGCCACAGGCCGAACGCACCCATCACGAGCGCGGTGCCGGCCATCACGGCCATCCAGCAGTGCACCCAGGACCAGCCGAGCCCGCCGTGCAGCCAGCCGGTCAGCGAGACCAGCAGGCCCGACGCGATCACCGCGCCCATGTTCCAGCACATGCCCTGCAGGCCGGCGTAGCGCGCCTGGTCGCGCAGCGGCATCGTCGTCATGAACACGCCGTCGGCCACGATGTCCTGCGTGGCCGACGCGAAGCCGGTGATCCAGAAGAAGGCCAGCGAGGCGGCGAAGAAGCCCGGCAGCGGCAGGCAGAACGCGACCAGGCCGAGTGCGGCCATCATCACGAATTCCATGCTGATGACCCACCAGCGCTTGGTGCGGAACGGCTCCAGCAGCGGCGACCACACCGGCTTGAGCACCCAGGGCAGGTACATCTGGGAGGTGTAGAGCGCGATGTCCTCGTTGGAGACACCGAGGTTCTTGAAAATGATCGCGGCGACGACGCCGACCGTCACGTTGGGCAGGCCCATCGCGAGGTACAGGGTGGGCACCCAGGTCAGAGGCGAGCGGGCAGGAGCGGAAGTGGTCACTTTGACTGGAAGCGGTTCAGGCCGGCAGGCCGCGGTAGAGGAAGTCGCGCACGCGGACCTGGCCCGTGCCCGCGCCGTGCACGGCGATCTTGAGGCTCAGGAAGCCGCCGAAGACGTTGTGGTGCATGCCCGAGGTCTCCATCTGCCAGGGATGCTGCACCCACGGGCCGTCGTCGAGCGCGTAGTGGAAGGTGACGACGTGGTCGCGGTTGGTCGCGCGCACGCGCACGCGCCGCGCGGGCGCGGGCTGCCGCATCCAGCGCTGCTCCTCGCCGTAGTTGAACGTGGCCATCGTCGCGCCGTCGAAGCCGAGGCCGCAGAACATGCGTTCGTTGTAGAACAGGGTGAGCCCGGCCTGCGCGCCGCCCTCGGGCTCGAGCGTGACCTCGGCCTGGTAGCGGCGGTCGCCGACGAGCATCGTCAGCGGCGACGTGTCGGCCGGCGTCGTGCCCTTGGCGGCGATCACGAGCGCGCGCGGCTCGCGCCGCACGCGCTCCATCTCGCGCGGGCCCGGGGCGAAGAAGGTCCACTGGGTGCCGAAGCGGTCCGTCGAGAAATCGTCGGACAGTGCCGTGCCGGCCGCGCCGGTCGAACGCGGCTGCGGCTTGCGCAGCGGCTTCGCGAGCGACCCGCCCGCGGCGCGCGGCCAGCCGTCGGCCGTCCACGCGAGCGGCTCCAGCAGCGTCTGCCGCCCGAGCGTGCGAAAGCCGTTCTCGTAGCCGTGGTAGACCAGCCACCAGTCGCCGGCCGGGCCCTCGACGGCCGTCGCGTGGCCACGCGACCACCATGGTTCGTCCGCGCTGTGCGTGTGCACGATCGGGTTGTGCGGGCAGTCGACCCAGGGGCCGTGGATCGAGTGCGAACGCGCCACGATCACCATGTGGCTGGTCGGCGGGCCGGAAGTGCCCCCGACGGCGGCCATCAGGTAGAACCACGCGCCGCGGCGGAAGATCTTCGGCCCCTCGGCCGCGAACATCTCGACCACCCAGTCGGCCGGATAGCGCCACGGGTCGTAGACGTGCGCGAGCTCGCCCACCGTGGACAGGCCGTCGTCGGCCAGCTGGATGCGGCGCACGCCGTTGAAGAAGAGATAGCGCTTGCCGTCCTCGCCGACCGCATGGCCCGGGTCGATGCAGCCGTCGACGTGCAGGTCGACGGGCTCGCTCCAGGGCCCGCGGATGTCGTCGGCATGGATGACGAAGATCGACTGCCGCTCGCCCGGGTTGGCGGGGATGTAGATGAAGTAGCGTCCGTCGTGCTTGACGAGGTCCATCGCCCACACCGTGCCCAGCGGCCGGGCGAGCGCCGGGCCGATCGGCGTCCAGTTCACGAGGTCGCGCGAGTGCCAGATCACGACGCCGGGATAGGAGAAGAACGACGAGAACGTCATGTAGTAGTCGTCGCCGTCCTTGAGCACCGTCGGATCGGGATGGTCGCCCGGCACGATCGGGTTGACGTACGTGCCGTCGCCGCGATCGTGCCGGGCGACCATCCCGATCCCGCTGGCCGATGGCGTCGACGCGGCCGCGGTGGGGTTGCCGCCGGCCACCAGTGCGCCGGCCACGAGGGTCCTGAACGCGTCGCGACGCGTGGGCGAGGTCATGCGCTGCGCTTTCGTCAGACGGTGCCGCGGCGCGCCTCGAGGCGCGTGCGGATCTCCTGCATGCGGCGCTCGTCGAGCGGGAAGCGCAGCGCGATCAGCAGCGCGATGATCAGGCTCGCGACCGGGATGCCGGACAACAGGATGCGGATCATGAAGATCGCGTGCTCGCTCTGCACCGGCAGCTTCGCGTTGAAGCCGGTGAACTGCAGGATCCAGCCCGAGCAGAAGACCCCGCACGCGATGCCGACCTTGGTGATCCAGGACTGGCAGGCCGCGAACGAGCCTTCGCGGCGGGCGCCCGTCTCGAGCTCGTCGGCATCGACGACGTCGGCGATGATCGAGCCGGTCAACACCCAGAAGCCCGCGCCGGTGAAGGCGACGCACCCGCAGGCGAGCAGCTGCAGCGCGGGGTGATCCGGGTCGTAGAACCACCAGTCGCCGACGAACGCGGCGATGGCCAGCGCCAGCACCGTGCACAGCGCGCGCGGCTTGCCGAAGTGGCGCGCGATCCGATTGAAGAACGGGATGCCGGCGAAGCCGAAGGCCATGCCCGCCACGCCCATCTTGAAGTTCCACGCCGCGCCGAGCGAGACGTCCCCCTTGCAGACGTAGTAGACCGTGGCGTAGTAGCCCAGGCTGCTGACCATCGACGTTCCGATGTTGTAGGCCAGCGCGGCGCACAGCATCTGGCGGAACGGCCGGCAGCGCAGGGTGCGCCAGAGGGTGTCGGCCAGCGGGATCTTCTGCTGCTTGCGGGCGACCAGGTGCTCGTAGTAGCGCTCGCGGGTGAGCACGAAGATCAGCACGGTCACGACGACCATCACTGCGCCGAGGGCGGTGCAGTAGACCTGCGCGCCGCGCAGGATGTCGGGCTTGCCGCTGGCGTCGCGGAAGATCGCCAGCGTCGTGAACTGCGCCGCGAAGAACAGCCCCAGCTCGGGCAGCTTCTGGATCGCGTTCTTGATCGACATCACGTTCGTGCGCTCGTGATAGGCGGGCGTCATCTCCGAGCCCAGGCTGACCCAGGGCATGTTGAAGCAGCTCATCACCGGCACGTACAGCAAGGTCGAGACGAGCATGAACGCGAAATATTCGGAGTCCGACCATCCCCGGCCGACCGCGAACATCAACGGCAGGCCGACGCCCGCGAGGATGCCGCCCACCAGGATGTAGGGCCGGCGGCGGCCGAAGCGCGTGCGGGTGTTGTCCGAGGCCCAGCCGAACAGCGCGTCGGAGGCCGCGTCGACGAAGATCTTGATGGCCTGCGCCGTGGAGATCAGCCCTGGAGCCACGCCCAGGAACATGTTGAAGACCTGCCACGACAGCGACGGGTACAGCCAGTGGCCGAACATGTCCAGGATGGAGCCGAGTCCGTAGCCCACCTTCTGCGGCAGCGGCACGCGATCGGCCACCGCCTCCGGCGCCGCCGTGGTGGGCGATTCATTTAGCGATAAATCCATGCTGGCCATCGTGTTCGATCTTTGAGGGGAATTCAGGAAATGGTGATGGATCCGGCGCGCGGCGCCGCCAGCGACTGCCCGAGCACGAGTTCGGTCGGCAAGACGATGTTAGAGGCCGGGCGGTAGCTCGTGTCTCGGTGTTTTGCCTCGATGCGGTCCATCAGGAGGCCCACCGCGCGGTGTCCCATCTCGCGCAGCGGCTGGCGCACGGTGGCCAGGTGGGCCGAGCGCGCCAGCATGGTGTCGTCGAAGCCGACGACGGAGACGTCCGACGGTGCGCGCAGGCCGCGCGCGGACAACGTGTCCAGGCAGCCGATGGCGACGGCGTCGCTGGCCGCGAAGATCGCATGGGGCATGGGCTCGCCGCGATGGCGCCGCAGCCAGGCCTCGAGTTCCAGCCGGCCCGACTGCGTGGTGAAGTCCCCGGGGATGATGTAGTCGTCGGGCGGCTTGACGGCCGCGGCGGCATGCGCGCCGAGGTAGCCCGACACCCGCCGCATCGCACCGATCGAGTCGGGCGGCCCGCCCACGTGCAGGATGCGTCGATGGCCCAGCTCCAGCATGTGGCGAACCATCTCGAACGCGCCCGACTCCTCGTCGGACTCGAGGTTGACCACGTTGGGCATCTCGTGATTGGCGTGGACGGAGACGATGGGCGTGTGGTCCGGCAGGTACTTCGCGGCTTCGGCCTCCATCAGCGGCGCCAGCAGGATCAGGCCGTCGATGCGGCTGTCGCAGATCGCGGGGATGCGGCTCGCGCCGTCCTTCCAGTCCGGCACGGCGAAGACGGTGGTGTTCTGCCCGAACTCCGCCGCGGCCTCGATCACGCCGTTGAACACTTCCAGGAAGTACTGGTTGTGCTCGTTGCGCGACAGCGTCGTGGCCACCCCGATCGCGTTCATGCGCCTGTCGACCAGCGCACGCGCCGTGGCGTTGGCACGGTAGTGCAGCTTCTGGGCCGCGGCCAGGATGCGGGCGCGGGTCTCGTCGGAGATGCGCGACGAGGTCCTCGCGCCGTTGAGCACCGCCGAGGCGGCCATGATGGACACGCCCGCCTCGCGTCCCACGTCGGCCAGCGTGGCGGCGTGTCGGGCGCGGGTGGATTTGGCGGGCGGTTTGGCCATGGCGTGTCAGACGATGCAGCGGGTGCGGATGGTGTCGGCGTAGTAGCGGGCGGACAGCTTGGGCGTGCGCACCTGCGTCTCGAAGTCGCAGTGCACGATGCCGAAGCGGCGCTGGTAGCCGTCCTCCCACTCGTAATTGTCGATGAAAGACCACAGGAAGTAGCCGTCGAGCGGGACGCCGTCCGCGATCGCGCGGTGCATCTCGCGCAGGTGGCTGCGCAGGTAGTCGCGGCGATGCAGGTCCAGCACCTCGCCGCCGACGACCGGCTCGTCGTTGTAGCCGCAGCCATTCTCCGTGATGTAGATGGACTTGTGGCCGTATTCCTCGTGCACCATGCGCGAGGCCCAGTAGATCGCCTGCGGCACCAGGTTCAGCCACGGGCTGTCGGCGCGCGGGTAGTTGGCGGGCAGCGGCAGCGCCTCGGGGCGGCCGTCGCGGCCGGCGCGCACGTAGGTGGCGGTGTAGATGTTCAGGCCGAGGAAGTCGGTGGGCAGGCTGATCAGGTCGAAGTCGCCCGGGTGGACGACCGGCGCGTCCGGGCCGGTGCGCTCGAGGTAGCGCGGCGCGTAGCCCTTGCCATGGATCGCGCCGAGCACGTGCAGGTTCTTCTCTACGAACCAGGCGCGCGCCGCGGCGATGTCGGCCGGCGTCTCGGTGACGGGCACGCTCACGTCGCAGTTGTCGGTCAGGCCCACGCGCGCACCCGCGCCGCCGTGCTCGCGCACCGCGCGCACGCCGTGGCCATGGCACAGCAGCGCGTGGTGGAAGGTCTGGTTGACGACGGCGTCGCTCTCCTTGCGGCCCGGGGCCTTGGTGCCGGCGCCGTAGCCCAGCCACGTGAAGCAGCGGATCTCGTTGAGCGTGATCCAGTCCTTGACGACGTGGCCGTACTCCTTGACGACCGTGTCGGCGTAGCGCGCGAACGCGTCCACCGTCGCGCGCGAGGTCCAGCCGCCGCGATCCTCCAGCGACTGCGGCAGGTCCCAGTGGAACAGCGTGACCCATGGCTTGATGCCGTGGCGCGCCATGCTCGCCAGCAGCCGATGGTAGAACTCGACGCCGGCGCGGTTGATCTCGCCGTCGCCGTCCGGGTACAGGCGCGGCCACGCGATCGAGAGGCGGTAGTGCTTGACGCCCAGCGAGGCCATCAGCGCGAAGTCCTCGTCGAAGCGGTGGTAGTGGTCGCAGGCGACGTCGAGCGTGTCGCCGTCGTGGATCGCGCCGGGCACGCGGGCGAAGCGGTCCCAGATGGACTCGCCCTTGCCATCCTCGAAGGCGGCGCCCTCGATCTGGGCGGACGCCGCGGCCACGCCGAAGACGAAGGAGGACGGAAACGGACTGGAATACGTGAGCATGGGGGAGTGGTTCTGGAACGACGGAGGGAGGGGGTCGGCGGCGCCGCCGCCTGGGGAATTCTCGGTGAGGGACATCGGCGGGCTCAGGCCGCCTGGCGCGGCTTGCCGACGATCACGCCGCGGCCGTGCGGCGCCAGGTACACGGTGCCGTGTTCGAGCGGGTCGGCCGCCAGCGACAGCAGCAGGCCGTAGCGATGGCGGTCGTCGTCGATGCGCATGAAATGGCCGCCGGCGTCGTCCGAGCGGAACAGGCCTTCCACCTGGCGGTCGCCGACCTGCAGCTTGCCCCACAGGTAGACGCAGTGGTAGTCCTGGCCGGGCGCAGACTTGCCGAGCGCCACCTTCCAGCACTCGACGACGTTGCGGATCGTGACGGCGGGCTTTTCCGGGCCGGGCAGGTGCAGCAGCGTGTCGTGCAGCGCCAGCCACAGGTCGCGCGCCGCGCCGGGCGCCGCCACGAGCTGCGACGACTGCCAGGGCGCGAGCTTGGGCAGGCCGGTGACACCGGTGCGGAAGCTCAGGCCGCCGTCGACGCTCGTCAGGATCTCGCCCGCGGCGCGATCGTGCACATGGAACACGCCCTCGACATGGCGGTCGGCGACGGGAACGGCGTCCACCTCGCCGCGGGGCCAGCCGGCGACCTCGACCCAGGTCTTGCCGTGGTCGCGCGAGCACAGCGCGGGCTGCTTCTGCGGGGCCCAGACGAACGAGCCTCCGCCCGCCGACACCGCGACGGTGCCGGCCTCGAGGTAGCCGCCGGTGGCCGACCGCGTCGTGCGCGGCGACTTGCCGAACGGCCGCCACGTCACCGAGCCGTCGTTGGACCACCACCCGCCGGTCTCCGCCTGGTCGGCGGTGCGTGCGAGGATGGCCGGGCGCAGCTGGGCGAAATCCACGGACCGGTTGGTCTGGTTGGACGGCGCGAACAGGCCGTTGCGCGGCGTCTTCGCCACGTCGTCCCACGCGGCGCCGCTGACGTCGCCCATCGCTCCGAGCAGCGTGGCGCCGCCCGACGGGCTGCGGATCTCCAGCGTGGCCGTCTCCTCGAGGTTGGCGACGGCGAAGTCCCACTGCACGGTGCCGCCCTTGTGCGCGGCGCCGAGGTTGTGCGTGAGCCACAGGCCATAGCCCGTGCCGTAGATCGCGCGTTCGCCGTCGAACGGGTCGAGCTTGATGTCGGCCAGCCAGTGGCCCATCTTGTCCTCGCCGCGCAGGTAGTTCACGAGCCAGGGGTAGTTGCTCGCGTCGTGGCGCGAGCGCGCGCCCACCGAGGTCCAGTGCGCGCCGTCGTCGGTCGACACGAACACGTCGTCGCCCGCGCTCCAGCGCTCGATGGTGGAGACGACCAGGCGGCCCGGCACCTGGCGGTCGACGTCGATGCCGGAGTAGCCGAAGCCGTGCGCATCCTTGGCGGGATCCTCGGGCGTGATGTCCGTCCATTTGCCGGACGGATCGCGCTTCCAGACGCTGCCGCGCTTCGCGTTGCCCGGGTTGCAGGCGACATCGCCGTCACCGACGGCGAAGGCGACGTACAGCGTGCCGTCGGCGCCGAACACGGCGTGCTGCGGCACCTGCGCCGGAGTGCCGGTCGCACGCTCGAAGCGACGGCCGCCGTCGCGCGAGACGTACAGGCCCGGCTTGTCGTGGCTGCCCACCCACAGCACCTGCGAGCCCTTGCCCTTGCGGCCACTGCGCGGGTCCACCAGCACGAGCGAGACGTGGCGCTGCTCGAAGCCGAGCGGCGTGAAGCTGCGGCCGCGGTCGGCCGACACCATCAGGCCGTCCTGCGACGTGCCCAGATAGAGGATCTCGCCGTTGTCCGGGTCGACCTGCAGGCGCTCGCCCGAGCCGCGGCCCCACCAGTTGCCGCCCAGCTTGATCGGCAGTTCGTTGATCTGCCAGGTCGCGCCGCGATCGGCGGAGGCCAGCAGCGCCGCGTTGCGCGCCGACGGGCCGAGGTACAGGCCGCCGGCCACGAACACCCGGTCGGGATCGTTCGGGTCGAGCGCCAGGCTCAGCACGCCCGACAGGTCGGTCTGCGACTTCGTCAACTGGTCCAGCAGCGGGATCCATGAGCGGGTGCCGGGATCGAAGCGGTAGGCGCCGCCGATGTCGGTACGCGCGTACAGCAGGCCCTTCTCGCGCGGATGGAACACGAAGCCGTCGACGAAGCCGCCGCCGCCGAACGGAACGCTCTTCCAGGCGTAGGGCGCATCGTTCGCGACCCCGGCGAACGCCATGGGCAGGCCGCCGCCGAGCAGGCCGAGCGCGCCGACCTGGCGGATGAAGCTGCGTCGTTGAATCATTTGCTGTCTCCGATGGCGGCCCCGCGGGACCGGGCGCCGCCGCCTGTTCTTGCCGTGGCCGCTTCAGTAGCGGCCCATGCGCACCTTGAGGATCACCGGCGAGGCGGTGAGGTTGAGCCCCCAGTCCGTCTGGTCGCCGTTCCAGTTGCGCTCCATCACCCAGCGGCCGCCCGCGTCGAACCGGCCTTCCTCGACGCGGGCGTACATGGCCCCGTGGCCCGGCGCGAGC
>Ga0207702_10002619_pt1 | contig 16908 bp, 14 predicted proteins | sample KBSCornC62_FD_184302 | JGI IMG/M metagenome (GOLD analysis project Ga0207702, IMG submission 184302) | Corn rhizosphere microbial communities from Kellogg Biological Station, Michigan, USA - KBS Corn C6-2 (SPAdes) (version 2) | ecosystem: Host-associated > Plants > Roots > Rhizosphere > Soil ...
GAAAGATGTGGAGGCTATCCAGGTCGATACTTCGCATGGCGAGAATGATGCTCCATATTTATTCATTTGTGCGATCCTGGAATGCTGGTTGTAATGGGTCGCCATGACAACCACGGAGCGGCCCATTGCGCCCGCGCTGATCGCCTTGGCCGGAGCGCTCTCTCTCGCCGCGGCAATGGGCATCGGTCGGTTCGCCTTCACGCCGATGTTGCCCTTGATGCTGCATGAGGGCCTGCTGAACGCCGCGCAAGGCGGCTGGGCGGCCGCCGCCAACTACGCGGGATATCTGGTGGGCGCCCTCACCGCAGCGCGCATGCCGCTGCCCGTTGGTGCATTGGCCATGCTGGCGCTGCTCGCGACGGCGGCGCTGACCGCCGCAATGGCCTCGCCGCTGGTCGCGATCTGGCTGCCGCTGCGTTTCCTGGCGGGTGTCGCGTCCGCCTGGGTCTTCGTCGCGACCAGCGTCTGGTGCCTGGGTGCACTCGCAGACCACGGCACGAGGCGTGCGACTGGCTGGGTCTACGCGGGCGTGGGCACCGGTATCGCGGTGGTCGGCGTTCATTGCCTGCTCGCTGCTGCGGCGGGCGTGCGATCCGCATTCCTGTGGATGCAGCTCGGTGGCTTGGCTTTGCTGCTCGCCATGCCTGTCTTCGGGGTCATCGCACGCCTACCGCCAGATACGGCCACGGCGGCATCGGGTGCCGCGGGCGGCAATTCGCACGCCGACGGCCGCGGCACGCGCGGCCTCGTCGTCTGCTACGGCGTCATGGGCTTCGGCTACATCCTGCCCGCAACGTTCCTTCCCGTGCTTGCCCGCAACGTCGTGGATGATCCTCGTGCGTTCGGCCTTGCTTGGCCGGTCTTCGGCGCGACGGCAGCGCTTTCCACGCTGCTCGCCACGCGGCTATTGCAAGGCGCCACGCAACTGAAGACCTGGGCGGCCTGCCAGCTTCTGATGGGCGTGGGCGTGCTGTTGCCGGCCATCTTGGCGAACCTCTCGAGCATCACCGCGTCCGCCCTGCTGGTGGGCGGAACCTTCATGGTGATCACGCTAGCCGGCGTGCAAGCAATGCGCAGCCGCGCACCTGCGAATCCGACACGTCTCGTTGGCCACATCACCACCGCCTTTGCGCTCGGACAGATCGGCGGCCCCGTCGTCTCGGCGCTCCTGCTGCGGGTGAGCCCGCAGGGTCTGGCGTTCACGCTCACGTTGGGCGCCGTAGCGCTGTTCGCCACAGGCGCATGGCTGTGGCGCAGCGCGTCTCGGAAACACCTACCGTGTAGATGAGTCTCCGTGGCTGACTCGGAAGCGTTCAGTCCACGCGAGAGCGGACCGGCACGCGTGTCGTTGTCGGAGCGGCTAGACGAGCTTCACGAGCTGCTTGCCGAAGTTCTCGCCGTTGAGCAGCGCGATCAACGCGCGCGGCGCGTTGTCGAGTCCGTCGACGACCGACTCGCGGTAGTGAAGCCTTCCGGCGTCAAGGTGCGCGCGCAGCACGTCGACCGCCTCGGCGTAGCGGTGCTTCCAGTCGAACACGATCATGCCTTGCATCCGGATGCGTTTGACGAGCAGCGGACGCAGGTTGTAACCGTACGGCGCGCGCGCGTCGTACTCGGCGATGAGGCCGCACAGCACGACCCGTGCAGCGTTGTTCATCAAGCGCAACACCGCTTCGAGCACGGCACCGCCGACGTTCTCGAAGTCGACGTCGACGCCGTCGGGGCACGCCGCCCGTAGCGCATCCTCCCAGCCGTCGAGCTTGCGATCGACGCAGGCGTCGAAGCCGAGCGAGTCGACGACGTAATCGCATTTCGCGCGACCGCCGGCGATACCGATCACGCGGCAGCCCGCTGTCTTTGCAAGCTGACCGGCAACGCTGCCAACCGCGCCCGACGCGGCCGATACGACAAGCGTCTCGCCGGCGCGCGCTTTCGCGATCTCGTTCAAGCCGATCCAGGCGGTAATGCCCGGCATGCCGAGAATGCCCAGATAATATGAGGCCGGCACGCGCCGCGCATCGACCGCCGTGAGGGCGTCCGCCTTCGCCACGCCATAAATTTGCCAGCCGAGCGGCGTCAGCACGATCTCGCCGGGCCGGTAGCGCGCATCGCGCGACTCGAGCACTTCGCCGACGGTTTGTCCGACCATCACGTCGCCGAGTTGCACCGATGCCGCGTATGACTTCGCGTCGCTCATGCGGCCCCGCATGTACGGGTCGAGCGACAGCCAGTGGTTGCGCACCAGCACCTCGCCGTCGCGCGGCGCACCGAGCGGGACGTCGACGATCCGGAAATTCGACTCGGTGACGGCGCCTGTCGGCCGGCTCGCGAGCAGCACCTGACGGTTCATCGTCGTCATGATTGGGTCTCCGGCGCGGCAGCCCGATTCGCGGCGAGCAGCGCATCGTCGCACGCCGCGAAGCGTTCCAGGTGATGATCGACGTCGCCGAACTGTTGGGCGATTGCCGTGAGCCGGCGGAACGTGTGGCTTACCTTGAGCTCGTCGCTCATTCCCATGCCGCCGTGAAGCTGCACCGCTTCCTGGCTCACATGGCGGCATGCCTCGGAGACGCGCAGCTTGGCCGCCGACACGCTGCGCTTGCGCTGGAGCGCATCGTCCTCCGCATCGACCGTGGCGCACGCGAGCAGCGCGATGGACGTCGCCTGCTCGCAGGCGATGAACATGTCGACGAGGCGATGCTGCAGCGCCTGGAACGACGCAATCGGCACGCCGAACTGCCGGCGCGTCTTCGTGTACTCGAGCGTCGCGTCGTTCGCGTAGCGGAGGGCGCCCACGGCCTCGGCGCAGACGAGCGCCGTCCCATAATCGAATGCAGCCTCGATCATGGCGAGCGCATCGCCGCCCGAATCGAGCCGCGCGGCTTCGGTCACTTGCAGGTTGTCGAAGCGCACATCGGCCACTCGAGTGCCGTCCAGCGTGCGATACGCGCGCATCGACACGCCGGGCGCCGACGCGTCGACGACGAACAGCGCGAGTCCATCCGGGTCGCTGACATCGCCGCGCAGCCGCGCCGAGAGCAGAAGGCGATTCGCGCACGGCGCACCGGCGACCGCGCTTTTTTCGCCATCGACGACATAGCCGCCTGCGGTCTCGCGCGCGCGCGTCTCGACTCTGTGGTCGTCGTGGCGTCCAGCCCGCTCCGCGTGCGCAAACGCCATCGTCGACCGGCCCTCGGAGACGGCACGCAGCAAATCGCGGTGCAGGGCTCCCGACGCCGAGCGGGCGACGACGCGGGCGGCGACCAGCGTTGCAACGAACGGCTCGACCATCAGCGCTTCGCCGACGGCGTTCATGAACGGCATGAGATCGACGGCACCGCCACCAAAACCGCCGCACTCGACCGGCAGCGGCAGCGCCAGAACGCCCAGCTCTGCAACCCTCCGCCAGACGTCGGAGCTCCAGCCCTCCGGCGATTCGACGATGCGCCGACGCGCCTCGAAATCGTAATGGCGCTCGACGAAGCGCCGGATCGAATCGGCAAGCTGGCGCTGCTCGTCGCTGTAACCGAAATCCATTCGGCGACCTCCGGCGCTCGCTAGAGTTGCAGCACGTGCTTCGCGATGATGTTGCGCTGGATCTCGTTCGACCCGGCGTAGATCGTCGTCTTGCGATAGTTGCAGTAGCGTGGCGCGAGCGCCGCGACGTAGCGATCGAACGCCGGGTCGTCGTCGATCGGCGCGACCAGCTGCGCGCGCGGGCCGGCGGCCTGCATCATGAGCTCCGTCAGCGTCTGCTGGATCTCGGTGCCCACGATCTTCAGCATCGACACTTCCGCACCGGGCGCGCGCCCGCCACGAAGCTGGTCGACGAAACGCAGGTTCGTGATCTCGAGCGCCATCAGCTCGGCTTCGACGCGCGTCACTCGATCGCGAAACCGCGTCTCCTGCAGCAGCGGTTTGCCAGCCTTCGTCTCGCGCAGCGCAAGCTTCTTGAGCTGCATGAGCTCGCGCTTCGACGTGCCGATGCGCGCCGTATTCATTCGCTCGTAGCCAAGCAGGAACTTCGCGACCGTCCAGCCCTTGCCCTCGTCGTGGACGCGATTGCCGACCGGCACGCGCACGCCGTCGAAGAACACTTCGTTCACCTCGCGTCCGCCGTCCATCAGACGCAGGGGACGCACGCTGATGCCGGGCGACGCCATCTCGATCAGCAGGAAGGAAATACCTTCCTGTCGGGACGGCGCGCCGGTATCGGTGCGCACCAGGCAGAACATCCAGTCCGCCATGTGGGCCTGCGTCGTCCACGTCTTCTGGCCGTCGACGACGTAATGATCGCCGTCGCGCTTAGCGCGCGTGGAAAGCGAGGCGAGATCCGAGCCGGACCCCGGTTCGGAATAGGCCTGACACCAGAAGTCGTCGCCGCGATAAATGCGCGGAAGGAAGCGTTGCTTCTGCGCATCGGTCCCGAACTCGAGCAGCACCGGCGCGCACATGACGACACCAAACGGCGGCAGCGGCGGCGCTCCGGCGTAGCCGCACTCCTCCTCGAAGATGTAACGCCGGACGACGTTCCAGCCGGTGCCGCCCCATTCGCGCGGCCACGCCGGCGCGACCCAGCCCTGTTGCGCCAGAATGCGATGCCAGCGGCGAAGCTCGTCCTTCGTGAAGGGCTGATAGCCGATCGTCTTCGCGCGCAAGTCCGCCGGGAGGCTGGCAGCGAGCCAGGCGCGCACGTCGTCCCGAAAGGCGCGCTCCTCGCTCGAATAGTGGATGTCCATCGCAGCCTCGCGTCAAGGTTGGCTTCACGCGCTTGTCGACGCCCGAATTCCAATGTTAGCGTGGAACGCTCGCGGCGTCGCCGCGTTGCCCGGAGCGCCTCCATGAGCGTTCGACAGCTTTTCGATCTCGCGGGCAGGACCGCGCTGGTGACCGGCGGCTCGCGCGGCCTCGGGTTGCAGATCGCCGAGGCGCTCGTCGAGATGGGCGCGCGCGTCGCGCTCGTCGCACGCAAGCCCGACGAGCTCGAGCAGGCAACCGCGCACCTGCGAGCGCAGTTCGGGACGCAGGCGATCGCGATCGCGTGCGATCTCGCCGACGTGGGCGCGATTCCCCCGATGGTCGAACGTATTCTCGGGCAACTCGGCGCGATCGACATCCTCGTCAACAACGCCGGCGCCACGTGGGGCGCCGCGACGGTCGATCATCCGCTCGATGCCTGGCGCAAGGTCGTCGACCTCAATCTCACCGCGATGTTCGTCGTCACGCAGGAGGTCGGACGCCGTTCGATGATCCCGCGCGGCCGGGGCAGGATCATCAACGTGGCATCGATCCTCGGTCTCACCGGCGGAAACGACATTGGCCGGCCGGCGACGTTGGCTTACAACACGACGAAGGGCGGCGTCGTGAACTTTACGCGCGCGCTCGCGGTGGAATGGGCGCGCCACGGCATCAACGTGAACGCGATTGCACCGGGATTGTTCCCGACGAAGATGACGCGTGGCCTGATCGAGACGCTCGGCGCCGAAGCAGCGAAAAAGGCGCCGCTTCGGCGCCTCGGCGGCCCGGAGGACCTGAAAGGCGTCGCCGCGCTGCTCGCGTCGGATGCGAGCGCGTTCATTACCGGGCAGATCATCGCCGTCGACGGCGGCGCGACCGCGCGCTAGCGGTGTCGCGGCATCAGCGCTCGGGCAGCCGATAATCGCGGAAGCGCTCGCGCAGCGTCACCTTGGAGAGCTTTCCGGTCGCCGTGTGCGGCAGTTCGTCGACGAACACGACGTCCGCCGGCGTCGACCACTTCGCGGCTTTGCCGTCATAGAACGCAAGCAGCCCATCGCGCGTGAGCTCGGCAGCGGGCTTCTTCACGACGACGAGCAGTGGCCGCTCGCCCCATTTCGGATGCGCGACGCCGATCACCGCCGCCTCGGCGACGGCCGGATGTCCGACGGCAATGTTCTCGAGCTCGATGGAGCTCACCCATTCCCCGCCGGACTTGATGACGTCCTTCGAGCGATCGGTGATCTGCAGATAACCGTCGGCGTCGAGCGTACCGACGTCCCCGGTCGGCAGCCAACCGTCCGGCGTCAGGGGATCGCCGCCTTCGTCCCTGAAGTAGCGACGCATGATCCACGGGCCGCGCACGTGGACGTCGCCGGCGCTCCTGCCATCGCGCGGCAGCTCGGCACCGTCGGCGCCGACGATGCGGATATCGACGCCGTACGGCGGTCGTCCCTGCTTGATGCCGAGCTGCAGTTTCTCGTCCGCGGTCAGCGACGCGTGCTTCGCCTTCGGCGTGTTGATCGTGCCGACCGGACTCATTTCGGTCATGCCCCAGCCGTGGATCACTTGCAAGCCGAATTCCTCGGTAAGCGTTCGAAGCATCGCCTGCGGGCATGCCGCGCCTCCCACCGTCGCGTGCCTGAGCGTCGTGAAGCGCCGCTTGCCCTGCCGCATGTAGTCGATCAGGCCGAGCCACACCGTCGGCACGCCCGACATGCTGTCGACCTGCTCGCCTTCGATCAGCCCGTGGAGGCTTGCCGCGTCGAGGCGCGGGCCGGGAAATACCAGCTTCGCGCCGACGAGCGGCCCGGTGTACGGCAATCCCCAGGCGTTGACGTGGAACATCGGAACGACCGGCAACGTGACGCTGCGCGCCGACGTATTCTTCGTGTCCGGCAGCGCATTCGCATAAGCATGCAGCACGGTCGAGCGGTGGCTGAACAAGACGCCTTTGGGATGGCCGGTCGTACCGGACGTGTAGCAGAGGCCCGACGCGGTGTTCTCGTCGAACACCGGCCACTCGAATTCGTCGCTCGCGGCGCTGACGACGTCCTCGTAGCAGAGCAGCGGTCGCGCCGCGGTGTGCGGCATGTGCGCGCGATCGGTCATCGCGATCCACGCCTTCACGGAATGCGACTTCGCCGCAAGCTCGTCGACGATCGACGTGAACGTCGTATCGAAGAAGAGCAGCGAATCCTCGGCGTGCCCGACGATGTACGCAATCTGCTCGAGGAAGAGTCGCGGATTGATCGTGTGGATGACGGCGCCGATTCCGGATACGGCGTAATAAAGCTCGAAGTGGCGGTTCGTGCTCCAGGCGAGCGTGCCGACGCGGTCGCCGTGCTCGACGCCGAGCTGCCGAAGCGCGAGCGCAAGTTGTCGCGCGCGGCGATGCGCGTCGCGGTAGGTGTAGCGGTGGATCGGGCCTTCGACCGTGCGCGACACGATCTGAGTGTCGCCGTGATAACGGTCCGCGTGGCGGATCAGCGACGAGATCATCAGCGGCACGTCCATCATCAGCCCCTGCATCGCATATCCTCGCTTCATCTTCGGCCGCCCGGGCGCCGCGATTGTAGCGCGCTTGAAATGGCGCAACGAGGCTTGTAGGATCGTCGGCCTGCGCCGGCGGGACGCAGGGCGTGCGCGTCACTGTGCGCTGCAACAACCGCCCGCGAGCATCGGAGGAAAGCATGCGTGCATCCGCCTGTGCGAAAACCGTCCTGGCGATCGCAGCCGCGTTCGTCACCTCGACGGCCGCAGCCGACGTCAAGATCGCGTTCATCGACCCGCTTTCCGGCGGCGGAGCCGCGACCGGAATCCTCGCGCAGAAGACCCACCAGTTCTACATCGACGCGATCAACGCGGCGGGGGGCCTGAACGGCGAGAAGATCGAGCTGCTGTCGTTCGACAACAAGGTCAATCCGCAGGAGTCGCTGATCCAGCTCAGGAAGGCCATCGACGAAGGCGCGCGCTTCGTCGTGCAGGGCAACGGCAGTGGCGTCGCGCTCGCCATCACCGACGCCGTGCAGAAGCACAACGAGCGCAATCGCGGCAAGGAGGTGGTTTACCTGAACTATGCGGCCGTCGATCCGGCGCTCACGAACGACAAGTGCAACTTCTGGCATTTCCGCTTCGACGCCGACGCCGACATGAAGATGGCGGCGATGACCGACGTCATCGCGAAGGACCCGACCGTCAAGCGCGTCTACCTGATCAACCAGGATTATTCGTTCGGCAAGGCGGTCGCGGCGGCGGCGACGAAGATGCTTGCGCAGAAGCGGCCGGACATCAAGATCGTCGGCGACGAGCTGCATCCGCTGCAGAAGGTCCAGGACTTTTCTCCCTACGTCGCGAAGATCAAGGCGAGCGGTGCGGACACCGTCATCACCGGCAACTGGAGCAACGACATGGTGCTGCTGGTGAAGGCGGGCAAGGATGCCGGCTTGAAGGTCAGGTGGCAGACGTTCTACGGCGGCAGCCCGGGGACGGTCACCGCGATCGGCGATGCGGGCGTGGACACGCTGAAGCAGGTGACGGAGTGGCACAAGAACGCGACGCCCGAGCTCGATTCGACCGTCGCTGCGTTCGTCGCCCGCTATCCGGGCAAGGAGAACGAGTACGCGTATTGGCGCGCGAAAACCATGTGGGGGATGTTCGCGGCCGCGGCGAAAAAGGCCGGATCCAACGACCCGGTGAAGATCGCGCATGCGCTCGAGGGGCTTAAGATGCAGACGCCGCTCGGCGAGGTCGAAATGCGCGCCGACAACCACCAGTTGCTGCAGCCGCTGTACGTGTCCACGCTCGAGCGCAACCAGAAGTACGACGTCGAGGGCAGCGGGCTCGGCTGGCGCACCGACGCCAAGGTCGAAGGCGAGGCGACCGCGCTGCCGACGACGTGCAAGATGGATCGGCCGGGCTAGGCCATACAGGCTCGAGGCCTGGCGCGGGCCCGACGGATGTCGGCACCGGCACCGCGGCGCGTACCTGGCGATCACGCACGAGGCGGGATCGCTTTCGACGTCAGCCCACCGTAGCGGCATGGGCGAGATCGTCGCCGTTTCGCTGCTGAACGGCATCGTCTACGGTCTGCTGCTGTTCATGCTGACGGCCGGCCTCACGCTGATATTCAGCATGATGGGTGTGCTCAACTTCGCGCACGCCAGCGTGTTCATGCTTGGCGCGTATTTCTCGTTCCAGCTCGGCAAGTGGATCGGATTCTGGCCGGGGCTCGTCATCGCACCGCTTTTCTGCGCGGCGATCGGCGCGGCGATCGAGCGCTATGGGCTGCAGCATGTGCACAAGAGCGGCCACGTCGCCGAGATCCTGTTCACGTTCGGCCTCGCCTACGTGATCGAGGAGCTCGTGACGATGGCGTGGGGCCGCAACGCCGTGGCGAACAGCGTGCCGCCGGCGATCGACTTTTCGCTGTTCTCGCTGTTCGGCAGCACCTTCCCGGCCTACAAGGGACTGATGATGGCGATTTCGGTCGCCATGTTCGCGTTCCTCTACGGCGCACTGAAGCGCACGCGAATCGGGCTCGTGATTCAGGCGGCGCTCACGCATCCCGAGATGACGAGCGCGCTCGGCCACGACGTTCCGGGCCTTTTCGTGCTCGTGTTCGCGATCGGCAGCGGGTTGGCCGGGCTCGCCGGCGTCATTGGTGGCTTCATGCTGCTCACGCAACCGACGCTTGCCAATGCGATCGGCCCGATCGTATTCGTCGTCGTCGTCGTGGGCGGGCTCGGCTCGCTCGGCGGCGCGTTCGTCGCATCGATGCTGATCGGCGTGCTGCAGACGTTCGCGGTGGCCATCGACTACTCCGTTGCAGACGCGTTGCGCGCGGGTGGCGTCGCCATCGCCCGCGGCTCGCCGCTCTACGACGTCGCGTCGGTCAAGGTCTCGACCGTTGCGCCGATCGTGCCCTACCTGCTGCTGGTGTTTATGCTCGCCGTGCGGCCCCGCGGCCTTTTCGGCAAGCGTGACGTATGAGCGCTGCGGGACTTCGTGCGCGCGCATCAGCTCCGCAGCGCGAAGCGCGAAGGGTACTCCAGTGAACGCGCGGGGCTCCGGTGGCAGGACGCTCATTCCCGTCGCCGCACGCGGCCCGCGCTCCGCGTTCGGGTGGCCGGTCCGGCATCGCTACTGGGTCGCCACGTTCGCGGCACTCGTGCTGCTGCCGCTCGTTCCCGGTCTCGATTCGGATTTCGGCCGATCGCTGCTGACGCAGATGGCGATCGCTGCCGTCTTCGCGCTTTCGTACAACGTGCTCTTCGGACAGACGGGGCTGCTGTCGTTCGGTCATGCCGTCTACTTCGGTCTCGGCGGCTACGCGGCGATTCACCTGATGCGCGCGATCAATCATGGATTCGCGCTTCCGATGCCGCTCGTGCCGCTTGCGGGCGCGATCGCGGGTGTCGCGTTTGGCGCACTGTTCGGCGCGTTGACGACCCGGCGCGCCGGCACCATCTTCGCTCTGATCACGCTCGGCATCGGCGAGCTGGCCTATGCGGCGGCGTTCATGCTGCCGGCGCTGTTCGGCGGCGAGGAGGGCATCACCGCGAGCCGCACGCGCGGCCCCGCGCTGCCGGGCATCGATCTCGCATCCCAGATCGCCGTCTATTACGTGGTCGCGGCCTGGGCATTCGTCGCGGCGCTCTCGATGCATGCGTTTACCGCGACACCGGTCGGCCGGATGTGCAACGCCGTGCGCGACAATCCGCAGCGCGCGGCGTTCGTCGGTTACGATCCGCGCGTCGTCCGCCTCGTCGCATGCAGTGTCTCCGGCCTCTTCGCCGGGCTGGCGGGCGGCCTGCATGCGATCAACTACGAGATCGTCGCCGCCGATTCGGTCGGCGCGCTTCGATCCGGCAGCGTGCTGCTGATGACGTGCATCGGCGGCGCCGGTCATTTCGCCGGGCCGGTGCTCGGTGCCGTCGTGCTCACGTGGCTGGAAGCGAGCTTGAGCGGCTACACATCGGCATGGCTCCTTTACCTCGGTGTGTTCTTCATGATCGTCGTCGTCTTTGCGCCGCGCGGGCTCGCCGGCCTGATCGCGATGCACGCATCGATCGTGCGAACGCCGGCCTTCGGCCGCGTACTGCTGGCATACCTGGTCGCGGCGGTCCCTGCCGCCGTGACGATCGGGGGTCTCGTGACCCTGATCGAAATGAGCTATCGCGTGTCGACGCAGCCCGAGCTCGGCAGCAGGATGCGCATCGCCGGCCTCGCGATCGATGCCGCCTCGCCGGCGCCGTGGTTCGGTGCTGTGGTCGTCGCTGCTGCAGGGTTCACCGCGTTCCGCGCGACATGGCGCGTCGTCGCGGCGGCGTGGACGCTCGCCGAGGAACAGGGCCGCGCGGCGAACGCCGCTTCACCGTCATGATGATCGACGTTGCATCGCATCCCGGCGAGCCGTCGCCCGCGATCGCATTGCGCGACGTGCACAAGAGCTTCGGCGCAGCAACGATCATTTGCGGTGTGACTCTCGACGTCGCACGCGCCGAGCGGCACGCGATCATCGGTCCCAATGGCGCCGGCAAATCGACGCTGTTCAACCTGATCAGCGGCTGCGAAACTCCGACGTCGGGTTCCATACGGCTGCACGGCGACGACGTGTCCGGACTCGCTCCGCACGCGATTTTTCGCCGCGGGCTCGCGCGGAGCTTCCAGGTGACGAACGTCTTCCCGCGCCTGTCGGTGTTCGAGAACCTGCGGTGCGCGCTGCTGTGGCCGCTCGGTTATCGCTATAGCTTCTGGCGCAACGTCAACGGGTTGCGCGACGCGAACGCGCGTGCGGAACGCGTGCTCGAGCAGATCAGGCTCACGCCGCGGCGCGACGCGCAGGCAGGTGTGCTGACGTACGCGGAGCTTCGTGCGCTCGAGATCGGCATGACGATTGCCGGCGGCGCGGGCGTGATCCTGCTCGACGAGCCGACGGCCGGCATGAGCCGCGCCGAAGCGGCCGGCGCCGTCGAGCTCATTCGATCGGTGTCACGCGATCGCACGCTGCTGATGGTCGAGCACGACATGAGCGTCGTGTTCGATCTTGCCGATCGCATTTCGGTGCTCGTTCGCGGGGCGATCCTCGCGACGGATACGCCGGAGAACATCCGGGCGGACGAGGCCGTGCAGAGCGCTTACCTTGGCGGTGCGCGTGCTTGACGTCGTCGACCTCCACGCCTATTACGGCAAAAGCCATGTGCTGCAGGGCGTATCGTTTCGCGTCGGACACGGCGAGATCGTGAGCCTTCTCGGACGCAACGGCGCCGGGCGTTCGACGACGATTCGCACGATCATCGGTCTCGTCACGCCGACCGGCACGATCCGCTTCAAGGGCGAGCGCATCGATGGCCGCTTGCCGCACGAGATCGCTCGCCGCGGTGTCGGTTACGTGCCCGAGGATCGGCAGATCTTTCCGGGACTCACCGTGCGCGAAAATCTCGAACTCGGCATCAAATCGGCGAGGCGCGGCGCACGCTGGTCGGTCGACGCTTTCCTGGAGCTGTTTCCGCTGCTGCGCGAGCGTGCGGACGTCGCCGGCGGCGCGCTGTCGGGCGGCGAGCAGCAGCTTCTCGCCATCGGCCGCACCTTGATGGGCGATCCCGACCTTGTCATGGTCGACGAGCCGACCGAGGGACTCGCGCCCAGGATGGTCGAGCTGGTGCGCGACCTGTTGACGAGGATCGCTCGCAGCGGCGTCGCGATCCTGCTGATCGAGCAGCGACTTGCCATCGCGCTCGACATTGCCGACAGGCTTTACGTGATGGGTCACGGACGCGTCGTATTCGACGGCACGCCCGGCACGTTGCGCGCCGCACCCGCGGTTCGCGCCGAATGGCTCGAAGTGTAGCGACGCCGAGGAGCAAGCGATGACGACCGCGGGATACAGGTGCGAAGCGCGCGTAGCGGTGATCACGATCGACAATCCGCCGGTGAACGGACTCGCATACGACGTACGGCGCGCGATCGTCGACGGCGTCGACCGCGCCACGGACGACTCGACGGTCGATGCGATCGTGCTGACCGGCGGAGCGGAGCGCTTCTCGGGCGGCGCCGATATCCGTGAATTCGACACGCCGAAGGCGAAAGCCGAGCCGACGCTCCATACGACGATCCGTGTCGTGGAGGCGAGTGCCAAGCCGGTCGTTGCGGCGATTGCCGGCATCTGCATGGGCGGCGGCCTCGAGCTTGCGCTCGGATGCCACTTCCGGGTTGCGGCGCGCGACGCGCAGATTGCGCTGCCGGAGGTGAAGCTCGGACTGTTGCCCGGCGCCGGCGGCACGCAGCGGCTGCCGCGGGCGATCGGCGTCGAGCGTGCACTCGACATGATCGTCACGGGCGCGAGCCATGCCGCCGAGCGCTTCGTGGAGACCGGACTTTTCGACGCGCTGGTCGAAGGCGACGTCGTCGCCGAAGCGATCGCCTTCGCGCATCGGGTCGTCGGCGAAAGGCGTTCGCTGCGGCGGCTTCGCGAGGTCCGCATCGCAGATCCGAAGGCGGAGCCGTTCCTGCAATTCGCGCGCACGGCGATCGAGGCGCGAACGCGGCATCTGCCGGCGCCGCGCCGCTGCGTCGACGCCGTCGCTGCCGCGGCCGCAAAGCCGTTCGACGAAGGTTTGCAGATCGAGCGCGAGCTGTTCCTGCACCTGATGCAGACCCCGGAGTCGCGTGCGCTACGCCATGCGTTCTTCGCCGAGCGCGCCGCGGCGAAGTATCCGGGGCTCGCGGCCGACACGCCGACGCGTGCCGTCGAGCGCGTGGCGGTGATCGGGGCGGGCACGATGGGGAGCGGCATCGCGATCAACTTCCTGTCGGCGGGACTGCCGGTAACGCTGCTCGAAACGAGCCAGCGGGCGCTCGACAGGGGCGTCGCGCGAATTCGCTCGACGTACGAAGCGTCGGTCGCGAAGGGTCGTCTCGCGCCAGCCGGGCTCGAGCGCGCGCTGGCGCACTTGCATCCGACGCTCGACCACCGCGCCATTGCGCAAGCCGATCTCGCGATCGAAGCGGTGTTCGAGGACATGGACGTGAAGGCGCAGGTGTTCGCGATGTTCGACCGGACGATGAAGCCCGGCGCGATCCTGGCGACGAACACCTCGACGCTCGACGTCGATCGCATCGCCGCCGCCACGTCGCGGCCGCAGGACGTCGTCGGCACGCACTTCTTCAGCCCGGCGCACGTGATGAAGCTATTGGAGATCGTGCGCGGAGCGCACACGGCGCCTGACGTCTTGCAGACGCTGATGGGGCTGGCGCGGACCATCGGCAAGACCGCGGTGGTTGCCGGCGTATGCGACGGCTTCATCGGCAATCGCATGCTCGAGCAGTACCTCCGGCAGGCGACGTTCCTGCTCGACGAAGGCGCGACGCCGGCACAGGTCGATGGCGCGCTCGAGTCCTTCGGCATGGCGATGGGACCGTTCCGGATGGGCGATCTCGCGGGCAACGACGTCGGCTGGGCGATCCGCAAGCGGCGCTACGTCGAGAAGCCGCACGTCGTGTATTCACGCATTGCCGATCGGCTGTGCGAATCGGGCCGCTTCGGCCAGAAGACGGGTTCCGGCTGGTATCGCTACGAGCCCGGTCGGCGCGCCGCGATTCCTGATCCAGGCGTCGATGCCCTCATTGCGGCGTATCGAGCGGAAATCGGCATGCAACCGCGCACGATCGCAGAGGACGAGATCGTCGGGCGCTGCATCCTTGCGCTCGTGAACGAGGGTGCGCGTCTGCTCGACGAAGGGATCGCGGTGCGCGCGTCCGACATCGACGTCGTCTACCTCGCGGGGTACGGATTTCCGCGCCACCGCGGCGGGCCGATGTTTTTTGCAGATACGATCGGGTCGTACAACGTCGTTCGGTCGATGCGCAATTTTGCGCGCAATGCGCACGCTGATCCGACGTTCTGGACGCCCGCGCCGCGCTTGTCGCAACTCGCGAGCGAGGGCGGACGATTCAATCCTTGATCGAAGCGGGGCGTGTGGAAGGGTGCCGAATAACGCTGTCCTTACGCCGACGCCCGGAGATGGAAGTCCTCGAAAGAGACACGGCGCCAGGTCCCGTCCGTTGGGCCGTCGCGGCCCATCCAAGTATCATGGCGCGCCGGCTCTATCCCACGGAGAAAAAAAACATGTCGATCCTGTCGCTTACCGTTATTCGGTTACGCCGCGTTACCTTGCGCTCCGCCGTCGTGGCGATCTTCGGTGGATTGCTGATTTCGGCGTGCAGTACCGTTGGCTTTTCCAAGACAGCGCCCCCCGTTTCGTCCACGTGCCATAGCGCGCAGCAATGCGCCGTGCCCGTTGAAGTCGACTGCGGCCCTTCTCCATGCGTCATCAGGATTTCGAGCCAGTTCACCAACGTCGACGCGAATGGCTTCGACGTGGTGTGGCAAATCGTGCCGAAAGCAGGGCAGTCTTATACGTTCAGGAATCCCGGGGGCGTCTCCTTCAAGGAGGCGGAAGGGCAGCGACTATTCAGGTGCCAACCCGAAATGAACGGCGCAAGGTTCCGATGTCACAGCAACGTCAAGAATGGCAAGCCATACGAATATGGCATCGAACTGGTTGGCTCCCCGCCCGTGAGCTTTCTCGATCCCTGGATCGTGAACCGATGATGGGATTCGTGGGCTAAGCTGCGACCGCGCATTCACCGCCGATCAGACGATTGCGTTCAAGGCGCTCGTCCACGAGCGCGACGATTTCGTTCAGTGTTTCGGACTGGAGCTCCAGTTGGCGCGCTATGCGCCAGACGAGTTTGTCGACGCGCTCGATGTGCACGGCGCCGCTTGCGAGCGCGCGGGCGGCCGATGCGGGCTTGCCGAGGCCTTGTGCCGCCTTGGCATATTTGTCGAAGGGAACCAGGTCCGCCGTGTCGGCGCCCAGCTTGCAGCAGAGATTCGCGACCCAGTCGTAGATCTCCTGCGACTTGGCCGCATTGCCGTGTACCGCGTCCTTGATGGGGATCATTGCGTCAGCGCGGATGCAACGGTAGTTGCCCGTGACCAGCATGGGCCATTTGGCGAGCGGCACGAAGATGGACTCGTGCACCTTGAGCTTTACCGGTATTTCAATTCCACCGGTAGCGGTCGGCAGTCGAGCCTGCTCGATGCCCGCTTCGAGGTTGCGGAGCAACACCGTCGCTTCGTCGGTTCCAAAACGTGCCGCCTTGAAATTCGTCGGCAGCCCGACGTGCAGGACGTTTTTCGGGCGATCCGCCGGGCGGAATGCCTGTGCATCGGGACTCGCCAACGTGATCAGCGCCGAATCGAAGCGTTCCCACACCGTGGGGTCGGTGTAGCAGCCTTCCAGGTTTTCGGTCGACAGACCTGGAATGCGTTCGAGATAAGGCAGTGGGGGCATGTTCATGATCGCGAGGCACGGCGTGCGTGCTTCGGCGATGCGCGCCATGAGCTGGCGAACGCCCTTCGCGCCGTACTGCGGCTCCTGCATGCCGAGCACGACCAGGTCGAAGCGGGCCGGGTCGACTTCGTCCGGCGTGCAGGCCGAGATCTCGCCGTTGCACTGCCTCGAGTCGACCTCGACGACCGATTCCCGTCCCTGCATCGGGAAGCGCACGAGCGTCCCCTCGCGGTTGATCAGGTCGGCCGTCAAGCGAGTGCAGACAAGCGTCACGCGATGTCCCGCCATCAGCAATTTCGTGCCGAACAGCGACCCATAGGAGGCTCCCAGAACCAGGACCTCGTATTGCGCTTTCATGGACACCCCTCTTGCAGAAGTTCTCGCGGTGCATTCCAGTATAGGGGTGTCCTGTGCTAAATTTCACTTAGGAAATTTCACAGTGTCAATTTCACAGAACCTGCCATGACTCTCCATGCCCGCAACAGCCACTTCCTGGGCACGAAGCTGCGCGCATTGCGCAAGCGCAACGGCCTGACATTGGAAGAGCTGTCGGCGCGCTGCATCCAGCTCGATTCGCAAGCGGCGCCGTCCGTTTCGTACCTCAGCATGATCGAGAGCGGCAAGCGCGTTCCGTCGCAGGACGTGCTGCGTTTGCTCTCTTCCGTATTTCAGCGGGAAGCGCGCTGGTTTCTCGACGGTACCCGGGAAGCAGAGCTTCCCGCGTCGTCGGAGCCGCCAGGCGCATCGGCCGGCGTGCTCCTCGAGCCGGCATTCCTGTTCTCAAAGGAGCTGCTGCAGGCAGCGATTCCCGAGC
>Ga0207702_10002622_pt1 | contig 16899 bp, 18 predicted proteins | sample KBSCornC62_FD_184302 | JGI IMG/M metagenome (GOLD analysis project Ga0207702, IMG submission 184302) | Corn rhizosphere microbial communities from Kellogg Biological Station, Michigan, USA - KBS Corn C6-2 (SPAdes) (version 2) | ecosystem: Host-associated > Plants > Roots > Rhizosphere > Soil ...
ACTGAACCGCCCGTAACTCTTTGCCATCAACCTTCTTCATGCCGAGATCTTGCATTCGTGCCCCGTTCATTGCGAGACTTTGCAGTGCCCAGCCGGTCGACAGTTCGCCACCGAGCAGACCTTCTTTCAAAAGGAACCCTTGGCTCGCAACAAAGTCGCCGAATTCGGAGCGTTGGTGCGATGCTGTCGGCCTTGCAACACCAATCCTCGATCCATCAAAAGTGAACTGTTCCCCCCACCAGTCACCCATTCCAAATTGCATGACGATACCCAGCATTCGCCCAGACGAGACTAGGTCCCAGGTACCCGTGGCTCCTCCGCTGCCACCGACCAGTACACGAAAGCGCAAGCTACCCCGCACGACTCTGGACTTCACCGCTGCTCTCACAGTTTGTGAGCCGATGGCATCGAGATGCCGGACAACAATGTCATCTGATTTAGAGGGACTGCTGCCTTGAACTCGGGCTGTGAACAATAGCGCAAGGACCATCCAAGGTTGGAGAAACATCCTAATCTTCGTCATATGAGCCTCCGGAGAGATGTTCTCAATTACCGGCTAATAGGCATGATTCTGAGCTGGTGAACACACGATTGTAGCAATTGCGGGCGGGCATCGATGCTGAACTGCCGATAAATGGTACAACAAACAGCCGGTATATCTATACTTCTGATCAGCCAAACTACGACCTGATACGTTGCAGGGAAAAGACTGGTCGCCTCTGGCAGATGATTTTGGAACTTTTTTCAACGGTCCGAGATTTTTGAAGTGACGCTTTCAACAGCTTGGGACTGAATTGCGCTGAACGGTTGCATTCTCGTCGACGATTTTTGAACTTTTTCTGTTTCCCGCCACCTGCTGATTAGTTTCAGTATCCGAGAATCGGAAGGGAGGCCATCGTTCAACAGTCATTGCTTGAGTACGCCTCTGCGAAGCCGGTATTCATGAGGAGTGCTTCCATGCCAGCGTTTGAATGCCCGGTGGAAGGCGGCGGGTTGGAATAGCCCAATAAATACGCGATCTCACTGGTTGAGAGTGCTCGGTCGGAAAGACATTGATCAGCGGCTTCGCGACGAATCGAATCGACAATTTCATAGTAGGTCGTTCCGGCTGCTGCCAGATGTCGTTGTAGTGATCGCACAGAAAAAGCCATGGATCGTGCCGCGGTTCGAATGCCGACGTCTCCCAGTTGAAGGTGCCTTACCAGGATTCTGCGCATCTCAGCAACGACATCGTCCCCTTGCGGCAGCTGCAAGCTTACCTGTTCCGCATTACGTCGCAAGACCGAGTGCAACACCGGATCGCGCCTGCGACCGCACCGTGCACCCGAGAGTCTGCGCGATCTCATCACGATCCGCCAGCTCATGTGTAAAGCTCACGTACCCGGCGCTGAAATCGGATCCTGTCTCTCGACGCAGGAAGCGAGCAGGCAATTTTGAGATCATTAAGATCACTTCGAACGTGCCCGGGATTGAGATTAGTCAAGATCCACCACATCAGCAAAGTTCAAGCTACCGAATCGATGTAGCTGTTGGATCCGCAAAAAGTCAGGCCGGGGAACCTTGAAGGCTTCCTAGAAATCGACACAAGTGACAGAGATTTTCCGCAAATCAAAGTTCTGAACCGGATTTGTTGTGGGAATTCTCTTTCTCGAAGTGAATGGATTCCGCTTTACTGCTAGCCAGGAAGACGCGGCGCGGGCAGTACTACATTTGGCTAGCGGCAACTTCGACGAAGGAAGCTATGCAGCCTTTCTTCACGCCAATTCGTCGCCTTTGAAAAAGTAAGCAGTGCAGTCGTGATTTCGGCGAAATCCCACTAAGTTTTGGCATAGTGGCGTTGACGTCGGCGGTCGCTTTAAGGAGGATCAAATGACCAAGCATTCGCAGAGCACCTATCTGCTTAGGCTGCCGCGCTCGGTTAGAGCAGAAGTCGAGCGTCGCTCGAAGGCTGATGGCGTGAGCATTAATCAATTTGTTGCCACGGCCGTTGCGGAAAAACTGGCGGTCATGAATACGGAGGTTTTCTTCGCAGAGCGAGGGGACCGTGCAGATTTTGTCGCTTTCGATCGACTGATGCGCCGCAAGAGAGGGGAAGCGCCACGGCGCGAGGACACAATCGAGCAGCAGCTTAGGGTTGAATCGCGCTGGACCTAAGGCTCATGCAAATGGACGATGGCACAGTTTTGGGAATCAGATCGGGAGACAACGAAGACCCATCTTACGAATCGTGCAGGTTCCTGCCGAAGTTCAAGGCCGAGTACGCTCACTTACACAAGACGGGCGGTGGATTGAAGCAATAAGGCATGGTTGAAGGACAACCGTTGAAAATCGTCCCTAAACTCAAGACAGTCCTTCAGCCCACGGTCCAGCGCCGGTCAGGGCAGCTCGGTTGTTTACGTCTTTGTTAATAGGGACGCTATTGTTTACAACAAAGTTCCTAAATCAACGGATTATTGTGTGCGCGCCGAAAAAACATCGGCGGAGGGCTAAGAAGAAACAGTGCTCAAGATTTTTTTCTGGGGCGTCCATTTTATCTCGCCTCGAACTACACGAGCGCTACCCAAAGCGGTGTCAGCCAATCGCATCGAATGTCAATAATGGCCGCCAAACGAAATGAGGCGCGTGCCTTTAATGCCGCCCAGAGTCCAGGACGTATGGGTTGATTGAGCGATGCGGTTCAGAACGTCTCTTGCTCGGAGATAGTTGCTGCACAGGTCAACGAATCCGTGCGGAGGCTGCTGGTCCGCTGTCGGCTTACCGGGCACAGCGGGTTCGTCCACAGCGATGTACATCACAGACATGTTTCTCTCACTAAGAGCTTGGATGAACGGGCCACACTGCTGAGCTTTGCATCCTGCGAGCAGCTTTTCAGTCGCGACCGGACGAGGCTTGCAGATGGGAGAAATCGTCCAGTTCAGGACGCTTTCAACACGCGGCTGAATGACGATAACGGGTTTGGTATTGGTTCCGTAGTTCTTCCACTCGTACTCGTCATCAAGCTTTGTGATTTCATCGAGTATTTCGCGGACACTAATACGATTCCGAACGAGCCTGAACGTCCTCTGTCGAGGAACAACAACTTCAGAACTGGAATGGGACTTGGCAAACTCCTCGTAAGTGCGTAAGCGAGACTTGTCCCGGTCCGCCAGAGACTCTTTCGTCTGCATGCTACGACGTCGTAAGAGCTTCGCCTAACGTAACGAAGCTTTGGGATTTTCAAATTCGAGCATTTCTAATGAGACAGGGAACGATGCCTTGTCAGAAAGGAAGTAGGCAGCATCCTTGAACTGATGCCCCTCCAATCGTCCGCATTCCGTCCGTGAGGTTCACGTCTTCAATTATGTCGTCAAGGTGCTTGGCGCGTTTGCCATGGCCGATTGCAGATTGCGCCAATGGAGCCGAAATCGCCAGGAGCACCAGCAATGCGGGGCTGCATTTCACTTCACTACCTGCACTATTCCAGTGCAAATAGGCGTTGATAGCGCGAATTGCGGAATTGCAGCCTGTGGCCTTCAGGCCCTTTTCGCGCATGCGTAGCACGACATCCTTCAGTTCGGATTCCGTTGGCGTTTCCGTGCGGAGCCACTTTAGGCTCTGCTCGTACCACTCAATTGTGAGTGGCGAAACGTTGGCGAGGTACTGCCGTTCTCGGGCGAACTGCTCGAAACGCGGTTGCATGTGCTACTCCAAGGCAGGGGGTCGTGTAGTGGAGGAAAACCGCGTAAGTTGTTGAATGGTCGGCGCTAGCAGACCATTTTAGAACTCTGTTTGCTAGAACGGATCTGTCTTTCCTTGGGGAAGGCGCGTGGTAGTCAATGGCTACTCAATTTCGGCCCCGCAAGTACTGTCCCGGTAAGATTATCAAAACCCCTTCAACGGTTTTGCCGAAATAACAGCCAAAATGGCGAACGTCACCTGTCAACAGGTGAGTTGCCCTAGCTTCGATAGCGGCGAGCAGAATCGGAGTGTCTTTCTCTGGCAAGGAAATGCCGCGCGGAAGCTCCCGTTCCGGTGCATCGCACAACTGGAGAGTCAGTAAGAGCTTGTCTAGGCGATGTCTCTGAACATCGTCGCTTAGGTTGAGCCTGGCTTCCTCGGCTGCATAGTGCGAGGTGCATAGCGCAACATCCCTCAGCTTCCAGAGCCGCAGAAGACCTGCCTCAGGTCGATAAGCTGCTGAAAACATAACGTTGGCATCAAGAAACAACCGGTCCATTTATGCAGGCCGCTGATGAGGAATCGAATCGGGATCGATCCCTAGCTTTTGGACTTCTTTTCGCGCTTGACGATAGTCTGCATCCGTAGTCGCGTTTGAGAGGATAAACTCCGCTTTCCGTTCTGGAGTATATCTTTCTATCGGGACGACTACCGCGGGGCGGATCAGAATGCCGTCTTCTCGTTCCTCTGCAATGACCAGACTGCCCTCTTCGATGCCGAATCGCTTTCGCAATTTTGCGGGTACGATGATCGCGCCCCGCTTGCCTACCTTTGCTGATTCCATAGTTCGGTTCCGAGATTAATAGTTTGCCTGTAATTCAGGCAATTGTCAATTGCAGGCAAAGCCCGAAGCCGGAAGTGCCACATCATAGCCATTTTTGAGGTTCAGAGCGGACAAAGTTTTTGCCCTCGGCGTTTAGGCCTTGATTTCAACGATTGTCGGGGGCATGACGATATCGGCTTCGTCTGGTATCGATTGGCCACGGAGACAATAGATTGACGGGAATCCTTGCGGTAAGAGAGTACTGGCTTTTGAACTTCGCGCCGGACGGAAACCCGCGCGAACGACTGATTTTAGGATTGGTCGCCCCTAGCAGACGATTTTCGAACTTTTGTGTCAAATGGAGACATTTTTGAACCAGCGCTTTCAGCAGCTTAGGATTGAATCACGCCGAATGGGTAGGCTCTGGCTGACGATTTTCGAACTCGGGCCGAGTCATTTAACTCCTTGCTTGCCGACCAACCTACAAGTATCGGATGATCACGTGAGTTGAGGCGATTGGAATGCGAAGCTTGTTTTCTGCACTTCGATGGCTGGTGAGCCTTGGCCTGGTCTTTTGCATTGTGAGCCTCACATCCTTTGGCTTGCCCGCCGATTCAGCTCAGGAAATCTGTGCCCTGATGACGACCTTGTTTGAACGAGGTCAGTTCAATGGTGCCGTTCTGGTCGCCAATGATGGAAAGATCGTCTTTCGCAATGGGTTTGGAAAGGCGAATTTTAAGACTGGTAAAGATTTCACTCCCGAAACTCCCTCCAACATCGGCTCGGTTACAAAGCAGTTTACGGCGATGGCGATCATGATCCTTGCGGAACAGAGCAAGCTCAAGTATGCCGACCCTGTTTCGAAATACATTCCGGAGTTCTCTCGTTCTCCGCATCTCAGCAGGATAAGTGTGAGCCAGCTACTAACCCACACTTCAGGAATCCCGGACTACGGCGATCTTGGGGTCGAAGACTCAGGTTTGTCGGGACGGGCCCTCATTGCCGCGATTCTGTCAAAAACGGCCCTTCTTTCCGAGCCCGGCCAAAAATACCGATACAGCAATCCGGGATATGCGTTGTTGGCAATCATAGTGGAGAGAGTTTCCGGCAAAACGTTTGGCGATTTCCTTGGACAAGCGATCTTCAAACCTGTCGGCATGGGCAGCACGTTCGTCTATGACGGCCCCAAAAGGAAAACCAGCAGCGCCGCGGTTGGCTACGACCAGTTCGGGCAAGTAGATGACGGCAGCCCAACAGCAATCCCGGGCGACGGCGGCATTTACTCGACCGTGAATGATTTGTTCAGGTGGGATCAGGCGCTGTACACGGACAAACTCGTCCACCAGACTACGCTGGAAGAAGCCTTTACGCCGGGCAAAGTGCAAGAAAGCAGTACAACCTATGGTTTTGGGTGGAACGTGGCGGAGGACGGCAATGGCAAGTACGTTTGGCATACAGGCAACCAGGCGGGCTTCAGAGCGTTTATTGAACGGCGACTCACCGCGAAGATTACCGTCATCATGCTGACTAACAGAGGTAACAGTAAGCGCATGGAAATAAATAGCGCAATTCAGAACATCCTCGCAGCTAGACAGTACGTTTTGCCAAAGCAATCTGGCGCCGAGAAACTGTATCGAGCTATCCACGATTCGGGAATTCAGGCTGCAATAAAAATGTACGATTCTCTCAGGAATGATAAAAGCGCTGACTATGATTTGGGAGAGTCGGAGCTGAATACGCTCGGGTATCAGTTGCTTTACAGAGACAAGAGACCAGACGATGCGATCGCGATCTTTAAGTTGAATACCACGGAGCATCCCGCATCTTCCAATGCGTTTGACAGTTTGGGCGAGGCGTACTGGAGGAATCGCGAAAAGGACCTTGCCATCAAGAGTTACCAAACGGCCGTCAAACTCGACCCCACAAATGGGCATGCGGTATCCAGGTTAAGGGATCTGAAATAACCGCAGTAATGGGTGGCGTTGCAACGACTCAAGCAATGGCTAGTGGATAGAAGAGTATGTGGAAGTATCGGATGTTGGTCGGGACGGGCAGATTTGAACTGCCGACCCCTCGCACCCCAAGCGAGTGCTCTACCAGGCTGAGCCACGTCCCGACGCAGGTTCGAACCGGAAAACGGTTCGAAGGGGTCCACCAAGAGATTTTATCACTCGAAAAGGACGAAGCTGTGGTTCCTGAGTTCTTCCTCGGCACCCATTCCCACGAGAAACTGGGAGAAGCCCGCCAAAGCGGTCAAGCCGATCGAAGAGGGAGAGCAGTCCATCTGATCAACGTCGGAGGCCTCGAGATTTTTGGCGGGGCTGGTCCTCCACCAAGGCAAACTGGATCTTCTTCTCCACCGGGTCTATACGATCGACGAGCACGCGGACCCTGTCGCCCAGACGGAAGGCACGGCCTGAACGCTGGCCGATGATCTCGCGGGTGTTCTCGTGGAAGGTGTAATGGTCGCCAGTGAGGGTAGAGAGTGGCACGAGACCTTCTACGAAAAGATCATTGAGCTCGACGAAGAATCCGAACTTGGTCACGCTGATAATCAGGCCGTCGAAATCTTCGCCGATCCGGTCCTGCATAAATTTTGCCTTTTTCCATTCCATCAACTCGCGTTCGGCTTCGTCGGCGCGGCGCTCGGAAAGGCTGGATTCTTCGGCGATAGCGTGCAGTTCTTCTAGCGGGATGGAGCCTAGCTGCGGATGCACTGGCTCAGGTATGCGGCGTTTCGACCAAGGGGAAGCCGCTTTGTTGCGACCCTGATCGGCATGACCGAAGTTGTGTTCGTCCTGGTCTCCTTTGTTACCCAAGCTAGCGTGTTCGCGGTCAGAGGTCGCTTGCGTCCCCGTTGGAACCGCTCCCTCCCACTGCTCAGCGGACTCGAGGAGAATGTTTTTGAGAATACGGTGGACGATAAGGTCGGGATAGCGCCGGATGGGAGATGTAAAGTGAGTGTAGGTCGTGGCGGCCAGCGCGAAATGGCCCAGGTTTTCTTCCGCGTAGCGGGCTTGCTTGAGTGAGCGCAGCATCAGATAAGAAAGAATTCGTTCCTCCGGCTTGCCCGCGATCTTTGCTGTCAGCTTCTGGTACATGCGCGGAGTGATGTGGACATCTTGGGGAATTTCGATATCCCGCGCCCGCTTACCGGCGCCGTGCGCAACCCGGCGATCGCTTTTGAACTGCATGCGTTTGATGGGCAGAGCACCGACGCCCAGCGAATACCCGAAAGTAGCGGCGATTACTTCGAAGTCATAGACACGCTTAGCATCGGGCTTTTCGTGGACACGATAGAGAGCTCTGACTCCCTTGCCCTCCAGATATCCGGCGACGCACTCGTTCGCCGCGAGCATGAACTCTTCAATGATCCGGTGGGCGATGTTGCGCTCCGAGCGGGCCACACTCTTCATCAATCCGAGCTCGTCGAATTCGATGACCGGTTCCGGCAAATCAAAGTCTATCGAGCCGCGGCGCTCGCGCTTGCGGTTGAGAATCATCGCGAGCTCGCGCATCTGCTCGAAGTTTAGGACTAGGCCCGCATATTGAGTTTGAAGCGAATGCTCTCCCGCGAGGATGGCGTTCACTGCGGTGTAGGTCATCCGTTCCGCCGATCGAATGACGCCAGGGCAGATTCTGAAGCTGATGAGGTCTCCGCGGCCATCGATTTCCATCACACAGGACATCACCAGACGATCGACCTGCGGGCGCAGACTGCAGATATCGGTGGAAAGTTCTAATGGCAGCATTGGTACGGCGCGATCTGGGAAGTAGACACTGGTGCCGCGGAGTCGTGCCTCCTGGTCAAGCGCGGAATCCGCCGTGACGTAGTGCGCGACATCGGCAATATGGACCTGCAATTCGAAGTTACCGTTGTCTAATCGAGTCACCAGCACCGCGTCGTCGAAGTCGCGGGCGGTTTCGCCGTCAATCGTGACAATTGGCAGGTGTCGGAAGTCGCGTCGCTGGCGGAGTTCGGCGGACGAGATGGTTGCCTCCATGGCTGAGGCTTCGCTCAGCACCTCGGCGGGGAAGCGATGCGGGAGGTGGAACTTGCGGATGATGATTTCAACGTCGACGCCAAAGTCCTCCGCGTATCCCAAGATCTCCATCACGCGCCCACGCGGGCTTTGGGTGGCAGACGGCCACTCGGTGATTTCGACATCAACGACGACATTCTCGAGATCAGTCCAGTCGCCGTGGCGGGCAGCGTCGCCGCCGAGGACGCGGTGGGGAGAAGCCTTCGTCGATCGAGGGCGAGAGCCGGGTTCTGGCGCAGCCCTTTGGGCTTTCTCGGTGTCGATTCCGCTGCCGGCTTCTTCTTTCGAGGTTGCGGAACGTGCGTTGACCGATGCTTCGGATTCCTCCGGCACCTCCCTCCCTTTCGGAATTAAAATTTCTTGCGTGACTTTGGAATCGATGGGGACTACGTAGTTATGCCTGTGTCCGTAGTGAAAGATTCCAACCACCGTAGGATGTGCGCGGCGTACGGTACGGACAATTCGGCCTTCTGCTCGCCCATCAGGCCGTATGTTCGTGACTTCGACCAGTGCCCGGTCGCCGTGCATGGCGGAGCCGATCGCCGGCGGCGGAATGAATATGTCGCCGGAGAGGCGGGCTTTAAGGCCGGGAGCAGCTGAGGTCACGTCCGGGACCAGGAACCCGAAGCCGTCGCGATGCAGACTCAGCTTGCCGGCCACAAGGTTCTTGCCGGAAGCCGCCTGCGGGATTGCATAAAGGTCAGAGTCGGGCTGAACGAGTTGGCCTGACGCCACCAGTTCTTTCAGACGCTCGGTGAGGGCCTTCCGTTCGTCGCCGTGAAGCCCAAGTTCGCGGACCAATTGCTTGTAGCTGGCCCTCTGCTTGGGCTGGCGCTGGATCTTTTTAAGGATGGTAGAGTCAGAGAGCATTCAGCAAGCAACACTCCGCATTCAGCATTCAGCCCCGCGGTCCCGCCGTGCGAGCCCGCGCACGCCCGGCTTTTCGCTGAGTGCTGGACAGTGAGTGCCTGAGTTCATGTTACCAACTCGGTACGCAAGGTGATGGGACTAGGTGATTTGGCATGTACACTCTCGGACAAGGACCCAGGCCTAAGGCATTGCCCTGAGTTCTGCGGGAACCTGCGAGAAAGTGTGAGAAAATGCACAAACTATTGCAAATTTCCACAGGACTTGGGCAGGGGTGGAGAGTAGAATTTTATTGGCCTCGAACCACGGATTCGGCCTCAGAACATTTTCCTCAAAGGAAGGATTTCTTCTCACATGTGGAAGCCTACTAATCAGCCCACGGCACCAGGTCGTCCGACCGAGCCGGAGCGTACCCCTACTTCAGCGCCGAGCGCTCCCGCGGTAACGGAAACGGCCGCCAGTGCTCCGCGTCCCGTGTCGGCCAGCACAGCAGATCAGGCTACCATCGGGAAGTCTCTCGTCATTAAAGGTGAAGTCACCGGATCCGAGTCGCTTTACATCGATGGACGGGTCGAGGGTTCGATCAACCTCGCCGGAAACCGCGTCACGGTCGGTCGCAACGGAGTCGTTGCCGCCAACATCAATGCCCGCGAGATCGTAGTGCTCGGCAAAGTACGCGGCAATCTGACCGCCAGCGACCGGGTGGATATCCGCAGTGACGGTTCGCTCACCGGTGATGTTGTTGCGGCGCGCATCTCCATTGAAGACGGCGCCTTCTTTAAGGGCGGGATCGATATCCGCAAGGCCGGCCAGGCTGGCCAGAAAGCAAACGGCGAAGAAAAGTCAGCAGCTACTCCTGCCAGTGAAGCAGTGGCCGCTCGCGCCTAAGCAGATACCGGGATTTCCAGAGATCAGCGTCCTAAGGGACGCTGATTTTTTTGCGTCAAAATGGCTCCCCCTTTATGGGCTAAATTTCGGAGCTCCTTACAGGATTTTTTGTAACCTTGGCTCCGATTGCACTTGCATCCTACAAGCGGAAAACTTGGGAAGGAGCTTGCAAAAATGGCGTTCTTAGACATTCCTCCTCTCACTGCCGCGGGAAGTTCTGCCATTCCTGTGCCCTTACCGCCGCGCACGGATCGGGATGGCAAAGCCGTTGGTAGCGTCATATTGTCGGAGATCCCTGAGGATGAATTTCTTGTACTCCGGCCTGTGCTGGAGCCAGTTTCCTTGCCCCGGTACAAAGTGCTCTACGAGCAGGGACAAAAGATTGAGCACGCTTATTTCTTGAATGCCGGGATGATCTCTTTGGTGGTGATCGCAAGCGATGGCCGCAGCGTCGAAGTAGGCATCTCGGGGCGCGAGGGAGTGGTGGGATTGGCGGTGGCTTTCGGCTTCAATGACGCATCCAGCCGCGCGATTGTGCAACTGCCAGGAAGCGGTCTACGAATCGCTTCGGCAACCCTTCAGGCCAACTTCCTAACTCTTCCGTGGTTGCGCCAAGCAACGGAGCGGTACACGCTTACTCAGCAGATGCAGGTCGCGCAAACCGCAGCCTGCAATCGCCTGCACGACATGGAACAGAGGCTGGCGCGCTGGCTCTTGATGTGCCAAGACACGACTGAGTCCAGCTCCCTTCCCCTGACACACGAATTTCTGGCTCAAATGTTAGGGACTGGCCGCCCGACGGTCACGCTGGCAGCAGGGGTGCTAGAGCGCGCGGGTCTGATTGAAAACACCCGCGGCAGCGTAAAGATCCTCAACCGCAAGCGCCTTGAGGATGCGGCATGCGAGTGCTATCGAGCCATCCAGAACTACCGTGGCGGTCTCGCGCTGCGGCCATGATCAGCTTCTCAGTTCGCTGCCGAACTGACACTTCTGCGCGCCACGAATAGCCTACGCGCACTGGACCTGTCTCCAGAATCCCATATCGCGCGGGATCGCAAGAGGAGTACGTTTGGATCGTACCAATGTTCGTGGTGACAAACTAACGTCGGGATTGCGCCTCTCTGGTAAGGCGGTGGACGCGAGTGGTAGCCCCGTCGGAAATGAAATCCTGAACTCAATTTCTGAGGCTGAGTGGAACCGCCTTTGCCCTAACCTCGAGCTCGTGCAACTGCCGCACCGTCAAATCCTGCACGAAGCCGGGGAGCGGATCGAGTTCGCCTATTTCCTGAATGAAGGCCTGGCCTCTCTGGTCGTGCTTACCAGTGATGGGCGCAGTGTTGAAGTTGGCATTGTCGGACATGAGGGAGTGGTAGGAACACCTCTCGCCGTTGGCCTTCACTGCGGACCCTACCGTAGCATCATGCAGATTTCCGGAACCGCGTACCGCATCAAGTCGGAGGTTCTTGAGGACACCTTGGTGGACGCTCCAGAATTGCGGCTGCTCTTACACCGCTTCATTCTGATTCAGGGTTTGCAGATTGCTCAGATTGCTGCCTGCAACCGTCTGCACGAAATCGACCAACGCCTGGCGCGATGGCTGCTCATGTGCCAGGACCGGGTCAACGCCCAGAGCCTTCCCGTCACTCATGAGTTCCTCGCCCAGATGTTGGGGACCGGACGCCCCAGCGTAAGTCTGGCGGCGGGGGTGCTGCAGAAGGCGGGGACGATAGAAAACGGCCGCGGCAGCGTGAAGATTCTGAATCGTGCTGAGTTGGAATCGGCAGCCTGCGAATGCTACCGCGCGATTCAGCACTTCAATCGCACCCTCGCCACCCGGATGGCAGCAGACTAATTGGGGCTTGCCCCGACTCTCGCCCAGCGCACGGCCGTGCCTTCCGCTTGCAGCCCATCGTCGGACCTGCTCGCCGGTTGGCTTGCCTAAGCTCGGCCGGGCAATCGATCTGTTTGGCGTCGCAGATCGTGCGGAAGTCTTGCCTTGAACAGCCACAGGCCAAGACCGGCCACTGCTGTCCAGACCAGGGTGGCCAGGGCGAGAGACTCAAGATCGGCTATGCGGCTGCCCTGCAGGAGGACCAGGTGAGCTGCGGACCGGGATGCCCCGGCGGCGATCACTGCGATCAAGAAAGCCTTCCCGATTTCGTCCCACTGTAACCGGGTGAGCGAGACAAGGCCGCGTTTGTGAAGCAGGACTGCCATTGCGCAACAGTTTCCGGCGATGCCCAGATCCGAAGCAACCACTAGCCCAACCGTAGAAAAGCGCTCGAACAACAGCCAGTACACCGGCAGAGAAGCAAGCGTGATGATGGTGCTCGCAACCATCGGGGTGAGGGTGTTCCCTGCGGCGTAAAAGGCGCGTGCGTAGAGCCCCTGTGCCGACCAGAAGGCCAGAGAGATCGAGAAAATTAGGAAATAAGCGGCGATCACAGTGGAGTCAGAAAAATGCAGATGTCCCCAACGATATGCGAGGTCCACGAGTGGGAGGGCGGCAGCGAACATAAAGCTTGACGCGATGAGCGCTGCGGCAAGGATGCGGTAAATCGACGCATTTACAGTCGCGTCGAATTCAGCGAACCTTTTTTCGCCAATCAGTCGGGCAAAGAACGGCAAGGACGCCTGGCTGGCGGCTTGTCCAAGCACCGCGATCGGCACCTGAAACAGTCGCTTGGCATAGTTCAAGCGCGTAATGTCTCCTACCGAGGAAGCGGCGAAATAGCGCAGGATCCAGTCGTCCACGGTGACGAGCGAAACGCCCAGCATCAGTGGAATGGAAAGCCGTATCCACTCGCGGAAGGCTGGATTGCGGATGTCAAAGGAGAACTTGTAATGGACACCTGCCCGAGCTGCACCGATCACATTGATCAGGAAAATCCCTAAAAAAGAGCCCGCCACGCCGCCGTAAGCAAGAGCGGAGATCCCGATGGTTCGGGAAAACAGCAGGCCTCCCAGAATGATTCCGCCGCTATAGAAGAGCGGCCCAATCGCGGGTAGAAGGAACATGCGGTGCGCGAGCAACACCGCCGAGGCGACCCCGCCCACGTAGAAGAACAACTGCGCCGGAAGCAGAATGCGGGTGATGTGCACACACAAGGCGAGCTGGTCAGGCTGGAACTTGCCGAACATGAGCCGGATGAGCTGCGGCGCAAAGATCTCGGCGGCAACAATACCCACCCCGAGCACCGCCGTCATGATGGTGACAATTACCGAAAAGGTCTTCTGCGCCTCTGCCTCGCGCTCCTCCGCTAGGAAACGAGTGTAGATAGAAACGAAGGTGATCGAGGCAGTTCCGCCCGCGGCTAGGTAATTTACCCAGTCTGGGATGGTGAACCCGGCGTTGTAAGCGTCGGTGACCGAGGTCGCACCGAACGCCCAGGCGATGTACCACTCGCGAAGGAAACCGACAACCCGCGACAGCAGGATCGTAGAAACCAGGAGCAGGGTTGCCGAAAAGGCGGTGTGTTGGTGGGATGGGCGGAATAGGCGAAGGAATCGCCGGAGCATCGATCTCTGAATCGGTGCCGGGCGACTCGGGCGGTCAGAAGGCGTGGATTGTGTTGCAGAAATATCGGAGGACGCCGGCATTCAGGGCGATTCTACACGGCTCTGGGACGCGTAAAACGCCGGCGAGGGTGGCATGCCAGATTCGTTTCAAGATGGCGGGTTGTCCCCAAGGGGTCATTGTCATTGGGCCTGGGTTTCGCTTCCCCCGCCCAGTACTGGCTTCAGGGCAACGAGCGCCTCTCTCCAAGCCAACAACCAACAACTGTGTTTTCCCTCAGCAACTCTTTTCTCCCGTCGCGAATCAGAAGTGCAGCACTCCCGAATACCGTGATCGACCAGGCCACAATACAGGGTTCTCCGGGGTCAGCGCTTCTTCGCAGGTCTTTCCGGAAGACGTTCCCGCCAGCTGTCCGGGGGCAGGGTGCTTACCTCTGGGACGCCCGGGGCAAGCAATACCTCGACTTTGCCGGATCCGCGGCCGTAAATTTCATTGGTCATGGTGTTGCGGAGATCGTCTCCGCCATGGGAGAACAAGCCCGGTCGCTTGAGTTTGTCCATTCCAGCCAGTTCACCACGCCGGTTGCCGAGCAGTACGCGAGTGAGCTGCTCGAATTTGCTGGCCCCGCATACAAGGGCGGCGCCGTGTACTTCACTGCCAGCGGTTCCGATGCGGTGGAGTTTGCATTGAAGCTGGCTCGCGAGTATCAAGTCGAAGTTGGCAACTTCGGTCGTTCGCAAATCATCAGTCGCGATCAGAGTCAGCATGGATCAACCCTGGGCGCCATAGCCGTTTCTCATCATGGCCGACGGGCTGAAATCTACCGGCCTATGGTGCGGCAGTTCACCACCATCAACACGCCTTATTGCTATCGCTGCCTTTACGAGTGCAAGGATGGGTGCGCTCATTGTGGCGCGGAGTACGCGTTGGAGCTTGAAGCGGCCTTGGATGCGATCGATGCTCAAGCGGCCGCGATGATCCTCGAACCGGTGAGCGGTACTTTTCTCGGGGCGGTGTTGCCTCCTCCCGGTTATCTGCAGAAGATCGCGGAGATCTGCGAGGCGAATGAGGTTCTGCTGATCGCCGACGAGGTCACAAGCGGAATGGGACGTACCGGCAGGAACTTTGCCGTCCAGCACTGGGGCGTACATCCCGATATTGTGGTCACCTCGAAGGGTCTTTCGAGCGGATACGCTCCGCTTGCGGCCGTGATCGTGTCCCCCAAAGTGGTTGAAGTTGTGGCGTATGGTTCGGGCGTTCACATGCACGGGTTCACCTACAGTTCCCATCCGATTTCACTAGCGGCAGGACGGGCAGTGCTGAATCACATCGCGCAGAATGACCTGGTCGAGGCGGCAGATTCTGATCATCCTGGGAGCATTGCGGCAAAGCTAAAGAATGGCTTGGAGGGCCTGCAGGATCTTGCCACGGTCGGAGATGTGCGCGGAATCGGCCTGTTGTGGGCGATTGAATTTGTGGCCGATAAGGCTTCAAAGACCCCTTTTCCCGCCAGCCAGAACTTCAGTGGCCTGGTGGCCCAAGCGGCTACCGATCGCGGGCTTCTGGTTTATCCCGGTCAGGGGTGCGCAGGTGCCGATTGCGGAGACCATATCCTGTTGGCTCCCCCGGCAGTGATTTCTCCCGAGCAGGTGGATTGGGCATGTGAGCAGCTGAGCCAATCCATTTTGGAAGCCCTGCCGCCCGGACGATAACCCCCTGCGAGAAGGCTGAGACTAGCCCCCAGGGTGCTCTTGCGGGGTCCAGGGGGCAGCTGTGGTTTCCTGGTAAGCCGCATAAAACAAAGCAAATACCGGTTTATCTGCAGTTGACCTCGGATTTACCTGCCGAGCATTGCTTGAAAGTCTCCGGCGGGGTCATGATCACCTCGATGGAGGAAGACCATGCCAACCGCTGTCCTCACAAAGGGTATGTTTTCAGGTTTTCGGACCGCCCAACGCGTCCACCAGAGCGTCCTCTCAAAACCGGAAAGGCGGGTTCTCATCTGGGCGGCGAAGCGAATCCCAATGTGGATCAACTCGGACCATCTCACGATGCTCGGCTTTGCCGCCCAAATCGGTACCGGTGTGTGCTACGGGTTGTCGCGTTCAAGCCAGTTCTGGCTCGGGGCCGCCATTTTTTGCCTGGCCCTGAACTGGGTGGGCGATAGCCTCGACGGGACGCTCGCCCGGGTGCGAGATAGCCAACGGCCGAGGTATGGGTTCTATGTCGATCACATCCTCGACAGTATCGGGTCGGTGGCGCTGATGGCAGGTTTGGCCCTTTCGGGATATATGAACCCATGGGTTTCGACCGGGCTGCTGGTTTTATTCTTATTGCTCTCCATCCAGTCTTATCTGGCGACCTACACGCTGGGAGAGTTCCACATGTCGTTTTTCCGCTTCGGCCCAACCGAGCTAAGAGTCTTGCTCGCCATCGGCAATTTGGCGCTGTTCCGCTGGCCCTATGTCCTCCATGGGCATCGACTGTTCGATATCGGCGGACTGATCGGTATCTTCGGGATGTCGGCGATGTTCGGTTTCTCGACCGCCAAAAACATCCGCCGGTTGTATGTCGAGGAGCCCGTCCGATGACGGGGCCCAAAAGGAATTGGATTCGATTCTGGAAGTTCAATGCCGTGGGCGGGCTGGGCATCTTGGTGCAGCTAGCCACCTTGATATGGCTGAAGACTGGATTGGGCTTGAACTATCTTCTTGCCACCGCCCTGGCCGTCGAGGTGACCATCCTCCACAACTTCTTCTGGCATGAGCGCTATACCTGGGCTGACCGCGGATCGGCGGCCAAGTTCGCCAGGTTTTTGAAATTCAACTTGAGTACCGGTGCCTTGTCGATTGGGGGAAATGTCCTCGCAATGAAGATCTTCGTGGAAGCTCTGCGCCTGAATTACTTCCTGGCCAACATCCTGAGTATCGCGGCCTGTTCGATCTTGAATTTCCTGGTAGCGGATCGATTCGTGTTTCTCCAACACCCGCCCGCGCCGGTTCAGCCGGACTAGCGCGGAACTACATCGGTGAACACCTTATTGGCTGCCTCTTCGCCAGTGCGCACACAGTCTGGGACGCCAATGCCGCCGTAAGCATTTCCAG
>Ga0207702_10002624_pt1 | contig 16892 bp, 14 predicted proteins | sample KBSCornC62_FD_184302 | JGI IMG/M metagenome (GOLD analysis project Ga0207702, IMG submission 184302) | Corn rhizosphere microbial communities from Kellogg Biological Station, Michigan, USA - KBS Corn C6-2 (SPAdes) (version 2) | ecosystem: Host-associated > Plants > Roots > Rhizosphere > Soil ...
GACGGGCATGAGCAATCTAATGCTCCCCCAAAAGCCAACACCCTCAGCCATCTCACTATTGCGCTGGGTGACGAAATCCAGATACGTGCCCACATCGTTTCGTAAGCGTCCAAGTACACCGGTCAAGAATTGCTTCTTGTTCATCTTGATGATTTCGAAGTGAGCACCTGCGGGAGGATGCAACATAGCTTACCTTTATTTAACTGACCACTACGGCACATTGGCCATCAGGCCCAACAGGTCCCGCGTAGACTATCACTCCTGATTTGCAGCTTGCTAGCATCAACATGGTTTGTATTATAGAACGCATGGCATGGCGAGAGTGACTTATCTGAACACGCGCGCGATAACCAGTGGGATGACGATGCCCAGGCAGAGAAAGAAGGCGTTCTGGGCTAGATTTCCTATGAAGGAGCGACTACTAGACAAGTCCAGTTCACCCGTCAGCATGTCGCGGATCACTCCGAGCGTGAGCGCCAGTTCTGGGTGCAGCCCCTCCAAAGTCTTCATCTTCTCTTCGATGTCTTTGCGTCGGTCCTCTCGCTCCTGTTGGATGGTAAACCGACGAGTAAACAGAAATGTGCCTAGCGTGCCTAGCAGGAGCACAACGACGTAAGCACCGAAGCCGATGATATAGATGAGGTCAGGGTTAGACGGTGAGATAGCGAAGATGGTCGCGTACTCGGTCCATAAGACAAACACTAGCGCGCTGACAAAAAGGGTGAAGATAACACCGATAACCTGTGTGGCCCTTTTCATAAACCAGCCCTTTCTCCACTTCCTGCACCCGAACAAGCCAAGCAGACATAAGGGCAGTATACACGCTGGTAAGGCGGGGCACGGCGGGAGGAACGTCATTTCCCACCACGACCTGTCATATCAGTTCCGCCTCGGATCTTGTCGTTTCCTGACGCGCCTGGGCCGCCATTTGAATAGCGTGGCGAAGCCTACGCGGTCGGGCTGGCGCTGGAGGATGGTGCAGCGGGCGAATTGCGCCTCGTCGAGCGCGTCGAGGTCGGGGAAATGGCCGCTCACCAACGCGGCGTTGGTGAGCGGCCAGAGGTGCTCGGCCGGCTGGAGCTCGGGAGAGGAGGGCGGGAGGAACCGCAGGTGCCCGTGCTGGGGCACCTGCAGGAACGCTCGCATGTCGGAATCCGTACTAGGGGTGACACGCTACTGAGAGACCTGCAGGTGTTGCTGGTGGCTGCGTGGGGCGCACCGTGCGATCACACCCGCTGGAGATGCGTATCCTGAAACTTCGTGGGGTACTTGAAGCCGTAACCAGCCAGGTGATCCATGCCGAGATGGCACAGCCAGATCAAGCCGATCTCGAGCGCGAGCTGACTGGGGCCAAACCAGCCAGCGATGATCAGGAGTCCCGGCCAGAGCGGCAGGTGAAACAGATTGTAGATGCTTGCGCCGATCCGCGGATTTGCGAGGTAACCCAGCATCCCGAGATCGGGCGCGAGCAAGAGCAGCGCGAAGAGCAGCCAGTTGCCGCCGATATGCCAGTAGGCCAGTAGGCCAGCGATCAAGGTCACTGCGCCCTCGATGCGCAGCACCAGGCGCGGGCTGTCGAGTCCCATAAAGATCCTTGTCCTAACTCAGGGCATGCCGTTTTTCCAAACTGCACCACGACAGTGGACGTGGGCCATTGTTTGATACGGCATCTGGTTACGTCATGGTCGTTCGCAGTCGTGGCTCCAAAGTCGCGGAACACTGAGCAGTCGAGCACGAGATTGCTCGATTTCCGAGGACCCAGCCGGAATCCGTATGACTAGGTGATGGATATGAATTAAACCTTGAGCTAGCTCGCTTTCTGTAGAGTCGTGCGGCAGCATGACACGCACACACAGTTTAACCACCGTGAAGTCTCGTTACTACATAGGCAAGTAATCGTATATTGTAATAACCTCATGCTTAGGGCGTTGTTTGCTTGTAACCGAAACTAAATTAGGGAGGGTCGACGTGAGATTACCTGCCAAGCTCGAGCAACATCGGTCGCTTTTTATTGCGGTGTGTGCGTTTATTGTCGGTGTCCTCATCACTTTCCCACTCCACTATGCGCTCGCTGCAACGAGCACGGATACCACCTACTACGCATGCGTCAAGACTTCCGATGGCACCTTGCGCATCGTTTCGGCAAATACGACGTGTAAGTCCAGCGAAACACTGATTTCCTGGAACCAACAAGGCCCGGCAGGGCCAACCGGACCACAGGGTCCACAAGGTCCAGCAGGTAGCGGCGGCGACGTCTTCAGCCTTAGACCGTTCCTCTGTTACTCGTGCAACCTTTCAGCCTATGCGGACAAGTTCCGGGGACAAGATTGGTCTAATACCCAGATGCCGAGCGTCATGATAGACGGTGTTGACATCCATGGCGTCAACTTTTCGGGCAGCTACATGAGTGGCGATGTGCTCACTAATGACAATTTATCAGGAGCAAACTTTACCAATCTTAAGGATATCGGCGGCAACGCTAGCACAGGCGAGATGGACTTTGACGGCTCGAACCTGACCAATGCCGTATTTGACACGAACACTGGTTACAATAGGTACAGCTTCTCGGGAGCTAATCTTACCGGCATAGACTTCACCGGCGACTCGTTCTCGCGTACGCCATTCAACGGCGCCGACTTCCAGAGCACAAACCTAACCAATGTCACCTTCTGGAGCAACACTGACCTCACTGGTGCCCTGCATATGGATACGGCCACCGGGCTCGATAGCGTGACATGGGCGGTAATCGGATGCCCCGACGGGTCTAACCCTCAGGATAATGGCGGCACCTGTATCGGCCACCTGAACCCTTAGGAAGTAGGTCTCTACGAACTCCGTTGTGGAGGCCTTCGCGATGCTCCGAACATCGCACAGTGCTTCGAGCAGCGTAACAGTCGAGACGGACATAGGGGATTCGAACCAAAATTAACAGATTGAAAAACAAAAGAAATGCCCGAGGTTGAGAGCCTTCGGGCATTTCCTCATCTGTTACCGTGGTTGGCTTGGAGCAAGGAATTCAAATTAAAGAAGAGCTCAGGAGTTACTTAGCTGAGCATTTTGCTGGCTGGCGAGATAATGAACAAGCGGCGTAGCTTTGTTATCATAATGCCATGGACGGATATATACCTGACGAAAATGATCTTGACTGGCTAGCAGGGCGTCCAAGTGAACTGGTAGATCCAAATGATCGGGAGAAGATGGAGTGGCGCAGAGCTCAAAGTGCCAAATCTCCACCAAAAACAGACTATAGTTGGGTAATCGGCGTTATTGTCATGGCCGTCGTCATATTACTTGCCGTTTCATTTGCTGGTAATAACTGGAATCCTACGACGGGCAACTCGCCCGAGTCGGGTGCCGGTGACTGTGTTAGCGGCAATGCTTCAGGAACCGGCTGCTGAGAAAAGATCCGAACGCATTGAGGTCGATTAACTCAAGACCTGTTTGATGTTTTGCTGATTGGATTCGGCGATGGCTTGTAGCACTTTGTATGCACTCGAACTCGTGTAGTGTTGTCCGTTTTCTGCGGCAAAGCTGATTGCGCGTTTCACGGCCAATTTGTATTGCTTGGGGTTCTGGAGAGCGACTTTTGCCAGCGACCGTAGGTGGTGCATGCCAGCATCGTGAATAATCGAATAGATGTTTGGCACGTAGTCACTCAAAGACAAAAAGAGGTACGGATACGACCATTCGGGCAGCTTTTCAAGTGTGGCAAGCTGCAGGAAATAGCGCTCGCGCACATATCCAGAGTGATGGCGAGTAAAAAGACATGCGTTGAGAATGAGTTGATCGCCCTCAAGGGTGCGCGGCTCCTCCTCGATGTAAACTCGATAAGGTATATGGACCGAGTGTCCATCAATACTGAAGTCTTGCCAGCTACTGGCTTTTTCTGGAGACGCCAAGGGCCGCCCTACTAATTCGTGGACTTTATAGCTCTGCAAGAGCTCCACAAACGCAGTGTTCAGCCTACTATAGTTAAAGAATTCGTATTGACCTGACCCCCTGAAAGGTCTCCGAAGAATGTGCGAGACTTCCGAGAGAGCACGAATGCTATCGGGAGGACGGACATGCGCAAGAGTCACTTCAGTGAAGAGCAGATCATCGGCATCCTGCGGCTGGCGGAGGCGGGCCAGACAGTAGCAGAGGTCTGTCGGCAGCATGGGATCAGCGAGGGGACGTACTATCGCTGGAAGGCACAGTATGGCGGATTAGAGGTGAGTCAACTGCGGCGCCTGCGGCAATTGGAGGAGGAGAATCGCCGGTTGAAGCAGATTGTCGCCGACTGTCCCGCTAGATACCACGGCGCTGAAAGACATCGCCGCAAAAAACTGGTAACGCCCACTGCTCGTCGGGCAGCGGTGGGCCATCTGCAGCAGAGGTATGAGATGTCGCAGCGCAGGGCATGTCGCGTCATTGGCGCACATCGGCGCACTATGCGCTACCAGCGCCGTGCGCGCGACGGCGAGCTCCAGGTGCGGGAGCGCCTGCGGACGCTGGCGGCGGAGCGACCGCGCTGGGGCTATCGACGACTCCATGTCCTGCTCAAGCGTGAACTGGGAGCCATCAACCACAAACGTGTGCAGCGGCTCTACCGGCTCGAAGGGCTGGCGATTCGCCGCCAGAAGCGCAAGCGTGTGGCGCGCGTCCCCCGCGGGGCAGGCGCCGCAGCCGCAGTGTGGCAGCCGCAGTGTGGCAGCCCGGGGAAGCCTGGGCGATGGACTTCATGCAGGATGTGCTCGCCGATGGGCGGCGATTCCGCACGCTGAATGTGCTCGATACGGTCACCCGCGAATGTCTCGCCATTGAAGTGGACACGTCATTGCCAGGTCAGCGCGTCGTGCGGCTCCTGGAGCACCTCATTCTGTGGCACGGCATACCCAAACGGATCACGCTGGACAACGGTCCCGAGTTCGCTGGCCAAGTACTCGATGCCTGGGCATATCACCATCATGTGACCCTCGATTTCATCGATCCAGGCAAGCCGATGCAGAACGGCTACCTCGAGAGCTTCAATGGCAAATTTCGCGACGAATGCTTGAACATCCATTGGTTTCGCGGCCTGGCCGACGCCCGGCGGATCATCGAGGACTGGAGGGAGAGCTATAACACCGAGCGACCGCACAGCGCGCTGTGCGGTCATCCACCAGCAGAGCATGCGCTATACTACCAAACGGCAAGAAGTCTCGCATAATGGCTGGGCACCCTATGGGGCTCAGGTCAGACTCAATCACCTCAAACGACTTCAGTTTGTTGGGCCGAGAAACGTTGGTTGCCAACATGGCAACGTCTTGCCACAGAATGGACTCGCGTTTCCTGCCTTTCCCTTTGTGGATGCCCTCTATATCAGCCGTCAGAACGGTCGGGCGGCTGAACAGCACAATGCAAAGGGATGCAATGCCGATGAACGCACATGTCCCGAGCAACATCAGTCCCAGCTTATGGGCATCGGTGAACGTGCCATGACGCAGGTCACTAATCGAAAAATCCTGTATGGCGCGGATGACGAGATAGACGTTGCTCACCAGACCGACTACCAGCAGCAAAAACGCGATGAGGCGAGCACGCGGGCGCTCCCCGAATCGGATGGCTAAAGCAGTATCAGGCATCGCCGTCGCAGGCACGAATGGCAATACCACGAGCGGAGGAGCTGGGTCAGGTATACGCGGGCGGTAGATATCAATAATTCCCTTTACAATTAGTCCAAGTATGAGCAGTCCCGCGCCACCGTAGATTATCGCCGCATAGAGGTTGAGAACGAATGAACTGGTCAGTGGCGCCGTCAACGCAAGTATGCCCGCGCCAAGCGGGAAGGCTGCGAGAAACAGACCTAGCGCAACACTAGCGTGCGATATCTTGTCGCGGAACGTGAGCCTCTTGCGTCCATTGTGCGATCCACTCGTTTTCGGAACGACGCGCAGAGTCAAATCCGTGCGTGCAGCGACGATGGCGACTAGCTCTTCCTGCAACTGTACCTTCTGCTCCCACGAGAGACGCGCGCCAGGTATCTGGCTTTCTGGGGCGTCGGTCCATTCGACATATTTGTTGCGGCTGGCGTAGAGGCAGTAGCCGTATTCAAATATCTCTTCCTTCTTGGACAGAGCAGGGCTTTGCGATTCCCAGAGTTCCAGCAGGCGTGCTTCACTCCACAGCAACAGAACATCGCGTTTCCGGGGACGTTGCCAGCGCAATCCTTCTTGCGACGCGGTGACGACGCTGCCATTAGCCCACCGTAGCGTCAGCGGCTCACGCTCCGTAGCCTCAGCGATAACGTGCTGGGATAGGTCGAGCGTTGGAGTGGCCACTGGCATCGCATTGTCATCACCAGCCAGCGCCTGCGCCCTGATGCGCTCGCGCCGCCGGGCCTGTAATCCAAAGCGCGTAAGTGTTAGTAAAATGCCTGCGACCACCAGGACGAAGTATCCATTTACACATGTGTCCCATGAAGACCAATCTACCGTACTAAGCATTTGTTGAGGCGTCTCGCCCGTTAAGATATAGAAAATGACAAGCACAATGGGGGAAATGGATAGTTCGAAGCCCAAAAACCAAAATGCCACAGGCCAGCGGCGATCTCTCGAATGCATGAATTCAGCTTCCTTGTGCTACTAGTGAACAACGCTGCCATGCTAGCATCAGACGACCGGGTTGGCAATCACGCCCTTTCGACAGCATGGCCAAGGAGTTGCGGGGAGAATTAGTCGCGATGGCCGTGTACGGCGAGTGAGCGGTAGACATATAGTGCGGGAAGTATACTGGCACAGCAGGAGGATACTCAGATGGCACAGCAGACCACCACCAAACCGCCACGAGCAGCGCGCACAGCAAACACAGCCGACGCTGCCAGCAATACCGCCGAACACGCCGTCAGCCAGGCCACCGCGATTCCCGGCCCGCGCTCGCAGGAGCTACAGGCCGAGCGCGAGCGCTACCTGCCGCGCGGCGTCTTCGCCTACCATCCCGTCTACCCGGCCAGCGGCTCCGGCGCGCGTGTCACCGACGTGGACGGCAATACCTATCTCGACTTCGCGGGCGGTATCGGCGTCATGAACGTCGGTCACAGCCACCCCGAGGTGGTCGCCGCCATCCAGCAGCAGGCCGCGCTCTATACCCATACCTGCGCCCACGTACTGACACCGCCCGTCTACGTAGACTTGGCACGCCGTCTCACCGAGATCACGCCGGGCAACTTCCCGAAGAAGACACTGCTGGTCAATAGCGGCGCCGAGGCCGTCGAGAACGCCATCAAGATCGCGCGTGCGGCGACTGGACGCTCCGGCGTCATCGCCTTCGAGAACAGCTTCCATGGGCGCACCAATCTCGCGCTCGCGCTCACCGGCAAGGTGCGGCCCTATCGCCAGGACTTCGGCCCATTCGCGCCCAACGTCCACACGCTGCCCTATCCTTACGTCTACCGCTGCCCGCAGCACAGCGGCACCGACGGCGCGAACTGCCACGAGTGGCGCGAGGCGCTGGAGCGTGCTTTTCTGACGCGCATCCCCGCCGATCAGGTGGCGGCGATCATCGTCGAGCCGGTTCAGGGCGAGGGTGGCTTCGTCGTGCCTCCGGCGCACTTCCTGCCTGAGCTACGCGAGATTTGTACCCAAAATGGCATCCTGCTCATCATCGATGAGGTGCAGAGCGGCTTCGGGCGGACCGGCAAGATGTTCGCCATCGAGCATTCCAACGTCGAGCCGGACCTGATGCTGCTAGCCAAGTCGCTGGCGGGCGGGCTGCCGCTAGCCGCCGTCGTCGGGCGCGACACCTACATGGATGCGCCCCTTCCCGGTGGTCTCGGCGGCACCTATGGCGGCAATCCGGTGGCGTGCGCAGCCGCGCTGGCCGTGCTGGATGTCTTCGAGCGCGAGGGGCTGGCGGACCGCGGGCGCGTGCTCGGCGAGCAGGCGATGGCGCGCATGCAGGGCTGGCGCAAGCGCTTCCCACTGATTGGCGAGGCGCGTGGGCTGGGCGCGATGGTGGCTATCGAGCTGGTAACCGACCAGACGCAGCGTACCCCGGCGACCGCCGCCGCCGCCCGCATTCTCGTGGAGGCGCGCGAACGCGGGTTGATACTCATCAAGGCGGGCCTCTACGACAACGTCGTCCGCCTGCTGATGCCGCTGGTCGCGACCGACGAGGAGCTGGCCGAAGGGCTGGATATCCTCGAAGCGGCGCTCGACGTGGTAAGCAACGTCTCCGCCGAGGAGTTCGCCGCCGAACATTGATTCCAGAACCTCACCCCAACCCCTCTCCTCATAGGAGAGGGGCTTTCGCGTTTCCTCAGGCAATCAATATGCCCTGATACCGCTGCGTTTGCCTATGCCCTCCCCTCGTAGGGGAGGGTGGCCAAAGGCCGGGAGGGGTCCGCCAGCCTGGCCTAAATCTTCACCATCTGGAGAACGAAGCAGAAGACCGCCGCGATCACGGCGGTAATTGGCCCCGTCAGCACCCAGGCAACCACCATGTTCCCTGCCACGCCCCAGCGCACCGCCGAGAGCCGCTGGCGCGCTCCCACCCCCATCACCGAACCGGCGATCACATGCGTCGTGCTGACGGGCAGGCCGATATGGCTGGCGGCGAGGATGACCGAGGCGGCAGCCGTCTGTGCCGCGAAGCCATCCACCGGGCGCATCTTCACGATACGCATGCCCATCGTGCGAATGATGCGCCAGCCACCGAAACTCGTCCCCAGCGCCATCGCCGTCGCGCTCACCACTATGACCCATGTCGGCACCGCGAACGACTGCGCGGTCGCGGTGGTAGCAGCCTCATAGCTGATGATCGCGGCGGTGATCACGCCCATCGTCTTCTGCGCGTCGTTGGAGCCATGGCTAAAGGCGACGAACGCCGACGAGACCCGCTGAAGCCAGCGCGAGATGCTGGTCACGTGGTGCGGAGAGGTCATCCGGAATATCCAGAGCAGCGCGATACCCAGCGCATAGGCGATCACCAGACCAATCGCCGGTGAGAGGATGAGGGAGAGCACAATCTTCAAGATACCGTCAAGCTTGAGCGCCCCAAAGTGCAGCGGCGAGGCGATGACCGCCGCGCCGACCAATCCCCCAATCAGCGCGTGCGAAGAGCTGCTGGGCAGACCAACATACCAGGTCAGCAGGTTCCAGACGATGGCCGCCAGCAGCGCTGCCATCACCGCGATGGGGGTCAGCGCGGATGGCTCCGCGACATCGGTCCCGATGGTCTTGGCGACCTGGGTGCTGACGAACGCGCCCAGAAAGTTGAGGAAAGCCGCCATCAAGATGGCAACACGGGGCGAGAGAACGCGGGTGGAAACGCTGGTGGCGATGGCATTCGCGGTATCGTGGAAACCATTCGTAAAATCAAACACGACGGCGACAAGGATAGTAAGAATCAAAAAGACGAGACTGACGCTCTCGCCACTATTGGCACTGACCGCCGCCAGTAGCGGCAGGTGGATAAGGTCAGGCATATTTCAGCAGCACCCCGTGGAGTACATCGGCAACATCTTCACAGCTATCGATGGCCTTTTCGAGGTGATCGTACACCTGCTTCCACTTGAGAATCACAATCGGGTCCGATTGCAGAAAAAGCGCCTGAATCGCGTTGCGGTAAACATCGTCGCCCTGATTTTCGAGGCGGTTGATCTCCGTCAGCCGATCACGAAACACCGCGCGATCTTTATTGAGGCGACGCAGATGCGAAACGGCTTCCTGCACTTCCACGCAGGACTGCACGATGAGCTGCGCCATCTCCAGCGCGGGAGGCTGCGGCTCTTCGATGCTACAGAGCACGAAATCGTCGGCGGCGGCTTCCACCAGATCGAGCACATCGTCCAGCGCCGAGCTGATCGCGCCGATATCTTCGCGGTCGAGCGGTGTGACAAAGATGCGGTTCAGCTGCTCGTAGGTCTCATGTGTCAGCTCATCGCCCGCATGTTCGACATCTTTGATGGCCTTCGCCTTCGCGGTGATGTCGGTATAGTCATTCAGCATGGCCACGAGCATCTCAGCGCCCTTACTGACATTCGAGGCAGACGCTTCTATGAGCGAGTAGAAGCGGTCTTCATGCGGCAGTAGAATGGACATGCAACTACTCCGTGTATGTTCACAGGGATCTGTAGTTCCCAGCGTGTTTGCGCCATCATCCCAGCCGATTATATCTGGCACAGACCCATGCATGCCACCCGTATAGCAAGTTTCATGCTAGCTCATGCGGAAGCTGCTCTGGCGCCAGCCTATATGGGAATTGCCGGGCTGTTGGAATTTACGCCGCCGTCTCGCTGGTTGACGTGGGCGCTGCCAGCGGCGCCAGCGCGCCCTCTGGAACGGCAGAGAGATCGCGATAGATGTCGGCGCCTGTGCGTCCGCTACGACAGCTGCGCGCGCGCGCCAGGTCGGCCAAAAACTCGGTCTGGAGATCGATGTGCTCCGCCTGCCAGACCAGACTGATGGCGCGCCGGGCAAAGGCAATATCGTTGCGTGGCTCAATGCGGTCCAGATCCTCGAAGAAGAAGCCGCAGCTCGTAAACATGGCCTGGGCATAATACTGCGCTTCGAGCAGTTGCCGGATCGCCTCGGCGCGTGTCTTCCTGAGCGGCCGGTGCCCATGGATGCCGTAGCGCGTCCAAAATGCCCGGCTACTCACCCATCCGCTACGCACCGCCAGCCATGCCTCACGCGCGGCCCATGGATCGCGCAGTGTTGTCGCGGTGGCGTCGGCATAGACCTCGTCAAGCCGCACTGCCAGATGGTTGAACGCCGCGCGCAGCGCATGCTTCCACGACGAATCGCCCTCGGTACAGTCGCAACCGGTGTCCCAGCGCGCCACGCCATGCGCACAGCTCCACGCGCTCGGCGTCCGCAGGGTCACGGTGCGCTGGGGCGCATGTGTCTGTAAGTAGCGCGCGAGCGTTGTCACCTCGAAGCCATGCGCGGGCGCGCTGCGATGCAGCAGGTGCTTCAGAAAGAAGGTGCGGAGCGGCTTGTGGTGGCCATACAACTCGCCATCGGTGGCAATCACCACGAGCTGGTCCTCGCCGCGCTCGGCCCTGGCCTCGTTCACCTGCTGGTGCAGATGTGTCGCCGCGAAGACATCGGCATTGCTCGTCACCTCATCCTCGAAGGAGACGGCGGCGCTGAGCACACCATTGTAGAAGACGACGGTAATACTGCGTCCGCCGGGCAACGCGACCAGATACGGCTCGCCTGGGGTAACAGGCTCCGCGGCCTGCCAGGGCGCCAGCACGGTATAGCGCACGCCCTCCTCGGCGAGAATCGAGAGCGTTTCCTGGTCAACGGCGGTCTCGGCCAGCCACATGCCGTCGGCGCGATGACCAAAGCGATGGGCGAAGTCATCCAGACCCCAGCGGATCTGGGCGCGCTTGTCGCGGGTGGTGGCCAGCGGCAGAATCGCGTGGTTATACGCCTGAGCCAGCGCATTGCCAATGCCATAGCGCGCGCGGTGCTCGCGGTCGGCGGCGATGAACGCCTGATACACATCGGGATGGCGCTGTTCGAGCCAGGCGGCGAGTGTTGGGCCGAGGTCGAAGCTCATCAGGGCGAGGTTGCCCGCCTCCGCATTGGGCCGGTAACATTCTTCGGTAATCTTCTCGTTGAAGTTCTCAAACGGCGCCGCTCCAAACTCGTTAGGGATAAGTCCCGTGAAGGGATCCTCGCGGGGCGGCTGATAAAAGTGTCCATAGACACAGAGAAATTCATGTACGGTATCGGTCACTAGCTTCTCGACTTTCCATGTGCGTCCCTCGTTGGCCACGCATGAAGCTCGTGGGTTTGCGATTCGCTCGTCGGTGAGCAATCGTTCCCCGGGTTGACAGCGCTGTAGACGGTTGCCCACTCCGACGCGCTGAAATCAAGCGCATTTCAGAACAGCCCTGCTTGGACTGGCTCTACCATTCATTTTATCCTAAACCGTCCTTTTTGGATATTGCACAGGGAGGTTTGTATAACACGCAAGTGCCGGGCCAGGGAAAGATGGGGCGGCCGTTCTCGGTGGCAGTTCGCATCACCATGGGCTGCCTCTCTCCGCATCAGGGAGAGCGACAGCCCGGAGGTTTAGCTCAGGCGCTTGCCTGGGCGGAATTCAGGAAGGTCTCGTACGCCTCGCGCAGACGCGGGTAGCGTAGCAGGAAGAACGTCGCGTACTCGTGATCCAGCGCGCGTGGCTGCCGGATCAAGTGCATCCCGACCTCTTTCGGCAGACGGTTACCCTTGCGTCCGTTGCAGGCGCGGCAGCAGGCGACCAGATTCTCCCAGGTGCTCTGCCCCCCACGCGAGCGCGGCAGGACATGGTCAAGCGTCAGCTCGCGCATGTGCTTGCCGCAGTACTGGCAGGTCTCCTCGTCACGCAAGAGGATGTTGGCGCGGGTGGGGCGCAGCATCATCCGCGGCACGCGGACATTGGCCAACAGCTGCACGATGACCGGCTCGTCGGTCAGCACGCGACGAGCCTCGATGGCCTCCAGTATGATCTCGCGCGCGCGCTCATCAACGAAGGCCACTTTTTGCTTGGAGAGCAGCACAATCAGTCGTCGCTCCGGAATCACGGAGAGTGGCTGAAGCGATGCGTTCAGTACCAGCACCGGCATCGGCGACTCCCTTCCTTTCCACCCACACAGACACATACACTGCGCAGCAGGCGGAGTCGCACCAGGCCGGTTGCTTCTTCAACCGGGGGAACGGATTATCTCCGCTGTCTATGACGCCCACTCACTCGCTCGCAGCGAGTGTGACAACCAGGATGCGTGTCGTCCGATGCGGACAACACAAAAAGCACGCCCCACGTCGAAGGGGCGATACAAGCGATATGGTTGCCTGTATACGCTGACCTCGCCGACATGGACGTGCTCCTCGAATCCGTCGCCGCGTGGGCTGGATAGGACTGGCTCGCCAGTGTATCCATCCGTTTTGCGGGTTGGTCGGGGTGAGAGGACTTGAACCTCCGACCTCAGCGTCCCGAACGCTGCGCGCTAGCCACCTGCGCTACACCCCGAGATGACACTCATCAAATGATACCGCACGCCCCGTGCCATTGCACAGGTTCGACGTACCGACCGCAGTATAACACACCTTTTTTACCGACCGCAAGGGCTGTTCGCCACCGATCAGATCACGCCCGACAGCGCCGCGCATACAGCCGAATCTAGCGGGATTCTGAGACTCATTTGAGACACAAATATGCCACGAATTCCTTGATTTTGCGGTGTCAAAATGGTATCTTCTTGTGTGGCACAACACCATATAACAACTTCTGGCATGTGAAGGTTATGGACATCGTTGTTCATAACAAGGGAGTTCGATGACGAGGAGGTGTGACCCCACGATGCGTCAAGAAAGCTACGAGACGATTCTGCGCGCGGTTGGCCGCGTGCTCGATGCCGCCGAGGCCCGCTCATTCGCGGTACGTGAAACCGAGACCGGGCTGCAGGTGGAGCTGATCGGGGAGACCGGCAGCGCGAGCTATGACCTACCACTGAGCGATGTCTCGGCATTGCTTGACTGGCAGGATGCTGGCGATGTGACCCCCAACTACGAGTTGGCTCGTTCCGCCGATGAGGGGACACTTAAAGGCTTCCTGGAGCGCCATCAGCGCGTATTGGTAGGCGCACGCGCCTGATAGCTTAGGCTGATAGCGTCCAATACGCCAGCCAGACTTCGGATGAGGATATCCGAAGCACACATCGGGGTTCCGCCACGAGCGGAGCCCGATTTTTGTGCCTGCGCTAAGGACCACGCCACACCGAGCGCGCATTGCGACGCCATCGCGCACGGTGTATAATGGCCGGGTGCATCGTGCGGACGAACAGGCGAGGAGGCCCCGCCGATTGGCTGGCGCTTTGCCCTCATGCCGAGGTCCGCGCATCGAGCGCTTTCTTCGTGAGGACATCCCGCTGGGAGCTTGGCATCTCCACCGTCTCGGCACTCTCCAATCGCTCGTCGTTTCACGTCCCGTCATGTCTCGCCGTGCACACCTGGATGCCGGTTGCGCACGTACGCGCGCATGAACGTACAATAGCGATATTCACGATCATTCACGATCATAATAGTGTGTTTCACGAGGGCGAAGAAGATATGCCTGCGAAGCGATCACAGAATTCATCATCGAGCGTCAGATCAGCCCCCCAGCCTCGCCAGTCGGGCAACTCGGCGCGCAAGGGCGAGCCGCCGAGCACCAGCCAGGATATTCGCGCCAGCTTTCTGCGTTTCTTCGAGCAGCGCGACCACTACCGAATGCCCAGCTCCTCGCTGATTCCACCGTCGGATGATCCGACCGTGCTGCTGACGACGGCGGGCATGCAGCAGATGATCCCGTACTTCCTGGGCAGGATGACACCACCCAGCATGCGGCTGACCTCGGTGCAGAAGTGCTTCCGCACGACCGATATCGACGAGGTGGGCGATGCGTCGCACCTGACCTTCTTCGAGATGCTCGGCAATTTCGCGGTCGGCGCGTACTTCAAGCGCGAGGCGATTGCCTATGCCTGGGAGCTGCTGACGCAGGTCTACAAGCTGCCTCCAGGGCGCCTCTTCCCGACGGTTCACCCCGACGATGAGGAAGCGCCCGGCTACTGGCAGGAGGTCGCGGGCATCCCCGCCGACGGCATTACCCGGCTGGGCGACAACTGGTGGGGGCCACCGGGAGCCTCTGGGCCGTGCGGGCCAGACTCCGAAATCTACTATGATCGTGGCGTCGAGCTCGGCTGCGGCGAGCCTGACTGCGCGCCAGGCTGCGACCGCTGCGAGCGCTATCTGGAGGTCTGGAACCTGGTCTTCATGCAGTATTACCAGGATACCGACGGCACGCGCACGCTGCTCAAGCAGCCCAATATCGACACCGGCATGGGCCTCGAACGGCTGACGATGGTCCTGCAAGGGAAGAATTCGGTCTTTGAAACCGATCTCTTCCGTCCTATCATCGACAAGTTCGCCGCCCTCGCGCATACCAGCTATGGCGAGAACGCCGAGCATGACCGGGCGCTACGGGTGATCGCCGACCACGGGCGCGCGCTTGTCTTCCTGGCGGGCGATGGCGTGCTGCCGAGTAACACCGGGCGCGGCTATATCTTCCGCCGGGTGCTGCGGCGCGCGGTGCGCTACGGCAGGATGCTCGGGCTGGAAGGACTATTCCTCGCCGAAGCCGCCGATACCGTCATCGGCCTGATGAAAGGCCACTATGAGGAGTTGGCGGCACGGCGCGATCAGATCGTGGATATCATCAGCACCGAAGAGCGCCGCTTCAACCAGACGCTCACGCTGGGCATGCAACTGCTCACGCGCGAGCTGGATGCGCTGGAAAAGGCGGGCAAGCATGAGGTACCTGGCGAGCTAGCTTTTAAGCTGTACGATACGCATGGCTTCCCGGTGGAGCTGACCGCCGAGGTCGCGCGCGAGCGCGGCATGACGGTGGATCGCGCCGGATACGATGGCGCGATGCTGCGCCAGCAGGAACAACAGGCAAAGAGCGGACACATCTTCGTTCGCGAACAGGAGGAAGAAGCATGGGCGAAGGTAAGCAACGGGCTTCCGACGACCCGCTTCACCGGATACGAAGGGGAACTGGGGAGCAGCCAGATCGTCGCCATGCTGATAAACGGCAAGCCAGCGGACGAGGTGAGCGCCCCACAGGCAGCCGCGCTCGTACTGGAGGAGACGCCGTTCTACGCCGAGGCGGGCGGCCAGATGGGCGACCACGGCGTGATCGGCAGCCAGACCGGGATTTTCCAGGTGAGCGACACCCAGCGTCCCGTCCCCGGACTGATCGTCCACTATGGGACGATGATCGAGGGCCATCTGCGCGTGGGGTCGGAGGTCCGCGCGGAGGTCGACGCGGCGCGCCGACAGGCCATCATGCGGAATCACAGCGCAACCCATCTGCTGCATCGCGCCCTCAAAGATATCCTGGGCAAACAGGTGCATCAGCAGGGAAGCCTCGTCGCACCGGACCGTCTGCGGTTCGATTTCAACATGACGCGCCCGCTGACCACCGAGGAGCTCCGCGAGATCGACCAGCAGGTCAATTCGGCCGTGCTGGCCAACCATCCCGTCCGCACCGAGATCATGCCGTATCAGGAGGCGCTGGCGACCGGCGCGATGGCGCTCTTCAGCGAGAAGTACGGCGATACCGTCCGCGTGGTGACGATGGGGACGAGCAAAGAGCTGTGCGGCGGTACCCACGTCGCGGCGACAGGCCAGATCGGCCTCTATCTGACGACGCAGGAGGCGGGCACAGCCGCCGGTATCCGCCGCGTCGAGGCGCTGACGGGGACCGGGGCCGAGATGTTCGTGCACCGCAGGAACGACCTCGTCAGCGGGTTGGCTGGTCGGCTCCAGACGACACCCGACGCCCTCGCGGACCGCGTCCGCCAGCTTCAGGAGGAGTTGAACGAGGCGCGCCGGTCACTGGCCACCGTGCAACGCAACCAGGCCCGCGAGGAGGCCGCGCGCCTGGCGGCGACGCCAACCGAGGTGAACGGCATCCCGCTGGTGGCGGCGGTCGTTTCGGCGCCGGACGTCAAGACGCTCGGCGAGATGAGCGACGGCATTCGCAGCCGCCTCGGGTCGGGCGTGATTCTGCTAGCCATGGAGAACGACGGCCAGGCCCAGTTCATCGTGACGATAGACGACGCCCTGACGAAGCGCGGCCTGAACGCGGGCAAGATCGCCGCGGCGGTAGCCGAGCGACTGGGCGGCCGGGGCGGCGGACGCCCTAACTCCGCCCAGGGCGGCAGCAACGACACGCGCAACCTGCGGGCAACCATCGCCGAGGCGGGCGCGCTCATCGCATAGATCGCATAGCACGATCCAGCCCGAGTATTCACGTTCAACGCAACCACTGCCACGATTATGGGGTTAACCCTATGGTCGTGGCTTTCTTCTTGCGAAAGACCACTCAGTGGCATTGGT